>Ga0187858_10004269_pt1 | contig 13447 bp, 13 predicted proteins | sample June2016WEW_8_15_FD_133015 | JGI IMG/M metagenome (GOLD analysis project Ga0187858, IMG submission 133015) | Peatland microbial communities from SPRUCE experiment site at the Marcell Experimental Forest, Minnesota, USA - June2016WEW_8_150 | ecosystem: Environmental > Terrestrial > Soil >...
TACGACATTGAATCGAAAGTCCAGGCGGATGGAAAACTTCGGTTTATCGAGGTGAAAGGACGTGTCGCCGGCGCGCTCACGGTGACGGTCACCCGGAATGAAATCCTCACGGCGCTGAACAAACCGGACGACTTCATCCTGGCCGTCGGCCAAGTGGAGGATGGGCAGCAGAAGCTGATCTACATCCGCCAGCCCTTTCAGCAGGAACCGGACTTTGCAGTGGAGAGCATCAATTACAACCTCCACGAGTTGCTCGCGCGAGGGGAGCGACCGGCATGAGTCCTCCCTCCTGGCATCTTTCCGTCAATCGGGCTCAGTTCGCAAAAGCCCTGAGGTCCGTGGGGCGAGCCGGAAAAGACGTTCGCTCCGCCAATGCAGTGCTGACGTTCGCCCAGAACCGGCTTGCCATCGACCTTGTGGGTAACGTCACACAGCTTCCGGCTTCCGGGGATTGGCCCAGCGAAGTACGGCTACTCGGCGTACACCTAGAACGGCTGGCCAGATCCTTACCCGAAGAAGATCCACTGTCGCTGAAAGTGGAAGGGAAACGGCTGTTTGTTGCCCGCTTCTCCATCCCCTGTGAATGCCGCCTCTCCGGAGGGGCTTCTACACCGGTCCGTGAGTTGATTCCGGCCAACGCCGACCTTTTCGACCTTCTGATGATGGCGTCGCGCTGTTCCCAGGAAGAGATCGAAGCCGCCGGCGCTTCGTCTCTCGTCTCCAATGCACAAGTCAAGCTCGACGAGTTGTGCGAGAAGGCAGCGGACGTCCTTGGCACTTACGGGGTCTCACCGCTTCATCTGCGGCAACTTTGCGAGGAGCACGCCGCCGAAGGGGATCGCCATTTTCGTGAGAGCGACGCCAAGGCGATTCTTCAGATCGCCAAGGTCTGGTGCATCCTGGCCCCATGGGAGTGGAGCCCATGGAGATCAAGGCGCTGATGGATTATTGCTTGCGAAACGCATGGAAGTAGATCGAACCGAACCATGAAGAAGAAGCTCATCGAAGTCGCGTTGCCGCTGGAGGCGATCAATAAGGAGTCGGCGCGGGAGAAATCGATCCGGCACGGGCACCCGTCGACGTTGCATCTCTGGTGGGCGCGTCGGCCGCTGGCAGCGTGCCGGGCGGTGCTGTTCGCTTCGCTGGTGGATGATCCGTCGAGCCTTCCCGAGCAGTTTCCGACCGAAGCCGACCAGGATAAGGAACGGCAACGGCTCTTTCGGCTGATCGAGAAACTCGTGCTGTGGGAGAACGCAAACAACCGCGCAGTACTGGATGAGGCGCATGCGGAGATCTTGAAGTCTACCGGCGGTAATCCTCCTCCGATTTACGATCCGTTCTGCGGCGGCGGGTCGATTCCGCTCGAAGCGCAGCGGCTAGGGCTGGAAGCGCACGGCAGCGACCTAAACCCGGTTGCTGTCCTCATAACCAAAGCTCTCATTGAGATTCCTCCCAAGTTCGCCGGGCGGCCGCCTGTGAATCCCGACGCGAAGAGTAAGATGACCGGAAAGGGAATGTGGGCCGGCGCCCGCGGCCTAGCGGATGACGTCCGTTACTACGGTCAATGGATGCGCGACCGGGCCTTCGAACGGATTGGCCACCTCTACCCCAGAGTGAAACTGCCGAAGGAGCGCGGTGGCGGTGAGGCAACTGTAATCGCCTGGCTTTGGGCGCGGACCGTACTTTGTCCGAATCCCGCGTGTGGCGCCCGGATGCCCTTGGTCCGCTCTTTCGCACTCTCGACTCGCGCGGGAAGAAAGGTCTGGGTCGATCCAAAGGTCGATCATTCCACTAAGACCGTCCAGTTCAATGTAAGGTCTGGAGATGGCACGCCGCCGCAAGGAACTCGGCAGCGAGGGGTAAGTCGCTGTTTGTTCTGCGGCAACCCGATCAACGACGGTCAACTCAGGGAACAGTCTCGAAACTATGGGCTCGACCCAATTCCCCTCGCGATCGTCGCAGATGGTCCAACCGGCAGACTCTATTTGCCGTCCGATGCGGATTACTCGTCAGGGCTCGTTGTGCCGCCCACACCATGGCTAGATCAACGTCTTCCAGACAATGCCCGCTGGTTTTCGCCTCCCGGCTACGGGTTGACCACCTATCGCGACATCTTCACTCCGCGACAGCTCCTCGCGCTTACAACGTTCGGCGGCCTGGTCAACGAAGCAATCCGGCAGATGAATCATGACGGAGCAACTGCCGAATACGCTGCCGCGGTTGCAACTTATCTAGGATTGGCGGTCGATCGAATGTCGGACTACAACTCAGGAATCTGTAGTTGGCATTCTGGTCGGGATACCATTCGCAACACATTTGCCCGCCAAGCGATACCGATGATTTGGGATATGGCTGAGGTTAATCCGCTGAGCGAGTCGACCGGCAACTTTCTCGGTGCATTGACCTGGATAGAAAAGGTAGTTGCTGATCTACCTGCGTCCGGAATTGCACACGTGCGGCAACTGGATGCGGCGGAGCAGAATGCTTGCGGCCGCGTCTTCTCCACTGACCCTCCTTACTACGACAACATTGGCTATGCCGATCTGTCGGACTTTTTTTACGTCTGGTTACGAAGGAGCGTGGGTGAATTGTATCCCGAACTGTTCAGCACGCTCCTCGTGCCGAAAAAACAGGAGCTAATTGCCGATCCATGTCGATTCGGAGGCAGCAGGGAGGATGCCCAGGAATTCTTTGAAGACGGTTTCGGCAAGGCATTTACTCGGATGCGAGAAGGGCAAGAATCCGAGTACCCTCTAACGGTTTATTACGCGTTTAAGCAATCAGAATCGGAAGAGGAAGACGAAGGTGGCGGCGGCACGGCCCATGCGTCTACGGGATGGGAAACCATGCTGGAGGGGCTGCTTCGGTCCACCTTCCAGGTCACAGCAACTTGGCCATTGCGAAGCGAGATGAGTAACCGACCGGTCGCCAGCGGCACTAACGCTCTCGCCTCTTCGATAGTCTTGGCTTGTCGGCCCCGCCCGGAAGCTGCGCCAATCACCACGCGCAAGGACTTTCTGGCCTCACTTAAGAAGGACCTGCCACAAGCATTGCGCAACCTCCAAAAGGGCAACATCGCCCCGGTCGATCTTGCGCAAGCGGCGATCGGCCCAGGGATGGCAGTTTTCTCCCGGTATAAGAAAGTTCTCGAAACTGACGGATCGCCGATGCGAGTTCGCACGGCCCTTGCCCTGATCAATCAGGGCCTGGATGAGGTGCTCTCAGAACTGGAGAGCGAGTTCGACCCAGATACGCGATGGGCTTTGGCCTGGTTCGAACAGCACCAGTTCGACGAAGGCGCCTATGGCGAAGCCGAGGTGTTGGCCACGGCGAAGGCGCTCAGCATCTCGCACCTCGCAGAGGCCGGCCTTCTCCACTCACGTGCCGGAAAGGTGCGGCTGCTTCGTCGGGAGGAACTTCCCGAAGATTGGGACCCGTCTGAGATCGGGCGCCTTACGGTCTGGGAAGTCACCCAGCATTTGATCCGTCGTCTGGATCAGAAGGGCGAAGCTGAGACGGCGAACTTGAAAGCGAAGATTGGTGGGATGGCGGAAATCGCCCGCGACCTCGCCTACCGGCTGTACACGCTCTGCGAACGCAAGGGCTGGGCGGAAGAGGCGGGTTACTACAACAGTCTCGTGGTAGCGTGGCCATCCATGGCATCTGAGGCATTCGAACTTAAGTAGGGAGGCGGTCGAAATACCATGGCCATCACAAATAGCGAACGGGTTGGTAAGGCTCTGGACGTACTGAAGGATGGACTGCGCCCCTACGTCGAGCGGGAGCTCAAGGCAACCTATAAGGACCGGTGGATTGAGACCGCTCTGCCGGGCCTACCGGACTGGCAGCGGCCAGGCAAAGACGGCAAAGGACTGAACTGGGATACGCAGGCCCTGCTGCAGGTGATGTGCGATCTCTGGAACGACTGCTTCAAAAAGATCCTCGGGCCGTCGGAGCGCAGCTTGGCGTTCGAGCTCCGCGACGTGCGGAACAAGTGGGCCCACCAGAAAGCCTTCTCCACAGATGACGCCTACCGCGCAATCGACAGCGTTTCGCGATTGCTGGCAGCGGTGTCGGCGGAACAGGTCGAGACCGTCGAGCAAATGAAGGCCGAAATCCTCCGCGTGAAATACGAGGAGCAGATCAGAAGCCAGAAGCGGAAGGAATCGAGCACCGCTGTGGAAGGCAAGCCGGCAACAGGTCTCCGTCCTTGGCGTGAAATTGTGACGCCGCACCCGGACGTGGCTTCCGGCCGCTATCAGCAGGCCGAGTTCGCCGCGGATCTCTGGCAGGTCTATCTGCGTGAAGGATCGGACGAGTACAAGGACCCCATCGAGTTCTATCGCCGGACGTTCATCACGGAAGGCTTGCAGAAGCTGCTCTCCAATGCGCTGCAACGGCTGGCCGGAAATGGCGGCGATCCGGTGGTGGAGTTGCAGACCAACTTCGGTGGCGGCAAGACCCACTCAATGCTCGCCCTGTGGCATCTCTTTGCGGGCGTACCAGCGGGACAACTGCCAGGACTGGAGACGGTGACCAAGATGGCGGGGGTTTCCCAGCCGCCCAAAGTCCGGCGCGCCGTACTGGTGGGCAACCGGATGTCCCCAGCCGATCTCCACAAAAAGCCCGACGGAACCGTGGTTCGCACGCTGTGGGGCGAACTGGCGTGGCAACTGGGCGGCAAAGAAGGCTACGCGATGGTGCGCAGCGCAGACGAGAAGGCCGTCAGCCCCGGCGACTCGCTGCGCTTGCTTTTCAACAAGTACTCGCCATGCCTGATCCTGATCGATGAGTGGGTGGCCTATGCGCGGCAGCTCTATAACAAGTCGGACTTGCCGGCTGGCGACTTCGACGCGCATTTTACGTTTGCGCAGACGCTGAGCGAGTCGGCGAAGCTGGCAGACAAGACCCTGCTGGTGGTCAGTATTCCGGCATCGCAGAATGAGATCGGCGGCGAGGGTGGCCTGGCCGCACTGGAGCGCCTGAAGAACGTCATAGAGCGCGTTGAGACGTCCTGGCGTCCGGCAAGCGCTGAGGAAGGCTTCGAGATCGTCCGGCGGCGCTTATTCCAGCCGATCACCGATCCTGAACTGTTCACGGCGCGGGATGCGGTGGTGAAGGCGTTCGCGGACGAGTATCGCAAGTTCGCGCAGGAATTCCCCTCCGAAGCGGGCAAATCCGAGTACGAGCGCCGGATGAAAGCGGCCTATCCGATCCACCCGGAACTGTTCGACAGGCTGTACAACGACTGGTCCACCCTGGATAAATTCCAGCGGACTCGTGGCGTGCTGCGCCTGATGTCGGCGGTGATTCATGCGCTGTGGGAGCGCGAGGACAAAGGGCTCATGATCCTGCCGGCAAGCGTGCCGGTGGACGCACCCGCCGTCCAGAGCGAACTAACACGGTATCTGCCTCCGGTCTGGGACCCGATCATCGAGAAGGATATCGACGGGCCGAACTCGCTGCCCTTGAGAATTGACCGGGAGAATCCGATGCTGGGGCGGTACTCCGCGGCGCGCCGGGTGGCGCGCACGCTCTACCTTGGTTCTGCCCCGACTCAGGACGCCACGAAGAAAGGCCTCGAAGACCGTCAGATCAAACTCGGCTGCGTCCAGCCAGGCGAGACTTCCGGCACGTTCGGCGATGCGTTACGGAAGCTGGCTGACCAGGCGACCTACCTGTACGTGGATGGGAGCCGTTACTGGTATGCGACGCAGCCCAGCGTGAACCGGCTGGCCGAGGAACGCGCGGAGCGGTACCACCCAGAGGATGTGACAGAAGAAATTCGGCAGCGCCTGGGAGAAGAATCGAAGCACCGTGGCGATTTCTCCAAAGTGCAGTCGTGCCCTGTCGGCTCCAGTGATGTGGTGGATGAGCCCGAGGCGAAACTGGTCATCCTGAGCCCCGACTATCCGCACAGCGCAAAGACAGATTCGAGCGCGGGCCGGCAATCTGCGGCTGAAATCCTCAATCGGGGTTCGGCTGGCCGGAACTGCGGCAACATGCTGGTCTTCCTGGCCGCCGACAAGACCCGGTTCGTGGACCTCGACAAGGCGGTTCGTTCCTATCTGGCCTGGCAATCCATCGAGAAGGAAACCGTTTCGCTGAACCTCACGCCATTCCAGGTCAATCAGGTGGAGCAGCGTTTGACGAGTTCGGATCAAGCCGTAAAGGGAAGAATTCCGGAGACGTATGTCTGGCTGCTTGTAGCTGGGCAGAAACGGCCGGAACCCGGCCAGGCGTTTCCCGCCGTTGAATGGCAGGAGTTCAGGCTGCAAGGACAGGAGTGGCTGGCGGAACGTGCGTCGAAGAAGCTGAAGAACGACGGGCTGCTGATCACCAGTATGGCCGGCGCTGTCCTGCGATTCGAAATCGACCAGGTACCGCTGTGGCGTGGGAACCACGTCGGCGTGAAGCTGTTGGTGGATGACTTCGCAAAGTATCTCTATCTGCCGCGCGTGAAGAACGCCCAGGTGATTCTGGACGCGATCCAGGACGGCGTGGGCCGGCTCACCTGGTCGCAAGACACCTTCGCCTACGCGGACTACTACGACGCCACCGCTGACCGGTACCGTGGCCTCGAGGCTGGGCGCCGCCCGACTGTTCAGATGACCGCGAACAGCGTGGTGGTCAAGCCAGACGTTGCCGCCGCCCAGATAGAGAAGGACTCCGCGCCGCCGCCGACCACGGGGACTGGTTCCGGCACTGGTGAACGTGCAGGAGCTGGGGCCGGCACGACGAGCAGCGGGACCGCTGGAGCAGGAGGGGAGACCGGCAAGGGTGCTGGGGTCGGTGAAACGAAACCGAAGGCGCCGGTGCTGCGCCGCTTCCACGGGTCGGCCAAGATCGACGCCACCCGCCTCTCCCGCGACGTCGACCTGATCGCGAGTTCGGTGGTGCAGCACCTCGCCGGGCTGCTGGACGCCAAGGTGACCATCACCGTAGAGATAGAAGCGGAAATCCCCTCGGGCGCGCCGGACAACGTGGTCCGTACGGTTACGGAGAACTGCCGGACGCTGAAATTCGATAACTCGGGGTTTGAGGAGAGCTGATGTTGGCCAGCGGGGCCTCGTGGCACAACGCCGGGATCGTTGGGGTTAAGAAGCTCACTTTGACGAGCGTCCTTATGGAGCCGGCGGGTCACACCGCGACCCTCAGCTTGATCCCATCGTTTGGCGCATTCACGAGATCCTGTTTGGTGCCCAGGTAGCGTTCGGTCGTCTGCACGGAGGCATGGCCGAGCAGCAGTTGGATCTGTTCCAATTCGCCGCCGGCCGCCCGGCACAACTTCGCGCAGGTCCGACGACAATCGTGGGGGGCAATTCCGGGAACACCAGCGGCCACTGCGTACGGCTGGAGCAATTGCCAGACGACCTTCTCGCTTAACGCGGCCGCCTGGGCTTGGTCGCCTCGGTGCACTGAACGAAAGACCGGGCCCTCGCAAACGCCGGCGGCGGCCGTCCAGGCGTCAATCGCCACCTTGACCCACGTTGGCATCGGGATTGTCCGCACGCGGCCATGCTTGCCAACGAGGTCCACGATGCACCAACGCCCGTCCCGCTGTTGAACGTGTGCCATCGTCAGCGCCGCGACCTCGGATCGCCGGAGACCGCAGCCCAGGAGCACGGCGAGGATGGCGCGATCGCGGAGGCCCTTGGTGGTGGTGATGTCCGGGGCGTTGAGCAGCGTTTGCGCCTGCCGGACCGAGAGCCAGTTCCCCAGGCGGACGCCTTTGGACGCCACTCCCTTCACGCGGGTGATCCCGTTGGCCAGTTCCGGCGCCAGCAATCCGTTGTCGGCCGCTTCTACAGCCAGTTTCCGAACCGCCGTGATCCGCACGTTGATCGACACGGCGCCCAGCCCGCGGGCCTCGAGTGCAACGCGCCAGGCGCTCACCGTCGCCTTCGTGAAACCGGGCCGCGGCTCCTGGACGGACAGCCAGGCGAAGAACTCGTCGAGGCCGAGGTTATATACGCGCTTGGTGATCGGGGATGAGACGCTGTCCAGCACCAGCGCCTTGAGTTTCTGCCAGTGGCTCGTTTGCGGAACTACAATCAAATCATTCATTTAGGGTTCCTTAATGGGCGTTATCGGTAGCCATTTGGACACTACCTCAAAGCATGTTTGACATCAAGCAAGACCGGGGCTGGCACGGCGTTGAGTGGCGCCTAATCCTCTCGGTTCTGCCAAAATAGAGTACGGTGCTCTCCGTTCAGAGCGTGTCTTTTGTGAGAGACTTGATGGGACCGGGAGCCAAACCCTTGCTTTACGAAAGGACTCTAATTAGAATCTAATTAGTATCCAATTGAGGCTATGGCGCGAAACAACCGTGTCGCCACGATCAAATTGCCGCTGTCGCTCGACTCGACCATGAACCGCATACTGGAGGAACTTGCCAACCGTGGGATCTTCGGCAAGAATCGGGCCGAGGTTGCCGTCGGAGTCCTTTGGAAATGGATCTGGGACAATGAGGACAAGCTGGGGAGACAGGGAGTCCACCTCGCCACCAGGCGTGAGTGATGGGAGAAGGAAAAAGCATTGTGTTGACAGAAGCAGAGCTTCTTGAGGTCTTCAAACGGCCGTCGGTCCGCGAGGTCGCATGCGAGGTCCGCTTCGCGCCGCGCCTCCGGGTGATTCCAGAGGTCTGGAGGATGCAGGACACCCTCGCTGAAATGTATCCGCAAATCGACGAGGAACAGGTGGCTCTCACTACCAGTCGGATTCTTCAAGCCTACGTTTTCGCCAACCAATCCGCAGGGCGGTTAATCAAGGTCTCTCAAGAGAATCTAGTCGTCATTTTCAACAGGTACACGACGTTCGAAGATTTCAAGACCGAAGCACTGTCGCGGATCGCGGATTTTTCCAACGAATTCGACGTGGGCACGTATCAGCGAGTTGGCCTACGCTACGTCAATAACATAGAGTTGCCCCCCGACGAACCCGCACGTGCGCTGCATAGATTCGTCCATGCTCCTGTTGATTTCGAACGGATCGATATCGACACTATTGAACAGTTCATGACCGAATTCCGACTGAAAAAGACAGGGCACAAGCTGACGATTCGAGGAGCGCTGATCCCAACTCCGGCCGACGCTCGACATATGCTATATATCCTCGATCTAGATTGTTACTCTCTGGGCCCGAAGGCCGCGGATTCTCTGCCCACGCTACTGGACGTCTTTCACCGCGACATCCAGGTGCAGTTCCTTAGTCACGTGACCGAGGACTACAAGGCGGTGATGAGAGGGTGATATGGCATTGACCGAGGTTCTCACAACAAACATATCTACCGAGTCCCAGAAACTGTACGAGAGTGCGTTTCTTGCGGAACAGTCGCAAACTAACGGCTCCATAGCAGGTTCGAAAGCCCAGGCTGCTGGCTGGCGGCCGGTCTTCCCAGCCAGTCGCCGTCTGCTGATAGATGAACCGGCAATTATTCGGTTTTACGAGGATGTCATTGCGGACCTACAGCGTGAGCTAGCCAAATACAAGGCTCTGGCAGCCGAGCTATCGAAGAATCTAACTGTAGAAATCGAAGGCGACTACACTCCGCGAGAGAAGACCCAACTACCTCCGGACACTGCAAGACTCATGCGGGCAAGCACTCAACCGGCGTCATCAATGACTGGCCACGAGATCTAGTGCATGTTTGTGGAGGACCACGATTCCACCACGCTGCGTCAAGGGGACATCATCGCCAACGTTCCCTTTCCACTTTCCAGAATACAATACAAGCCTAAGCTTCTGGGCACATTTAAGCAAGGCTTTGGTCAACACGTCGAGCTCGTAGCCGACGCGGAGCAGATCGGTCGAAGTTGGTGGCTCACCGCTCACACCAGTGTCGCTCCGAGCTTTTGCGCGGTGATGAGTCAGGACTGCGATGTTGCGTTGGGACAACACCCCCCGCCACCCTCCTTCGTCCTGTGCCGACTCGTTGCTGTGTCCGAAGGGCTCAAAAAGAGTAAAGCCTACGATAGACTAACAGCGAATGTCGATCCGTATGGCGACGCGAGACCCTTCTATCAACTTTTCTACATCGGCAACCACCCGCGATTGGGCGCCGAAGAATATGTTGCAGATTGCGGGATGGCAATGACTGTGATTTGGCAGGATTATGATGCTCTTTTGAGGAACAAGACCTTGGAAATGACTGACCTGTCTCGTGCGAAGTTTCGGGTGAAGGTCGGTGCGCATTTTGGCCGACCAACGGCCGAGGAAGTCAGTGCCGGCCTCGCCCAGCCATGGGGCGCGGCGCCAGAACAACCAAGGGACCCAGGAGTTAGGCATCGGATAGTACGCGCCTATCGGATTCTCGTCGGCAGGGAAGACTCGATTGGATAGCGCTCCTCGATGTCACGCCGAGACGGCAACATCCAGGAAGGCGGGAATCCTGGTGCCTCGCGGAGGTTTCGCTGGCCCTCAGCGCGCCGTCCTACCCTAAAACTCAGCTCCGTGTAACGAATCCCAGGAAGACGCACACCGCCATATCCGTGCCTCACAGCGCGGCCATACGCTTGTCTAGTCTGATCGCACCCGGCTCGGACAGCCACGCCTCAAGCACCGCTTTCTCACGTTGAATGCTCATGACGTCCGTGTTCATTGTCAGGCACGGACCCGGGAAAACCACGCTGGAGTACAATCGGTTTACAGCAAGAACCTCCGAAACAGTGAGGCCAGGTCTCTTTCGGCGCAGCAAGCGAGCTCTAAGCGTCTCGGTACTCGCAGACAGGCAGACCGTGAGGACATTCGCGGCTGACTCCGACACCTGCTTCAACAGACGATCAGCATACCAGTCCAGCCGAGTTAGAGCACCTCCGGACAGCAGTCCCTTGGCGGAGAACATCGCACCATATACCCTGCTCACTACCCGAGGGTGTTGATCGATGGCGAGGACTCCGGTGGGATGGCGCTCCAGAAACTCCGCTATCCGGTCTAGAAACCAACGCTGGCTAGCTCCGGCGTCGAAAGTCCCTCTCGAGCGTGCAGTAAAGTGAGGATTGAGGGTGGCATCCTCAATGTAAACAGCTGCCAGCTGAGTCAAGGTGTTGACAAGAGCACTCTTGCCGCTTCCTGTCGTCCCTGCAACAAAGATGACCGTCCTGCGCCTCGACACTACGTCCTACCCTGCCGTTCATAGCTCTTAAAGCGCTGTCGGTTCTTCTCAAGCTTTCGAAGGTACGAATCCTCAAGGTTGATCCCCATCTGATTGGCGATCTGCATCAGGTAGATGAAAACGTCCGTTAGCTCTTCTTCAAGGTTGGCACGCGCATCCTGATAAGAAGTATCCCCGCGATTAACCTTTTTCAGAGTATTCGCAAATTCGCCCAGCTCACCAACCAAGCAAACCACCGAGTGCTCCAGCACCTCGGGCGATGCATTTTCTACCGACACCCCCCATTTATGCTTGGACTCGTGACCTGCGTCGAATTTCGCTTGAAGTTCCATCAATTGCTGCAGAGTCATATGGGTTTACCTCGGCAAAGCGTTAAGGGTATCAGTCAAGTCTATATCGAAGCGCTCTCTTGCCTCGTCGACCTGACTGCCCTCGTTTAATTGATAGCGCAACTCGCTGAACGCCCTGAGGCTCGCTACCGCGCGCTCCAGGCCGAGTTGAAAGTCGCGTGGATATGGCTTGGCGGCTGCTTTTACCGCAGTCAACATCTCCTCAATGCCTTGCATCTGGACGACGGATTCGACACGACGCTTGTCGCTGAGCCATGTTCGCAGTTTTTCGTATTGATGATCGGCAACCGCGACTCCGATGATGCCCGGAGGTTGCGCGTCAATGGGGAGTTTCTCCAGACAATGGAAATCAGGTTCGCAGTATCCACGAAAGGCCAACACGAACAAACGGATAGTTGTGATGCTGGCGAACCGGCGGTGTATCGCCTCGCAATGAATAGCGATCTCTGTCAGATTAGATGGCAGGAAGACGCCTACCTCTAAAGCTCGAAAATATGCGGTAGCATAGACGACGTTGCCGTCAATTGCGAATTGGAGAAGCGAGAAAGCAGGTACGGAACGATTTGCACTATCTAGGATAGTGTCCATGTCGATCATTGCAAGAATCGCGCGACGGCCCATCTTCCGACGTTCAAGTTCACCGAGGACGTAATCTGTGCCGTGCTTACCGCGATAGAATTGCGCATGCGAAAAGAATAAGTCACGCGGAGGCGGGTCTGAGAGCCATTTCTCCGCCTGAGCCCTGTGCGCTGCGACGAACTGGGATTTCAGAACGTCAATCGGTAATTCATACGCGAGTACAAGGTTGAACTGGGGAGAAGCGTTGCACTCCGCGATAGCATCCTGGACAACTACATCGAATGTCGGAACGTTTTTCCAATTGACGATCATCTCAAAGACCTCCTGAAAGATCACCACAAATCCTGTTTGCAAACCCAGTCGCCTTGAGTGCCTTTCGCAGACTGCGCATCCCCGATGAATCGAAAGCGGAGGAGGCGATCACCAGGCTCGATCAAGTTGAACTGATTATTGATATTCGCGACAGGAGGATAATTAACAGCTCCTACGCCGACAATCCGAAGAGTATTCAGCCTCAAAGTCATGGCCATATGCCGATGGCCATGGAGCAGAGCATGGAACCCATGCGCCTCCAAGTAGGTTAGCAGAGGGTAGGCGTTCGCGATGTGGGAGGAGTCTGCCTCATCGAAGGGAATACAGTGATGGTGAACCACGGCAATCCTGGTCGTAACGCTACTTTTCATTGTCAGCCGGTTGACGGCACTCATGTCGATGTAACCGTGGGTCCAATCCAGGAGGTAGGCCGAGTTGAGGACCAGGAAGGCTGTGCTGTCATGCTCGTAAATGCTGGCGGCGACTGGTTGCGCCCTGTCGGCATCTCGCAACAAACCGGCCATTTCTCGGTGATACGTCTGTAACGATTTTTCCCCATTCGAGGCGGTTTCGATGTCGTGATTGCCCGGGCAGCAGACGATCTGCGGCGGTTTGACGCCTAGTCGATCTGCGAGTTGGCGCATGAACCTGGCGCCTAGATTAGTGTGTCGCCCCTGAAATCCAAAATCGCCGCATGCGATGACGTGCGATGGCCGTCCGTAGGGGGCAACCGCTGCGGAGATGCCATCTACGAGGCCAATGAGGTCTTGGCCTGGGTGCGCGTGCATGTCGGAGATTTGGAGGAGCATAACGGGAGAACCACTATCCTACAACTAATATTGGGCTTAGGCCATCTTTCACGATCGATCGGCACGGCTCGGACCATCCGTCAATTGCGAATTGCGGTGCGGACCTGCCACCCGGCAAAAGTTGGAACCCGGGCTTTGCGCTGTTTGGCCGCCTCTATCCTGCGTTATTTCGGGTTGAACGAAGCCGCCTGAGGCGGCAGACGCTTCGCGTTGCAAGAACTGGCGCCGATTGAGTGGTGAGTGCGGCGATGAGCTGACGGAACTATCGTGGGTCACGAGGAGAA
>Ga0187858_10004274_pt1 | contig 13434 bp, 14 predicted proteins | sample June2016WEW_8_15_FD_133015 | JGI IMG/M metagenome (GOLD analysis project Ga0187858, IMG submission 133015) | Peatland microbial communities from SPRUCE experiment site at the Marcell Experimental Forest, Minnesota, USA - June2016WEW_8_150 | ecosystem: Environmental > Terrestrial > Soil >...
CAATGGCAGCGTCTCCGACCCGGCGGTGGTCGAGGCCAGCCAGCCTGAATTCGGCGAGGCCGCCCTGGCGGTGATCCGCCAATGGCGCTTCCTGCCCAGGGTGAAAAACGGCCAGCCGGTGCGGGCCCGGGCCGAGATGCCCTTCATGTTTTCCGCGCCCAAGGAAAAGTAGGGCGCAGCCAGGCGGTACTTATTCTTTTACAGAAGATCGCAAAGGACGCAGCGCAGCCTTTCCCTCCGTGGCTTCTGTGCCGGACTTCGTGCCCTTCGTATTCTTCGTGGTGCGATTGATCGTGGCGCGCCTGATGACGAAGCAGATATACTGACGTTGAAACGTCGCTTGGACCGTGGCTGCAGACCGGCCTTGACCAGCGCCCGCCTTTGCGGTTCGCCTGAAGCGCAGCAGTCCCTCCCGGGGCGGTAGCTCAATGGACAGAGCATCGGTCTTCGAAACCGAGGGTTGCGGGTTCGAGCCCCGCCCGCCCCGCCACTTTTCTTTCGGGATGCACCTTTGCCGTCTATATGTCCGCTATTAAGGTTTTGGGTGAAGCAGCCTGAAAAAAGCTGAAGCAGCGCGAAGATCAGGCACTTAGGAGAGCGATGTGAAGAATGCGGCTCCCCGACATATGTCCGCTTTTGATCCGGGTGTAAGTCATTGGCCTGTGGAGAAAGGCATCATGATTAGCGGACAAATGCCAGCGACGATGCGGAAACAGGTCCAAGGGGAAAATCGCCCGCGCGGCCTCTTCCAGTCGCAATAAGCCGAGGCGCTGCAGCGGGCCTGCAAGCGGCATTCAACGGGCGTGCGCGGCCAAAAATCAGAGGCGCAACGGACCCCCCAGCTTCAGGGCGGCGGCATTTTTTTGAACGCCTGCGCCACCATATTAGTGCCGGTGCCTTCGGGAAGGCGAGTAGCATGCTTTCTTCCAAACCTCTCGATGGCCTTCTCGATCTGTTGTAAGAACGGCACGCGCAGCGGTTCAGGGAGAGCCTCATGCCACGACGCTATATACTCCTTAACAAAATTGACCCGATCCTCTCGGTTGAAAAGTTCGCCATGATGCCATCCCAACAAGGCGGCGGGATGATTCTCTAGCTTTTCGACCGGTACGCCGATGTCCTTTGCTGCCATATTCAGGGTTCTCAATATTTCAGGTTGAAGAAACTCGCCGTAGATATCACTGAAGCGGCTTCGCGGGCGGATTTTACCTTCGACTTGCCGCGAAGGATCCAAATAAGGACGCTTCGGACGAAAGCCGATCATTAGCCACCTTTGATTGATGTTATGTGCGCGACAGAGGGCATCGCCAGCTGCCCAGGGAAGAGGGACATGACCAAATTCATATTTGGCTAGGTTTTCTCGGCTCAGCCCAGCTTTGAATGCAAAAGCTGTTTGGGAGAGAAGCATTGTCTCCCTGAACTGCCGCAATCGCGCACCGATTTGCTTTTCGCTGCTAGGAACTGGCGTCCGGCGTGCCACGTGGCGAGCAGAACGCCATGCGGGCAGAGTTGCAATAAAGCTTGCCAGACGAACGCTTTCGTTCTTCTGTTCAACCGTGGATAAATCCACTGCCATCATCAAATCGGCTCTCGCGGTGCGCCGGTGGCGCTATTTGGACCTGGCTAAGGATGTCGGGCTGGCAGAAGGCACCGTCCAAAACATCTGCTGCGGAACCAGCACATCACGCCGGGGCCGAGCCAAGATTGAGGCTACGCTCGGCGTCCCAATCTGGCCTCCCCATGTTGCCGCACCCTACCGTAGGAGCACCTCGGATTCGCGCATACTGTTTTTGGCCCAGCTGGCGAAGGAATTTCGCCGCACTGAGGCCCACATCACACGCCTACTTAATGGCGAGAAAAACAGTCCCATGCGCGGTCACCTGCTCTACCGCCAGCGTGAGTTGATTGAACTAGCCAACGCCGCCCGTTCTTCGGCCGCGCCACCAGGCAAACTCAACTTATCTGCAGCCCGAAAAACTGCAGGTCTTCATGGAATGAGCGTTGAAAACCCGGCCTCCGAGAGAAATAGGGGGCCGGGTTCCCCTGCTTCTTTCCCTCGACCAGCTGCGCATCATTGAAGCCAATTCCGAAGGCCGCAAACCGACGCGCACGGCCTCCACAATCTAAACCAGAAATCCGTCACTTATGAACATCATCGCCGATATTGAAATCCTGGTTGGGAAATCCCGATCCACTGAAAAAGAGCTGGTCAAACTTAGGAAGTCCAAAGAGCAACTGGCGGCGAAAGGAGCCGACGCCAAGAATCTCGCTGCCGGATCGGCTATGGACGCCAGCGCGATCGATGCCCTGGCCGCCTCGTTATCACAAAATCGCCGGTTGTGTGAGGATCTGGCAGAGCAGATCCTCATGCACGAAATGTCCCGGAAGTACCTCTGCGAGTTGTTACGAAACCGCTCGGTGGAGGTGTTGGGCCGCGCCCGCGACCGATTCAACCTTTTCTCTGCAGCGGTGAAGGGCGAGCTCCAGAATCGCCTCGCCCCATTTCTCCCCCCACTGAGCTACCGCCGGGAGATACCGTCATCGGATTTGCTTCCGCTCGAAGCCAGCAGGGCGTTGCTTCTCGCGATGGAGGCGCGTGTCATGCAGCTCAAAGACGATCCCGTCGCTGTGGCCGAGTTCTATTGCGCCAAATATCAGGCGCTCCTCGATGCCTGCACCGCGGCGGAACGTGGGCTCGGGATTCGATCTCCCAATCCCCAGGTCGTGGCCTAAAAGGGCGGTAACCCCGGCTTTTCCGCCATGGATCTTGAGGTCAGGATCAAGGCATTCCTTGAGGGCAACGGCATCACCCTCACGGATACTCAGCTGCAGCAGCTGAATGCCACGCTCAAGGACACGACGACGTCGTCGCGCCAGGGCGCAGCACCAGCCCTGGCAGAGCTCGGTGGCGAAGGTAAGGCGCTCACCGAAAGCATGCGTAATACCACCCGCGCTTCGTTCGAGTTCGGCGAGGTCCTGCGGGGCATGGAGCGCGGCGGCCTCGGTGGCGCGATGGAGGCGATGCGCGGCCTGCGTGGACTCTTCCGCACGCTCGGCCCGGAAATGGTGGCCGCCTCCGGCATCATGGCCCCGGCGATCGCCGTCGTCGCGGTGGCGGTGGTAGAGTTGAACCGGCGCGCGAAGGAGAATCAGCAGGAGATGCAGCGCATCTGGACCGGCTCCGCCGATCGCGCCCGAGAATACAAGGCGGCGGTCGACGCGATCGACAAGGCGGCGGAGAAATTCGCGCAGGATTTCACCGCCGATCTGGATGCCATCAACGAGCGGATGAAGGCGAACATCGAGCTCACGGAAGAGGCCACCAAGCATTACGACGAACTGCGTGCGGCCGGAAAGGAACGGGCCACGGCAGAGGCTGAGCTCGCTGAGAAGACGGAGCTCGCCAATCCCAACCTGACGCCGGAGCAGCGGCAGGCCATCAAGGACAAGTACGCCAGCGGAAAGGCAGAGACGCAGCTGGGCTCCGAGGCGAACGAACTCATCAATCGGGGCCTGAACGCCAAGTTGACCATCCAGAAGGCCGACCAGGACATCGCCGCGGCCAGCGAGACCGCGCGGGCGGCGCAGCTGCAGATCGATGAGGCCAAGCGGGCGGCTGACGAGAAGATTTCCAATGCCGCAGCCGCTCATGAAGCGGGTGACACGCCGGAGCGCGTCTTGGCACTGCAGAATGAGGCGAAGGAGGCGCGGCATCAATATGAGGAGCTCAGCACCAAGCTAGCGCCGGACCTGAATAAGGCGGCCGAAATCATCGCCACGGCGGAGAAGAGCAAAGAATCCGCCCGCACCGCGATGGAGGGCATCCCGGACCGCGCTGCCGCCATTGAGGCCCGAGCCAAGGCGGGGGTGCTCGATGAGGATGAGCAGCGGCGGAAGGGCGCCGAGCAATTGTCCGGGAAGGTCGCCAGCGACGCCGCCGAGGTGGCAGCGCTGCAAAAGCAGCTGGACGAATCCAGCGCGGCCCGGCTGAGCAGCGGCCGGCTGACGACGCCGGGAGAATTTGCGGCAAACGATAAGCTCCAGCAAAGCCTGGATGCAGCTATCGCCGCCCACCAACGCGACAATAACGCGTTCGCGGACTACACCTACCAGACGACCCGGCTGCACAACGCCCACGAGAAAATGGTCACGAAGCTCGCTAACCAGGCGAAGAACCTCCGTATGACCTATGCCCCCGGCCAATGACCATCCATCCATCAATTTTTTCGCTCGGCGCTTGCCCAACGAATCACGCGTCCGCAGCCAATTCCTCGCCAAAGCAGCGGACGCCCTGGCGAGCGTCAATCGGCAAGCGCCGAGCGGAGATCCATAGAAGTATCTAAACTGTTCCCATGAAATATTTCCTCAAATTCCTCTGGCAGCTCTGGCTGCTGGCGTTTTTCCCCGGCTTCGATGAGCCCGGATCTTTCGAGGCCGAGGTGCTCGAAGGCGTGCAGGCGATCACCAAGAAGCAGGAGCATATCCTGGCCGACGTAACCCGCCTCGACGGGCAGACCAAGCGAGCCCTGGAAGAGCTCACCATCTGCAAGAACAAGGGCAACGGGTTCGCCGAGATCGAGCGAAAGCTCGAGCGGTTGACTCTGTTGCTGAAGCAGGAGACCCGCGCGGCCTTCGGAGCGCCGATGCAGCGGCTCCTGGCCGATGAGGAGGGCTGCGCCCGCCTCAATTTCCTGCTCCGCTCGATCGCGCACAACCGGGGCGAATCGATCTCCCAGGCGGCGCTCGATCACTGGAAGGGCAAGACGCTCGAGCTCACGACCGAGCCCGGTTCGACCTACTTCCAGGCCGGCTACCTGAAGGAGCTCTATGACACGCTCGCCGAATATGGGGCCTGGTCCTCGCTCGGCGTGCGCCGCATGCCGACCAAGATCACCAAGATGCCGGTCCGGACCGCCCGGCCGATCGCCCTGGTGCTCAAGCCCGGCTCGCGGCAGATGACCGATGACGCCAACATGGCCGGCACGGCCGTCAACCTCGAGGTCGAGCTGATCGGCGTGCTGATCACGGTTTACCTGGAGCTGCTCCAGGATTCCGAGTTCGACATCTCGGCCGAGATCCTCGGCGAGTTCATCGAGGCCTTCGATTATCGCCTCGATTACTGCGCCTTCATGGCCGACGGCACGGACGACACGCTGCACGGCGGTTTCACCGGCCTGTTCAACTACGTTGGCACGGTCACGGCCGACGCCGGGCACAACACGGTCGCCACGATGAAATACACCGACGTGCTCAAGTGCCTGACCGGGGTTGCGGGCATCGTCCTCGCCCGTAAGGCGCGTTGGTGGCTGCACCCGACCATGCTTGCCAGGTTCATCGGCATCCAGGACGCCATCGGCCGGCCGATCTTCCAGACCGCCCTCGAGGCCCCGAACTATGGCTCGATCGGCAGCCTCTTCGGCTACCCGGTGACCATGCTCATGGCCGGTCCGAACACCGATTCCGCCGGCCAGCCGGTCGCCGCCTTCGGCGATCCGAACTGCGTGGTCGTGGGCGTGCGCACGGACTTCAACTTCGAAGCCAGCGATGACTTCAAGTTTGACCAGTTCGAGCGCGCCTTCCGTGGCACCGGCCGGGCCGGCGTCATGGGGCGCCGCACGGACGGCGCGGCGGTCCTTAAGCTCGCCGGCTCCTGATCTGTTGACCGAGTTCTCTTCGAGCCCCGCCGCGGCGGCGGGGCTCTTTAGAGCCCTCATCCCATGAAACCGAAGCCCGGCAGCATGAAAATTGAAAACGAGCGGTGCGCGTTTCTCCATGGACTGTGCCAGGAGATCGACCGCCTGCGTGCCTCCGGCCTCACTGTGAAGGGCGCAGTGCGCCGGGTTCGTCTGCGCCGGCGGATGAGGCTGTTCACGCGCGGACGACTGTCGTTTTCAGCGTTGTTGACGCATTACTACACCTGGCGCAAGTGGCCATCTTTGGAGGCGCACTGGCGCTTGTATCGGACGGGCGCCAATCCCAAGCGACGAATCCCGATCGCGCTTTACATCGAAATCCTCAATCGCCTGGCAGGCGACCGGATTTTGCCGGCGGCGACGGTGGTGCGGTCAATGCATATTGACTGGAAAGCCGGCAAGTCCATGCCCGGCCTGGGCACCTGGCGGGAATACCTGCTTCGGCTGAACGGTGAGCGGGCATTGCCATCGACGCCTCCGCCTTTCCCTTGCTCCCGTACCTCTCTCTATCAGGCGCTCGGGGGCGACACTTCTGGCGAATACTGCCGGCGCATTTCAGCCGCGCTCCGCGCGCAGCGCGAGCTGGCCCGCTTTTATTCCTTCATCGAGGGTCGCCGCTCCATCCTCGAAAGACGCCGCGCCCACGAGCCGCTCGGCACGCCTTTAGGTCAGCAACGTTAACCCCCAAATCATGGAAGCTTCGATCCTCATCGCCCCGGACCACGTCGGCCTCACGCCAGAGCAGGTCAAGCGGAGGGTCACTTCGATCATCGTGCTCGCAGATTATTTAGAGCGCGGCCTCCAGTTTTCACTCCGTGACCTGAAAATTATGCTGACCCAGATGAGAGACTCGGGATTGTTCGATCTGGGCGAGCCATTGGGGAGTGAGGTGCGCAGATTGTGTGACGGCGCGGAAGCCTTGGTAAAACGGGTCAAGGAAACCTATCCCGAGTCCAGCCAGGGGGGCGCCTCCCATCTCATCCGGCGCCGCGGCCTCGGTCTTTTGCAGGAAGTTGATATCTACCGGCAGGAACAGTTCTGGCGGAAGGAGGGAGCCGCCTCGCTGGCCGCGTCGGAGATTTTGATCGCGCAGCTGTTCCGGTTCTATTCGGAAATCGAATCGCTGATGCGGCAGGTCGATTCCTTCGGTGAAGCTGGAGTCTCCATCCCGAGGTCCGGCGCGCCGAAGCCCGTTCCCAACCCTTACGAGAAAGTCTTCCTCAGCACGTCGCAGCCTGATGTGACGGCTCCCGGTTAACCGCATCGCCCTCTTCACTATGAAAATTCCCTCCATTCCCCGCGCCGCCGCCGGCGATCCGCCGCTCCGCCGCGAAATCCATCCCGAGGTCCGCATCATCGACGCCGCCAGGGGTATCGTTGATTACATGGCCTCCGACGAGACGCTCGACTATTACAAGGAGGTCATCCGTGCGAATGGTTGGCGGTTCACTAATTTCATCAAGAACGCGCCCTTCGTCGACAGCCACAACTATTCCACCATCGCCACGCTCCTGGGCAAGGTCCTCGATTTCCACGTCGACGCGGGCAAGCTCATCGAGCGCGTCCAATGGGCCAAGGACGTGCCGAACACGCTCGCCGCCTGGGGTTGGCAGATGGTCGCCGGGGGCTTCCTCAAGGCCGTTTCGGTCGGCTTCTATCCCACGCGCCTGGTGACCCGCTTCGATTCCGATCCGGCCGCCTGGCAGCAGCAGCTCAAGGAGCTCGGGCTGAGCGAGGAGGATGGCGTGCGCACCATCTATCTCGAGCAGGAGCAGATCGAGCTGAGCGCCTGCATCATTGGAGCGAACCCGAACGCCCTGGCCAAGGCCTATCGGGCCGGCTGCCTCAGCGAGGAGGATCTCGACAAACTTTCCCTGACGATCGCCAGGGTCAAGACCGCGACTTCAGCCACGCCTTCTGCCGGAGCTGCAACGGCTCGGCGCCGGGCACACCTGGCGATTCTCATGGAGATCCAGCGCAGCCTCTAAAATCCGTTCCATCCATAATAACCCCCCACCAGAAGAGCCCCCAAATGAAAACATCGACCACAAAAGCACAGAAACCCGCCGGCCTGACTCCGCAACAGATCAGGACGGCCACCTCGATCAGCCTGACCGGCGATCTACTTGAACGCGGTCTACAATCTCGATTCTGTGACCTGCATATTCTGCTACTCCTGATAATAGATTCAGGTTTGCTAGACTCCGACAAGGACCTCTCCAAAGAGATGAGGAGACTGGCCGATAAAGCAGAAACGTTGCTGATGGAAGTCCGGACCTTCTACCGCGAATCCAGCTTTGGAGGCGCGTCGTACCTCCTCTCGCGAGACGGGGTGGGTCTTCTACAGGAGGTGGCCCAATACCGGCAGGAGCAATTCTGGCTCAAGAAGAAAGTCGAATCGCTGGTCGCCTCCGAGACTCTCATCGCGGCGCTGTTCAGTTTTTACGAGGAGGTCGACATCTTCCTGCGGGAGATCGATTCGCTTGATGAGGACACGGTCCATTTCCGAAAGCACGGCGCGCCGAAGTATACTCCCAATCCTTACGAGAACGTGGGGGGGCAGAGCGTTGCAATCTGACGTATCGACTCCCTGACCATGCGCCCATTTTGCCCAGGAAGCCCGAAGTCGCCCCGGTCCGCATACTGGTGGCCTTTTCCGGCCCGCGCCCCGCAGCGTTGGATTGCACGAGCTTTGCAATGGTATTTTGCGGCATCTGTTTTGGCGATGCATCAGCCGCAGGAGGGCTTTTGCCCATGAGCCCGATCGCGGCCCCCGCCGTGGCCTCCAAGAACGATCCCGGCGCGCGAGCTGAGGATGGCGCGGCGCGGTTCGATTTCCTCATGCCGGTGAACCGTCAGTGGTTTCGTCTCCGCGAAGCGGCAGAGCTGATAGGGATGGGAGAGACCTTCATCGAGAAGCTATTTGATGAAGGCATCCAGCTCTCCGGCCATGAATACAACGCCGGAACCGGCCGGCGGATGACGAAGCGCATCCCGCGGGCGTTCGTGATCGCCCTGCTCCTAAAAAGTGCCCGTTACGATGGGGACGTTAAATTGCAGATGTTCCTCTCGTGCCTGAACGAATTCGGCCCCGATCGGCTGCGCCAGATCGCCACCGCCGCCAATGGTCTCTGCCAGCAGAAATCACGGCAGGCCTCCGCAGCTGCGGCTGGGAGGGCAACAGGATGAACGCACCGAACTCGCCCACTCTCGAAGATCTCGACCCCGCTAGGATCGAGGCTGCGGCCGTGGCCCCATCAACCTCCGTGCCAGGCACCAGTGCTTGGAATCGGCTCAATGCGAAGACCAAGCAGTATGCCCACCAGCTGCGCCAGGCGCTGGCCTGCGCCCTCGAATTGCACGCCTCCGGCCGCTGGGGCAGGCCGGAGATCGAAGCCGCCGGCCGGCGGGATTATGAGCGCGTGTTCGGGCACGCCATCAGCGTCCGGCATTTCTGGAGGCTCTTTGACCAGGTCATCGCCCGCGATGGTGACAAGCGTGATTTTGGCAAGCTCGCGCTTTACCTGCCGGGGCATCCGGTGCGGAAAACAAGGCCCGAAGAATTCGATCGCTTAGCGAAAGACCTTCCATCGTTGGAAGATGCGATCAAGAGCGTCACCGATCTGGACGCCCCGACCAACGCGGAGATGTTGCTCGTTTGGATTCATGCGATGGAAGAATATGAGAGGCTGGCCGCCAGTGGCATCTCCGCCCGCAAGGCCGCGCGCCGCGTGATCGGGTTGCTTCATACCAGCGGTCTACCGCTGGCTATCACCCGCTCGGCCCTGAGCCACACTTTTGCCAGGAAGTTGGCCCGCTGGATCAAGGGCGGCAGGATGCCATCGTCAATTGAAGACCGCCGCCGAAGAAGATCCGGCGAAGGCCGGCCGCTCCCATTCACACCTGAAGATATTGCGACGGTGGTCCGCCGCGTCAACAGAGTGGGGGTCTCGAAGGCGTACCGCGACACGCGGCGTGACGGCCTCCTTTCGCAACGATTAACGGAACACTACACCGATCATCCTTCGAACAAATCCTATACTCCTAAACGCTTCCGCGCGATCGTCACACAACGCGCGCATCTCATCAAGGAGATCGAACTCGGCCCGCGCAATGCCGTACTCAAGGGAGCCTGTATTCATCGAAATTGGGACCATACGGAACAGGAGACCGGCAGCCTCTTTCAGAGCGATGACTGCACGGCCGACGTATATTTTTGGGACACGGATGCGGACGGAAGCATCCGGGTCATACGTGGCCAATTTTTGCCGATCATCGATGTGCGAACGACGCGGATTTTGGCTTTTGCGCTTCATCGGGAGAGGAATTACACGGCCAAAATAATCCGGACCCTGATCGTGCGGGCGCACGACGAGTTCGGGCTCCCGCGGAAGGGTTTCTATTTCGAAAGGGGGATCTGGAAAAGTGCGAAACTTCTGACGGGTGTAAGAGATCCGGTGCCGCGCGACGATTTGGAGATTGGATTGCGAGAATGGTGCCAGTTCCAGCACGCAAAACTTCCTCGAGCGAAAATCATCGAACGCTGCCTGCGCGCCCTTCAGGCGGAGATGACATTCATCCCCGGTTTCTGCGGGCGCGATGAAATGCACGTCAGATACGAGCGTAATGAGAGGAACAAAAAGCTCGTCGAATCTGGGAAGATGCATCCGAGCGAAGGCTTTCTCCATTTCGGCCAGTGGAACACAAAGCTGCGGGAAATCTGCGAACAATATAACGATGAGCGCCACGATCGGAGCGCACGAATGCTGCCCGGCATAGCGCCACGGGAGGCCTGGGAGGCCTGGTTCGATCATGACCGCCCGTTGATGCGCCTAGAGCCTAGCGTCCGATTTCTGCTGGCGAATCATCGGAAGCCTTGTCCAGTCACGCGCCAAGGAGTCTGGGCAAAAGTGGAGGGTCGCACGCATTGGTTTCGCTCTGAGCAGCTCGGTGAACACGTAGGCCAGGAAGTCCAGATGTATTACGAACCTGACGACCTCAGCAGTTGCTGGGTCCTGCTGAGTCGAAACGACCGAAAGGCCATCGTGATTCCCCATGAGCCAGATTGTCCGGCGCTATCGGCATCACCAGAACAGTTGCACGCCGCGCAGGCAAGCTGCCAAGCGATGAACCGCCCCGCGAAAACATACTATACTGCAATACAGCCACACCTTCCAGACGGTGCGGGAACACCGGTGCGCCGCGTGATCGCCGACCCGGAGACGGTCGAGATGGGCCGGGAAATCGCCGAAGCGCAGGCGGAGATCAGAAAACAGCAGAAGACAGACACCAGCACGCGGCATCAGCTAGCGCGCTACCAGCGGCGGTTCGGCGTCACGCGCGACCAAGAAGCCATTCCGGAAAGCCAATTACTCGAAGGTTATCGATGGATGGAGGAAGCCCAACGCAATGTCCAACACACGCCATCAGAGCCCTGAAGAAAGGCAGTTCCGCCAAGACGCCTTCGCTTCGTCTCCTGAATACGAGCGCGGTGTGTTGGGCAACCTTGTGGCTTCGCGCTGCCAGAAGCTCTCTGATCCGGAGGAGATCGCCATGCTCTGGTGGCTTCAACAGATCTCCTGGCGGGATGGCGGCCTGGAGCGCTTTGCGGCTGAATTCTTCGAAGCGAATCACGCCAGCATTGGCACCCGATCGATGTTCCAGTATGGCATGAAAGAAGGCCAGATCTATACGCGCGCTCAGGTGCGCAAAGTGCGTGCCGAGATGGACGATCGTGAGGCGCGTCATTTCCCACTGAGGGGAGAAATCGACGACGACGATGCCGCCCTGGACCTCTTCGCTAGCGACGATCCCGCGCGCCAGATCGAGGCCCGTGCAAGGGCAGCCAATTATCCGACGAGTTACCCCGCAACAGCCTTCGTCGAAGCGTGTGAGCGTCATCTGGAGGACATGCGGCTCGAAGAGATCCTCAAACGTGCATTAGTAGATCCGCAGAGCGAAAGCCTCCGCAAAGGGCTCTGGAATTTCCCCGGCCTGTGGGACGCCCTCTGCGCTTGGCGGCAGCGCGAGATTAATTTGATCCGCGAGCGCATAGTGGAGACCTCCGTCACGCGCCAGGTATATGAAGAGTTGGATTTCGCTCGCGAGACACGCAGCTTTGTCCTGATCGAGGGACGTGAAGGCATTGGCAAAAGCGAAGCGGCCCGCGCATGGTGTACACAGCATCCGGGGCAAGCGGTCTACGTCAGCCTTGAGTCCGGCAACGACGAGGTGACGCTTTTTAGATCGATCGGCCGAAAGATCGGGACGGCGTGCTCATTGGGCCGCAAAGCCACCGAGATCAAAGCCCGAATCGAGGAGGCGCTTCAACCAGGTCATCTCATGTTGGTGATTGATGAAGGGCACTTCATATTTCCACAGACCGAACGCGCGGAGCGCTCTGCACCCAAGCGGATCGATTGGCTGCGCACAGCGCTGATTGATTTTGGCGTTCCGATCGCGCTGATCAGTACACCCCAGCGGTTCGCGCGGTCCTGCGAGCGATTCCGCAAAGCCGGATGGAACTCGAATCAGATTCAACGGCGCGTGGCTCGCACAGCGTTGTTGCCGAGAGAACTGACCAAAAAAGACATGGTGGCGATCGCGAAGCATTACTTTCCGCTGGCGCCGGCGCAGGATGCGCTTCTCATTGCTGGCGCGGCGGCGCTCACAATCGGTTTTCTCGGGACGATTGCCAATCTGCGCAAGCGGGTGAACTTCCTGACATCGCGGCGGCCTGGCGTGTCTGAGACCGCGCTTTTGGCATTGGCGCTAGGTGAGATCATAGCCAAACCGCCGGCAGCAGAAAACGCTACCGGCACGTCTCTGCCAGCTGCCCGTAAGCCCATTGCAAAGCCTGTGCTGGGCACCTGCAGAAGCTCTGCCATCCCTACTTTCCCGGCCCCTGGTGTGCCGGCGAACCGTTTAGCTAACCTAGTTCAGCAGCCCGGATTCAGCGCTGTTTGATCTCGCTGCCTGGACAATATTGTCCGATGTTCGCATGCTCCTTATTGAGACTGCGAAAACCGGCCCTTAACTGCTGCACGGATGTCCCGGACAAGATCCCTCAAATAGCGGACATATGCACGGCGAAATTACAGGGACCGAAAGAAAAGTGTCCTCCGAAGCCTTGGCGAAGGAGGACATTACCTACGGACTGCAGGCTTCGCTCGGCACGACCAGCCGGTTGAGTCGGCCCGAATATGCCCAAATCTGGGCACCCGGTGACCAAAACGGGTTACACTTTCCCAACAATGTCATCGGGCCGAACCACGTTATACGGCTGGCTGAGTCGGCGAGTTCTTGAGCTCGAAATACAAGATGAAGCAGCAAACCAAACAGACTGTAAACACCGCTTCATTTGCCAGGTACCAACCGATAGACAATGAACTCATCCCGAGGATGACAGCCTTCATGCCCGGATGGAATCTGCCAAAGGGGATTGCACTGGCCTTAGGCTTGGGAGGAACAGGGAGGGTGAAAGCGTTTGCGCAGCGCCACGAGGAGGCTGAGCGCGGCACAGAACCACCAGCTCAGGGCGCCTCCTCCGCCTCCACTGCCGCTTTTGTTGAGGGGTGTGGGTGTGGTGGTGTAGACGCTCAGGAAGGCTGGGAAGCTGGTGGCACTGCCCAAGGAGTTGGTGACCACCACGGTATAGGTGCTGGCGTCGCTGGCTTGGACATTGTTCAGGGTCAGCGTGGAGGAGGTGGCCCCGCTAATGGGTTGGCCCGCCTTGTTCCAC
>Ga0187858_10004280_pt1 | contig 13429 bp, 12 predicted proteins | sample June2016WEW_8_15_FD_133015 | JGI IMG/M metagenome (GOLD analysis project Ga0187858, IMG submission 133015) | Peatland microbial communities from SPRUCE experiment site at the Marcell Experimental Forest, Minnesota, USA - June2016WEW_8_150 | ecosystem: Environmental > Terrestrial > Soil >...
ATACACCCAATAATCGGACACTGGCTTTCGACGCTGCTATGCAGATTGTGAGGAGGGAAATGCTCTTCTAAACGAGATACCGGGGTAACTGTCGAGAACAGGACGACTCGCACTCTATCTGAACCGGATGGAATATGTTCCTCGGGAGTCGGCCAGCATCCGGCAACCGCATTGGCACCGCCACTTGGCCGTATAACGCCCAACCCGTAGATCCGGTTCAGATAGGGTGCGAGTTGGCCTGATTACAACAGTAATCACAGACAGCCAGTTTACGGAGCGGGTAAGTAGTGGTGGGGACTACTGATTTATCGCACGTACCTGAGAAGTTTCAATCGCTCATTGTCGCTGACCTAGACTCTAAGACTGTCGATTCTTCTGACACCCGCAGCTGGGCGGCGAGAGGAGTCGGTTCGGCACGCTAAGCGAAGAGCTAATCACCGGAGACAAACCTTTGACAAATCGTTTACACGGCCGTGGCAAGTTTTAGTTGCATTGGGTGGTATGGTGCGGCATTGGGGCTTGGCCTGTCGCCAATGAAGCACTCATTACAGCGTGAAAGGATAATTCTCATGACGAACCCAGGGCAACTTCCGTGCCGGATTCCGGGGACAAAGCGGCTGGCGGCAAAGGTCGCGTTTATGCTGTTGGTTGTCGCGGCGCAATTCGCGCAGGCGCAAACGTTCAACGTACTCCACAGCTTTAATGGACTGGACGGGCGACAGCCCTATGACGGCGTGACGTTGGATAGAGAAGGAAATCTCTATGGAACCGCCTACGGCGGCGGCGACGGTGCCGGCACGGTTTACAAGCTAACGCATGAGGGCTCCGGTTGGATCCTCAACGTCCTCTCCAGTTTTGCCGGAGGCGGCGCCAGTCCTTATGCCGGAGTAGTCTTTGGCCCAAACGGCACTCTTTATGGCACGACCTCCAAGACCAGCGTCGACGGAGGGAATGGCACAGTCTACAATCTGAGTCCCTCGCCGACCGTTTGCAAGACCTCACTCTGCCCCTGGACGGAAACCCTGCTTTATGTTTTCGCGGGATCTCCTGACGGATATGGTCCCGGACCAGGCGACGTCAGTTTCGACCATGCCGGCAACCTCTACGGCACCACCTATGGCGGGGGTGGTGGCTATGGCATCGTCTACGGACTGACGCCCTCGGGTGGCGGCTGGACGGAGAACATCCTTCACTCCTTCGGCTACGGCGACGGAGCATATCCTTATAGCCGCGTAATCCTCGACAACGCCGGCAACCTCTACGGTACGACGTGGGGAGGCGGCGCAAATGGCGACGGCACGGTTTTCGAAATGACTCCTTCAGGATCTGGCTGGACACACACTGTTCTATACAGTTTTCAGAGCGCAAGCGACGGAGGCAATCCCTATGCCGGCCTGATCTTTGACTCATCGGGCAACCTTTACGGCGCCACCAGCAGCGGCGGCTCGGGCGGCGGCGGTACAGTTTTCAAATTGACGCCCTCGAACAACGGTACCTGGACGTATTCCCTGATTAACAGCTTTACCGGAGCCACTGATTGCGGGCCGCAGAACAGCCTCGTCATGGACGGGGCGGGCAATCTCTACGGCACCACCTATTGCGACGGCGCGAATAACATTGGCAATGTTTTCAAGCTGACGCCGTCGGGCAACGGTTGGACGTACAGGTCGCTGCACGACTTTACCGGCGGCAGTGATGGGGAAATTCCGTTTTGCAGCGTGGCCTTCGATACCAGCGGTAATCTCTACGGCACCACCGTCAGCGGCGGCTCACAGGGGGTCGGTACCGTCTGGGAGATCACGCCCTAGCTGAGACTCTTCGGCACTGAGCGTTTCGCTGTAATTGGCGTGAAATCCGCATGGCGTACACAGCCAGCCAGGGTCCTAACTGTGATTTCTCCGATTGATCGGAGCGTAAAATCAAAGCAGAGGACGTTAAGGCTATGGAAAAAGGAACAGTGAAGTGGTTTAACGACGCAAAGGGGTACGGTTTTATCACTCGAGAGGAAGGCCAAGGAGATGTATTCGTCCATTCTTCAGCCATTCAGGGGGACGGTTTCCACAGCCTGCAAGAGGGGCAGCAAGTGCAGTTTGATGTCGTCAAAGGTCCCAAAGGCTTGCAGGCTGAAAACGTGAAGCCCCTGTAATTGTCAAGTAACAGTCCGCCTAGAATATCCCTCTCCTAAGCCGCGTAGAATGGCTTTGCATACCGGAGGCACCCATGTCTGAAGTTGTCTACACATCCAATGTGCGCATTGAGCGCATCAAGGGCCCACTACGCCGGGCCTCTCTGCCGGGCGAACCGCAGCCTGTGATGTTCAGCGTTCATGGTGGGATTGCAAAGCATTATGGCATCGACGAGAGCCGCTTGCCGGAGCCTCACGCTGCCACGATCGACTACGTCATCGCCGCCCTCGGCGGTTGAATGCTGGGCACCTTTGCTGGCGCGCTGGATGCGCGCAAAATCAACGCCCAAGATGGCCGCCTCAGGTGCGAAGTCCGCGGTGAAGTCGAGGACGATGGAGGTGTGTTGATAATCAAGCGTGTGCATGTAACCCACTACCTGCGTGCTGACGATCCCGCCGTTGTACGTGACACCGTGGAGCGTGTGCATGGCGTGTATGCGCAAGGCTGTCCTGTATATCGGTCTCTGATTCCAGCGTTCCCAATCACCTCCAGCGTGGAGATCGTGAACGAGGCGTCGGGCGGATACCAGGAAAACGTCGGCATGTGAACCCAAGCCTCACGCCGTGACAGGCTGCGTCACCGTTTCAACTGCGAATCCTCTTCCAGCCCGAGCGAAGCGTCATCGCCAACCGCGTCGATGCCGTGAAGACGAAGAGAAGTAAAGCACGGTTGCCGTTGGATCCGGCCCTGATTGAGGTGTTGCAGAACTGGCGAAGCCTATCAGACTTCAGGGCTGACGATGATTGGGTGTGGGCATCGCCATGGGTGGCCGGCGCGATGCCGCTCTGCACGAATGCCATCCAGCGTGACTATCTAATTCCCGCAGGTCAGCGGGCAGGTCTCGGCAACGTCGGCTGGCACACGTTGCGGCACACCTATCGTTCCTGGCTCGACCAGACGAAGGCGCCCATGACGGTGCAGAAGGACCTGATGCGCCACGCGGACATCAAGACCACTATGAACGTATACGGTAAGGCTATGGCTGAACCGATGCGGGAAGCGAACAGCGAAGTGGTGAGACTGGTAATCCAGTAACGGAGTGCGAACCCGGTCAGCCGCTTGTAAATTATTGAGACTGAATGAGTTATGGCGGAGAGACAGGGATTCGAACCTCGTGATGCACCGTAACCTAAACAATCTGCTGGAGCGGGTAGCAGCCTATACAGCCGATTGAAACCCACCGCAGCCGTTATTGGAGTGCGGTGTGGAGTGCGGAGTGCGAGGAGGATCAGGCCGTGCCATTCCGTTCAAACCATCTCAAACTCAAGTCAAGACCAGCTATGTCCCCCAAAAAAAGATCCTTCGAAGCCACGGGCGAATATGCACCTAGTATGCACCCGACGTTTGAGGGCGCCGAGCTAAGTGCATGAAACACATCATTTTGCTAGGTTCGATCCAATCTACCTGACGGTTTAGAAAACCGTCGGCAAGCTGTTCAAGGAGTTGCTGGAAATATCATAGATGGGGCGAACGGCTCTATTGTTACCACGGGCCACCCGTACCGCTTAAGCGGTGTGGAGTACCGTTTCGATGACTGCTTGCCGTTATAGCTTTGCCCTGCGCCAGTGTTGCTTCCGACCGCTTAAGCGGTATGGGTACTGGTTCAGGCCTGCGGCGAGTTCCGCCTGCGGCTCCAAATATATTTATACCCTTACAACCCTCCCAGAGTTTATACAGCCGGTTCTGCGTATACAATCGCAGTTCGTCAGCCGTGACTTCCTCGGCTCTGACTGAAGTGCTGCCCGAGCTGCGGAAATCGTGGGACGCTGCTTTGGCTGGAAGAGCAGTCGGCTGGCGCGCGATAGCATGCCGGCCCATGATTGAAGTTCGCGGACTCCCGGCTACGGGTTTGTGATCTCCCAGACCACACCGCAGCCTGCTCCCTCGCAATCGTTCAGGTTGCCGCCTTTGGACGCTGTGCCGTAAAGATTGCCATTGGAGTCCATGCTTAGATCGCCTTCGGGATAGGACCCATCGCTGCCGCCGGTAAAGTCGTGCAGGTCGGTATAGGTCCACGGCGGTTCCGGCGTAGGCGTCAGCTTGAAGACGTTGCCGAGATTATTATTTCCACCGCAGTACGTCGTGCCGTACAGATTGCCGGCGCTGTCCATCACGAGGTTACCCACAACCCCGCAAAAAGCAGACGCCGGAAGAGTGCCAAGAACCGTCAACATTCCTGAAGGCGGCAGCTCGAGAACCGCCGCCTGGAGACCGAAAGTCACAGTGTACAGATCGCCCGACGGATCCATGATCAGTCCAGCCGCGAGGTATACTGCGTCGCTATTACTAGAGGGGGGAAGGTTTGCGAGAATTGCTTCGGTCCAGGCAGATCCCGAGGGCGCCAATTGGAAAATTGTCCCACAGCCCAAGCCGCAAGACCCATTGCCACCATGATAGGTAGTGCCGTCAAGATTTCCGGCACTGTCGAAGATTACGTTGGACTCCGGCTCGTAGCCGTCATTGGGAGGGCCGGAGAAGTTGTGAAGAATCGTCTCCGTCCAGTTGTTCCCCGAGCCTGCGAGCTCATAGACCGTACCGCACCCGTTGCCTTGGCAGCTGACATTGCCGCCCCAATAGGTCGTGCCGTAGATATTACCCGCTTGATCGAAGGTGACGTCACCCTCGGGGGCGTATCCGTCCGTACCGCTTCCGAAGATATGAAGCTGCGTTTCCGTCCAATAGCAGATTGCGGTTTTGCAAGCTGTCGCAGGTGGCCTCAGGTTGTACACCGTGCCGCAGCCCCCGCAACTACCCCCGCCGCCAGCATAAGTTGTCCCGTAAAGACTGCCGTTCGGGCCGAATACTACTCCAGCAACGGGGTTTGCACCGTCGCTGCCTCCGCCAAACTCGTAGAGCGGGCTTAAGATATAGCTGGATCCGGAGGGTTTGAGCTTATACACCGTCCCATAGCTGTGGCTGCCTCCGTTGTACGTCGTGCCATAGAGATTTTCTCCCTGAATGGTCACTCCGCTGGAAGGATTTGCGCCGTCCGCCCCACTAAAGGTATGAATCGCGCTGAAGGTCTGCGCCCTCGCCGATGCAGTAGCAAAGAGCATCAAGAGAAGCGTAATACCCAGCGCTGATGCTAGGCTTTGGTTCCCGGCGAAAATCCAATGCCGATGTTGCCTTGAGTTAGCAATAACCGTCCGCCCTGCGAATTGACTGCGAGCGAGCACGAGGGTTGATCTTTCGTGATGCACGTTTGTTCTCCTTGATTGAATTTCGTTGTGGCACCGAAGAGCGACTTGGCGGTGCGGGTTCGGGTCCAATTGACCAATTGCAACGGGAGTTTCGGTCCAAACCATGCCCGAAAACAAGTGTCATTCGGCAACGACACGGTGGCATTGCTTCTAAGTTGTTGAGTTGATTTGTCAGTTGTCCGGCGCGGTTGAGCCGGGCTATACTGCCAGCCACGCTCCCCAAGTCTGGTCGCCTAACCGAGAGACAGCCCCACGAGGCATCCATCCATGACGGAACCTCACTGAACTCGCGAGACAAGGAAGATTTATCCTCTGTGGTCGACCTGCCAACTTCCGACGTTGAAGCCCAACTACAGAAGATTTTGCAATCCCCTGCCTTCCGCAGCGCGCCGCGCCATAGCAGATTTCTGGCTTTCGTTGTCCGCAAAGCGCTTGCCGGCCAGGCCGACTCCGTCAAGGAGTACTCCATTGGCCTGGAGGTATTCGACCGCGAGGCCGACTTCGATCCGGCGGCGGATCCGGTGGTGCGCTCCGAAGCCCGCCGCCTGCGCTTCCGCCTCGCCGAGTACTACCGCACGCACGGCACTCTCGATCCCATACACATCGATCTGCCCAAGGGCACTTACGTTCCCGTCTTCTCTCGCAACGGGATTGCGCCACCGTCGGTGGAAACGAATGCCGAGGAGCCGCCGATCGGCCGCAGCGACAATCTCATTGTTCCCCGCGCTGAGCGTGCTGCATCTCGTCGGAACAAATGGCGTTTTGCGGCGTGGGCGCTGGCATTCTCGGTTCCGCTTTGCGTCCTGGCAGGATATGGCGCCCATGTGCTGCGCGCCAGGATGGGTCGGTCTGGGCCGCTCCCTGCCTCCGCCGCGCAAGTCAAAGTTCGCCGCTCGGTGGCGGTGATGGGTTTCACCAACCTTTCGCAACAGCAAGAAGCGGCATGGCTCTCAACCGCGCTGTCGGAGATGTTGACCACCGAACTCGGCACGGGCGACAAGCTGATGACGATTCCAGATCAGACGGTGGCGCGAGCCAAGACGGAACTAAAGCTGGACGGCATGGACGGTCTCTCCAGCGATACTTTGGGCCGCGTGCGGCAAAATCTGGGAGCCGATGTTGTGGTCAGCGGAGCCTACACCGTGCTGCCCACCGCGAGAGCGGCGCAAGAGCTGCAAGCGGCTAAGGTCGCCCGGCAAATTCGGCTTGACCTGCGCGTGCAGAACGCGGTCTCCGGCGAAACTCTGCAATCCGTCAGCGAGACCGGAAAGGAATCCGATTTGTTTGCTATGGTCGCTCGTGCCGGCGCGCGCGTGCGTCAGCTCCTGGGCGTCGAGGAGTTGGCAACGACCGAAGCTGCGGAAGCCAGATTTGCTGTCACCGCAAATGCACAAGCCTTGCGACTGTACTCTGAGGGCATGAGCCGGCTGCATAACTTCGACTCATTGGGAGCGCGCGATCTGCTGCAGCAGGCAGTGCAGGCCGATCCGCAATTTGGGCTGGCTTACTCGGCTCTGGCAGATGTCTGGACGAGTTTAGGCTACGACGCGAAAGCGGAGCGTGCGGCGAAGAAGGCTTACGAGCTATCGGGCAAGCTCAACCGCGAACAACGACTGTTCATCGAAGGGCGCTACCGCGAGGCCAGTCACGATTGGGAGCGAGCTATCGCCGCCTATTGCACTTTGTTCGACTTCTTTCCCGACAATGTTGAGTACGGTTTGAAGCTGGCGGACGCACAGGAACATGCCGCGAAGCCACTGGATGCACTGAAAACCACGCAGGCGCTGGAGGCGTTGCCGCTTCCGCTGTCCGACGATCCGCGCATCGATCTGGCTGTGGCGGAAGCACGGCACGTGCTGGGCGATGTATCTAGGGTCGAAGCCGCGGCTGATCGAGCGATTGCGAAGGCCAGGCAACGGGGTTCGCTTCTAGTGATCGCACAGGCCGAACTGCTCGAAACCGGTTGGGCTGCACCCCAACATGACCTCACGACAGACCGCTCAAGAGCGGAAGATGCGAAGCGTATCTGCGAAAGCCTGGATGATCTGGACTGCGAAGCGCAGGCACTCTGGGAGGAAGGTTGGGTTGACAACAATAATCAGGCCTCCCTTCGGCTTTACAAAGAAGCCCTCCGTTTGTTCACCCGCGTCGGAGATTTACGAGGTGCAGTCAACGCTCAGATCGGGATCGGCCGGCTTCTCGAGATACAGGGTCGCGAACAGGAAGCCCGCGAGGTTCTCGATCAGGCACAAAGAATCTGCGAAACGATTGCCGACAAGAGCTGCCTCTGGAAAGCAGTCCTGCAGCAGGGAAACACGTATTACCAGGACGGCAACTTGCCGGCGGCGGAGCAGAGATTCAAGCAGGGCCTCGTGATCACACGACAAACCGGTGACTCGAAGGGCATCGCCTGGGCTCTGGCAAACCTGGCTCAGACGTCGCAACTCGAAGGCGAGCTCTCTGAGGCGCTTGAGCTCTCGCAGCAGAGTACCGAGACGAATCGGCAACACGGAAGCCCCGGGGAATTGGGGATGTCCTATGGTGGAAGCGTGTTGCTTGATCAAGGCCGGATAGTCGAGGCGCGACGTTTGCTGGAAAAATCCTTGAGCTTCGCTGGTGCCTCCCCTGCAAGTGATGTTGGCGATGCTTCTGGCGCTCTGGCGTTGGTTGACCTGGCGGAGCATCGTCCCGCGGAAGCGGAAACTCGGTTACGGCCGTCGGCGGAGTATTGGGAACGGACAAAGCGCACCCCACACGCGGCATATCATTACGCAATTCTGGCGCAGTCGCTGCTGGCGCAAAACAAAGTCGCCGAGGCCCAGGCCACCGTAATCCATGCTCGTGCTCTGTTGCACGGCAAACGGGACGGCCTCATTCCACTTTACCTCACCGTCACGGAAGCCAGCGTGACTGTTGCGGCCAAACCCCACGACCGGCAGACTGCCGCGAACGCGCTCGCCAGCTTACGTCAGGTCATCTCCCAATGTCGAAGAAACAACATGGTAAGTACGGAGTTTGAAGCCCGCCTGGCCGAGGCCCAAATCGAGATGCAATCCGGCGCCGTCAGCGCCGGCCGCGCACATCTGGCCAGCCTGGAGCGCGACGCCCACGATAAAGGATTCGACTTGATAGCCCGCCAAGCCTCGGCCGCCCGCCAAATTACCTTGGCGCAGGCGCGCCGGCAATGACCATCGGACCCGGGCTAGAGCGTGAGTGGCTTTATGCTGAAGCTCGTCCTGAACTCCTAGTCAAAGACGATCAAAATGGTCGCCGGGCCGCCCGCCATCAGAAATCGAGTCCCAGCACGAGCCGTTGGTCACCCTCTGCGGCCTGTTACTTTTCGAATGCTTCGCATGGTTGTTCTTCGGCGTCAGCTTAACGCGCGGGGCATCGCATGCGTCGACTTGCAGTACGACACGCGCGAGAAACTCCTCGAAGTGCTAACCGCCTACGCCCGGACGACTCCGGCTAGCCCTCTGGTGCGCGGCTTCGGCTGGCGCTACATGGCGTTTCCGCAGACCGGCCCGCGCAAGCAAGATCTCGACGCGATCTGGCCCGACCGACCCGTCTTTTTGTGCGCCATCGACATCCATTGCGCGTGGGTCAACTCCAAGGCGCTGCAGCTCGCCGGGATTACCAAAGATACGCCTGATCCTCTGCCCGGCTTCAGCCGCTTCGAGCGCGATCCGCAGACGGGTGAGCCCACCGGTTTTTTGGTGGAGCCGCCCGCGATGGTGCAGGTGCTCGACGCCAGCGAGCCGTTCACGATCGACTCGGTAGCCGCAGCCCTCGGGCGCTGGCTTCCCAAAGCTTCCGCAGCCGGTATCACATCGGTGCTGGATGCTGGTGTGATAGTGGTACCGGAAGACGACGCGTTTCGCCATTACATCGATCTGGAAAACGCGGGTAAGTTACCATTCCGCGTCGTCGGCACGCACTATTACAACGACCCTAAAACCGACCCGATCGAGAGCATTACCCGCCTCCGCGCGAAGTATCATACGGAACTCGTCCGTGCGTCGGTACTCAAGCTCAACATCGACGGCGGTCTCGAGCCATATACGGCGTACCTGCTTGAGCCGTATAGCGACAAGCCCGACACCAAAGGCGTGACGCTCCTTCCGGCCGACCGCATCAAGCAAATCGTTCGCACCGCCGACCGCGAGGGTATCGACGTGCACTGCCACGTCATCGGCGACGGCGCGGTTCGCCTCGTGCTCGATGCCATTGAGGAGGCAATGGCGGCCAATCCCCCGCGCGACCGCCGCCATTCCCTGGCACATCTCCCGCTGGTCAGCGATTCCGATTTGACGCGCTTTGCCAAACTCGGAGTCACCGCCCAATCTTCGGCTCAGTGGGCGGTTCTCGATCCAGCTATGGTCGACATCGCGGAAAAGCGATTGGGAAAGCGCGCTGACCACCTTTTCCGGTACAACTCGATTCTGCGCGCACACGGACGATTCACCCTCGGCACGGACTGGCCTGCGGCGAGTTACTACAGCACCTACAAGCCGCTCGATGCGATCGAGGTCGCCTTGACGCGCCAGGAAATCGGAAAACCGGATGCCCAGCCACTATCACCGATTAGCGAGCGGATCGACCTCGCTCAAGCGCTGCGCGCAAATACGCTCGACGCCGCTTACCAGCTGCGTTTGGAAAAAAATGCTGGATCCATCGAGGTCGGGAAATTCGCCGATCTCGCCGTCTTGCAAGAGAATCTCTTCGACGTTCCAGTACGCGAGATTCATGCCACCCCAATCGTCATGACGATGATGAATGGAGGCTTCACGCACAGAAGCGCGCCCGACTAGTCGAAAGACATATCGTATACAATTTGCGCTCTTTAACGGTTTCGTAAAACCGTCAGAGATGCGGTTTAAGCTGCTGATAACTATAGAGCTATTGGGATGCGGGTGCAGATTAGGTGCAGGCTTCGTCACCGATCGCTGCCCGTACATATTCACCCGCTGATTAGCTGTCGGTTTTGTAAACCGTCAGTGATACTTGACGAATCCAGCTATCTTATGCATCCAATGAAGTTGCGGTGAAGCTTGTTGGCGCGGGTGCAGATTAGGTGCAGGTTCGTGCGGAGGTTCATTGGTCACCCCCTGATTTGTTGTTGTTTTGGTTGCGCGAGGGTTGCGGATTTTGCCGGACTTTGCCGGAATTTTCCGACTGAGAAGCTATATCTTGCTTGTTTTCAGAGCCGTTTCCGAGTTCCTAAACCGTTGGTCGGCAGTTCGACTCTGCCCAGGGCCTCCATCCCGTCTCATTGAAAGCGCGCTAGTTGACGACAGAGGATACCGTGGCCTTCCAGCGATTTGTTAACACTTCGTTGAGAGATAAGGAATCAGGCAGCGCTTCTTCCAGTTTTGCCATCGCATCAGTAACCTGTTTCGGCACTGTCTTGATTCTTCGCCAACCTGGATACTGTTCGTCGGGCGCGGTGAACTTCGTGCATGAACACCGCAAACATCCCGGTAGAGGAAGAACCGAAGCGAGTACGGGACGACTTGCGGTAAGTTAGGAGCCACGCAGTCGCTTCCAAAGCGGTGGCTGGCATTCGAGCCGAAACGATCGGGCGCTCAGTTATGCTTGGACAATTTCGTTACGGACGGCGAAACGAATCAGTTCCGCCAGAGAATGGAGCTTCAGCTTGCGCATGATCCCAGCGCGGTGTCCTTCGGCGGTGCGGGTGGAGATGCCAAGGTGGTCAGCGACCTCCTTATTGCTCTTGCCCTCGGCCGGAAGTTGAAAGACCTCGAATCTGTGCAATGCCATCGCTGTGGAAGTTGAACAGGATGGCAGGTTGCGGGTGATGCACAGCCAGATGCTGGATACTGGCAGCGGCGTGGATGATCTGATGCGCTGGAAAGCGCTTCTAAGTGCGATCGTGCCGCTGCCGCACGCTCCGGTGTCCAGCACACCTGAAGTCAGCTTTGAGTTTCGTGGCATAAACTCGGCCGCCAGCGATTTGCTAAAGGATCCATCGCTGGACAAGGATTTTGTGAGGAATGTAGCGGCGTTGCTGCAGCCGGGAAACTCAGCCATATTTGCGCTGATTCAGGATTGGCAGTCGGCGGCACCGGTGCTGTCGGGCTACAGCCACCTGGTGCTTCACACCACTACGGTTGAGTGGAAACAAAAGAAGGCAAACTGAGCGGTCCACAGACCGCGAATCTGCGGCTGCGATCTTCGCGGCCCTAACTCTGGAGGAGAGTGATTATGGACTTCACCCACATGAGCAGTCTGGCGCAGCAGGGATATGGGCTGCTGATCGCACTTGGCATCAAGGTTGTGGAAGCGATCGCCTTATGGATCGTGGGCCGCTGGCTGATCGGATTTTCGATCAGCATGATTGGCAAGGCGATGACGCGGCAGAAGATTGATCCGACCCTGATTCGCTACATCAATAATACGGTCGCCGCCATTCTGAATATTGTCCTTGTAGTTGCGATCCTGGGCTTCTTCGGGGTCGAAACGACAAGCTTCGCCGCGCTGCTTGCCGCCGCCGGCGTTGCCATTGGCATGGCGTGGAGCGGCTTGCTGGGTAATTTCGCCGCGGGCGTGTTCATCATTATTCTGCAGCCCTTCAAGGTGGGAGACTTCATCCTGGCGGGTGGAGTTATGGGCACGGTAGAAGAAGTTGGACTGTTCGTAACCTCGATCAACACCCTCGACAATATCCGGAACATTGTTGGTAATGGAAAAATCCTCGGCGACGTCATCCAGAACTTCTCGACCAATCCGTTTCGCCGTGTCGATTTGCAGGCCCAGTTGTCGCACAGTGTCGATCCCCATCAGGCGATCGCGATCCTGAAGGCAGGACTGGCGAAGATCCCCAACGTAATGACGGATCCGGCGCCCAGCGTCGAGATCCTGACCTTCACCCTGGCCGGTCCGGTGCTGGCGATCCGTCCTTTCTGCAATAACAAGGACTATTGGCAGGTCTACTTCGCCACCAACGCACTGATCAAAGACGCGTTCGGTCAGGCTGGCTTTGCCGTGCCGGAACAGCATTACATGGTCCGCACGGCGGCGGCAGGCGCCACTGCGGCTGCGCATACTGCGTAATCACGAGCGCCACCCTTCGGCAGCGACAGTGTGAGGGGTGGCGCACTTGCTACGAATTTCAAATTCTGGGAGAGAGGTTGATTGTGCTGAAACTCACGACATTTGTTCTGCTGCTGTTGCTTTGTACCGGCGCGATTGCGAACGCCGAGCAGGTTTCTCTGAAGAACGGGGACCATCTTACCGGGACCATTGTCAGTATGGACGGCAAGAAGCTGGTGTTGAAGACGGCCTATGCCGGAGACGTAGCGATCGACTGGGATTCGGTGGACCAGTTCATCTCGGACCAGCCCCTGGTCGTCACTAAATCGAATCAGCAAACCGTCACTGGCACGGTAAAGAGTCAAGGTGCCGACTATGTTGTGACCACGCCGCAGGGCGCTCAGACGATGGCGAAGTCTGACGTCGCGGTGATGCGCTCGCCCGCCGACCAGGCGGCTTACGAAAAGTCGCTGCATCCCGGCATGATGGAAGGTTGGACCGGCGGAGGCAATTTTGGTCTGGCTCTGGCACGCGGCAACAGCGATACGACCAACGTCGCGCTCGGCTTTGACGCTACGCGTAAGACCACCAAGGACGCATGGGTGATTGACGCTGCCTCCATCTATACCACCGACGGGAGCACGCACACCACAAGCGCAAATTCCTTCCAGGGGGCGATTCGTTACGACCGAAACATCAACAAGCGGCTGTTCGCCTATGCTGTGTTCGCCGGCGGCTATGACGAACTCCAGGACCTGAACTATCGCCTGATGCCGGGCGGGGGCTTGGGCTTCCATGCCATCGCAAGCGCGAAGACCACGCTGGATCTGCTCTTCGGTCTGGGATACACTCGTGAATCTTTCAGCAGCGGACCGACCTACCAGGTGAACAACCTGATAACAGCCACCTTGGGCGACGAGTTCGCGTATAAGCTCGGTCCCCGCACTACCATCATGCAGAACCTTTACTACCTGCCCTCGCTGAATGAGA
>Ga0187858_10004283_pt1 | contig 13423 bp, 9 predicted proteins | sample June2016WEW_8_15_FD_133015 | JGI IMG/M metagenome (GOLD analysis project Ga0187858, IMG submission 133015) | Peatland microbial communities from SPRUCE experiment site at the Marcell Experimental Forest, Minnesota, USA - June2016WEW_8_150 | ecosystem: Environmental > Terrestrial > Soil >...
ACTGCGTGAGGAGGAAGATATTCTTGATACCTGGTTCAGCTCGGCCTTGTGGCCCTTTTCAACACTTGGCTGGCCGGATGACACGGCTGATCTTCGCGTCTTCTATCCAACAGACGTATTGATCACGGGGGCTGACATCATATTCTTCTGGGTTGCCAGGATGATTATGATGGGTCTCAAATTTGTCGGAGATATTCCCTTTCGTCAGGTTCACATCAACGGAATTGTGCGGGATGTTAAAGGGAAGAAAATGAGCAAAGTCACAGGCAACGTGATCGAACCGCTTCAGCTGATTGAGGAGTATGGTGCAGATGCGGTTCGATTCACACTTTCATCCATGGCCGTTCCGGGGACCGACATCCCGTTCTCTACAGACCGGATGAAGGGCTACAGCGCCTTCGCCAATAAAGTTTGGAATGCGGCTCGGTTCGTGCTGATGAACCTTCGGGACGAAGATATCGCTGTTGCGCCTGAGGAAATTGACGAACTGATCTTGAAAAAGAAAGGTGACTTTCCTCTGGAGGATTTGTGGATTCTTCATCGCCTGAATCAAGTCTCAGCGGAAATTTCCGAATCGCTTGACAAGTTCCGCTTTCACGAGGCATCTGCGTTGATTTACCAGTTTATCTGGCACGAATTGTGCGACTGGTACATTGAGCTGGTAAAACCTGTTCTCACAGACCCGTCGGTCGCCGCCGGCGAACGGGCATTGCGCATCAAAGTACTGATTCACACCATGGATTTTGCACTGCGGCTGCTGCACCCGTTCATGCCTTTTATAACCGAGGAAATCTGGCAGAAAATACCACACAAAGGGGATTCGGTCATGGTTCAGGAATTCCCTTTGCCTCGAAATATTCGTGAAAATTTTGAGGCTGCTCAGAAAATGCAGGATTTGATGGATTTGATTGGAGAAATCCGTTCGCTGCGCGCTGAAATGAATATCGATCCCAAGCGGTCCCTTGATGCCGTGCTTGCAATACGCGTGTCGACCGACAAAGATCTTGTTCAGGAGAACCTGAAAAAGGTTCGGACTTTGGCACGGCTGAATAAGGTTGAATTCTCGGATTCCGCTTCGGGCAACCTGTTGAGGGGTGTTTGGAGACTGGGGGAGTTCGGGCTGGATGTGCACGATGCCATCAATATTGCCGCTGAACGAGACCGCATGGAGAAGGAAATCAGGCGAGTGAAAGAAGAAGCTGAAAAAATCACTCAAAAGTTAAACAGCCCCGATTTTCTGTCACGCGCCCCTGAAGAAGTTGTAGAGGAAAATCGTACGCGCCACAAGGAACTGCTCGAACGGCATCGAAAGCTCGAATCGAACCTCAGTCGGCTGCCGCTGAAATAGCAATGTCCACTTTGAAGACTCCCTCTCTCCTGATCGATTTAGGGCACGTAGGAGACAACGGCCTGCCGTTGAACTCTGCTGCATGGTTCCAGAAGGAACTGGCGCTGTGCAAGGAATGGGGATTCCAACTGAATTATTCCAACAATCGGGTGAGCTTGCAGTTTGATCAAGATCAGCTTGTGCCGTATTGGATTCAGAAGGAGACACCGGCAATTGCCTGGGATTGGCTCAGAGTGCACGGTTTTTTCCGCGCAGGATCCACGAACAGCGAGGCTCTCGAATTGGCACGCAAGGGAACGCCGAGCGGAACATTGGTCTACACCGAAGAACAGACGGCAGGAAAGGGAAGAAACGGCCGTTCCTGGTTTTCAAGCGCCGGAAGGGGACTGTATTTTACGATTGTGATTCGTCCCACCCAGCCTCTTAGATTTTGGCCCCTTTTAACCCATGTGGCATCTGTGGCATTGATTGAGACTTTGAAGGATCTTTTTAGTCCGCTAAAAATAATTCCTCATCCTTTAGCCCTTGATCTGAAATGGCCCAATGACGTTTTACTTTCGGGCAAAAAATGCGCCGGCATATTGCTCGAAACAATGACCGAAGGTTTGAACCATGCCGCCCTGGTCGGGTTGGGAATCAATGTCCGGAAAGGGTCTGTTCCTGAATCCCTGGAAAAAACCGCAGCATATCTGGAGAAAATGACAGACGCCGTTGTGCCTCGCCGGCAACTTCTCGTGCGATTCCTCCAGAATTTCCAGGAGTTCTTTCTGATGTTCGAGCAGGGGAAGCACAAGGATCTGTTGGAGCGATGGAAAAGTAATTCCTCGATGTGGGATGGCACGCATGTCTGGATTACCGAAGGAAACAAGCGCCGAAGCGCGATTACCTGCGGTTTGAACGAAATCGGCGCGCTTATGATCAGGACGCCGGAGGGAAATCTGGAAACGGTCCTTGCCGGGGACATCAGTGTAAGCAGGATGGTCGAGGGCTAATATCTTAGAGGCTTCGAGTCTTTGAGCCTTCGTGATTTCGCTAATGTGAATGGCTCGAAGACTCAAAGGCTCAAAGATTCAAAGCAAAGGAGATGGTATGCTGTTCAACCGATCCTCTAAAGAGACACACGAAAAAAAAGCAGGGTTGTTCGAGAGGATGAAGAAAGCCCTGGGAGCAACCAAAGAGAACCTAGTCAACAGAATCGAGGCTGTCCTTTTCTCGCGCCCCGGAATAGATGAAAATGTGCTCGATGAGCTTGAGGGCACGTTGCTTGGCGCGGATTTGGGCGTTCGGGTTACCGAAAGGATTATGGATGCAATCCGAATGCAGCATAAAAAACAGCTGATCCAAACCCCTGATGATGCCAAAGCGGAGATTCGCAAGCAACTTCTTGCCATACTCAACATTCCCGCGGCGCCCGATCCTTCATCGCCAGATTCTCCAACACAAGTATGGATGGTGGTAGGCGTCAACGGAACGGGAAAAACGACAACGATCGGCAAGCTTGCGGCCCGCGTGTCCGCAGAGGGAAGGAAGGTTCTCGTTTGCGCTGCTGATACATTTCGGCCTGCAGCGATTGAGCAACTGACTATCTGGGCGGAAAGATCGGGCGCCCAACTCATCAAAAGCAAAACCGGCGCAGATCCGTCGGCGGTGCTTCACGATGCGTTGTCTGCTGCGGCGGCACGCGCGATCGACGTTGTAATCGTCGATACTGCGGGCAGATTGCACACGAAGAGCAATCTCATGCAGGAACTCGATAAAATGAAGCGCGTGGCCGGCCGGAAAATTCCGGGCGCACCGCATGAGGTTCTCCTGGTAGTTGATGCCACCACAGGGCAGAACGGTCTTACGCAGGCGCACGAATTTATGAAATTCACCGGGATTACAGGACTCATCGTCACCAAGCTCGATGGAACAGCTAAAGGGGGAATTCTATTCAGCATCTGTCAGGAGATTGGGATTCCTGTCCGGTTTATTGGAGTTGGAGAATCTCTGGAGGACCTGCTGGAGTTCTCTCCTGAGACTTTCGTCGATTCGCTTTTCGTATGAGGACTGTTCCCCCGTTTCGTGTTTTCCGTTTCATTGGTGACGGAGAGGGAAGCGGGAACGGAGAATGATGTGAAGGGCGAGATAATTCTTCACAATGCTGCGGCAGCACACTGGCTTTATTTTAAAAATCCTTACCGGATGATTGAGGCTGGCCGCATCGAGGATGTAATACCGGCTTTGCGGCAGGCCGAAACGCTGGTAAACGACAACCACTGGCATGCGGCTGGCTTCATCAGCTATGAAGCTGCCGGTGCTTTTGATGCAGCACTGTGCTCGCGCCCCGCAGTCAATTTCCCTCTTCTATGGTTTGGATTTTATGCGGAGCCGGAGGAAATCGAAATCCCGGATCCTGATTATAGTGCCTATTCGTTGGGCGAAACGACCTGCACGGTCCGCGAGTCGGAATATGGACAGACTATCTGGAAAATCAAGGAGTACATCACCGCAGGCGACACTTACCAGGTCAACTACACGCTGCGACTGCAGCTTCCTTTTTCCGGAGATCCCTGGCATCTGTTCCTCGCAATGGTCCGAGCCCAGTCGGCCGGCTATGCTGCCTGGGTGGATACGGGTCGTTATGCTATTTGTTCGGCTTCTCCGGAATTGTTCTTTCGCCTGGAGGGGAAACGGCTTACGTGCAAGCCGATGAAAGGCACGGTCAAACGCGGCCGAACTCAACTGGAAGACAAATCTCTTGCCAACTGGTTGCACTTTTCTGAAAAGAACCGCGCGGAGAACCTGATGATTGTGGATATGATCCGCAACGACCTGGGACGTGTGGCCGACGCTGGAACCGTCCGGGTGCCGCGGCTGTTCGAAGTTGAACGGCATCCGACATTGTGGCAAATGACTTCCACCGTAACCGCGGAATGCGCAAATTCCGTCACGGAAATTATGGGTGCGCTCTTTCCCTGCGCCTCAATCACCGGGGCGCCCAAGATCCGGACATCGCAGATCATTGCCGACCTGGAAACGACTCCGCGAGGGCTTTACACCGGCAGCATAGGATTCATCGCACCCGGACGCTCGGCTCAATTCAATGTGGCAATCCGGACGGCAATTGTAGACAGAGATATGGGGCGGGCGGAGTACGGCTCCGGCGGAGGAATCGTCTGGGATTCGGATTCGGAGGACGAGTATAAGGAAGCATTGTTGAAGGCGCAAATACTCAGTGAAAAGCGTCCCGATTTTTCGCTCCTCGAAACCATATTGTGGACGCCGGAGGAAGGTTATTTCCTGCTGGACTATCATTTGCAGCGCCTGACGGATTCCGCCGATTATTTTGATTACCGGTTGAATCCCGAACAAATAAAAACTCAGCTGCACGAACGGGTCTCCGGTTTCCACCAAGTTTCACAGAGGGTCAGGCTGTTGCTTTCAAAAAATGGTTCCGTCGAGATCCAGGCCGCTCCGTTCGAAATGTCAGATGCGCCCGTGCGCGTCGGTCTTGCTCAAGAGCCGGTGAATTCCGCGGATATTTTCCTGTATCACAAAACCACGCAGAGGAGTGCCTACGAGGCGGCGAGGCGAACCGTTCCGGATTGCGAAGACGCGTTGTTATGGAATGAGCGCCGGGAATTGACGGAATCATGCGTGGCAAATGTCGTCCTCGAGATAGATGGGAAGCTGCTGACTCCGCCGGTGGATTCGGGCCTGCTGGCCGGAACGTTCCGCGCCCGATTGCTCGAACAGGGAACTATTCGAGAGCAGACATTGCAGATTGATGATTTGAACCGCTGCTCAAAAATCTATTTGATCAATTCAGTTCGCAAGTGGCGGGAAGCGCAGCTCAGGTAGGTGTAAGCTGCCGGCCGCCCCTAGGAATTCTCAGTCGATTCGAGAAGTGCCTTGTCCTCCAGCAGGGTGATGCGTCGCTGGTTGATCTCGATGATCCCTTGTTCCCGCAGACGAGTCAAAACGCGGGTCACAGTTTCTCTGGAGGTGCCGACCATCTCTGCCAGCTCCTGGTGTGTTATCTTGAAATCTATGATGGTCCCGTGAGCGTCACGAATTCCATGCCTTTTGGCGAGTTGATGGATCCCCATCCGAATTCTGGCATCCGCGGTGCTGGAGCTCAGGCTTTGGGTTTGCCAGACCTGGCGCAATCGGGTGCAGAGCACCTGAATAATCTGAAGCATCACCTTTTCGTTATGCAGCAGATATTTGTGAAAATCGGTGCCGCTCACAGAGATTATCTTGGAATCTTCCATCGCCGAGACGGTTGCCGGGGCCGTTTTACCATCCAGAAGAGACATCTCTCCGAAAAAATCTCCAGCCCGATGAATAGCCAGGATGGTCTCTTTTCCGCCTGCTCCGGCTTTGGCGACCTTTACTTTTCCTGAAAGCACCAGGTACATGTAAGTTCCGGTTTCTTCTTCCAAAAAAATAACCTGGTTCTTACGGTATGCCTTCACAACAAAAATATGAGCGAGCGGACTGAATTCATCGTCAGTCAGAGTGGAAAATAGTGGAACGCTTCGAATCTGGTCAACTTTCATAGCAATTTCAGTTGTGTCATTTCGTCTTGTTCCGGTTGATCATGCGACTGCTTGCTTCTGTATCTTCTATACATGATGCGAACTAGCGCAAAAACGATTCCTGCGATGATCGCAATTCCTGCCAATAATACGACAAAAAACAGCGATTTAACGACTGTTGTCAAAATTCCGGCCGGTATGCCCCAAACTGTTTTGGGCTTTCCCGTTTTCTGATAAACCCATTTTATCAAGTAGCTGTATTTGATGGAGCCTAGTATTTTGTCCGCAGTGCCGGGATCAAAGGACCCTTCAAGAACCCCGATAATGGGCCCCGCCCTCTTTGCGTAAACCTTATCTGCACCCTTCCCGGCAGATTGCTCTCCTGCCAGGCCGCCGAGGTAGTCCTCTGCCACTTCGCTGGTTGGAAAGCTCAATAGATAAAGTGTGCCCGTGTACTCATTCACGGCATACTGTGCCTGGGCGATTTCCACATCCGAATCAAGCCGGAAATGCTTGGGCTTAATAGCTCCCGAGTAGGATTGGAAAGACTGTATGCTTGGATAGTAACGCAAACTCGCGGGCTCATAACCGAATTTGGGCAGATGGGAAACAAGCGAGGGTGGCTTGGGCGTGTGTGGACCAATCCGGTTGCTCACCGACATCGCCACTCGTCTATCGAGATCTGCGGAGGCGCCGTGCCCCTGAATGCAGACCCATTGCTTTCCCTGGGCAAAGCGAATGCCGTCCGCCGTTTTGGTGAATGAGTCTCCGGGAGGCCCCTCATAGATATCGCCGCTGCGGAGCAGCGTCAAGACAGAGTAAGCGGCGCGTGCATCGCGAAGCGTTATGATTTCAACTGATAGCGAACCCGAATTGCCGAGCGTGTAAACACGCTTTGCATACTTTTCGAACCCGACATCCGAAAAAAGCTGTCCATTGTCAATTCTCAAAAGGCGTGCAGGATCTGCGAATGTTATTTCCGACGAAATCTTCTGAAGATCGGCAAACTCGGAATCGGCAGGAAAATAGTTATCCGAGACTAACTCGACCCCGGCCGTCGCGGTTGATATGACGGCGAATATAAGAAGGAAACCGAATGAGAGATGTTTCATTTACCTTGACCGCTTGTCTGGTTTTTTACCAGGTCGGCCCCAAGAGTTTTCATGTATCCATCGATACCGGCGAAAAGCGCATCGATTAAACGTTGCTTCGTCGCTTCTTTGCTTAAGAACTTTTCATCTATAGGATTGCTGATGAATGCAACTTCTGCAAGCACAGAGGGCATGTTGGCTCCGATAAGAACAACAAACGGTGCGCTTCTGACCCCCCTGTTTTGGGCGGAGGGAAGGATCCGGCGGGTTCCGGCGTAAAGATTCTTTTGTATTATCGAGGCCAGTTCTCTCGATTCAGTAGATTTGTCGGCTTGCGCAATCTTCTTGATCAGATCTTCGAGATCCCGCACCCTGTTGACGGTCGTTGCATTTTCTCTGGCGGCAATTTCACGTTCTGCATCATTTTTCGCAAAATCCAGATAGTAAGTCTCAACTCCGCTGATTGAGTGGATACGGCTCGAATTTGCGTGCAGGGAGATAAAGAGATCCGCTTTGTGTTGGTTAGCAATTGCGGTGCGATCCTCTAATGATATGAACGTATCATCATCCCGCGTCAGAAAGACTTCTGCACCAAGCTTGGCCTGGAGTTTTTTCTGCAGGCCTCGCGCCAATGACAGGACAAGATCTTTTTCCAGCATTCCTCCGGGTCCAATGGTTCCCTGGTCGTGCCCGCCATGTCCCGGATCAATCACGATTCGGCCAACCTTCAGTCCGAGCGTACGCGTCAAACTGCGATCTCCGCGGCTCGTTGGTGCAGCCTGACGAGGAATTGTCACAATATCGGGTTTGGCGGCAGGCGGCGCTTTCGCCGCCGAATCCGCTATCTCCTGCGGCGCTGGACTATGGGATCTTGATCCCTGGTCGGTTGAGAGATCGGTCTGTTTTAGCTTGGAGGGCGCTGGCTGTTCCAATTTTGCCTGGATTTCGCCTGGAGCCACGGGTTTGGCAGAGCCCGTATCTACCGGCGTGGATGCATCCTTTTCATTTGCCGAAGCCGGTTGGGTTTCCGTTATCGCCATAGGGGCTGCCCTGGGAGATCCAAGATGCCCGGCTTCAATTCGTTTGTCTTTAAGGTCGATGAATATGCGGAAAGGATCGCGCAATTCGGAAATTGAAAAGCCTGTTTTAGTCGAGACATCCAGTACCACGCGGACTATATTGGGGCTTTTCTGGACAACACGAATCTGCTTTAGTAGTTCATCCTCTATGCTGTAGCTTCGGTTTGCCAGGTCACGGTCTAGCTTCGCGTTGAAGATGTCGAGGTACACCCGATCGGGCTCGAATAACTTTCCCTTCTCATAGGTTGTATTCGAGTCTATGTCAATGACGACTCGTGTGTAATCGCTTGTCGACCAAAATCGGACATTCTGGATAGTGGATTGCAGTCCGGAATGGGATTCAACAGGAGAAATGCCCGTTTCTACCTGCGCAGTCTTCGAGGGCTTTGCCAAAGTCTCAGGCTGGACTGGCTCAGAACCTAATTTGGATTGGAGACGTTGAATCGCTGCGCTTGAGTACCCATATTGGGTCCTCAAGATCTTATAGGCTTCCTGAGCGGCTTGTTCATCGTGCAAGTGGATGGTGCAGATTGCCGCTAGTCGTTTTAGTGCATCCGTGCAGTTTTGGCTTCCTCCATAGTCCTTCACCAGTAAGCGGAATCGCTTAACGGCAGTCCGGTAGTATTCCGGTTTCGAAAACCTGTCGGCCGCCTCCTCGTACACCAGTGCTTCTTCATAGATCGCATTACTTGCCTGACCGTAATGTGGATCCCGAAGATAGACCTGCCGGTAGGTTCCGGCACATTCAAGATACTGGGCAAGCGCGGGCTGGTTAGTTCGGGCAATTTGAGTGCGTTTTTGTCGAGCCTGCTCGAAAGCGCGAGCAGCAGCCTGGGGACTCCAGCGAGCGACGGCTGAAGAAGGGATTGCATAGAGTGCACAAAAGGTGAAGAAAAGGATTGTGCGCGACGAGACAGCTACGCACCGGGTTACGATCATGGGAGGTATAATAGATGCGATCTGAATTTATGTCAAGTCAAAAGTGTTTAGAAATTGTTGAAAAATAAGGCATTTGCGGCATGAAGCTCAGAGTCATATGCAGAAGAGAATCGGCAGTTGTTCTTAATGAAGCGGCGGGATGTTGGTCAGGTGCGACGTCCCGGACTCATCCACGAAGCGGAAAATGGGCAATAAGGCAGGAGTCTCCCGCGCTTCGGCTTGGGGCCCTATTTCCTTTTTCCCGTAGCGCTTTGTGATGGATTGAACATAATCGCGGGTTTCCTTTATTGCGGGCACTCTTCCAAGCCGCTGAACAAGCTTTTCGCCTGCATTATAGGCAGCGAGGCTTAACTCGAGATTGTTATTGAAGCTGTCCATCAGAAATTTGAAATGCTTTACTCCGCCTTGAACGTTTTGTTCGGGGTCCAAGCTGTTCCTAACTCCAAGCCGGGCTGCGGTTTCAGGCATTAGCTGCATTAATCCCTGTGCGCCTTTGGTTGATACTGCTTTCGGGTTAAATCCGGATTCCTGGGCTATGATCGAACGAATCAAGGATGGATCCAGCTGATAATTGCTCGCATATTTTTCAATGATCGGATCAAAGCTTAGTGATTTTGGGCTGGAGCTGACAGAGAAAGAGTTTGTTTCCGGGGTTCCAGTAATTTTTAAATCTGAGACAGGGCGCGCGGGGGGGATGTTCGTAAGCACGCGATCACCGCTGTCATTGATATACGAATAGAGGGTTTGACTGAAGGAATTGCCGGCATAAATCAAAAAGGCCGTCGTGACGGCAAGAAAACATAAAAAACTCTTCATGCGAATACAGCTCTCCTTGCGAAACAAATGGAATAGATGCCCGGAGAGGGCAAAAAGTCTAAAAAAATCAATCCCGAATACAAAAAACCGCAGCATACAAACGTGAGCATCCTCCTTGCGCTTTGTGCCGTCAAACAGGCTCTACGCATGCAGGATTTCCTCGATCACGGAATAGCTATGTTCAATCGCATCGGCCAGTTTTGAGCAATCTTTACCGCCCGCTTCGGCCAGCTCGGGTTTGCCTCCTCCCGCACCTCCAACCAGCGGGGCTATTTTCTTTATGATCTGACCTGCTGGAATTCGTTTGCTAATATCGCCGGTCACCATTGCCACCAGGGCGACCTTCTCATCCTGGGTCGTTCCGAGAACCACGACTCCGGATCCAAGTTTTTGTTTTAGTTCATCTGCGAGATTCCGGAGGCTGGCCCGATCCATGTCTGGAAGAGTATCGGCAAGTACCTTTATTCCATCGATTTCCCTTATCCGCGAAAGCATGCTGCCGATATTGGCGCGCACCGATTGAGCCTTCAGATCCTGGATTTGACGCTGTAGATCGCGAACCTGTCCCTGCAGTTTATCAATGAAGGCAGGGATTTCAAGCCGGGCCACCTTATGATCGTTCTGGATGGATTCCAAGGTGCTTTCGTCGGAGCGAAAACGCGCAAGGGGCACAGGACCCGTCATCGCCTCAATTCGCCGGATTCCTGCAGCAATACCTGCTTCGCCGACTATTTTGAACAGGCCGATGGTACCCGTTGCCGGCACATGAGTGCCGCCGCAAAGTTCTTTGCTAAATCCAGGAATCTCAACGACTCTGACTGTTTCCTGGTATTTCTCACCGAAAAGGGCCATGGCGCCCGATTTCATCGCGCTGTCCAAATCCATTAGGGTGGTTTTAACCTCGGCGTTACGCCAGATTTGTTCGTTTACAATGTCTTCTATCTTATGGATTTCATTTTTCGTCAAAGGCGCATAGTGAGTAAAGTCGAACCGCAGCCGGTCCGGCGATACCAACGAGCCGGCCTGCTTGACCTGTGGTCCGAGCACGCGTTGCAGCGCCGCCTGCAGCAGGTGAGTTGCAGTATGGTTTTTCATTGTAAGCCGACGTCTACCCAAGTCCACAACCGCCTCGATCTCATCCCCAACTTGAAGCGTTCCGGTTTCCATTTCGACCAGGTGAGTGATTGTGGTGCCGCGATAAATCGTGTTCAGGACGCATGCCCGGATTTCGCCCGTGACTACATATCCCGTATCTCCGACTTGTCCTCCGGCTTCTGGATAAAAGGGCGTAGAATCAAGCACAAGCTCTCCCTTTTGTCCTGCTTCAATGGCTTCGGCACGTTCTCCATCTACGATAATTGCCTGGATGGAAGCGCGGATTGAGCCGTCGATGCCGTAGCCTACAAAGCTGGTTTTGCCCTCGAATAATGCCTGTGCGACCTGTTCCCGTATTTTTCCCGAAAGATAGTCCTGGCGCGACCTTTCACGCTGCTGCTCGAATGCCCTCACAAAACCGGCCTCATCAACAACAATGCCGTTTTCCTGCGCAAGATCTTCTATAATTTCGAGAGGCAAGCCTCGAGTATCGTAAAGGAAAAATGCTTCTTCTCCCGACAGAGTCCTGGAGCCGGATGCCTTCAGCTTCCTGGCGCGGTCATAAAAATCCTTCAATCCCTCTCCGAGCGTGCCCGCGAATGAATCCTCTTCTTGCTTGATAACACGCGCAATCGTTTCCCTGGCTGGAATAAGCTCCGGGTAAGCGCTTTTCATGGCCTCCACCACCGCTCCTGAGATGCGATAAATGAATGGCTGGTCGATCCCGAGTCTCTTGCCGTGAACCATGGCGCGCCGCATTATTTTGCGCAGGACGTACCCGCGCTTGTCGTTCCCCGGATACTGGCCGTCACCAATGACGAATGTGGCTGCACGTGCGTGATCCGCAATAATTCGCATGGAGATATCGTTGTTCAGATCGGTTCCATAATCTGTGTTGGCGATCACTGAAACTTCATCTAGAAGAGGCTTGAAAAGATCCGTATCGTAGGTCGAGGTTTTGTCCTGAAGGACAGTGGTGATTCGTTCGAATCCCATACCGGTGTCAATCGAGGGTGAAGGCAGAGGATTCAACGTACCGCTGGAATCACGGTTGTATTGCATAAAAACCAGGTTCCACACCTCAACCCAGCGGCCGCAGGAACAGGTTAGATCACAATCACCATGGTTGGGAAGCGGGCTTTTGCCGAAATCGTAATGCAATTCGGAGCAGGGGCCGCAGGGACCGGTGTCGCCCATGGCCCAAAAATTGTCCGCTTCGTCCAGGCGCAATATCTTATTTTCAGGAATGCCTTCCTGGGTATGCCAGATATTCCAGGCAATATCATCATCACGGAACACGGTCACCCAGAGCCTCTTTGGGTCCACACCGAGGTTCCTTGTGAGCAGTTCCCAGGCAAAATGGATCGCTTCTTTCTTGAAATAATCGCCGAAAGAGAAGTTGCCCAGCATTTCAAAAAAAGTATGATGGCGGAAAGAATGTCCCACATCCTTGAAATCGTTGTGCTTGCCGCTTACCCGCATGCATTTTTGACTGGAGGCGGCTCGCCGGTATGGTCGGGTCTCGTTTCCCAGAAAGATATCCTTGAACTGGTTCATGCCCGCATTCGTGAATAGGAGTGTAGGATCATTAAACGGAATCAGAGATGAGCTGGACACGGTCTTATGGCCGTTATGCTCAAAGTATCTTAGAAACTCTTCACGGATCCGATTGCTGCTTTTCAATTCACTCTCCTGTCTCAAATCGCTGCAACAATGCCGCAGGAATCACTTGGCACAGTGCCCCGGAAATACTGTCTTCTTCGTAGCCGCGCTGACGTAAGTGCGTCACCAATTTTCTCAATCCTTTCAGGTCGGCCGGAAGCCCCTTTTTTTTGCAATAGGTCCTCAAATAGCTTGCGGCAGCTGATTGGTCGTCCAATTCATTCCCGATGCGCTGCAGGGCGCCTTCAACGTTGTTCCGATCAATGTGACGCCGAAGCAGGGACTCTTTTACCCTGGCATGGCTCCATCCCTGTCTTATCCGGCAAAGAGCGAAATTATAGCTATAATCAGCATCATTTAGAAGATTCAGCTGCTCCAGGCGGTCAAGGACCTTCTCAACCGATGCTTTTCCGGAGGTCTTTGCAAGCCTGTCCCGCAGTTCGCCTCGGGTATAGGCTCGTCGGGCCAGAAGAGCGCCCGCTTTCTTCATCAGCAGATCAGGATGCTTGTTTTCCATGATAGCGAGATAGGGATGCTCCCTTTTTTCGCTGGTTGAGCTCATGCCGTTAGTTCTGCAATCAGTCGAAAAAGGGGAGTGTCCCCGTCGAGGCTTATTTTGCCATTTCGTTCTGCATGGCTTCAATAGCGGCATCTTTGATGGTGTAAATGCCTTGAATTCGGAGCTTGAATTCCTCGGGGTTGGTGGAATAGCTCAAAGCGTCTTCAAGAGATATTCTGCCTGCGTTATAGTGCTCGTAGATTGACTGATCAAACGTCTGCATCCCGTATTGAGAGGTCCCGGCAGCTATGGCTTCACGAAACAAGCGTGTTTTTTCAGGATCCACGATGCAGCTTTTTATGAAATCTGTG
>Ga0187858_10004292_pt1 | contig 13402 bp, 6 predicted proteins | sample June2016WEW_8_15_FD_133015 | JGI IMG/M metagenome (GOLD analysis project Ga0187858, IMG submission 133015) | Peatland microbial communities from SPRUCE experiment site at the Marcell Experimental Forest, Minnesota, USA - June2016WEW_8_150 | ecosystem: Environmental > Terrestrial > Soil >...
AGGCGCCCCTCGCTATGCCGGACTGGTGGCCGTCGGAGGGGATCTTCTGGCCTGGGGCCCGGCGATCAACGGCCCAGACTCAGGGCTCTGGCTCACGACGGATGCCGTCAAGTGGACGCGGGTCTCGGTGCCGTTCAACCTGACATCGGTTTCCGGGCTGGCGGGAAGCTCGCCCGGGGTGGTGATCGTGACGACGACGCTCAACAGCAGCGATCCTCGCGGACCTTCTGCCATCTTCTTCAGCGGCGACGCCACGACCTGGACGCAGGCAACACTGCCGGACGACCTGTCCCAGGCCGGCAACGTCAACATCAGCCCCTTCGGCAGAGGGTTCGTAGCCATCGGCCTTGTCTCCGACCCGAACGGATCCACGACCTACAGCTCCGGCGCGGGTGACGAGCGCCATTACTCCTACAGAGCCTGGATCTCGCACGACGGCCTGACCTGGACCAGCTATGACCCGGCCATTCCGGGGACCGGCGTTTCGTCCAACACGCTGCCGTGGACGGGGATGCAGTGGGGCCGGCTGGGCGCCGGCGACGCTCTGATCCACTCGATCGATGGGGGCGTCACCTGGCTCGCGGACAGCGACGGGATCCCGAACTGGCTGGGCGGCGAGACCGTCTCGGACGGGAACCGCATCATCATGGCGGCCGGGTCGGGGGCGCGGTTCTACCTGAGTGAGGGCGACGGCCATTGGGCCCTGCTCCAGCAGGGCGGCGACGTAGGAAGCCTGCCGGCCGATGGCCAGGTCATGCTGCTCCCCAATGGCGTGCTGTGGATCGCCGGCGATCGGGTCTACTTCGGCCAGGCACTGTCCGGCATAGAGCCCCAGGGTTCGCTCGGTCCTCCGACGACTGCATCGCCTGGGCCCACGCTTCCGTATCCGACGTCGACGCCGGCAGTGCTGGAGACGGCGACGACAGTAGTCACGCCCACGCCCGAGCCCACGCCCACGGCCATCAACGCAAGTGCGTTCATAACGCCAGGGGCTCTGAGCGGGTGGACGGGCTTCTCGTGGAAGAGCGGCCAAACTCCGAGCGACACCCCTGTCAACAGGGTCATTCGGTGGAGCGGCGGATATGTCGCCACCAATTCAACAATCAATCCGGCGCGCTCGTTGTGGGTCTCGTCCGATGGGGAAACGTGGACGCCCGTCACTTCGCTCCCGGCCGCCTGGTTCGAGGTGGCGGCGGCCCCCGGCGGCCTTGTCGCGATGGCACTCGTCTACGGGTCGGGCTCCGAGTCGGAGGGTCGTAGCTCGCCGGTGCCATCACCGTCGGCGCCGTCCGCGACCGTCTGGACGAGTTCCGACGGCCTGACCTGGCACAACGCCGGCAAGCCGGACCTTCTGGGAGTGCCGACTTCGATGGCCGGCACCGATACGGGAGTCGTTGCCACGGTGGAGGTTCAGGGCGCCGACAACTCTGGAGCGGGCACGGCTGAGGTCGAATTCTCGACCGATGGCGTCCACTGGACCCAAGAGACCGTCGAGCCCGGTCTGGACTGGAGTGTCGGTCCATTTGTGCAGTCCAATGCCGGCCGGTTCTTCCTGATGGGCGGAACGACGACACCTTTGGCAAAAGCCGGCGACGAGCCCCACATCGTCTTCGCTGCTACAGGGACGCACTCATACGTTTGGTGGTCGGACGACGGTCGGACGTGGACCAGGTCCGGCAGCCTGATCGGCGGGTTCGGCATGAGCATCGACTTCGGCCGGGACGGCATGCTGCTCAACGTGGACTACGGCACGACACCCGGCGGTGTAGGGCTCGAGATTTCGAAAGATGGCGGCAAGACGTGGGCGCCTGACAGCAATTTCGGCCCGCTTGGACAGGCGTCGTGTAGTGGCGAGTGCAGCATCTCCGCCGATGGCGTAATCGGCGCCAATGGGACGGTATTCGTTGCGGTGAAGAACGGTGGCAAGAATGCCTGGCTTTCCTACGATGGACAGACGTGGACGCCAATCACGTGGTCCGGTGGCGACCCAAGCGCCGCCTCGAGTAACGGCTTCGGTGGCTTCACCGTTCTGCCCAGGGGGGTGATGCTCACGGGCGTCTATGGCGCAGCGCACTAAGGGCAGCTGTCGGCGGCGGCGCCGATCGAGCCACGAAATTGCCCTGTGCTACGATCGCGGCCTTCACGGCATTGACCGAGAGGAGTAGCGTCGCCAGCCGGCGAGCAGAGAGCGGGGCCCGCGGCCGCGAAAGTGGAGCGCGTGGGTGAAAGCCCCGCAGTCGGAACGGCGCGAACGTAGCTCGTGAGCGGTGCGGGAGGCGCCCGATAGAGCGCCAGGAGGGCGACGCCACTCACGGCAGCCGGGATGACCGGGTGCCGGGCGACGCCGAACCAGCAGGTGGCACCACGACCCGTTCGTCCGCTGGACGAGCGGGTCGCTTTGATTGACGGAGCGATCGATGGCGGACCGGGACGGGCAGACAGCGGGCGAGTCGGCCGAAGAGGCAGAGCTGGCGAAGGCATACCGTCCCGGCGAAGTCGAGGGTGCGATCTTCGGACGCTGGCTCGACGCCGATGTCTTCAATCCAGATGGGGTCGGCTCGCGCGCGGATTGGAGCAAGCCTCCGTTCGTGATCATCCAACCGCCGCCCAACGTCACCGGCTCGCTGCACCTGGGCCACGCTCAGCGCTCCACCGTGGAAGACCTGATGACCCGGCACGCCCGAATGCAGGGCCGGCCGTCTCTCTTCCTGCCCGGGCTTGATCATGCCTCGATTGCGGCGCAGTACGTCCTGGACAAGCTCCTCGCCGCCAAGGGCGAGACCCGCCAGACCCTGGGCCGCGAGAAGTATCTCGAGGCGATGTGGGAGTTCGTTCTCGAGACTCGCCAGACCATCCTGAGCCAGCAGCGGCGCGTCGGCGCCTCGCTCGACATGAGCCGCCTCCGCTTCACGATGGACGAGGTGTCCGCCCGGGCGGTTCGCGAGGCATTCCTGCGCCTCTACCGCGAAGGGCTGGCATACCGGACCGAGGCGCTGATCCACTGGTGCCCGGGCTGCAGGACGAGCGTGTCCGACCTGGAGGTGATCCCGAAGGAAACCACGGGCAGCCTCTGGACGATTCGGTACCACCTCGTCAATGAAAAGAGCGGCGCCCCCGATCCTAACGCCTGGATCGCCGTTGCCACGACCCGCCCCGAAACGCTCCTCGGCGACACGGCCGTGGCCGTCAACCCCGAGGATCCGCGCTACGAGGCGCTCGTCGGCCGCCGAGCGGTGATCCCGTTCGTGAACCGCGTCGTGCCGATCATCGCGGACCCGGTCGTCGATCGAGCCTTCGGCACCGGTGCGGTGAAGATCACACCCGCCCACGACCGGGACGACTACGACACGGGCAAGCGTCACGGCCTGCCCATGATCACCGTGCTCGACGATGCCGCTCGCGTCAACGAGAACGGGGCCGGGTTCGCTGGGCTGGACCGCTACGAGGCCCGCCTCCAGATAGTCGACGCGCTGCAGGCCGCCGGGGATCTCGAGTCGGTCACGCCCCACGAGATGATGGTCGGGCACTGCCAGCGTTCCGACGACGTCGTGGAGCCGCGCCTCAAGACGCAGTGGTTCGTGCGAGTGGCTCCGCTGGCTGCCGCCGCTCTGGAAGCGACCCGCTCCGGCACCACGCAGATCCTGCCCGATCGCTTCGTCAAGGTCTGGGAACACTGGATGACCGAGATGCGCGACTGGAACGTCAGCCGGCAGCTCTGGTGGGGCCACCGCATCCCGGCCTGGTACTGCCCGGACGGCCACATCACCGTGGTCGCCGATCCGGCCGGGCCGTCCGCGTGCGAGGTTTGCGGTCGACCCGCGGCCGACCTTCGCCAGGACGAAGACATCTTCGATACCTGGTTCAGCTCCGGGTTATGGCCGTTCTCGACCTTGGGCTGGCCCGAGCAGACGCGCGACCTCCAGCGCTTCTATCCGGGCTCGGTCATGGAAACCGCCTACGACATCATCTTCTTCTGGGTCGCCCGGATGATGATGCTGGGCATCCACCTCACCGGCGAGGCGCCCTTCCACACCGTCTATCTGTCCGGGCTGATCCGCGATCCGTACGGCCAGAAGATGTCCAAGACGAAGGGCAACACGGTCGATCCGCTCCAGACGATCGACGTTGTGGGTGCCGATGCACTCCGGTTCGCTCTCGTCAATGGCACTGCGCCCGGCAACGACGCTCGACTGGGCACCGAGAAGCTCGAGAACGCCCGCAACTTCGCCAACAAGCTCTGGAACGTGGCCCGCTTCGTTCTCGGGGCGCGACCGGCGTCAATCGCAGCCGGCGTCCCGCGCCGGCTGCCGGATCGGTCTCGTCTCGGTCCGGCGGATCGCTGGATCCTCTCGCGGGCCGCGGCGACTGTCGAGGCGGTGGATCGGGCAATGGCGGAGTACGCGTTCGGCGACGCCAGCCAGATCCTCTATGAGGCCATCTGGAACGAGTACTGCGACTGGGGCGTGGAGCTGGCGAAGATCCGCCTGGCCGACACAGGGCTGGCTCCCGAAGAGCGAGAGGCCACCTGGTGGACTCTCGTCGACGTGCTCGACACGTACCTGCGACTGCTTCACCCGATCATGCCGTTCATCACGGAGACGATCTGGGAGCGGCTGCCACACTCAGCCGACGATCCCGCGCTGCTGATCGTGGCCGACTGGCCGGCGGTTCGGGCGGATTCGGTCGACGCCTCCGCCGAAGCCGAGGTCGCCGCGCTGATCGATCTGGTTCGGGCGGTTCGCAACGCGCGGGCCGAGGCGCGCGTAGAACCCGCAGCCTGGCTGCCGGTCGACGTCTTCGTGCCGGAATGGCTGGTCTCGACCTTCCGGGCGCTTCAGCCTGCGATCGAGCGCCTGTCTCGGGCTCGGCCGCTCGTTCGGGCGTCTGGCCTCGACCCTATCCGCCACGGCGTGGCCGGCGGGCTCGCGGTCATCGCCGGTGAGATCGAAGCCGTCGTCCGCCCCGCGGCCCGAGACGATGCCCAGGCAGAACGCGACCGGGCCAGATTGGAGCGTGAGCTCGCAGAAGCCCAGGGGCTCCTGGCGTCCGCCAGGGCCCGGCTCGCGAACGAGGCATTTATGTCGAAGGCCCCGCTGCCTGTGGTCGAAGCCGCTCGCGCCCGAGCGACCGAGTTGGAAGAGCTCGTGGCTCGATTGGCCGGCCGGTTGGGCTAGCCGCGGAGGCGTCACGCGCGACAAACCGGACCCGGAGGTCGGGGTCGGTTTTCGGGGCGCCGCGCATTGCGGGCGGAATGGATTGCCGACTCGAAGGCGCTGCTAGGATAGCGGCAGCTTCGCACTACCTTTCAGGAGGGACAGTGCCGCTTTTCGGCAGACTTCATAGACGCGCAACTGATCAGCCGGCGCCGCCGCTGCCTCTGCCGGAGGTAGACGCGCATGAGTTCTCGCTGAAGCTCTCCTATGCGGCGAAGAGCTCTGAAGGCGTGAGGCTCAAGGGCGGCCCGGGGCTCGTCCCGCGGCTGCATAGCATGCTTGCCGGCTACGTACAAGGCGAGTCCGAACTGGTCGAGCCGCTTCCCCCAGAGCTCAGCCAGGCGACGCCGTACATCGCCCGGATACCGGGCAGCGGGCAATGGCTCGAGTACAACCGCGATCGATCGCCGGTGACCCGTCACGCGCTCGTCGTCCTGGAGTCCGTGGACGCGATTGACCCGGTCTACGAGACCCTCGTCTGCGGGCTGCTCTCGGGCGAGACGGATACGACGGGGTACCCGGAATACAACGCCATCGTCGGCGGCGTGGTAACGCATTTCGACGAAGTGACGGGCGACATGGTGGTCCGGGGGGTCGTCGGGTGGGGTGGAAAGGGCGTGCGCGGAGACACGGAACGCATCGCGGCCGGCGTCCTGGCCGGGCTGTTCAACAATATCGCCGGCGACAGCCACGCTCTCGGCACGGTGTCGCTGGATCGACCGATGCCGTCGTCCGGTTCGGGCGGCACCGACTGCTCTCATTGTGGGTTCAACTCAGGGCACGAAAGAGCTTTCTACTGCCCGAAATGCGGCATGCGCATGGTGCGCGCCTAGGGCGACTGGCTGGAGACTCACTTGCCGATATACGACTACGTCTGCTCGAACTGCGGCCGCACGATTGAGGTCATGTATGCCGTTCACGGCCACGGCCCCTCGACCTGCACCGAGTGTGGGGGCCAGATGAAGAAGGCCTTCTCGGCCCTTGCCGTTCATTACAAGGGGACCGGCTGGGCGCGTAAGGAGCGCTCGAGCGGAGCCAGGCAGAGCCGCCCGACATCCACGGACAAGGCTTCGGCGTCTGACGAGGGCTCAGGGTCTTCCAAAGGCGGCAGCCCAGAGGCGGCCAAACCGGCCTCACCTGCCAAAGACCCGGACTGACCGATGCCGAAGCCACCGACTGACTGGATCTCCCTCTCGGAGGCGGCTGAACTGCTCGCCTCCTCGAACATCAAGTTCACTCCGGGGACGATCGGCCGCTGGGCGCGAGTGGGCCAGCTCCAGAGCATCAAGCTCGGTAACCGCCGTTTCGTCCGTAAGGCTCAGGTGCGGTCGCTGCTACGACCTCACGGCTCGGTCCACGGTGACGACTTGCAGCCAAGCCTCTTCGAAGACCTCGACGACTAGCCGATCGCCGACCATCCGGCCGTCTGCTTGTTGTCCTGCCGCGTTGGGGTCAGGCCTGCGGACTCCCGCAGCGGCGGCAGAAGCGAGCATGCGTCGAAACCGGCAGCGCGCACTTGTGGCACACGCGAACCGAGCCGCGGCTGAGGACTTCCTGGGCGGACTGGGCCCACATCTCGGCGACGCTGGGCGCGCCACCCAGCTGGTGAGCCGCAACGACGGCCGCGACCGGTGCGGCGACCGGAGCAGGCCACGGTTGGGTGGGCCTCTGCGGCGACGGCCACTGCGCCCCGAGGGGAGGCCACGGCGCCGGGGCTGACGGTCCGAGCGACGACGGCGGCGTCGAGGGTTGAGGGACGGAGTCGGTTGGGGTCGGCTGCCGATCTTCTGCGCTGTCGGGCGGTTGGGAGCTGACCTTCGCGTCCGCGGCTTCGAGATTGGCCCCGGCCCGGCCTGGCGCGTCCGATCGAGCGGCGACGGCATCGTGCCGAGAGGTCGGCGACAGGTCGAAGAGCGGGCGCCGGAGCGGCACCGATTCGAGTTCGGTGGGCCAGGCGGCCTCGTCGGAGCCCGCTGCAACAGCCGATAGTCGTATCGCCACGGCTTCCTGGGCATCGACAGGTGGAGGCTGGTCGGCCATCGCGGCTGCTGGCGCGAGGTCAGATGCCGGTTCGGCCGACTCCGGTTCCTGGGCTCGCGCGGCAATCCGGGCGGGAGCGTCGTTCTCAGCCGGGGACGGAGCGGCAGTGGGAGCGGCCACATGTTCTGGCGAGGCGGCGGAAGCCGCAGCTTGCGGAGCGGCCCCAGGCGCTATGTCCACGACTACCGCAACCTCGGCATCGCCCCACCAATCGTTGATCGTGATGGGTCTATCGGCCCATCGCGTCGGGTTTGGCCACGGGTTGCCGGCCGGAGCCTTGGGCGCGCTTCGACCGAAGAGCCGCGCCACCATCGGAGTGCGGTCCTTGGCGGCCGGTTGTGGCTCGGGCCGTGACGTCGGATTCGTCAGCGGCGGCAGATCAGGGTCGGCCAGAGACATTCGGAGCACCCGACGTGGCCGCGTGGCACCTGCCTCATCCTGGGCGATGCCGTCGGGCACATCGGCCGCGGCCTTATCCGCGGGTGCCCCGGTTTCGGCCGGCAGGCCGGCGGGGACCTCTTGATCGAGCTCCCAGGTCGGGGTCGGGGTGACCTCAGGTGGGGTTGCCGCGGAGGGTTCAGGCTCTGTCGCGACTTCGGTTTCGTCGATTGCCTGGGTTGTCGGCCTTGGTTCGACGTTCAGGGTCACCCACGCTGGCGCGTCTGAGCCGACGTGCGCCGGTTCCTCGACGACCTGGGCCGGCACCTCTGCGGCGGCAGCCGTCTCCGCGACAACGGCGGTCGTCTCCGCGACAACGGCGGTCGTCTCCGCGACAACGACGGTCGTCTCCGCGACGACGAGCTTCTCCCCAACGATGGGCGCCGCCTCTGCGACAACCGGGGTCGGCTCCTCTGCCACGGGCATCGACTCTGCCACGGGCGTCGACTCGACGATGGGCGGGTCCGCGGCGACCTGTTGTGGTCGCTGAACCCGACCGAGTCCGGCCTCGACGATCGCGAGCTCCTCGGGGGTCAAAGTCATCTCGGGCGAAATCTCGTCGGCCACGGGCCATAGAGTCCACGCCCCCGGATCGGAGCCCTTCCCCGAAGAGGGGCTGGGCTTCTGTCTCGAACCAGTGGCCGCGGGCCGGCCATCGGCCCGTACGTCTTGAGCGGGCCACGCAGCCGGACCCTTGGCCTCGTGCCGCTCGGCCTCGCTCGGTGTGGCGGGGCGGACCTGGGGTTCGACCGCCGGCCCGTCGGGCTCGAGCGTCCGGTCGCCGTCTCGGCGAGAGATCGGGGTCCGCACGATCGGTTGATCTTCGGGTGCGACCGGCTCGACGCTGTCCTCGGGTGCGCAGGAGAGGCATGCGCCGACCTTGGAGTTCCAGCATTGATCGCAGGCGTACTGCCGGCACGTCATGCAGAAGTTGAAGGTCTTGTGGAAGGCCTGGTCGATCCGGCTCGAAGCCGCGCGGTCGTCGTCGAGGCGAGCAAGGGAGATGGCCTCGGACATCGACTGGCCGTCGGTCAGGACGAAGTTCCGCAGACCCTTGGCCAGGACGCGCGCACCCTTCAGTGACAGCGGCTTGGGCGCGCTGGGAGAGAATACGTAGCGGTTACCACACCGCTCGCAGAACGAATCAGTAACGAGGGCCATCGTTGCTCCGTTGTCGTGCAGGCGAGACCGGACGTGCCGACACGACGCACATCCGGAGCGTACGCGGATCTCATGCCGGCGACACCACGCCTGCTCGTACTTTTCCGCGGGTCCGAAGGTCCCGTCGGCTGAAGCTAAGTGGGTGGGATCCAGGCTGCGACCGGATCTCCGAGAAGGTTCGGCTTCGTTTCTCCAACAGAGCCGACGCGAAGGGCCGACGGCCGGCCGAGCTCCTGTGGGCGAGCCGCTGGGGTGAGGTCCCAGCGACGAAACGCGTCAATCACAGGCACAACTGCCGGTGCGTCTCGGCGTAGTATGTGGCGGCCTTCCGCCTTTTCGGGGCCGGGAGGGCGTCAAGTTCCCAGGGCCCTGCGAGCTGCCTCGCGGGCCGCTATCCGCCTTCGGGACCCGAAGAGAGTGACATGACGACGATCCATGAAACCGGCGAGAAGGTAGCTGCGAACGTCGAGCGAGTCATCATTGGCAAGCGCCAGGAGGTGCGGCTTACACTGGTCGCCCTGCTGTGCCGCGGTCACCTGTTGATAGAGGACGTTCCCGGCACCGGCAAGACGATGCTGGCCAAAGCCGTGGCACGGAGCCTTGGGTGCAGTTTCCGCCGCATCCAGTTCACTCCCGATCTGCTGCCATCCGACGTGACCGGGCTTTCGATCTACAACCAGAAGACCCAGGAATTCGAGTTCCGACCCGGACCGATCATGGCTCAGGTCGTCCTGGCTGACGAGATCAACCGTGCCACGCCAAAGACCCAATCGGCGCTCCTCGAGTGCATGGAGGAGCACCAGGCCACGATCGACGGCACCACATATCAGATGCCGGAGCCCTTCCTGGTCATCGCCACCCAGAATCCGATCGAGTACGAGGGCACCTTCGCTCTGCCCGAGGCACAACTCGACCGGTTCATGCTGCGCATCAGGCTCGGTTATCCGAGCCCGGCGGACGAGCAGACGATCCTCGACGAGCAGAAGATCACCCATCCGCTGGACGGCCTCGGCGAGGTCCTCGGCGTCCAAGATCTGCGCGAACTGCAGGCTGCGGTCCGCGAGGTCTATGTGGATCCCAGCGTGGCCGACTACATCGTCCGCCTGGTCAATGCCACCCGGACCCACCCGGATGTCTATCTGGGCGCCTCGCCGCGCGGGTCGCTGGCCTTGTACAGAACGGGTCAGGCCCTTGCCGCTCTTGCCGGTCGCGACTATGTCATCCCGGATGACATCAAGGCTCTCGCCGAAGCCGCGCTGGCCCACCGTCTGATCATCAAGACGAGCTCGTCCATGCACGATATCGACCCCCGCCAGGTCATCGCCGAGCTACTGAACAGCGTGCCCGTCGGCGACGCGAAGACAGCCGGCCCGGGAGTCCGCGACGGTGCGTCGCCGCGGTCCCAATCAGGCGCCGCGAACCGCGGCGCGACCGGCAGCCCGGCGCTGTAGCTGCCCGGAGGGCGGACTCGTGATCAGGCGGCTCCAGTTCCTGATTGTCGCGGTCGTCCTGTTGATCGCGGCCTTCTCGACGGGGCTGCCGTTCCTCTTCTATGTGGTCTATCTGGGTCTGCTGGCGATAGGCGGCAGCTACGTGCTGACCCGGTTCGGGCTGGCGGATCTGGAAGCCGGGTACCGAGTCGATCATCGTCAGGCCCACGTGGGCGACGACCTACGCACGACCTATAGCATCTCGAACGCCAGTGGGCTGCCCAAGCCGTGGTTGGAGGTGTACAACCCGACCGATCTGCCCGTTCCGTTGCCCGGTCGGGCCCTGGGGCTGCGCTCTTGGGCGCAGCGCTCGTGGGTCGCGATCGTGCCGCTGACGCGCCGCGGGACCTACCGCATCGAGCCGATGGTGGTCCGTACCGGAGACCCGTTCGGCTTCTTCGAGGCGGCGGCGACGGTTGGGCGGCCGACAGCGGTGACCGTATTCCCCCGCGTCGTTCCGCTGCCCAGGTGGCGGCTGGCCAATGCCTTTCTCGAGGGCACACACTCGGCCCCGGAACGAACCCTCCAGACGACTCCTCTGGCCACGACGGTCCGCCCGTACGCTCCCGGAGACAGCTTCAACCGCATCCACTGGCGCAGCACGGCGCGGCTGGGGGAGATCCAGGTCAAGGAATTCGATCTCGAGCAAACGGCCGACGTCTGGATCTTCGTCGACCTGGAATCGAGAGTACAGGCCGGCGAAGGCGACATCTCGACGGTCGAGGAAGCGCTGCGGGTCGCGGCTTCCGTCGCTCACGACGCGATCCTCGAGAACCGCGCGGTCGGCCTGACGACGAGCGGGCATCGGCTCGTTTCTATTCCGGCCGATCGTGGCCCCCGGCAGCGGCAGAAGATCATGCAGCTCCTGGCCGCGGTCGACGGGGACGGCCGCACGCCGCTCGCCGAAGTGCTGCTCACGAGGCTGCCAAAGCTTCGGCGCGGCATGACGGCCGTGATCGTGACGGCGTCGCGTGAGCGGCAATGGGTTCGGACGCTGACATCGCTCCGGGCGCGGGGCGTGACCGCGGCCGTCGTGGCCCTGGTCGCGGCCACGTACGACGGCTACGACGGTCGAAACCCGGACGCGGAAAGGGATGCCGAGTCATCCGCGCAGGAGCAGCGGGCGCTGCGCTTCGCACTCGCCGAATACGACGTGAAGTCGAGCGAAGTCCACGCCGGTGACAATCTCGGGACGGTGCTGGTATGAGCGACCGAGGTCTCTTCTCTCGATGCCACGGGTGGTGCTAGCAATGTCAAGAGCAGGCTGGCTTCCAACCGATCGGCGGGATGCCGTCTATCCTGTCGACACGGGCACGCCCGGCAGCTGGAACGGGATCGTCGAACGGATCGTCGATCGCATTCATCCGGACGAAGGCTGGATCGCCCTGCCGCTGGTGTTCGTCCTGGCGGGCACGATGGCCTGGTCGATCGCCGATGCGCGGTGGATCCTCGGCAACGACAGCCTCACGACCTTCCTTATCTGGATCGCCCTGGCCGCGACGGTTTGGGGCTATCTGAGCGCCCGGCTCGACCTGTCGCCGTGGCTCGCCCAGGCGCTGGGTTGCGTCGTTGGGGCATTCGTGTTGATCGAGGCGGTCGGCGCTTCCTTGCCAGGCTCAACCCCGGGCCTCGTCGGATGGTTCAGCGCCACAGCCAACTCGGTGACCCAGGCCTACCTCGACCTGGCCTGGCGCCATCAGATCTCGACTCTCCAGGTCGGCCACTTCTGCCTGATCCTGGGGGTTGTCGTCTGGGGCACTGCCCAGGCCGCCTCGTACGACATCTTCGGCTATCACCGCGCCGTCAACGGCGTCCTGCTGCTAGCCGTGGTCCTGATTGCCAACATGGCGCTGACAAGACACGACCAGTACGGCGGCCTGGCGGTGTTCAGCGCGGCTGCGCTGGCAGTCCTGCTCATCGCCCATGCTGCCGACGAGCGCTCGAACTGGCTGCGCCACCGGATCTGGCGTGGCCGCGACTTCCAGGCGCCGCATCTCCAGGGCGGCATGGCCTTTGCGTCGCTGGCGGTGGCCGGCTCGCTCGTCCTCACGTCCGTGGCGAGCTCTGCTCCGCTCGGCAGCACGTTCACCGATCTTAGCGACCAGATTCAGAGCCACTTCGGATGGCTGAGCGGCTATCTGCCAAACGGCGGCGAAAGTCGATACCAGCCGAGCTCCGACTTCGGGTCGTCGGTGGACATCAAGCCGTCGTTCAGCGAGGCGTCGCGCGACGTCTTTACGGCGCGGGCCACGAACGGGGGCCTGGTCAGCCACTGGCGGGTCGTCGCCTACGACGAGTTCAAGACCCTTGGCTGGTCGATCGGCCCCGCGTCTCGTCAAGACCAGGTCGTGGCAGGGGGAACGCTCGACGCGGGGACGCTCGATCTGGTCAGCGGCGCCACCCCGGGCCGGGCCTCGATCTCGATCGTGATCCACGTCCAGGACACGTCGCTCAAGCACCTTGTCGTGGCGAATGAGCCCGATACGGTGAATGCGGGCGTCCAGCGGACGCTTGTCGGCGACGACCCGGCGGCCACCGACGTAGCCTGGCTCTCCTCCAGCGCGACGGACTACACACTCTCGGCCCTTGTGCCAGACCTTGATCCGGCCGGCAACGGCCTGACCGAATGGCGGCTCCAGCACGCTGGCACCAACTTCCCGGCGGGACTCCTCGACCGCTTCACGCAAGGCGCCGCTCTCGTCGGAGCGGACGGGGACGCACTCCTGAGTGATATCGCCAGTTGGGCCAGGGCGAACGGCAACTCATTCGGCGACGAGTTCGACGTCGCCAAGGCGATCCAGAATTACCTGCGGAGCGACAGGTTTACGTACAACACGGACATCACCTCACTGATGCCACAGTGCTTGGGCCTTTCTACGGTCGACTGCTTCGCCCTCATCAAGCAGGGGTTCTGCGAGCAGTACGCGACGACGATGACGATGCTGATGAGGATGGAGGGCTATCCGGCCAGGTACGTCCAGGGTTACCTGCCCGGTGCGCTCGACCAGCACTCTCTCGTCGAGCAGGTGACGACCCTGCAGAAGCACGCCTGGGTAGAGG
>Ga0187858_10004293_pt1 | contig 13401 bp, 6 predicted proteins | sample June2016WEW_8_15_FD_133015 | JGI IMG/M metagenome (GOLD analysis project Ga0187858, IMG submission 133015) | Peatland microbial communities from SPRUCE experiment site at the Marcell Experimental Forest, Minnesota, USA - June2016WEW_8_150 | ecosystem: Environmental > Terrestrial > Soil >...
CGCCGTGAACTTGTCCTGCTCCACATCCACACCCTTCAGCTTGGAGACGATGTACTGCTCCAGCTTCTCGTGTCCAGCACTTCCCGGCGGACGTGGGCCGAATGCGACCACTTCCTTCACATACTGCATGACCTGATTGCCGTTAATGTTTGGCTGCGAGCCTATGTCCGCGCGACTCGCCGGTGAAGCGGCGGGTTGAGTCGCCGCTGATCTGCTGGTCTCGGACGACGGCTTGTCCGTACCTATGGCTTCGGAGGGCTTTTGCTGCTGTTGACTGCAACCAGCACTGAAAGCAGCGATCAGAAGCAGCGCGAGAATGGGGGCGGAGTATAGGCGGAGCCTCGACGTCATGTTAGACGGTATTGTAAATGGCATGCGAGGGTCGGCCACGAGCTCTTTGACCCGAGCCCAAGTTGCATCCCCTTTCCTTCTGGTCGATATACCGCTGCATCTGGAATGGCGAAATCTGCTATTCTGCCCGCCGTGTCCAAACCACTGTCTTCGAATAGCCGTCCCGCGATCAGCATTGTCGGCCCGGGAAGTCTGGGCAGCGCACTGGCCCTGACTCTGCCCCCGGCAGGCTTCGACGTGCGATTCCTTGCTGTACGAGAGAAGAGAAGTGGCGCGCGTCAAACGAGGGCGCTGGCACGCCGAATTAAGGCGCGCATGGTCGAGATAGGAAAGCAACCGCTCGATACCGAGATCGTTTGGATTACAGTCCCCGACGATGCAATTGCAGGGGTGGCCCGCGTACTCGCACAATCTCAGGATTGGAAGGGCAAGATTGTATTTCACTCCAGCGGAGCTCTCACCAGTGACGAGCTTGTTTCCTTGCGAGACAAGGGCGCGCGCGTTGCATCCGTGCATCCCATGATGACCTTCGTTCGCGGCGCCGTGCCGGAGATGGCGGGCGTGGCTTTCGCGGTTGAAGGAGACGCGGCGGCGGTGCGGGCTGCCAGATCCATCGTTAAGAATCTGGGCGGAGACGCCTTCGTTATCAAGAAACAGAACAAGGTCTTGTACCACGTCTTTGGAAGTTTCGCCTCGCCGCTGGTGATCGCGATGATGGCCTCGCTGGAGCAGGTAGCGCTGGCGGCCGGTATCCGCAAAACGGACATCAAGCGGATGATGGCGCCGCTGCTGTGGCAGACGCTGCGCAACCACCTGAAGCACGATGCGGCTTCCGCTTTCAGTGGGCCGCTCGTCCGCGGAGACGTGGGGACCGTACGCAAGCATCTGGCCGAACTCAAGAAGTTGCCGGAGGCGAAGGCCGTGTACGTCGCGCTGGCCAGCGCAGCTTTGAAGCTGCTGCCGGTCAGGAACCGCAGGAGTTTGGCGAAGGTGTTAGGTAGATCTTGAGACGGCGGGACGCGTTATCGCGCGCACGATGTTTCCGCCTATGCACGCTGTGCAGTTTTCTGCACAGGGTCCACTACCTCAAACGAAAAATAAAACTACGAACCATGTCCATCCTGGCCCTGCAAAGAGCGCCAGCGCAGGTGATCGTACTGGATGAGGCTGTTGGCGGCTTCCGGTCCTTCGCTACCGGCAGGGTAGTTGGGAAATTGCGGCGGCGGAAGCTGGGCCCAGGCTTCTTCAATGGGCGTGATGATGCGCCACTCCGCTTCCACCTCATCGCGGCGGGTGAACAACGTTGGGTCGCCGCGCATCGCGTCCAGCAGCAGTGTCTCGTAAGCAGCGGGCGTTTCCGTCCCAAAGGCCTCACGGTAGGAGAAGTCCATGTCCACGCGAATGGCGCGCATCTCCTGGCCCGGCTGCTTGACGCCGAAGCTGAGCGCGATGCCCTCGTTGGGCTGAATGCGCAGAGTGATGACGTTGTGATGCACATCGTCAGGATTGCGCGAAAACAATGCCTGCGGCGTGCGCTTGAAATGCACCGCAATCTCGGTCACCGGCTTGGCCAGCCGCTTGCCGGCGCGAATGTAGAAGGGAACTCCCGCCCAGCGCCAGTTGTCGATATGGAATTCTACCGCAGCGTAAGTTTCAGTTTGTGAGTTGGGATTGACGCCCGGTTCTTGGCGATATCCCGGAACAGGTTTACCGTCGATCTGGCCCGGGCCGTACTGGCCGCGAGCGGTACGCTTCGCCACTTGTTCTTTGGACATGGGAGCGATGGCGCTTAGCACATCCACTTTGTGACCCCGCACGGCGTCGGCGTCGAAACTGACCGGCGGCTCCATCGCAGTCAGCATCAGCAACTGGAGCATGTGGTTGGCGACCATGTCGCGCAGCGCTCCGGTCTCTTCGTAGAACGCGCCGCGGCCTTCCACGCCCAGCGTTTCCGCTGCCGTGATCTCGATGTACTCGATGTAATTGCGGTTCCACACTGGCTCAAACATGGAGTTGCCGAAGCGGAACATCATGATGTTCTGCACCGTCTCTTTGCCCAGATAATGGTCGATGCGGTACACCGAGCGCTCGTCGAAGACGTGCGAGACAATTTCGTTCAGCTCTTGCGCGCTCTTAAGGTCGCGGCCAAAGGGCTTTTCCAGGATGACGCGCGTCCAGCCTTCACGGTTGCGGGCCAGTCCGGCTTCGCCGAGGCCTTCAACAATTGGCGGCGCGAGCGAGGCGGGCGTCGAAACGTAGAACATCACGTTTTTGCTGGCGCCGTTCTTCTGCATCTCCTCGATCTTCGCCTTCAAGAGGGGATAGAAGTCGCGGCGGTTGGCGTCACCGACGAGATAATGCAGGCGCTGAGCAAAGTCGTCCCAGCCCTGGTCGGTGAAATTGCGAGCGTCTTTGGAGTTGGCGGCGCCTTCGCGCAGGCGTGAGCGATACTCTTCGTCGTCAAATTTTGAGCGGCCGATGCCGAGAACTTCGAAATTGCGGCTGGTGCAGCCGACGCACGCCAGATCGTACAGAGCTGGAATCAATTTGCGCCGGGTAAGATCGCCCGAGCCTCCGAAGATTACGACCAGACAGGAATCGCCTTGCGGCAGATGAGGAGTTTCGACTTTAAGCGGCGTGGGCTGTACAAGAGTGGTCATGCGATCGGCTCCAACGCGGGTTCGCTCATTGGCAGATGCCGGCAGGGGTGAAAGGATTCGCCGGCGGTGTCACTTGTTCACAGGGACCGCGGCGGCTGTGCGACGGATTCCTTCACCAATGCGAGCAGGCGGCGCAACCCTTTCTCGATGTCACGTCCCAAGTCAACGCGGATGGCGCGGCGATGATGGTTCGTCCAGGACTCGAAATCGCCCAGCGCCTGTGCCTGCTTCAATACGCCAAAGCTGAACTTTTCGCCAGGCACTTCGATGTCGTTGATGTCTTCCGAGGTCAGTTGCAGGAAGACGCAACTATCCGGGCCGCCTTTGTGCATCTGTCCGGTAGAATGCGAAAACCGTGGGCCGTAGCCCGTGGTGATCGCGACCTTCTTGTGATCGCGGATGGCAAGGCGAATCTCCTGCAAGAGAGCTTCGTAGTTGTTCAGTTCCTCGATGAATGGCGTGACGGCGAGATAGTCTCCGGGATTCAGCCGGGCGAGATGGGTCATCAGCATTGCCTGTAGCGATGAGCCGCCGCGGCGCAGGACCTCACAGTTTTCGGCGTCGCCAAAGACACGCAGCGAGGTTTCCGCGACGACCAGCTTTTGCTGCGGCAGAGCCCCATTCTGCGCGTACTCCGCCAGGACACGCACGATGTAGTCTTTGGACTCCTGAACGTCCGGCTGGTCGAAGGGATCGACACCGAGCAGGGATCCGGCAACGGCGGTCGCGAACTCCCACAGGAAAAACTCCTCACCAAGATCGAGCGGGTTGCGAAGCGTGTGGAGCAGTACGGGATGTCCGGCGGCTTGGAGAGCGGCGAGCTTCGATTCCATGTCCGCGTTGTTTGCCGCCGGTGTATGGATGTAGGCAAAAACACGATCGTCGCCGTAAACCGTGGGCGCGCCTAGCGGCTCGCCAACGACTGGGATGATGCCCTTGCCTTCCTTGCCGGTGCTCTCGGCAACCAAATGTTCGATCCACAGGCCAAGCGCGGCCAATGGCGGAGGCGTGATGAGTGTCAGCTTATTGCGTCCAGCGCCGGCGAGCGCGCCCAGTAATGCTCCCAGCCGCGCGCCGGGGTTGTCATTTGCCGGCACTGAATCGGCGCAGGCCTGGGCCGCTTGTCTCGCCGTGTCAAGCAGCGCCTTCACGTCACCGCCCATCAAGGCGAAAGGCACCAGCCCGAAGTACGAGAGCGCCGAGTAGCGCCCGCCAATGTTCGGCAGGTCGAGAAAAATGCGGCGAAAGTGACCGTGAACGGCGTCCTTGGCAAGCTGGCTTCCGGGATCAGTGATGGCGACGAAGTTTTCTCCGGAGGCATCACCCTTGACGCGCTTCACGCGATCCCGGAAATAGCGGTGAAACATTTGCGGCTCGGTGGTCGTGCTCGATTTCGATGAAACGATGAAGAGCGTATTGCCGATGTTAATCTTCTGCTCAAGGTGACGAATCGCCGTCGGTACAGTGGAGTCGAGAACGTAGAGCTGTGGATAACCTTCCTGCTTGCCGAAGGCGCGGGTCAGTATCTCCGGACACAAACTGGGGCCGCCCATACCCAGGACCACGGCGAATTCAAATCCGGCATTCTTGACCTCTTGGGCAAAGGCATCAAGTTCCGCGAGGTGAGGCTGCATGGCTTCGGCAATAGTCAACCAGCCGAGGGAGTTGGCGATACTCGCCTCGCGCTCCGGCTCGCTCTTCCAGAGAGTGAAATCCTTCTTCCATAGTCGCGATACAGATTGATCTCGCTCAAGGCGCTCCAGTGCGTTGCGAAAGTCAACCTCGTAGTTGCCGAGTGACACTGTATGTCGCGCAAGAATGCTGTTCGTGACTTCATTCGGCCGGGTCTCTGACAAAGGAATGCTGCCCATGAGTACCTCCCCGCGCCCCCGCGCGGGCGCTTTGTTCTTCTCAGATAGCACAGCGCCGACACGCAGTGCCGGCGCCAGGGAACCTCCTCAATTGTAAGCCTGAATGGTTACGGTTTTGTTTTCTTTAGCACTTCGCGAGCCTTGGCGACGACGTTCTCAACGGTGAAGCCAAAGTGCTCCATGATCACCTTGTACGGGGCTGACGCTCCGAAGTCGTCATGGGCGACACTATAACCACTGAGGCCAACGTATTTGCTCCAGCCAAGACTGGCGCCGGCTTCCACCGACACCCGTGCCTTTACCGCAGCAGGAAAAACTTGGGCCTTGTATTCGGCGGGCTGCTTTTCGAACAGCTCCCAACACGGCATGGAGACGACGCGTGCCTTCACGCCTTCGGCGGTGAGCTGCTCGTATGCTCCCACGCAAAGCTGTACCTCGGAGCCAGTTCCCATCAGGATGATGTCCGGCGTGCCGCCAGAGTCAGCCAGAATGTAGGCGCCTTTCGCCACTCCCGCGGCCGAGGCGTACTTAGTCCGATCGAAGGTCGGCACACCCTGGCGAGTGAGAACGAGCGCCACTGGCTGGTCCTTCATCGGCATGATGACGCGCCAGGTTTCGGCAACCTCGTTTGCGTCGGCGGGACGGATAGTCATCATTCGGGGCATGGCCCGCAACGACATGAGTTGCTCAATTGGCTGGTGAGTGGGACCGTCCTCGCCGAGACCGATGGAGTCGTGAGTGTAGATGTAAATGACCGGCAGCTCCATCATCGCAGCAAGGCGAATCGCTGGCCGCATGTAATCGGAGAAGATGAAAAACGTCGCTCCAAAGGGCCGCACACAGGAGAGCGCCATGCCGCTCAGGATTGAGCCCATGGCGTGCTCGCGGATGCCGAAGTGGAAGTTACGGCCGGAGTGGTCGTCCTTCTCGAAGTCGCCGCCGTCCTTGATGAGGGTCTTGGTCGAGGGATAGAGATCGGCTGCGCCGCCGATAAGCCAGGGGACTCTTGCAGCGACGGCGTTCTCTACTTTGGCACTCGAGTCGCGCGTGGCGATACCCTTCGCGTCAGCGGGAAACGTCGGAATGTCTTTGTCCCAGCCGGCGGGTAGCTCCTGGTTGGACATCTGCTGCCACATCCTGGCGGGATCGGGATTCTGGGCTGCCCATGTTTGATATTTTCCGTCCCACTCCTGCTCCCACTTTGCGCCGCGCTCGACCGCCTTGCTCATGTAGGCCTGCACTTCATCGGGAACGAGGAACTGCGCATCGGGCGGCCAGCCGTAGACAATTTTCGTCAGGCGAACTTCTTCTACCCCCAGTGCCTCGCCGTGGGCTTCCTTGGTGTCTTGACGATCGGGAGAACCCCACCCAATATGCGAATCGCAGATGATGAGCGATGGTCGATCCGGCTCTCTCTGTGCGGCCTTGATGGCGACATCGACCAGTCCGAGATCGTTGACATCCGTGACGTGCAGGATATTCCAGTGCCAGCCAAGGAAGCGCGTGGCGACATCGTCGGTGAATGCCAGCGAGGTGTGGCCTTCGATGGTGATGTGGTTGTTGTCGTAGAACCAGATCAGGTTCGACAGCCCGAGATGTCCGGCGACCGAAGCTGCCTCGTTGCTGACGCCTTCCATCAGGTCGCCATCGCCGCAGAACGCGTAGATGCGGTAGTCGAAGGGAGTGTAGTCGTCCTTGTGGAACTTCGCGGCCAGCCAGCGCTGGGCAATCGCCATTCCCACCGAGTTGGCCACGCCCTGTCCGAGCGGGCCGGTTGTGACTTCCAGTCCCGGCACATGGCGATACTCAGGATGCCCCGGCGTCTTCGATCCCCACTGCCGAAATTGCTTGATGTCGTCGAGCGAGAGGTCATAGCCGGTGAGGTGAAGCATGGCATACAGCAGCATGCAGGCGTGCCCGTTGGAAAGAATGAAGCGATCGCGGCCCGGCCAATGCGAATCGTGAGGATTGTGTCTGAGGAAACGGTCCCATAACACGAAAGCCAGCGGCGCCAGCGCCATGGGAGTGCCGGGATGACCGCTGTTGGCTTTCTGCACCGCATCCATCGCCAGCGTACGAATCGTGTTAATGCAAAGATTTTCGAGTTGCTGCTGGGCTGTCGCGTGCTCTTTACCTTGAACAGACATGTCTGCTTGACTACTCACCCGTTGCCGCCTTTCTCCAAGTAAGGAAAACCGATGTGTGCCGTCCCTATGGGACTCGGATTTTATATGAGCCCATACCCAGCGCTTCTGTGTGTGTGTGAACCGTGCCGTCCCTACGGGACTCAGCTATTTTTTCCACTCTACCCTGGACTCCGCTTCGCTCCGTCCTGGGCTAACTGCAGTTCCACCCCTTCGGGGTTCTATTTTCGTATGTCATACTCCACCGCCGAAGACCAAACCTAGTTCTCATACAGACTGTTACGCCCCGGGCTAACAATGTTCCGCCCTTCGGGCTGGACTTGCAGCGAGGCTTGACTATCTTCTCACCGCAACTTCGAAAATCGAGATCCAAAATCTAATTTCCACGCAATGCAGATTCAAAGAACCAGCGCTATCCGGAGCTTGATTTCGCAAGGGCCCTTTCCGCCTCAGTTTGCGTCGGTTGTTCAACTTCGACCGCATAATTGGTGCCTTGCCACTGGTGGTCTGTGGGCCAGTTGAAAGTGAATCGCAGCGGCGTTTTCTGCCCGGGATCGATGTGGATGTCGGCATACTCGACACCTAGAGCAGTCGGAGTGGACGCAGTATCGCGTGGCGTTTTCCACTCATCGTCGCTCCAATGCAGCACAAAGGGCGACGACGCCTGGATCCGGAGTAAAGCTCCCGCCGGCACTTTTTGGACCTGGCGATTCATCTTCCATACTTCGATTACCGGGCGCGGATTATCGTTGCAATAACGCGCCGCAACCGGATCGATTCGATCAAAGATCCTCTTGTCCAACATCGAGCGCAGCAGCGTCACATACTCGGCGTGCGCCCACAGCAGAGGAATCGCCGCTCCCGTTGCCTTGCCGAAAAACATGTGCTCTTGCGGAATATCCGGCAGGTCCCAGATCTGCTCAGGGAACAACCCCACGCCAGTAGCAAACGCCTCGGCCGCACGGATATAGATGTCGATATCGCGACCGGCGGCCAGTTCGTACGTTGCACGTTCCAGCATGAGCAAGGGCCAGGCGTGGCCGACTCCCCACGTCTTGAAGGACGTGCCGTCGTCGCGCTGACCATAGCCGTCGTGGTTGTACCGTTTCCAACACGGTCCGATGGGAGTATCGACCTTCAGGACCGCGTCGATCACCTTCAAGGAGTCCTCGATGAGCGGGTCGCCGGGCTTGCGAACGCCAAAGCGGACCAGTTCCAGGAAGCCGTGATCCACGATCTGGTTTGCGGGATACTCATACTGGTCGCCAGGCTTCTGATTCGCCAGAATCAGTTCGCCTTTGTCGGGATCCTCGTCGCCCACCGCGCCGTCGCGGCTGACGGCGGGATTGATGCGGATGTAATGCCGCTTGATTGCCGGCAGCAGCGTGCCCTGGTTCGTGACTGTCCACTTCTCAATGTGCGACTCCAGGAAGTCGGCGTAGTTACGCACGAAGTCCGCGGTATGCTTGTCACCACGGGACTCGAGCATCTCGGCGGCGCAGATCAGGGCGGCGATATTGACGGCGAGCGTGGAGGGCGAGTAGCCTCCCGCTTCTTCCCAACGGTCCTCTGGCGTGGCCGGACCTTCGCGGATCAGATAGGCGCAGGCCCGGCAAACCGTAATGTAGGGATCGAACTCGGCGAGCGCGTTGGCCTTCCACAGGCGCCATGCCAGGACGATGGGAAACGAAACCTCGTCCAGTTGCACGCCCGTCCAATAGGGGCTGCCATCGATCCAGAAGTTCTGGTAGAAGCCGCCGTCTTCGCGCTGGGCTATTGCCAGATAGATCATGGCGCGCAAGGGCGTGGCGGTGTCGCCCGCAGCTAAAAGGGCGCCGGCGGAGTGCACCATATCCCGGGTCCAGACCAGGTGATAGCCGCCCAGTTCGTCATCGCTTTTGTCTTCGCCCCAGGGAATGCTCAAGCTGGCGATCATGGCTCCGGGATAAAGCTTGTCCTCGTGCGCCAGCAGCAGATTGATGCTGCGAGCGAATAAACAGGAGGCTGCGTCGGAGACCTTGTCATGGTTCATGTCAATGACGGCCAGCCGCTTGCGCGTCCGGTGCCACTGCTCGATAAAACTGTTCACATTGGTTTGAAATGGCACACACAGGGACTGGAAGAGGGTGGCGCCGGCGGCGTGGGGGGTGCGGCCGAAAGCCAGGCCGAGAGTGAATTCGTTGCCGTGCGCCAGGTCGATCTCTCCCGTCAGGGCGACATTTCCGTCCATCGCGCTGTCGTATTCCCAATCCATCTTCAGGTTGTGGGCCAGGTCGGTCCAACCGTCACTGATACCAACGTAGCCGCAGGAAAGTTTGCTGAACCCTACCTTGGTTCCGATCGCCATGTGTACATTGTCGCGATAGGCAATCAGGAAATGCCGGCCCTTCGCTTCCAATACTTCTGCATTGTTGTGCCAACCGCCGATGTTCAGATGGGGCGCGCAAAGCACATAGAGGTGCAGGCGTCCCTGCCACTCGGGCGCAGGGTTGAACTTGGTATGAATGAGGAGACAGTTGAGGTGGGGGTCGCTGATGATCTGCTTCTCGATGGTGTAACGTCCGTCAGGATCAGTGTTGGTGATCTTGAAGCCCAGGGCGCCAGGATCGATAAGTTCAATCGTGCTGATGGTGTTGCGGCGTTCGTCGTGGAAAAATGTTTCCCCGTCGCTAACCATGTACTGCAAATCCCGGATCTGAGGGGAATCAATGGTCGGATAGTAGATCTCCGTGTTGACACCGTTGCACAGCGTGTACCAGATGCGGCTGGAAACAGCGTATGCGGTGCCAACAGCATCCTTGGCGCCGCCGGTCCAACGGGGTTCGATGCCGGGTCCGCCCGGGGCTGGATTGCTACCGGTCAAGATGAATGTTCTCCTAGTGTTAGGCTGCGATGCCTAAAGCCTGCTTAAGGCAAAGCTGAATATCCGCGTCCAGCGCACTCTCGATTCCTAACCCGAGTCAGCATCGGCTGGTGAAGTCATTTACAGGGGCGTTGGAAGTGTACCGCGAGCGTCAAGGGCAGGTGAAATTTGGCTGGCAGGCAGGGAAAAAACCTGATGTCATGCCGGGCTGTGGAAAAAATCGGGAACTTTCACCTCTGGTATCATGAAACACAAGCAGGATGTGGCAAGAAAGTGCTTCCAACTTGCCTGTGTGGGTATTGGCCAGGAGTCATACTCTCCCATCACGAACCGCCATAGGCTCGTGGGGCCTTTTCCTTTGTGCGCCAAGTCGTCATGACGAGTGAAGTCGTTGCCAGCACCCGGCGCTGATTCCGGGATCTGCGGCCGACGACGCAAGTGGCGCAATACTTCAGGTTTCTGAACGAAGTGCGCCGGTAGGACGCAACGGCATTTGAGCTGTTGCGGCGGACCACGTTTAGAAAGGAAATGGAGGATAACAAAGTGCAGATCGCGATCGCTTCCGATGAAGCAGGGCATGAAGCTAAACAGCGGCTCGCCGCGAAACTGATTGCCGCGGGACACGAGGTGACGGATGCTGCTCCGCCCGTGCAGAGTCAGGGCCGCACCGATTACGCCGAGCAAGTCGCGCTGTCAGTGCTGCGGCACGACACCGAGCGCGGCATCATCATCAGCAGCCGAGCAGTTGGCGCGTCGGTTGCCGCCAATCGCGTGCCCGGAGTTCGGGCTGCGCTTTGCGGCGACGCGCATTCCGCTCACGTGGGCGCCAAGATCGAGGGCATGAACGTCTTGGTGCTGGCGTTGCATTCGTTGCAGGACGATCACGCACGAGAAGTGGTCGAGGCCTACCTGAATGCCACGCTTGCCCCCATTGAAGTGATAGGCGGTTTGCCTCCTCGTCGCCTGCAGCGTGTATTTGCCCACATCCGGGAGAATGTAGCCCGCGGCTTATCGGTGAACGACCTGGCGCAAGTGGTGGGTATGAGTCAGTATTACTTCTCCAAGCTGTTCAAGATGAGCACTGGCATAACTCCCCATCAATATGTAATGCGGCAAAGAGTGGAGCGTGCTCAGGAACACCTGCGCGAGAGCCGAATGGCACTGGCCGAAATTGCCACCCAGGTCGGATTCGAAACGCAAAGCCACTTCACCAGCGTGTTTCGCCGCCTGGTAGGCGCGACCCCCAAGCGTTATCGGGAGATGCATCAGGCGAGCCCGCTGGTTTCCGTCCCATCGCAGGAGCAACAACAGTCTGACGAGCGGAAGGCGACGGCGGCGTAAGGCAATTACAATCGCATCCTAATAACACCGGCGCGACCAAAGTCGCGCCGGTTTTCTTGTGGCCGCTTGAGGCGAGGAACTATTGCTGTTGCGGCCGGGCGACCGGCCTCCTCATTTTGGTTGTGGGGTTCGGCTTCAGCGCGCCCGTCTGCGCCGGCATGAGCTCATTGATCAGCCCATCGGCGTGATAGATATTGCGCAGCGCCTCCGTAATCGCGCGGCTGTCCACTTCCACGGCGCGCGCTACCTTGTCGCTATAGGCGAAGTTCCAGACCAGCGATTCAATGTTGCCGTCGAAGATAATGCCGACAACTTCGCCCGCCTTATTGATCACGGGACTGCCGGAGTTGCCGCCGATAATGTCGGGCGTGGAGACCGTATCGTAGACCGTTTGCAGGTTGATGGCTGGCTTGTACTTGATCCAGCTGTCCGGCAGCTGATACGGCGGCTTGCTGCCATGCTCGGCGGCATGCTCGTAGGCTCCGCCCATGGTGGTGAACCACGATACATCCTTGCCGTCGAGCTTGTAGCCTTCGACCGAGCCATAGCTCAGTCTCAGCGTGAAGGTTGCATCCGGCGGCACACTCAAGCCTTTCTGCGCGAACAATGCCTTACCGATGTTGCCGCCACTTTGCCGCAGCACCGCCTGCACCTGGTTCTCATCGCGATTGTGGATGGCGGCGGCGTCCGGCTCAACTTCCCGCATCATCACGATCAGCGGATCGGTGCTGGCATTCACCGCTGTCACGCCACCTTCATAGAGCTGCTTGCGCACGGCAACATCCTGCAGCTTAGTGCCGTCGATTAGTTGTTTGGCACGCTCGTCGGGGTTCTTGCCGGCCAGCGCTTTCCGGACGTCAGGATTGTCGGCGCCCAGTTCATCGCGCATTTCTGCCAGGCTCTCGCTTAACAATACCTGATCTAGAGACTTGTAGATGGGTGCCGTGGAGAAGAGTCTCTGCTCCAGGGTCGGCAGTTGCGATTCCTGATAGTCGTGCATGCGTTGATTGCTGGGCATCTGTTTTTCATACGCAGCGCGCACGATCAAGCGGGCGTAGCGCGCCAGGTCGCCGCGGAAACCGCCCAGACTGTCGATATACAACAATTGCTTGTAAATCTGCTTCTGTACATCGACTGCCTTGGCGATTTGCGCCCAGGGATCGCCGAACTCCTGCTTGCGCTGCGGATTGGATTCGACGAACTCCTGCAGGCTCTTTTCGTCGGTGGCCTTGGTGGCCATCACATCCTTGTCCTTCAATCCATCTTCGTAACCGGTGACGGCCTTGAAGGAATTCTGCAGTCCGAATACGTCGCTCTGCGCTTCGCGATCGTTTTCCGCCGATTGCGCGCTGAACTTCTGCAGTACATCGACGCGGCGGCTGAGGGATTTGAGCTGGAGCGGGTACTGGTAGTCGCGCAGGAACCCGAGCTGGTCCATGGTGAGCAAGCGTCCGGTGCGGCCAGGATGTCCTGAGACAAAAACCAGTTCGCCGTCACTCGCACCATTGGGCGACCACTTCAGGTAGTTCTGGATCTTAGCCGGCGCGCCGTTTTCGTACGCGCGGAAGAACGAGATGTCGAGGTCATAGCGGGGATACTCGAAGTTATCGGGATCGCCGCCGAAGAAAGCGATGTCGAACTCCGGTGCGAAGACCAGCCGGATGTCATCGTACTTCTTGTACTTGTACAAGTTGTACATCGCGCCGGAATAGAACGTGACGACGTCGCAGCGGATATCGCCACCGGAGCATTGCTTCTCCAGCGCCGCTATCTCCTGGCGCTGCGCCTTGCCGGCATCGGCAGCGGCCATTCCCGGCTTCACCGCGCCGTTCACCTTCGCGGTGACGTCTGAGATATCTTCCAGCACCACGAACTCCATGCCCGGGCACTTGGCTTCATCGGCGCGGGTGGGCGCGTAGTAACCCATCTTCATGTAGTCCTTACCACTGGTGGAAAGGTCGTGAATGCACTCTTGCGCGATGTGATGATTGGTAAAGATGAGTCCGTCCGGCGAGACAAATGACGACGAGCCATTCGGGGCGCGGGCAGAGGAAAGCCGAACATGATCGAGCCACGCCTGATCTGGCGTGAATCCATACTTGGCCTGTACTTTATCCTTGGGAAATGCATTGAACAGCCACATGCCTTCATCGGCGTAAATTGAGTTGCCG
>Ga0187858_10004300_pt1 | contig 13391 bp, 16 predicted proteins | sample June2016WEW_8_15_FD_133015 | JGI IMG/M metagenome (GOLD analysis project Ga0187858, IMG submission 133015) | Peatland microbial communities from SPRUCE experiment site at the Marcell Experimental Forest, Minnesota, USA - June2016WEW_8_150 | ecosystem: Environmental > Terrestrial > Soil >...
CATCCGGAGTTCAAGTCGAAGCCGCTGGAGCCGCATCCGCTGTTCAAGGCTTTTATCGGCGCGGCGTACTGCTACCGGCGGCAGCGCCTGGCGCCACTCGCGCGGCAGGCGGAAGCGGAGTATTTTGGTGGCGCAGGCATTCAGCCTGCCAGGGCTTCAACCAAGGGCGGCTAGCACAGAATTGGCTACAATTGAGAGCAGAGAGGTGGCGAACTTGAAAATTGAATCGAGGACGCTGGATGCAAAGCAGCACATTCTGGATGAAGCCGAATTCGTCTATAACTTCGACCGGAGGGTCTACTTCAATCGCAAGAGCAAGAAGATCATCAGCGTACAATTCGCTCAAGACAAGGATGAGAAGACTCTTGAGGACGCGATTAGCGAGGAAACCGACGGCAAGGAATGGAAATTCTACTTCAGCTCCGGTAAGCAGCCGCCTGAACCGGTCAAGCGCGAGATCGAGGCTGCGCTTGGCTGAGGCTAAGCGGACTGTCGAGGATCGTTTGCGAAAAGAGTATTTCTCTCTTCTGCCGGAGATCCAGCGCGTTGCCGACCGGCTTGAAGCCGAGGTCAGGTATCATGTGCGGCTAATTTCTGGAGGGCTGGAGAGGCACGAGCGACTGGCCGTGAAGTGCCGTGTCAAATCTTGCGAGAGCGCCCTCGAGAAGCTTCGGGGGCGCCAAGAGGGAGCGACTTTCGACGACAGCCGGCCCCAGATCTACACACTCACGAGTTTGAACGATCTTGCCGGTGTTCGCGTCCTGGCGTTCCCGCGGGGCCGGTTGACGGAAATCGATCGCAAGTTGCGTAAGGTCTTCCCCTCCTGGACTGCTGACCCCGTCGAAGTCGACGGCGACATTCAGGCGCTCAAGTATCACGGCAAGTGCCGGAGGAGAGACAAAGTCCGGGGAGAATATCAGGTAGTCTCGATGCTGACCGGTCTCTTTTGGGAAGTGGAGCATTCCGCGATCTACAAACCTGATGCCCGGCTCGGCGGAATCGGTCAACACCTCGGCATGCTGAAGAGCACGAGAGAAGTTGTTAAGACACTGAGGGCGTTCGAGGACCAATTCGAGGTGCTGGCTCGCCGGGGCTGAGGGGCAGGCTTTCCAGTTGCAGCCTGGAGTTGTTCGCGAAATCTGTGAATCTCGCGCGCGGCCACCAGTTCCATCCCGAGTTCAAAAACGCCGCTGAAAAGGCCCGGTTTTGAGGGCCTCCATCGGCGCGTGCATTGCTACCGGAGCCAGCGGCTCACCCACCGGCGCAGCAGGGCATCGCTACGAATTCAACCGGGAATACGAGGAGCGCCTGACCGTGTGCGGGTTGCGCATCACCGGCGAGACGCCCGACCAGACCTACCTCGAGATTTGCGAGATTCCCGAGCATCCCTGGATGTTGGGCTGCCAGTTCCATCCGGAGTTCAAGTCGAAGCCGATGGAGCCGCATCCGCTGTTCAAGGCTTTTATCGGCGCGGCGTATTGTTACCGGCGGCAGCGCCTGGCGCCCCTGGCGCGGCAGGCACAAGCGGAGTATTTTGGTGCGGCCGGCCTTCAGCCTGCCAGGGCTTCCACCACGGGCGGCTAACAAGAATTGGCTACAATCGAAAGTAAGAGAGGCCGGTTGCCTTGAAAACACTCGACACAAAGCAGAACATTCTGGATGACGCTGGATTCGCCTATAACATCGATTCAGCGGCCTTGGGCACCGATTCGCCGAATTATCGGTCACAAGCCGGTTTGACATATCAGTGGGGGCCGAGCCATCCTTGAAAGTGAAGAAAATGACGATTCGACGCCCGCCCGCCGGCGGACCAGCACGGCGAGACCGACGAGAAGCTCACCCGCGTAGCCTAGTAGCGGAGTGAAAGTCCGTGATGCGATCAAGCTGGTGGAGCGGGACGGCTGGGTGCTGGTGAATTTCGAGGGCAGCCATCGCCAGTTTAAACACCCAACCAAAAAGGGGCGCGTCACGGTTGCGGGCCATCCCTCGATGGATCTGGACCCGAAGACGCGAAATAGCATTTTGAGACAAGCGGGGCTGAAAAAATGAGATACGCCGTCCTCTTCGAAAAAACCGGGACTGGCTACAGCGCGTACGTTCCGGACCTTCCAGGATGCGTCGCGGCTGGCGCCACAAAGGAGGAGACTGCCGAGCTGATGCGCGGCGCCATCCGGATGCATCTTGCCGGCATGCGGGAAGACGGAGACCCGATCCCCGAGCCCAGCACGATCGCCGAATACATCACCGCAGCCTGACCCACCCACTCCCGTAGTGCCGGCTTTCCGGACGTGCGCGTCTTCACTCCGCGAGGGCGGATCGCTCGGGCGGCGCGGCTGCCCCGCTCGGAAAGCATGCGATAAAGATTTTCGCGATTGACTCCCGCTTCCGCGGCAAGCTTGCTCATGCCTTTCTGCGCGCCGCGACATTGCGCAGCGCCCATGAGAAAAGTCCCGGCGGAGTCGCGGAAGGCGGCGGAGAGATATTTAGAGCAGTATTGCGGGTTCCTTAACCTGGCGACGTGTTCATCTCGTTCGTCTTCCGCGGGCCTTTTTATCTCCGCTCTTCCCATCGGCGATTTCGCTGTTTGTAGTCCTTTCAGTGTTCCTTGGCGCGTGCTACGTCCACGTCTTGGGTGGATTCGTCGCCGACCCATAACAATATCACCTCATCGCCGTCGATTCTCTAGCCAAATACTCCATGCCCAGTAGGACGAGAGTCTCCGAAGTTACCGCCATTGAATGCCCGCTGCTGTTGGTTGCGCCGCCTACTTCACCAACACCGGCAAGGCAGTAAAGGTGTGCCCGGCGAGAGTGCGGATGCCCAGCACGCCGATCTGAGCGCCGGCGGGCGTATCGAACTCGATAGTACCGCGGATGTTCGCAGTAGCCGGATATTTCTCCACCGCCCCGAACGCAAGATGCCCATTCGCCACCAAGGAAATCGTGTCGGTTGCGATTTGCGCGCCTGTGTCGTCGCGAACCACCACTGGAATACTCACCGCGCGCGTGGAGACGCTGTTAATCGCGAGGCCGGTAGTGGTCCCGCCGCTATGGTCGAACGCGAGCAGGTAGGCACTGGCGTTGCGGCTCTCGATCGGCACCACCGCTTCCTGGCCGCTCGGATTATGACGCAAGATCTCAAACCCTCCGACATTGCCATCCGTGGAGACCTGCGCCGACCCAATCGTTGGCGCCGGATTCGTTGGCGGCGCCGCGCTCCGCACCAGCAGAGTCGCCCCTGCCTCCAGAGTCTGCTTGACGGACGAAACCACAGCCGCGTCGCCCCGGCCGGACTGCGGAAACTCGATCGGCAGCGGCAGGGGACTCCCGCTATCGTCGAAGAAAGCCAGGCTGACTTGCGCCGCGCTCTTACCTGCGTTGACGAGCACGAATGTGGTTTGCCAGCCGTTTCCCGCAACGAAGTGCGGAATCGATCCGCCGCCGGTTCCGATGTTGGCCAAAGATGGAATGGTGGCGAACGTGTTGGCCGTCCCCAGCGGCGTGGTTCGGACGCCCAACGCACCGATCCGGCCGCCTTGCCCATTATCGAACTCGATGGTGCCCCGCTTGTTCGCCGTGACCGGGTACTCGGTGGGTAAGAGGAACGCAGAATGGCTGCCGCTCTCCAGCGCGAGGGAGCCGTTCCCAATCGGCGCGCCGGTATCGTCGCGAATCACGACCCCAACGTTGGTGGCCTGCGCCGACGTGTTGGCGAGGGCTACGCTCAAGCTCACTCCGCCGGTGTTGTCGAAGGCCAGTAGATAGGACCCCGCATTGCGGGTCTCGAGCGGCGCGATGGTCTCCTGCCCTCCGGGAACTAAATGGAGGATCGCGAACCCGTCCACCGAACCGGTAGCGGACAGTTGCGCCGAGCCCATCCGGAGCGGCCCGGTTTGCGCACTTGCCGCGTCGATAATCAGCGAAGCATTCGCGGATAACGTCCGGTCCATCGAATCCCCGATCAGCGCCCGGCCTGGACCCTGCTGCGGAAAGCCGAGAGCTAATTCGAGCGGACTGCCGGAGTCCCCGAGCAGACTCAGGCGGACCAGAGCCGAAGCCTTATCCTTGTCGATCAGCGTGAACGTCGTTTTCCAATCCTGCCCGGCCGCGATATGTGGCAGGGAACCGATGAAACTCAGCCCTGGGACCGAATCCGCTTCCTGCTGCACGGTTAAGGCAGAGTCGGCAATCGCAATGGTGGCGGTGCGGGCGGGTCCTTTGTTGGGCGCAACCTGAAAGTGGAGCGTCCCGTTGCCAACTCCCGAGGTTGGCCCCGTGAACGTAATCCAGTCCGCGTCGCTCGAAGCCGTCCATCGAGCGGCCGTCGGAAATATAACGTCGACCGACTGGCTGCCGCCGCGCGCCGAGAGAGTCCGGTCTTCGGGAACAAAGCCAACCGCACTCACACACCGGAACCCGATCACGTGATAACGGTTGCCGGGTGAGACCGCCTCACGCTCCGACTCACGCTGAAATCTCGCAGTGTCGCCCCAAGATCCACCGCGCACCGTGTGGCCGGTTCCGCCGCCTGGCCCTGTCGGATCGCTCGCCGGCGCGGGTGCGTAAGCCCCGTACCAATCCGCGGTCCATTGCCACACGTTTCCGAGCATATCGTACAACCCGAATGCATTCGCTTTCTTCTGCGCCACCCCGTGGGTCTTACTTCGGCTATTGCCGCTGTGCCATGCGATTTCTTCCAACGGGCCGTACCGGCTGGATGGATCGCCTCCGCGGGCCGCATACTCCCACTCCGCCTCCGTCGGGAGGCGCGCCCCCATGGCTTGGCAATATGCTTGGGCTTCAGACCAATTCACGGAATCCACCGGCAAGTTTGCGCCCTTAAAATGACTCGGATTCTGCCCGATCGCGCGCTGGTAGGCCTCCTGCGTCACGTCCGTCCGGCCCATCCAAAAGGGCGAAGTTATCGTTACTTCGTGAACCTGTTTCTCTTCGTCAAAGCACTCGATGTCTCCTGGTGAGCAGCCCATGATAAATCGCCCAGGCGGAATCATGACGTAGGTTAAACCGTCTTTCGGGTTTACCTTCGTCGCTTGGGGACGAGGCGCTGTCGCGGAGACCGGAGAAACAACTGCTGGGGAGGCCGGCGCTTGCGCGACCGCCTGCGGCGCCGCAACGCAGGCTGCCACGAACGCAGCGAGCAAGGCGAAAGACGCAGGCCAAATCGCCGGAGACGCCAGCCATGCGTGTACGGCCGGCGTGCTCCTTGCTTCGGCCAGTGTCATTGGGCGGACATTATCCTTCCGTGAGATGCTCAGAGCCGCTATCGTCAAAGAAAAAGATAGCAAACATCTACCCCGAAGTTACCTCGTCCACAATAAAGGGGCTTGTCGCCGTAGACGTCGGCAGGCAAACTGGTAACGGCGCCGCTTTCAGCGGAATGCCCTGTCTCTCCTAATTCTTTACAACGTCCGACTAATCCAAAGTGGGGCGGACGCCCTCGTCCGCGCGCGGCCCCCGGTCGCGCTCTTGCGTTCCTTGTAGATTCTTGTACGCTCCAGGCCGTCACTTCTTGATTCTCGGATCGAACGGGTATTCGTAGGCAGATTCGACCCGAACATGCGCGGCATCGGGATGCAGCGGATTAAGGAGCACGTTGAACGTGTCGGGCGCCAGCGCGCTGGGAACCCGCAACAGAGCCGAGCGCGAGGAACGTAGCCAAGCCGAGCCAATTTCGCGCGTGGCTTCCGCGCGCCGGATCGAATCCCGGCGGAGGGCGCTCGTTTGCAGATGTTCCACTGAGACGCGTTCTTCCACTCTCACCCGCAGCAGGGTGTAGCGGAGAGGCACATCGTTCGCGCTCGTGTGTACGCAGGTTTCCAGCAACGCTCCGGCCGGAGTCTCCGCCAAATAGACAATCGGAAAGCCCCGCTGATGCCAGCGGCCCGCGGCGCGTAGCCCGCCAGGTCCGCTCAAATCACGGTGGCGGCTTATGCGCCAAAGCAGCATCAGACGAACATGCCTTCATCGATTTGGACGAGCAGTTCCTCCACCACGCGGCTGCCGGCGGTGGTTTTCAATAGTTCCGATGGAGAGCGTCCCCCGAGGCGCGGGTTGGGCCGCCGGAGCCATTCGAGCGCCCGCGCGCGCGATTCGTACACTTCATCGGCCTGGGAAAGCGCGCGCATCACCCTCAGAACGCGATCCGACTCGTCCACGGTCAGCTTCTCGCGGCGCGAGCGGCGATGCTGCAAAGTCCGCAGTGGGATCACCAGCGCATCCACTTCGCCGCGCGTGATTCCCAGCGCCAGCAACCGATTGATACACGATGCCGCGAGCCGGCGCTCCACAATGTCGACTAAGTCCTGCTCGGTTTCGGGGGGATCGACCCCAAGCCACTCCCCGATTCGCTGGTGCAGTGCGGACATCCTGCCCTACATTATGCCACTTCCATTCCGGCAAAATGTAGTCGCTTGATGCGCCCTCCGCCGGACTGGTAGCATGAAACGGCGGAAGCCGTTGCGCTCCAACCATGATCGACTTCTCCCAATTCGGCGGCAGCCAGCCATTCGTCTTGATCGCCGGGCCCTGCGTGATCGAAAGCGAAGAGCACGTCCATCGCATGGCGCGCGCCATCGGTGAGATTGCCGGGCCGTTCGTCTTCAAGGCCTCTTTCGACAAGGCCAACCGGACCAGCGTCGGCGGATATCGTGGCCCGGGCCTGGCGGAGGGCCTGCGCATCCTGGCCGGCGTCAAGCGGGAAGGGCACACCATCCTGACCGACATCCACGAACCAGCCCAGGCCGAGCCGGTAGCGTCGGTGGCGGATATCCTGCAAATCCCCGCTTTTCTGTGCCGCCAGACGGACCTGCTGGTCGCCGCCGGTCGCACCGGCCGCATCGTGAACATCAAGAAAGGCCAGTTCGTGGCGCCCCAGGATATGGCGCGCGCGGCCGAAAAAGTCGCTTCAACCGGCAACACCAAAGTGCTGCTGACCGAGCGCGGCTCCTCGTTCGGCTATCACAACCTGGTGGTGGACATGCGGGGCCTGAAGATCATGCGCGACTTGGGTTGGCCGGTAATTTTCGACGCCACCCACAGCGTGCAGTTGCCGAGCGGCGGGGGCGCGGCTTCCGGCGGCCAGCCCCAGTTCATCGAGCCGCTGGCGCGCGCTGCCGTGGCGGTGGGCATCGACGGGTTGTTTGTGGAAGTGCACGATGCGCCGGAGCAGGCCTTATCGGACGGCCCCAATGCTTTGGGCCTGGATCTGCTGCCGGAACTGCTGCGTCGGCTGCGCGCGCTCGATGGGCTGGTGAAGTCCGGCTACCGGCAAAGCTGACCGGCCGGCAATGCCGGATCAGGGCGTTATGTATATGCATTTAACAACATATGTACTATATGCCATATTGTAAGGGTGAGCTGGGTTGTCGAGATCGGGATGAATTTGAGCCGGAATTCGACGCGCTGCACGAGGACGTGCGGACGGAAATTCTGGCCCTGTCGCGGCTTCTTCAGCAATTCGGGCCACAGCTCGGCCGGCCGCGCGTTGACACGCTGAAGGGATCGCGCCACAGGAACATGAAAGAGCTGCGGTTCGACGCCGCGGACGGCGTGTGGAGAGTGGCTTTCGCCTTCGACACAAAGCGAAAGGCGGTCTTGCTGGTTGCGGGCGATAAATCGGGCGTCAGCGAAAAGCGGTTCTATCGCGAGCTGATCCGCAAGGCCGGCGACCGCTTCGACGCTCCTATAGCCCGGCTCAAGAGGGAAGGCAAGTGACCATGGCTGTGAATGTGAACGACAAAATCGAAAAGCTGAGCCCCGCTCAGCGTAAGAAGGTGGAGGCCCGCGCGGCCGAGCTGATCGCGGAAGAAATGACCTTGCGCGAGCTGCGGAAGGCCCGCGAGCTCACTCAGGTCCGCATGGCCAAAGCACTAGGCGTCACACAGGACAGTGTTTCGCGCCTTGAAAACCGGAGCGATCTGCTGCTTTCAACGCTTCGGAAAACGGTCCAGGCTATGGGCGGCAACCTGTCTCTGGTCGCGGAATTCCCCGACCGCGCGCCGGTCGTGCTGTCGGGGATGGCCGGCGACGATCCAACACCCAAACCAACAGGGCGGAAGCACGTTCACGGGCGCCCCTAAGCAAAATGAGGCGCTGCGCCGCTCGTGTCGGCTGCGATGCGGAATAACGGCCCGTCCGCGACGCCGGCCGCAAAATCTGCACGTTGCGCGCGCCCGGAGCGTCATACAATGAAGAGGACAGGAGATGCGCCCAAATGACTCGCAATCGCCAGCGAAGAGGTTTTTCGTTAATTGAGCTGTTGATCGTTATCGCGATCATCCTCATCATCGTCACGGTGGCTTTGCCCAAGCTGAACAACGCCCGCAGGTACGCGCAAGAGACGGCCGCTCTCAAAGCGATTCAGACGTTGAACACCGCGCAGGTGCAGTACAATTCGACCTTCGGCCGGTTCGCCATTTCGCTGACCGAACTGGGTCCGCCTACCAGCGGCACGGCCAACGCCTCGTCGGCGGATTTGATCTCGTCGGATATGGCTTCCGGCGAGAAGCAGGGCTACCTGTTCACGCTCACCGGAACCCCAGCGGGATATTCGATTTCGGCGGTGCCCAAGTCTTTCGGCTCAACCGGCTCGCGCACGTTCTTTTCGGATCAATCGCTGGTGGTTCGCGAGAATTACGGCCAGGAGCCGGCCACGGTGAACAGCCGGGAGGTCGGGTCGGCCGCCAAGTCGGGCGAGACGAAGTAGCGGGGAAGGCGCCGCGTGCGCATCTCAACGATCGTCACGATCCTGGCGGTAATCGCGCTCGCGGTGTTCGTGTTCCCCAAATTGACAATGATTGATCGAGCGCCCTGGCGGTACGCCCCGGAAACGGCGGCTCTCAAGGCGATTCAGACCGTCAATACTGCGCAGGTCCGATACAAGTCGCAGTTCGGGCGGTTCGCCACATCGCTGATCGAACTGGGTCCGCCTACCAGCGGGACAGCCAATGCCACGTCGGCGGATCTGATCTCAAAGGATCTGGGTTCCGGCGGTACACAGGACTACCGGTTCACGCTCACAGGAACTCCGGCCGGGTACACGATCACGGCGCTGCCCAAGGCTTCCGGCTCTACCGGCCCGCGCACGTTCTTCTCGGATCAATCGCTGGTCGTTCGCGAGAACGACGGCCCGGAGCCGGCCACGCTCAAGAGCCGGGAAGTCGGTTCGGCTGCGCAGCGCGAGAAATAACATCTCGTGGTACCCGCACCCCTGCCACACAGGTGCGCGCACAACCACCCTCCACCAGCCACTAACCACCAGCCACGGCGAGCTAAGCTCGGCTCTCAAGTTTGGCTATTTTCCGACTCCCGTGGAGCATGCCCAAGACGGATCGCCGTGTCGCCGCGTCGCCCCCTCGCCCGCTCGTAACATCGACGCCGTTTGTCGATGTTGGCGAGCTCAGCTCGCCTGCACCCCGCGTGCTACCTTGACTTATACGCATGAACATTCTCTTTATCGGCGACATCTTCGCCTCTCCGGGGCGGCAGCTTGTCGCGGACCATCTGCAGGACATCAGGGAAACCAACCGCATCGACCTGGCCATCGCCAATGCGGAAAACGCGGCCGGCGGTTTCGGCCTCACTCCCGGAATCGCCGAAGATCTGTTCGCCATGGGTCTGGACGTACTAACGTCCGGAAACCATGTTTGGGACAAGAAGGACATCCTGGAGTACCTGCCACGCCAGCCGAAGCTGCTGCGGCCCGCCAATTATCCCGCCGAAACGCCAGGGAGCGGCGTGATTGTCACGTGCACCCAGCAGGGCATTCCGTGCGCGGTCATCAACCTCCAAGGCCGCACCTACATGCCGCAGACCGATTGTCCGTTCCACAAAGTGGACCAGATTCTGAACGGCCTCGACCCCTCCGTGAAAATACGCTTCGTGGATTTCCATGCCGAGGTCACCAGTGAAAAAATGGCCATGGGCTGGTATTTGGATGGCCGCGTATCGGCGGTGGTGGGAACGCACACGCATATCCCGACGGCGGATACGCGCATCCTGCCGGGGGGCACAGCCTATCAGACCGACGTAGGCATGACCGGGCCGTACGAATCGGTGATCGGAGTGAAGAAGGACGTGATTCTGCAGCGCTTCCTGACCAGTCTTCCCATTCGCATGGAGGCGGCCAAGGGCTCGCCCGAGTTGCACTCGGTGATCCTGGAAGTGGACGAAACCAGCGGCAGGGCGCTTGCTATGCGCCGCCACACGGTGCGTGGCGATTAGCCGATTTGGGTGACGCGGCCCGAACTTCCCCTAATCGGCTGAAAACAAAACTGCGGTCGAATGTAGTCCCATGAGTTCGTTCTGCCAGCGTGCTAGCCTCAGCTCAGGTAGAGACATGGCGCCATACTGCACCGCTCGAGCGTGTCCGCGCCGCAGCTTTTCTTGTTCTTCAGACCAGTCCTCGCAATTATCGGGCGTGGGGTGCCGTTGAAGGCGGCGACCCGCGATTTTGCCAGTCGCTTCAAAAAGGGCACTGGTGCCGGCCTTTCCGCGAGCGCGTCCGTTCGCCTGGCCGGCACATTCATTTTCAAGCGCAAGTATGCGCCGACCTCCCGCCCGCCACGATTGAGGAAGCCCATCCCGGGCCGCAAGGTGACCGAGGCGCCGCTTGAAAGCATGGGACTGGTGGCGCCGGAGCCGTTAAGGAAGCGCCGGCTTCCCCCTTTCGATGTTCTGACGACCCGCCCCCGGCGCAAGGCATGGCCGAGCTATCGGCGCTGCCTGCACGGAGCTCCGGAATCCACGAGCGGCGGCAAGGAAGCGCACGCACGCGGATTTCACATTCTGCTGCATAGCCATTGACCATTTCCGGCGAACGCCCGAGGAAACAGCGGCAAGACTGACGCAGGTATCGACCTAGGCCCAGGAGAACGGGGAAGCCTACGCACTGCGCCGACGATGAGCGCCGCCGAGAGGGTGGCGGCGAATCCGCGCAGCCGCACCCGGTAAACCGAACCGGCTTGGACATTTGACAGAAAGCCCCGGCAACCACTACCCTGAAAACGCCATGGACGTAATACCCATCAGACCGGAACGTAAGGCCCAACTGGAAGAGTTCGCGCAGCGGCGCGGCAAAGACACCGCCGCAGCCCTCGATGATGCTTTGGCCGAGTATCTGGACTGGGAGCGGCAGGACTATGAGGAGTCGGTCGCTGCCATACGTCAGGGCAACGAGGACGTGAAGGCGGGACGCACCCGGCCCGCTGCCGAGTTTCTCGAAGAGCTACGCGAAAAGCATGGTTTTCCGCGTTGAGATAACCGAAGAAGCAGAACGAGACGCCATAAGAATTCTGGATTGGCTGATTTCAGAGCAGGCTGGGGAACCCGGCTTGCGCTGGTTTCAACGGTTAGAGAAAGCCATAGCCTCTTTAGCCAGCTTCCCGCGCCGCTGTCCACTAGCCCCGGAAAACAAGGAGTTTCCCTTTGAGGTACGGCATCTGCTCTACGGACATAGGCCGCATGTTTACCGGGTGATTTTCAAGGTGGAAGACGAAACGGTTTATATACTCCGCATCCGCCACGGGCGCCGCCAGCCCATCGCCAAGCACTGAGAAAATTCCTAACCGCTCCCAAAGAAGAAAAAAGCCGGAGCGACGCCCGTAACTTGCGCTTCACCCCGGCCAAGTTTAAGACCATTCCCCCCATGGAATGAAAGCTCTGGGACTAGGGTCGGCCCCCCCGCGCTCACGCCTTTTGCCTCGGTGCCAGGCAAAAGTGACCCATTTGCGATCGCCAAAAAGTGACCCACTCTAAGAACATGATTTGCCCGTCGGCAAGGAGAGAAGCGATATCACCCACGCCGAAGGCGCGCGGTTAGCCTTTACATCATCCGTGCAGCAAGCACCAGATGTACAGCGCGGCGCGTTAGAGGAGGCTCGCCCCGCGATTTTCCGGGAGGAGCGGTGTTCTAACATAAACTGAAGGTTTCGAGGCCGAGGAGACTTCGTTAGAATGCGCTTTCGATTGGTTGGTGTTACGGTTGCGCCTTTGGTATTTGCGTGGTGCGCGCTGGGGCAGTCGAAACTGGCCACATTTGCCGTCCCGCCTGAGTTCAACGCTGGGATTTCAACAGTCGGCGGCACTTTCGGTACGAGAGGACCGTACCCGGGTCTAACCGCCGATTTGAATCACGATGGATACGACGACTTCGTTACAGTGGACCAGACGGCCGGTACCGTGGTGGTTGTGCTCGGCGGAAGCAAGGGGTTTCAGACTCCCAGGAGCTTCCCGGGCATCCAGCAGCCGCGGTCCATAGCCGTCGGCGATTTCAACAATGATGGCAACCTCGATATCGTGGTCGTAGGGTCGAGCATCGGCCTGCTGCTCGGCACAGGAACCGGATCGTTTGGCCCCCCGATCGTCATCTCTAACTCTACCGCCAGGTATGTCGCCGTTGGCGATTTCAATGGCGACGGAAAGCTCGATCTCGCGTTGGCGGCCGAACTGAGCAACCAAGTGCTGGTCGCGCTTGGTAACGGCGACGGGACGTTCGGCCGCTTCGTTTCCACGACCGTGAAGAGTCCTTGGGCGCTGTACCCGGGAACCTTCCACAATAACGGCCTGTCGGATCTGCTCTTGATTGGCGGCGGCGTGTTCTTGCTGACGAGCAACGGTGACGGGACCTTCCGTCAGGGCCCTCCGATTGGGACGGGCGCGTGGGGCCTTGCGGTCGCAGACATGAATCGGGATGGAAATCAGGACTTCGTGAGTATAGCCGGTCCCGGAACTCAGGTCCAGGTATGGCTGGGTGATGGCAAGGGAAATTTCGCTGCAGCGGCGCATGTATCGCCGGAGGGCAATGATGCGTATTATGTCGCGGCGGCGGATGTCAACGGCGATGGCATTCCCGACGTAGTGACCGCTAACTTAGATGCCAGCGTCTCAATCCTGCTGGGTAATGGCGATGGTACTCTGCAACGGAACTACAGCTATAAAGCCAACTCGGGGACGGTTTGGGTGGGCGTCGGCGCTTACTTCGGTGCGGACCGGGCTGACCTAGCAGCACTCAACTCATTGGGCAACTCCATTCAGGCTCCGACTGTCTCCCTGCTGCGAAACGATGGTTCGGGTCACTTCCCCGGCTTGCAGAATATCCCCTTCCCAAATCAAGCCTCGACCGGCGGGTTCAGCACACCGGTCGCTTTCGCCCTGGCGGACATGAACCAGGACGGCAACCTCGATCTGGTCGCTGCCGATCCCAATCCCTCCGGGACTTCAGCGGCATCGATTTCCATTCTGCCGGGGTCCGGGAAAGGCGCCTTCGGTAGACCGATAGCCGTCGTGCCGGTGCCCGCCGGCGCGTTAGGTCCGGTGGTCGCCGATTTCAATGGCGACGGAAAGCCGGATTTTGCGGTGAATACATCCTTTGGG
>Ga0187858_10004304_pt1 | contig 13382 bp, 10 predicted proteins | sample June2016WEW_8_15_FD_133015 | JGI IMG/M metagenome (GOLD analysis project Ga0187858, IMG submission 133015) | Peatland microbial communities from SPRUCE experiment site at the Marcell Experimental Forest, Minnesota, USA - June2016WEW_8_150 | ecosystem: Environmental > Terrestrial > Soil >...
CGATGGGCGCATCGACATCGCCCGGCGCCTTTTTCCTCCGCCGCAGGAGCGTCTTGATGCGGGCAATGAGTACATTCGGACTGAACGGCTTAACGATATAATCATCCGCGCCGAGTTCGAGCCCGGCAACGATGTCGCTTTCCCCTCCCTTGGCGGTCACCATCATAACCGGCAGTTCCGCCGTCGATGGATGCTTGCGCAGGCTTTTGCAGACTTCAAGGCCGTCGATGCCGGGTAGCATCAGGTCAAGAATTACGAGATTATACGACTCGGTACGGAGCTTGCGCTGCGCATCCTCGCCCGAAGCTACGCAGGTGACGCGGAACCCCTCTTTACGGAGGTTATAAGCGATAAGCTCCAGAATGTCTTCGTCGTCTTCTACAACAAGCACCTGTCCGGTTGCCATAGAAACCTCCCCCAAACCCGAAAAATAAAATCCTGAACTCAAAATCCGAAATCTTAATTCGACTTTCGGTATTATTTCATCGCCCTCGTCCGCATCCGGCGCCGCATTGAGAGGGCCGAGAAGTTTAGCATAAAGTCAATCCACGCAGCGCAGTGTCGTGGCATATTTGATGTCGCACGTACGGCAGCTGAAGGAGAAAATAGGCTGCGCCGGTGAATATATTGGCAATAATCTGAATGTTATAACGCGAAACAGCTATGGGTTCATTAATCACCTGATTATTATCGGTTTGATTGGCGGCCTGCGAGAGTTCACGTTCCCAACTCCCTGAGCTGAAGATTATTCTCGATCTTTTCACCGCGTTGAGCGGCATGGTGTTTGACAACAAGCCCGGAGACGGCAAAGGTCGCTTCCTCGGCGATGTTGGTCGAGAGATCGGCAATACGCTCAAGATTTTTGCAGATCCGGATGATTTCGAGGGCGGTTTCAAAGTCCATTTTGCGGTCGAGAACTTTTGCCTTTACCTCATTAGTAATCGAAATATTCAACTGATCGATCCTGTCGTCGCAAGAGAGAACCTTATTTGCCTTCACGACATCCTGGTTGAAAAAGCTTGCAAGCGCCTCGCTTAGGATACCATTGCACAGATTGGCCATGGTCGGTAGATCGAAGAGTTCACCCTTATCTCCGGCGGAACGGGGAGCGAGTGTAAAACTGATCGCGGACTCGGCGATATTGACTGCATGATCGCCGATCCGTTCCAGAATAGCGTTGATCTTCTGAATCGAGATGATCGAGCGCAGGATTTGCGGCGGCAAACTGCCAATGGTCAGTAGAGTATAGGTGGAGTTGTCGATATCGATCTCGTAGGAGTTGATAGCTTTATCGGCGTTGATAACATTGCGCGCCATGAGAATATTCGGCTCGAACAGGGACTTGAGCGCGTTTTCAAGCGCTTTTTTAACCAGATCGGCCATCATGCACAGTTGATCCTGCGAAATGTCGATGGTCGCGTGCGGGTTTTGGTGGACGGATATCATATTCCCTCCTTTGTGGTTTGAAAAAAAGATAGCCTCCGAATGTTAGCGCTTTATGTGCGGTTCGTGAGGAGTTTTCGCGATGCAGGCAACCAGTGGATGCTGGAGCGGTAATTTGGCATATTCTTTTTCGGCTCGGTTCGGATGATGCTTATTTACCTGAGGAGTAAGCGAACGAAGCAGGAACAACCGTTATACTCTTCTAACCTGACTCTAACAAGATGGCAATGTTTCGCGTCTATTTTACCAAACATGATACACACCATTGCCGTTGGTTTGATTGTTCTATCCATGGGGCTGGCCTGTCTTTACGCGACATTTATCATACTGCACCGGCCGAAAAAGGTTTCCTCTCCCCTGCTGACTCGCTACCCCCGCGTAAGCGTGCTTTTAACATTACGAAATATGGACGACGGGTTGGAGGAGAACCTGTCATCTGTATTTTCGTGTACCTATCCCGACTACACCGTTCTCTGCGCCGTGGATAGCCTGCAAGATCCCTGCATGGAGATGGTGGAACGTGTTCGCGCCCGTTTTCCCCGAGTGCCATCAACGGTCGTTGCTGCGGGGCACACGCAGACAAGTAACCCCAAAATCAGCAAACTGGCCCAGCTAGAACGGCGTAGTGATGCCGAGTTGTTCTGGATTCTGGATTCGGATATCCGCGTCGCTCCGGATACGCTCACGGTGTTGGTGCAGGAGCATATCGAGCGGGATACTGGAATTGTCTTCTGCCCAATTCGTTGCAGGGGAGCTCGCACGTTCGGAAGCGTTCTCGAAATGAGTTACCTCAATTTTTTCCTCTCCGGCAGCGTTATCAGCGCCTGGGGGCTTTTGCGGCAGCGGGTGGTTGTCGGCAAATCGCTGTTGGTCGATCGGTGCGCGATCGACCAGTTCGGCGGGTTTTCCTACTTCGCCGATGTTCTTGCCGAGGACCATTGGCTGGGAGAAGCTTTTGCGCGAAGCGGATTTTCGGTACGGTGTAACTACACGTGGGTTGATAATATTAAAGAGACCTCCACGGTAAAGATATTTTTCGATCGACTCGTACGCTGGGCCAAACTGCGCTATAATTTAAAACGACCAGTTTACCTGCTGGAATTTCTCCTGAATCCTCTGGCCATGGTGCTTGTGTGCATCCCGTTTCTCGGGGCGCCGGCAATCCCGCTTGCCGGCGCGGTCGTTTTCCTGCGAATCATTCTGGAATATCTGGTTCTCGTTGCCGTCGATGAAGAAGGGAGAAAAAAGATCTCCGTTCTCTGCGCCCTTCCCGCGGCGGTCATCGTCAAGGACCTTCTCATGATGGCGGTGTATGTCATGCCCTTTTTCAGCAGTACCATTACCTGGCGGGGCGGACGGGTCAGAATAGGCAGGGATACGCTCATTCCTTTTTGTCCGGAGAGCCGCCTCCTTGACGGAGCATAAAAATAATGCCGTCGTCATTTCGGTTCTCATGGGCCTGGGCCACCTGCGGGCGGCCGATCCTCTTAAGCATCTTGCCGCTGAAGGGGTACTCGTTTACGGTTCCCGGAATACCACTCCCCCGGCGGAGTATCGGCTGTGGCGCGGCATCCGGCGATCGTACTATTTCTTTTCGCAGGCAGGGAGCATTCCCGTCATGGGAGCCCTTTTTCTGCGTTTTCTTGTTTGGCTGCAGCATATTGATCCCTATTACCCTCGACAAGATCGTTCGCGGCCTACCGCTTCGGTTCGCTATCTTGATTATCTGATCAGACGGCGCGGGCTCTGCAGCGGTTTGATCGAAAAGATCAGAGGATATGCCGGGCCGGTCATTCATACCTATTTTGCCACCGCCCTTGCGCTCGATCAAAAGGGCGACGCCGCACTCCTGAATTACCTGCTCATCTGCGACAGCGATTTCAACCGCGTGTGGGTTCCGTTAAATCCACGCCGAAGTTCGCTTCGCTATCTTGCCCCCTGCACGCAGGTCAAACGCCGCCTGCTGTCGTACGGTGTTCCTGAAGAGCAAATTTTTCTCACTGGATTTCCCCTGCCTCGGGAGAATATCGGCAGCGAAAGAGAACTCGAGGTCTTGAAAAACGATCTATTCATGCGTCTCGCGCGGCTTGATCCGTGCAAACGATTTTTCCAGACCCATTACCGGTCCGTTGCCTCCTGGCTCGACCGCACGGGAGTGCCGCCGCACTCCGAACGAATTACCATTACCTTTGCCATCGGCGGCGCCGGCGCCCAAGCCGAGCTCATTTTTACAATTCTGAAGAGCCTGCGAAGTGCAGTACGTAAAGGCATAATTCGCGTCATGATTTCCGTCGGCATCCAGAAGCGGATTGTCGAAAGGGTTTTCGGCTATATCAATCGGCTGGGTCTCTATGACGAAATGGAGAAAGGGGTGGAGGTGATATTCGACCCGAACCCTTCCGTCTACCTCGATCGTTTTAATGCCAGCCTTCGTCAAACCGATATTCTCTGGACCAAGCCCAGCGAGCTGGTTTTTTACAGCGCTCTCGGGCTTCCTATAATCATGGCTCCGCCCATAGGCACCCATGAGGAGTTGAACAAACGGTGGCTTCAGGAGATTCATGCCGGCATCAATCCGCCCGGACCGGTCGAATGCTGCCATGAGTGGCTTTTCGATCTTCGCGAGAGCGGTCGTTTCGCCGAGGCGGCATGGGACGGGTTCCTCAAGGGACGTAAACTCGGGACCTACAAAATCGAGAGACTCATCAATCAAGGGGTATTCGAGGAGGGGCAATCGCCGCTTGAACAATGAATCATATTTCAAGCATGCCGATAAAAATTTTTTTCCGCGCCATCTCCGGTATGTTCGCCTGCATTGCCGTCGCATGGTCGATCACGCCCCCGGCCGGACCGCATTCCATGACTTACCGGGAGGTTGACCGCGGTATTGAGAAAATCGCCTGTTTCTCCATAGTCCGCGATCAAACAGGCTATAGCGTTTCCATTCTTTCGACGCAAGGCAAGGAGCAGACCAGGGAAGAGCTCCTCTGCGATTCCACCTGGCGCACGCTCCGGTGGCATTACCGTTCCGATAATAATACCGATATCGATTTTAAGCGATGCGGCGAGAGCATTGTTCTGACCGGCATTCTGCGGGGAAAACCGGTTTCGAAAAATCTCGACATTGATGAGCACCCGTGGTACCAGCTTGTAACGTTAGGGATGGCGGCTGTTTCGGCAGACTCCGCCGAAGGCGTGAAATTCTGGGCGGTCAGCATCGATGATCCGGCCATTTTGAAGGCGGTATCGTTCAGGGTAGTTGCAATCACCGATACATCGCTGCCCGGCCATCCGGAAATTCGGTGCCGGTGCGTGCAAGTGAAACTTGACGGTATTTTGGGGCGATTTTGGAACGGTTATTATTACATCAGATCGGATAACGGTCGCTTCGTGCACTATGAAGGGTATCGGCTCGGGTCGAAAAAGCCTGCCGGAACCATTGATGTTGTGCAATAAACCACAAAAGGGGTCTTTGACAAATCCGTTCATAATTCAACAGGCTTGCCGTGGCGGAACCTTCTTGGATCTGACCAATTCCAATTAAATCGTCGAAGCTCGATGTAGTTGACACATTAATAATAACCATTTGAATGTGGCAGCCCGTTCGTCCAGAACTTGTCGAAGGACGAAAAACGTAACGGTGAGAGCCGTTATTAACAAATTTCTCACACTCCCGACATACAATGCTAGCACGAGTGCAGTATATTATTGAATGTCAAAGAGAACCCGATGAATATTCTCGTGCTTTCAGACCTTCATCTTTCGAATCACGACCATTTCAGCGCCTTCGGCTGGAATGAGGATGCGTTTCTCCGGAAACTCGACCTCATCTGCACGATGTATGGCGTGGAAAAAATCGTCCTTAACGGGGATATCTTGGAATTGTGTAAATATCGATGGCATGAGATTATCAGGTCGAATAGTAGAATACTCAGCTATTTTGCGGTCAATAAGACGGTTTACCTGCGAGGGAACCATGACTTCCGGGCGGACGACAGCCTCGATCACTACAACATTGTAAACAGCAACGGGCAGAGCATCCACATCGAACACGGGCATAAGGCGGATTTCTTCGGCGGCACAAAAATCGGCAGGTTCCTTAACGACGCACTTTTCCGCGGGCTGAAGTTCCTGTTCGGTCTATCGCCCGTTCGTGTACTGTATTTCGGTATTCTGCACCGGGAAGAAGGGATTGTCGGGCAGCGAAAATATAACTCCTACGACTACCTGCGCTACGCACTGGGCCTGCTTGCACAACACGACGTCGTCATCCTCGGCCATACGCATGAAATCGAGGCGCACCAGAGTTACCGAAAGTCAAAATCAAAACTATATCTGAACTGCGGAACCTGCACCTTCGGCAGATTCCAAGGGATTGTAATGGATACCGAGTCCCTCCGCTACGAGCTTATCCGGATCGACGCCGATCAGCAGATCACTGATGGCGACAAAAATTGGCTGTTACCGGAACGCACCCAGATCGCTCTGTCGAATGCTGCGGGATAAGCGCGAAAAACCATCAGATCAATCTCTTCATATCAACGTCTTTCCCTTTATCTGCAATCTTTCCCCGTTCCAGATGGATTTTCCGTTCTGTGCAGGAGCGTATGAACCCGGTTTGGTTGGTGGCCGCGAGCACCGTGGTACCGCGCAGATGCAGGGTATGCAGAAGCGCCAGTATTTCCGACGCCGCATCGAAGTCAAGATTGCCGAAAGGATCGTCGGCCAGAAGCAAGAGCGGGTCGTTCGTTATTGCCCGGGCGATGCGCAGCCGCCACTGCTCGCCGCCGGAGAGGCAATTCGGGTGCGCCTCAGCTTTGTGCGCCAGGCCGATTTCGGCGAGGATATCGAATACTTTTGGAGCGACGAGCCGTTCCTGCGTTCCGATGGCGCGCATCGCAAAGGCGACATTTTCAAATGCCGTTCGATCGGCCAGGAGTCCGAACTCCGGGGAGATGATGCCGAGTTTGCGGCGGAGAAGAGCAATTTTCCCGCGTCGTATCAGGCGCGAATCGTAGCCGCAGACCACCACGCGGCCCTCGGTCGGCCGTTCCTCCATCGAGAGCAGTTTGAGCGCCGTCGTCTTGCCTGCGCCGCAATCGCCCGTGAGAAAGACGAATTCTCCTTTCTCAACAACGAATGAGAGATTTTCAATGGCAACGAAGCCATTCCCATAGGCCTTAGTGACATTCTCAAATAGGATCATGAGCCGGTCTTTTTCAACAGGAAGTGAATCCGCTCCGAATGCGGGCGATGATCCTTCATGGAGAAACCATCCCATATGCCGAGAATGCTGAACAGCGATGCAGGGACCGCTTCGGCGATGGCATTGGCGCTGAACACCTTCTGGCAATGTCTTTCGACGATCTTCTGGTAGAAGGGAGCCTTGTCGGCGAGCCGCTTGAAGATGGTGATGTCGTTATGCTGCAGGCGGGTGTCCCGGCTGAAATAACTGCGGCGGATATACGCGTAATCGCCCCAGTCTTCACTTTCAAGATAATCGCGGAAATGGCGGAAGGAATTGGTCTCGGTCGTGATATCGAAAAGAAAGCAACCGCCCGGTATGAGACACGCGGCCGCCCCGGTAAAAAGACGCGCATAGTCGTCGAGTGACTGCAGGTAGTTGATGCCGTCGTACAAAAAGATGATGAGATCGAAGGATTTTTTGATCGGCAGCGCCCGGGCATCGGCGCAGGTTACCAGCGCTTTGCGGCGTTTTGACTGACAGCACATGCCGAAACTGCAATCCGAACCCACGTAGGGGAAACCCTTGCGTCGCAGCAAGGCGCCCAGCACGCCCGTTCCGCCGCCAAGCTCAAAAACAGAGGGGCGGGATGACCGCAGATACCGATCCGCCACTCCTTCAATGAGCTCCACCCATTCTTCGTACACGACATGGCTCATCATCCTGTCGTAAATGGATGAAAGCGCATCATACAGCACGGTTTATATCCTTATGCTGACAAAAATCTGTTTGCGCCACCTGCCGACAAGATCGATCATTTTTTTCTGGACCATGATATCCTGCGCCTTGTCGGCGAGTACCTGCCAATCGTCCTCAAGCGTCAGCGTCCGCTCCTTGACACGATCGTTGATGCGGTAGATGGCGTAACCGTCGCCTTCATTTACGACCGGCGTTATCGCTCCTTTGCCGAGCGTATCGATGGCGGCGCGCACCGGGCCGTCCAGGGTAATGATCGATTTCCATCCAAGGAGCCCGTCGGCTACCTTGGAAATTTCGTCGTTGCCGCAGGTACGAACCGCGGCCGCAAAATCAGCGGCCGAAGTGCACGTGCGGCGGATCGAATCAAGCACGGCAGTAATTCTATCGGTTTCCCCGGGAGGGGGGGCGATTTTGACGAAAATCTGGCGTACATGCACCCGCTGATTCTGCCGGGCCAGGACATTAATGATATGGAATCCGAGCCTGGTTTCGAACGGATCGCTGATGCGTCCCGGTTCCAAGGAAAACACCTTTTCCTCGAACGCCACCAGATTGAGGGATCCCTTCTCGATGAACCCGAGGTCGCCGCCGGAATCCGCCTCCGGGCTCTCGGAGCATTTTTTCGCCACCTCCGCAAAATCCTCGCCGTTATCAAGTCGCTTCTTGATGGAGGTAATTTTATCCCATGCCGCCTGGCGAACTTCGGGATCAGCCGACACCTTCATGAAAAGGCGCGACAGGTAAACGCTTTCACCCGCCTTCGGCAGGCTGTCGCGATATCGGGCATAAAAATCCTCAACGTCGCGCCGAGTCGCCTTAATCGACGGGATATATTGGCGTTGTACCTTCTGCTTGAGGAGCTGCTCCCGAAGGCTTACCCGCGCTTCCGCCTTGAATTTCGCGAGTGACATGCCCTGCTCCTTCAAGAGGGCGGTCTCCAAGCCGTCCATGGTGAGATTATTCTGTTTCAGGATCCCCGCGATCTGGCTCTCCAGGGCGCGATCGACCTCCTCATCGGTCAGCGTTATGGTGGTGTCGCTTTTTGCATGGACAAGAAGAACTTTACCGTCGACAAGCTCCTCAACATACTTTTTTTCATATCCTTCGAGCGCCGTCGAATCGTACTTGACATTCATCGCCGAAAGCCGCATCGCGGTGTAGCCATCAAGTTCGGATTTCAGGATAACCTCGTCACCGACGACCGCGACAATGCCATCCAACAATTCCGGTTTCCCGGCAAAACAAAACGCGCACGCTACGCCGATCAACCACGCAACCCTGACCGGGAAAAAATTATTTACCATGAATTCCTTTCACCTTTGGGGAGAACCTGACCGGCATGCCCCGATAATGACAATCTTCAGGCCATTGAAAATGTTACGAGACTACTACCAATACGAGGCTTATATCGATAATATTTGATAGTAAAAATACCATGTGAGAATCAATACAATACCAAACAATACCAAAATTCTAGCACAGAGACCTGGCATGTAAGCTATCTATATCAACTTAGCGGTTCTTTTCAAGAATCGAAAGGACCTCAAGAATGCGCTCTCCCTGGTCCCTTGCGGCGAGCCCCGTTTTCAGGATCGTTTGAGGCGGATCGATTGCGGATAGGATGGACACCTCGAATTGCCGGTCGCTCTCCTTCATGAATTTCATGACCGTATCCCGCATGGTTTCAGACTTGCTTTCGAAAGAAAGCGACAGCTCGCCCGTGTTATTGAGCGCGACGCGTACGATGCCCATGACTCTCGCGGCAAATTTGACGCGGACCAGCAACATGAGCGAGTTTGCCACGGCTGGGATTGGGCCGAACCGGTCGACGAGATTTTTTTCGATTTCAACGAGCGAAGCGAGGGAGGAGACGCCCGAAAGCTCTTGATAGATCTCGATCCGGGTCGGTCCGTCGGCGATGTACTCGGAAGGGAGATACGCCTCGATTGGAATCTCGATCTTGACTTCGGGCGGCGTAGGGGGTGTTGCTTCGCCGTTCATCTCCCGCATCGCTTCCTGCAGAAGGCGGCAGTAGAGCTCGAAGCCGACCGCGGCGATGAAACCGTGCTGCCGGGTGCCCAGAATATTGCCGGCCCCCCGTATCTCGAGATCGCGCATTGCGATCTGGAACCCGGAGCCGAGGTCGGTATACTGTTCGAGCGAGCGCAACCGCAGGAGCGAATCCTCCTTCACCTCCCTGAACTGCGGGGTGAGGAAGAAGGCATACGCCTGCTCCGAAGAACGGCCCACGCGGCCGCGAAGCTGGTAGAGCTGCGAAAGGCCCATGGTGTCGGCCCGGTTGACGATGATGGTGTTGACGTTGGGAATATCGAGCCCGTTTTCGATGATGACGGTCGAAAGCAGAACGTCGAACCGGCCCGCCACGAACTCCTTCATGATACGTTCGAGCTCCCGTTCATGCATCTGGCCGTGGGCGCACGTGACCCGCGCACCCGGCACGAGGCGGGCGATGGCGTCCTTCACGGCATCGAGATTCTTGATTCGATTATTAACAAAGTACAATTGGCCGCCCCGTTCCAGTTCGTTTTCGATGGCGCTTTTGATAAGATCTTCATGATATTCGGCAACCGTGGTTTCCACCGGCAGGCGGTTGCGCGGCGGAGTGGCGATGATGGAGAGATCGCGCGCGCCGACGAGCGACATGTGGAGCGTTCGCGGAATGGGCGTTGCCGTGAGCGACAAGACATCGATTGCGTGCCTGATTTGCTTGAGCCGCTCCTTGTGCTTGACGCCGAATCGCTGCTCCTCGTCGATGACGATGAGCCCCAGGTTCTTGAACGTTACATCTTCGGAGAGGATCCGGTGGGTGCCGATCAGGAGGTCGATCTCGCCGGAAGCGAGTTTCGCCACCGTAGCCTTCTGCTCGGAGGTGCGCTGGAAGCGGCTCAGGGGGGCGATTCTTACCGGAAAAGAAGCCATGCGCTCCGAAAAAACCGCGAAATGCTGCGAGGCGAGAATCGTGGTGGGGGCGAGAAGAGCAACCTGATAGCCGGACATGACCGCCTTGAAGGCCGCCCGCATCGCCACCTCGGTCTTGCCGAACCCCACGTCGCCGCAGACCAGCCGGTCCATGGGTTTTGGTTCCTCCATGTCCTGCTTGACCTCCTTGATGGCGCGCAACTGGTCGACCGTCTCTTCGTAGACGAACGCGTCCTCGAACTCCTTCTGCCAGAGGGTATCGGGCGCAAAGGCGATGCCCTTGAGAAATTGCCGTTTTGCGTAAAGCTCGATGAGCTCCGACGCCATTTCCTTGAGGGATTCCCGCGTGCGACTCTTGAGGCGGTCCCATTGCCCGGTGCCGATCTTCGACAACGCGGGGGCCGCCGATTCCCTGCCGATGTATTTCTGGACTTTGTGGAAGTCTCCGACCGGAACGTAGACGCGGGCGTTGTCCGCGAAGAGGAGCGCCATACAATCGGAATGCGTGCCGCCGGCGAGCACCCGTTCGACCCCGAGGAACTTCGCGATGCCATGGTCTTCGTGGACCACGAAATCCTGCGGCGCGAGCGCATCGAACCCGGTGATAGGAATCGACGCCTTGCGCTTCTTGATAGCGGGAGGCCGCTGGGTCCCGCCCATGACCTGGCTTTCGGAGAAGAGAAGGAGGCGCTTGTCGGTCACGATGAAGCCGTGACTCAGGAATCCGAGCGCCATTTCGACAAAGGGACATTCGTCGCCGATGAGCTCCTGCATCCGCTCGGCATGGCCGATGTTCGGCGAAAGCAGTACGCAGCGGAAGCCATCCTCGTTACGGGCGGTGAGCGCTTCCGCGAGCGGCGAGATTTCGCGCGGGAACTCCGGCTGGGCGCTTATGGCAAGCGGCAGGAGTCGGCTGCCCGGAGGAGCGCCGAGCGTATCGCAGTAGACCGCGTCGAACTCGTTGAGCCGTTCCCCGATAAGCGCGGGCGCGTGCAGGAGATCGCGCGGTTTCGAGACGAAGGGGGCCAGCATCTCGGGCGCCCTCGAACGATGCCGCTCGTAGTTCTCCACGGTCTCATCGAAACGGCGCGAAGGCCCGATGAGATCATCCCATACGACAAGCGTATCCCGGCTGACGTAGTCGAGAATCGATGCAACGGGCGAATCGAGCCAGTGCAGGAACCACTCGATCCCTTCCGGGTCGGCCATCCCCTTCCACTGGTGTTCGAGCCGTCCGACGGCGATCGGCTCGCCGCCGACTTCCTGGGCATGGTCGCTCATGTTGATAAGCGCGGCCGCGACATCGGTTTCGGAGAAGCAGAACTCCCGCATGGGGAACAGCTCGACGCCGCTCCTCGATGCGAGCGATTTCTGGGTGAACACATCGAATTCACGGATCGAATCGATGGCGTCGCCCCAGTATTCGAGGCGCAGCGGATTTTCGGTGAGAAAGGGGTAGATGTCGACGATGCCTCCCCGTATCGCGAAGGCGCCGAGGTTCGCGACCTGGGTTTCACGGTGGAACCCGATCTCGGTAAGCCACCTCGCAAGGGTGTCGATCGTAACCTCGTCGCCGGGCCGGAGGCGGATGATCCTGTTGAAAAGGACTTTCGGCGGCGGGATCTTCTGGGTGAGCGCCGAGGCGGGCGCTATAATGACGATCCGTTTCCCTTCGAGAAGCCGCGCCAGCACGCGAAGACGGGCCTCGGTAGTCGGGCCGAAAGGGGATTTCATGTTGTACGGCACCGCATCGCGCGATGGAAAAAACGCCACCGCCTCCTCGCCCAGGAAAGTCCGGCACTCGTCGCAGAGAGTCTCGGCCTTCTTGGCGCTCTCCACAATGGCCAGCACCGGACGATTCGAGGCAACGAAGAGATCGCTTATGAGCAGGCTGTCGGCCGAACCCGCGAGCCCTTTGACGAGTGCGCAGTGCGGCCGCTCCGCCATCCACTGTTCAACGACGGGCAGGAGAGGGGAGGTCCATTGTTCCGAAAAGGGCCGGATGTTCCGGTTACTATCCGCGCCGTTGTCCGCGTTTTTGTTTATGTCCATGATTTATCGCATAATAAAAATACATGGAAGACTTTTTATTAATGCCGAGCTTGAATATAGGCCACAAACATTTTATAGATGACCGAGCCGTGTCGCCATGGGTGAGTGTGTACCCAGGAAACAAGCGTATGGTTGGGGGGACGCACAAAACCCTTCCGGAAAAAAACGTGAACACATTCTCGATTTCTTCGGCAGTCAAACCGTGCAGCTCGTAAACCAGTTCATCAATACGCCAGTCGGTTGATTCGATTCAGCGCGAATAAAAAGATTTTTCTATCTCGGAGATCTATTCCTAAAGGTAGGAAACAATAGGGACTTATATACTTAACTTCCTTTTACGGTAATATCACAGAAAAATCAGTATTTTGATCGAGGCCTTTCCTGAAAAGAAGCGATATCTTCGCTTTTTAAAGAAGTTTGATGTTTGATCATGCTTCCGAATTTAACGAAGGAAGTCAAGTATATAATTCCCAAACAATAACTCTCAACCGGCGTGAACGGGTGGGTTCCAATGCACCTCGCAATATTGATGCATCTCACGCGGCGTCAATTTAACTGTGCTTGCAGAACGGCGGATATAAAACTCCTCATGATCTTTAGTCTTTTTGCTGATTGAAAATACCGGATTATTCGCACTTGATTTTACAAAAACGACGCAAATAGTTTTTCCTTCGAGTTCATGAAATGTTATATCTAAATAATTATAAACCGTATTGCCTAGATTAGCTTCGATAAGCCGATCAAGATGCAGAAGAAATGCATCCGTTTATTTTCTTTTGGGAAGGAATTAAAATCGTCTTCCAGTCCAACTACTATACTGTCATTATCCCTTATACCGATTAAAAGTGTGCCTCCCTTAGTATTTAAAAAGGCGGCGATAGTTTTAATGCATTCCCATTCAAGATCATTATTAATTTCATGCGTTTTAATATCAACACGAAGCGACTGCTTGAATTCCACGATTTGATTCTCTCCAGATTTAATGAGAGTCGAAAGGTCTTTA
>Ga0187858_10004309_pt1 | contig 13379 bp, 11 predicted proteins | sample June2016WEW_8_15_FD_133015 | JGI IMG/M metagenome (GOLD analysis project Ga0187858, IMG submission 133015) | Peatland microbial communities from SPRUCE experiment site at the Marcell Experimental Forest, Minnesota, USA - June2016WEW_8_150 | ecosystem: Environmental > Terrestrial > Soil >...
AGAGGAAAAGGTAACTTAGCAGTGTGAACAGCCCCAGCAGCGCGGCCAGCGGATTGACGCCCAGCCAAAGATCCCCGAAGCCGACGAAAGAAAGGGCGACTCCAAACGCCAACCCGCGGCCTGGCGTGATACGGCCCGCAGGGATGGGACGGTCCGAGGTGCGCCGCATGCGGCAATCAGCCTCGCGCTCGTACCACTGGTTGAGAGCCGCCGTACCCGAGGCGATCAGCCCGGTGCCGAGGACGGTGTGGAGCAGCCCCCACCAGGGAACCGTCGAGACGAAAGCCCACCAGCCGCCGGCTTTGGGCAGGCCGAAGTAGTAGCCGATGCCCGTGCTCATCAGGATCAGCCAGGTGATGCGGGGCTTGGTGAGCTCGATATAGTCTTTCATGAAATGTGCCGGCGAAACACCGCGGAGAGATGGCGGCCCAGAAGGGCCGCCTGCCCTCGTCGATCATTTCTTATACGTAAAATCGATGGTCTTGCTGTCGCTCGCGCCTACCGTGATCTGCTGATCCAACGGGCCGTAAGTTTCATGCCAGGCTTCCAACGTGTAGGTCCCCGCGGGCAAATCCTTTATTGTAAACGTCCCGTCTTCGCCTGTCACGGCGAAAAACGGATGGTGGACCACGGCGATATATGCGCGCATCCAGGGATGCACGTTGCATTTGACGGGAATCATCACTTCCTCGCGCGGGAAGCTCTTGGTTTTGGTATCGCCCTTGGGCGGCTGCGACTCGTTCCATTCCTGGTTGATCTTGGGCTGTGGATGGATATTGTGGTTGGTGGGATCGTCGTTCCGGATATCGATGGGCTGGTTCGTCATCACGGCCAGGACGTGCGGCGCATACATACAGCCCTTCTGATCGATCGCGGCATGCGCCGTGGGCACGGGCCATTGCTTATTGGGCAGCCCGGACTTGATCCACACGAAGGTGTAGCGCAATGTGCCGTTACTATTGAGGACGGCAGTCTCGCTCTTTTGCGGCGTGGAATGGGCGCGCTGGCAGGCCGGCGTCGCCGACATGTCGATGTTTTTCACACGGGTTTCGCGCCGGAAAAGACGACCTTTCCAGTGACCGTGGCGGCATCGGACACGGTGGCCAGGAGCAGAGCGGCAACCGCTCCGCAGGAAATCCAAAGTCTCGTCATTTTTGAAATAGCTCCTTTTATACGGGTACTGGGTTCTGGCTTAATCACCGCAGACGGTTGAAGAGTTTGCCAGCACCCAGCACCCAGAACCCTTCTCAATTGCCGGCGCTGGCCCGCAAGCGGGTGAGCTCCTCCGGCGTGAACTGGAACATGTATCGTACCAACAATTGCGCGTGGTCTTTGTCATAACCGTTGAAGCTGGCCGGCGTGGGACCGGCAAAGACCATGTGGTCGCCTTCCGCGCGGAACAAGCCCGAAGGCATGGCAGTGCCCGGACTCATCATGGCCGGGTCCAGCATCCAGCGCCGCGCCCAGCCGGGCTTCAATCGCTCCTTCGCCAGCAGGAAATTGGGCGCGGTGGCGTGGGAATCGTGCTTCGGATCTCCAGTAGCATGACACTTCAAGCACGGCGCGCCTTCGCTCGAGAATAACTGGCGGGCCATATTGCGTTCCTGATCGGTGAGCGGCTCCAGCCGGTCGGCGATGTACGGCGCTGCCTGCGACGACATGGCGGCGAAGAACCGCACCAGCTTCTGGATCTCGTCGTCGGAGAAGAAGAACGTGGGCATGCGCGCGTGCAGGTAACGCCTGACGCCATCGCGATCCATCTCTTTCGCATCGTCGGTCAGCGACGGATTGTTCAGGAAGCGCATCAGCCATTCGGGATTGACCCGCGCTCCCTCGCCGATCAGAGTGGGCGGCCGCTGATCCTTCCAATCGGGATCCTGGTAGCGCGGCAGCGTCATGAATACCGTGGTCTGTCCCACGTGCACCTGATGGCATCCCATGCAATTGTATTTGCGCACCACCCACCAGCCTTCGATGATATCGCGCCGCTGGTCGCCCGGATTGTAGAAATACCGCGCGGGAATCGAGGGATCCACGGAGCCGAGCAGGAAGGTGGTGACCGCATCGATCTCCGGCTTGGACAAGTTGAAGTTCGGCATCTTCAGCCGGTCCTGCTTGGCCTTCTCCTTACCCTGATCGTAGACGGCGGGGTCCTTTAGTTTGTGCTCGAAGAAGCCCTTGTGGGTGTACCAGCCTTCGCGCTCCGCGTCGTGGCCGAGCAGGGCGAAATCCAGGCGCTCGATCGGCTTGGTGCCTTCCTTGGTCAGTTCCGTGCCGATGCGCTGCTCTTCTTCCAGGCCGGCGATCTCGTGGCATCCGGCGCAACCGTAATAGCGCACCAGGAACTGGCCCTGCGGTTTCAGCTTGGGATCGTCCAGGTAATCGGCGCTGGCGTAAGTTTCGTCCGGATGCTTGCGAGTCTCCAGGTAGCTGGCGATATCGCGCGCCTCGTCCTCGGTGAGCCGCAGGCTGGGCATGGGCGTCATCTGCATCACCAGTAATTCGTGACCGTCGTTGGGGCACTTACTGTGATCCAGGTCGAAAACAAAAGGCTTGCCGGCGCGCTTGTAATCTTCCGCGGTGATATCTTTCTTCTCGAACGAGCAATACGGCAGCGTGCGCTGGCGCGGGTTGTGAATCCAGCGCACCAGGTAGTCGTAGTTGTCTTTTTCGCCGACGCGGCTCAGGTTGGCGGCGAATGTGCCGCCCTGCTTATCGGCGTCCTCGCCCATGGAATGGCAGGCCATGCAGCCGCGGGTTTCGAAGGCTTCCTTGCCCCTCGCCGGATCGCCGGCGGGTTGATGCTCCAAGTCGCCAGTCACGCCGGATTGCCAGATGAACGCCGCGATGGCATGCACTTCGTCCTCATCCAGGCGGAAGGTGGGCATCTTGGTGCCGGGCCGCCACTTGTGCGGGTCTCTGAGCCATACCGGCAGCCACTCTTTGTGCATCTTCATGCGCACTTCTTTGAGGCTCGGCCCGACCTTCTTGATCTCGCGCACCAGGCTCCGCGAGCGGTCGTCGAGCTGTTCGATTTTGGCGTCGATGCCGCTGATGCGTACCTTCAAATCGTTGGCGTGCTGATAGAACTTCTGCGCTTCGTCGTTATCGGGGGTATTGTCGCCCTTCTGGGTGGTGAAGCCGATTTCACGCGTCCACTCGGCTTTCTGCTGGGTGAGCTGGCGCATGTCCTGGCTCACGGCGGAGAGCGCGTCCGGATCGCGATCGAAGCCCTCGTAGCGGTGGCATGCCATGCATCCGCGCAGGCGGAAGATCTCGCGGCCGGCATCCAGCGTGGGGGCCATTTCCGTGACAATTTCCTGCGAGTGGCACTGCTGGCAGCCGGCTTCCAGGTTCTCCTTCGCGTGCAGCGGCCAGAGCCAGTGTTCGTTGTAGCCATGCGCCTTCTCGACGCTGGTAAGCGCTACGCCGTTGCCCCCGTGGCAGGGAGTGCAGCCGAACTTTTCCGGATCGTGGACCTTCAGCAGTTCGCGATTGGGATGGCTGATGAAAGCCTCCTCGCCGCCCATGGCGGCTTTGGTCAACGTGACAGGCTCGCGCGTGCCCAGATGGCAGGACTCGCAGCGGTCGACCAGATCCACGTCCTTGATGTGGATCTGCCGGATCGCGATATCGAAGGTCTGCATCTTGTTCTGCAGCCCGGTCAGCGTATCCGCGCTGACGTCGGCGATGCGATCCGTCAGGTACTTGGCTTCTTGCGCGCGCAGCTCCGTCGCAGGCTTCATCAGGTCGACGCGTTTTTGCAGCAGCTTGGCCTTTTCGTCCTTCCAATTCTTGAGCGTCTGGTCCATGGTGGCGAAGTCCATGGGCAGCTTCTCTGTGGACCCGTCCGGCAGGGGTAGCTTGACCGTGTGGACTTCCTTCTTCAGCTCGTCGATTTCGGCGCGCATCGATTTCTTACTGCTCTCATTCTTGGTGATTTCAATCTGGTAAGTGAGTGCGCCGATGTGACTGCGGACTTCTTGGAACGGCTCGTTCAGCGCCAGAGTGCGCGGCACCAACTCCTGGTTCACTTTCCGGTCGATCTCGGACACCTGCGGAAGGACGGCGTTCTCCGCGGCCTTCGCTTCGCTATCCAGCTTTTGATACTCCGCGGACGCTTTAATCTCCTTTTCGGAGCCGGCTTCCTGCGGCAGAGAGTTCTTCAGAAACCGCGAGTAAACCTTTTGAAAGCGCGCCTCGTAGCCTTTCCAGGGGCGTGTGCCGTAGACTTCGTCATACATCGCCCAGCCGAGCGAAAGCAGCAGCAGCGCCGACGAAATGAAGAGCGCCTTGCTCAGGGACGAACCAACGACGGGGTCCTTTTCTTGGTCGGTCATATGTTAAACCAGGGCGTGATCCAGACGTATTTGATGCGGAACACCAGGCGCAACAGCATCTTCACGGGCAGCAACAACATCAGAATCAAGAAGACCTGCATGACGGAGTATTGCAGCAGGCTCATGCGCGAGTAGATCTTCTTGCTGAACGCGGTGAGCGTGATCAGCTTATGCATACCGATCCACGCCCCGACGAAATAGATCCCCATCACGATGGCGCCAAAGATCAGCTTGCCAATGCGCCCTTTGATGCCGAAGATATCGGGCAAGTCGCGGTTCACCTCGAAAATCAGGCGATTGTGGTCCCAGGTGACGCCGGGCCAGAACCACATCCAGCCGGGGCCGCGAATGATCGTACCAATGATGATCATGCTTACCCACAACACGATGAAGCCGAAGATGAACGTGAGAATCGAAAACTTGCGCTGCTTGAAGGTGTAGTAGCCGTTGCCCAGCGGATTGGTGTCGATGTAAGGGATGACGAGCAGCCCGATAATGATCAGCGTCGGAAAAATCACGCCCGCCATCCAGGGATCGAAATACACCAGCATTTCCTGCAAGCCCAGGAAGTACCAGGGCGCCTTGGCCGGATTCATGGTCAGCGTGGGATTGGAAGGCTCTTCGAGCGGCGCATTCAGGGTGATCGACCAGACCATCAGAATGATGGTTACAATGATGGCGGCCAGGAACTCGATGCGCAGCAGATACGGCCAGACGTGTACTTCCTTGGCCCAGCCCGGCTTCCACGCCTGGACCTTGCGGTGATGCGTTTTGGCCAGCGCCGGGTCGGCCTCGAGTTGCGCGATCAGGCGGTCGTTGGCGAACGCCTGGCGCAGGGCATACCAGGTGTAGAACGGAACTACAAACAGCAGCAGCACGATCGGGACGTTGTCCGGAGTGCTGAAAATTGTCCAAAGCTGATGAAAATCCATTGCAGAGGGTCCTGGGTTCTGGGTGCTGGGTTCTGGTTTCCAGGAACCGGGCGCTGCGGTTTTGCCAGCACCCAGCACCCAGAACCTAGCACCCGGCTTTTAAATCTTCCTCGGTTCCTTTATCTCCGATTCAAGCACCACCGGCGCGGGACCGGAGATGCCGCCGTCTTTGCGCACTCGCCAGAAGTGCACGACCATGAACGTGGAGGCGATGATCGGTATCGCCACGCAATGCCAGATGTAGGCGCGTAGCAGCGCGTTGGAATCCACAATCGAGCCGCCCAGCAGCCCGAAGCGTACATCATTGAAGGGAGTCATCCCGAACATGCGGCCGAATGGGCCGTCGTGGCCCAGTAGAGGTGTCGCGCGGGCCATGTTGGTTCCCACCGTGACCGCCCAGAATCCGAGTTGATCGTCGGGCAGCAGGTAACCCGTAAAGCTGAGCAGCAGCGTCAAGACCAGCAGCAGGACTCCCACCACCCAGTTGAACTGCCGCGGCGGCTTATACGATCCGGTGAGAAAGACGCGGAACATGTGCAACTCCACCATGATCACCATCAGGTGGGCGCCCCACCGGTGCATATTCCGCAGCAGCTTGCCGAAGGGTACGTCGTGCTCCAGATAAAGGATGTCGCGGAAGGCCACGACTTTCGAGGGGTGGTAGTAGAACATGAGCAGCGTGCCGGTGAAGACCAGCGTGATGTAGACGTAGAACGTCATGCCGCCCATGCCCCAGGTGTACTTGTATGCGACCGCATCGCGATTGACCTTGGCTGGGTGCAGGTGCAGGAAGACGTTGGAGAGGACGCCGAGGGCGCGGCTGCGGGGCGTTTCGTCGTGCTTGACGCGCAGCACCGATTTCCAGACTTCGGTCTTTTCGGGCTGCTTGAGCGCTTTGACCTCTTCCGCAGCGCGCTCGCGCACGACCTTGCTGCCTTCGAGCAGCACAGCCATCCTGCTCTTGCCGTTCTTGCCGCCGTTGGCGCCCGCGGGAGTTCCGGTGGATATCGGCGCTCCGTTTTTTCCGTCTGTTTCAGCCATGATTACACCTCACACATTGCGGAGAATGGCTCCGTCCATGCCGAACTGCGAGGGTTCGCCTTTCGGCCACCGGTAGACGTGGCTCAGGTCCACTACGATCTGGCCTTCCGGATCGAGTTCCACGTGCGCGCGGTCCATGGGCCGCGGCGCGGGGCCTTCGAAGTTGATGCCTTCCGGGTCGTACCCGCTGCCATGACACGGGCATTTGAATTTGTTTTCGCTGGGCTTCCAGTCCGGCGTACAGCCCAGGTGCGTGCAGATGGCTGATATCACGAAGATGCCCTCCGTGTTGCGCACCACCCAGATGCGGTACTGGTTTTGGAACTTGGTATCCACGCCGAAGCCGAAGTCCGAAGGATAGCCGATGCGGAAACGCGTCTTCGGTTCGTACAGCGCGCGGGGGAAGAAAAAGCGCAAAAACATTAGAAAATTGACGCCGAGGAACCCCAACGCCGAGGCGATGACGAAACGCCGCCGGCGGGTGATCACCTTTTGCGGATCGGAATCCGCGGGTTCTTTGAAAATCTTGAAAAGCGCTTGGGAAACCGAGGGTTTCGGCTGTGGCGGCGGGGGTGTTTTCCCCGCGGGAGGCTCGAGGGTTGGATTTGCCATTACTTTCCTCAGGACCGGACTTCTCCGGCCGTCGTTCGAGTTCTACCGACCTGTGGGGACCCAGTGGGCGCCGCTGGTGCTTTCGCGGCAGGAATGGCGACTCCCTTATGGAGAGTATGGAAAGCCTGGTTGCTTAGTAATTGGGGCCCTATAAAATCGCGGACAAGAGCCGCCCTATCCCCAGCACGCTCAGCCTTCAGCGCCGCATCCCGGTGCTCCCTCAAATTCTTGTTCAGTGAACATATTACACCTTTGGAGGAGATTTGCAAAACGCCACCGGCGGAAAAGTCAAGCGCGGAGCGGGCAGGTTTGCCGGTATCATGGTGCTCGATACATGATCCGCACCAGGCGATGGCACTACGCGCTTCCGACGATCTGGCTCGCGACGGTTCTGGCGGGCTGCAAACCGGCCGAAGAACCCGCCACCCTTAAGGCCATTGTGGGCGCGGTCCTGCTGGATGGCACCGGCGGACCACCAATCTCCGATTCAGTGGTCACCATCGAGGGCTCGCGGATTCGCGCTGTAGGGGCGCGGGCCAGCCTGCCTGTCCCAGCGGCTGCGGAAAAGATCGACGGTTCCGGCAAATTCCTGGTTCCTGGCTTGATCGATTTGCACGCGCACCTGGAAGCGTCCGCTGGGCGGCAGGCTATCCTGCAGAGGCTGAATCACTACCTCTACAACGGTTTCACGAGCGTGCGCAGCGACGGCGCTGGCGACGGTGCTTTCGCCGTACGGGAGACGGAGCGGCAGGACGCCCTCGTCACCGCACGCCTGTTCCTCTCCGGCCGCGCGGAAACTCGCGGCGACGTGGCGAAATGGGCCGCGCGGCAGGTGGACGCAATTGAAATTCTTGGGGGCAATTCACACGCCGCAGAGGGCATCCTCGAAGAAGCGCGCCAATTCCATATTCCGGCGATCGCGGACATCTTCTCGCTGACGGACGCGCGCTTTCTGGTGGATGACGGCGCTGCGGGCTTCCTGCACATGATCCGCGACACCGAAGCGATCGATCCGGCCTTCATCGCGCAACTGCGGGACCTGCGGATTGTGTTCGCGCCCATGCTGGGGCAGGGGGGAGTTCCGGCGGAGTTGGCTCTCGCGAAACGCAATACCAAACGCTTGGCGGATGCCGGCGTGCCAATGGCAGTAGGTTCGGGAGGCGATCCGCGCCCCGAATTGGAGATGCTCGTGGAGGCCGGCCTTTCCCCGGCGGACGTGCTGGTCGCCGCCACGCGGCATGGCGCACTGGCGCTGGGATGGCTCGATCAACTGGGCACGATCGAGCCGGGTAAGCGTGCCGACCTTTTGTTGCTCTCAGCCAACCCGGTGGAGGACATTCGAAACTTGGAGAAGATCGACCGGATCATGCTGGACGGGCGGTGGATCGACCGGCCGGCGCTGAGGTGAGAGCGGGTGCTGGGTTCTGGGTGCTAGGTTCTGGGGGCGGGGCAGTGGATCGAGGGGCGGCGCTGAAGCAGACGTGACCGCGAGCCAAGCTCGCCGGGACGGCGAACTGAAGTTCGGCAGGCCCAGGGCTCCCGGCGGCCCTGCGGTATGCCAAGCCCGGAAGCCAGCTTTGCCTCCGTCTGAAAGGAAAACTATCGCTTAGCACGTGGCAGATCCTGCTGGTAAGGTCCGCGCCATCGCTGACCTGGTTGATAATCGGAATTTTCGTGCGCAGCGGAGCGATCGTCGCCGCCGGAAAAAGACGGTCTCGCCGTTCGATTTGACGATGAGTGGCGATTCGCCTGGCGCCCGAGTTCTAACGGTTCCCGAGCACATCACTCAAACGGCTGGCCGAACGTGATCCAATTGCCCTCAAGATCGAGCACGCGGAAATCGCGAAGGCCCCAGGGATGGCTTACCGGCTCGCCCTGAACCTTGGCGCCCTTCGCACGCAGCTCCGCGTAGAGCGTGTCCGCATTTGCGACGTAAACATAGGCGGAGCCAATCCCCGTGTGGCGCTCCGTCCGGGCGATCAGCAGCACGGTAATGTCATCGCGGTCCATGACGCCGAGATCGTGCTGCTGGTAGTTGATCCGGAAACCGAGCACATCCCGATAATACGCGACAGCCGTGGCTACATCGTCGAAAGGCAGCTCTGGCAGGGCCTTCCACATCATGGGCGAGGATCCCGGCGCATGCGGCACGTCATAGGATTGGCCGAACCATAGCGTGTGCCCATCCGGATCGCGGATTTCAAACATCCGCATCTTAATCCAGTTGACCTTCTCCATCTCCGACGGCGTGCCACCGCGGGCGCGGATGGCGGCGTGCATCGCCTCAACGTCGTCGGTCTGGAAGAAGAGAATTGCCGATCCCTGCGGCCGGGGCTCATTCCAGTCGTTGGGCCCGCAGTCTTGCCTGCCGAACTGGATGCGAGCTGGGCCGTAGACGGCTTCGACTAAGCCCGACTGATCGCGCACCTCGAATCCGAGCACGTCGCGGTAGAAGAGAATACTCCGGGCGGCGTCCGCGACTCGGATGTGGCGAGTTGCTGGCGCAACGATGGCTGGCTTATTGTCCATGTGAAGCTTCCGTTTCCGGCTGACAATTCTTCCATCATAGCCGCGTAGCGATGCCTCCGTCTGCCCAATTTCCGAGCGCACTGTTCCTTGGGAGGCCAACGACCCCACACGGCCCAAACGGTTGATAACGTAGGAAACTGACCTCTACCGTGCGGCGCTACAGGCTTCTCAACCACGCAATTGCCGCAGTGTGGGGCCTTTCATAGACAGCCGGTCCAAGTCCGGCTTCAACTCGTGGCTCTTAACAAAACTTCCGGATTGTCTCGCGCCCCACTGGGAGGAGGACCAGTTTGCGTTTGACGGCCTCTTCGTTGACCAACCGCACCTTGTAACGATGAGCGATTTGGGTAACGATGAGCGATTTGGGTAACGATGAGCGATTTGGCGGATCCCCTTTCAGGGTGCGGGCAGGGTCTCCGCGACCTGCGGCGCGGTCGATCCACAGACCAGTTGCTGAAGCGCCAGCCTGCGCCGCACGACGCGCACTCCTTGAATGCCGCCGCGCATAGTTGGCTGATCTGGTTGAGGTCTCTTGGCTTGATTCTAATCGGGATAGGCCGACGCGGTACACGCCGGCAGACGGGTAGAAGACCTAGCGGGATTCGTCATCCACGGCGATCTTCAGCGCTTTCAGGAAACGGTGATCCTGTGTGGTGAACTTGATCTTTCCCGCGGTCTCGAAGCCGCGTTTGCGTTCCGTCTCGGCTGCCGGTTCCTCGTCGGAACTTTCATCGTTCTCGTCGCGTTTGTTGAATCCGATCGTGGCTTCCAGGACGAGGAAGACATCGTACCCCGCACGCTTGATTTCGCCGATCGCCTCGGCGATCCGGTCGGACTCCGAGAGCGAGTCGTTGATCGCGTTTCCAAGCTCCTGCATCAGGTTCTTCAAAGGCTCGTCCACAAAGACCTCCCTCCATTATGGTGGGATGCGTTCGCCCCACGTCTCGTTGCAAATTACGGGTCGCAACTGCCATACCCGTTTAGATTGTAGTGGAGACCGTCCGGCTTCACAAGTCTCCACCCAAACATTTTATCGGCTTCCCACTCCGAAAACTTCACGTACTATTACCTTCTGATAACATTGTAGTGTTGTGCCGCGGCGTAACATCTATCGAGAAGGTGCGCGAGTTTACACACACGGCCGCAGATTCCTCGGGTTTGTGGTCCCAGCGGTTCTAAAGCCGGCCCGCACACTATGGCACGAGATCATTGGATTTGTATTCGTGTCCATGGCCATCGTCTTTGTTTTCTCCGGTTTCCGCGCCGTCCGCCAGTTCGACGGCAGTGTCGCCGCGATACTGCGGCTGGTCTTGCTGGCCTTCGGCGTGTGCCTGCTGGGCGGGTACGGTATATCCTCGTTCCTCCGCGCGCGCAGAATCTCGCGTTCCTGATTGTGGAGTTCCCCGGCCCGCCCCGGGGCAGATCGCTACAAACGCATTTCAACCGCGACAGGCGCCGCGACCGGCTGGAGCGGCTGCGCATCCTGCGGCGGTGGCGCCGGCTTGCGGCGTAGCCCCAGACGGTGCATCAGGCGGCCGACGTGGTCCGGATCGTAGCGGATGCCGAAGCGCGTCTCAATCGCCTGTGCCAGGCGGGCGGTGGTCCAGCGGTCCGTTTCGAAGCCAAAAGCTCGGGGGCCCGCGGCGAACATCTCCGCGATCTCCGCACGTTGGCTGGACGACAACCGGCTCGGACGTCCCGGCGCTTTGCGCTTGCGCAGACGCTCCAGGCTTTCGCCATCCAGGGCTCGATACCAGCGGGAAGCAGTGGTTCGGCTCACCCCGAATTTCCGGGCGACCCGGGCTTGTGTGATCCCCTTTAGCAGGTCCTGCGCGGCTTCCAGGCGCCTGCGTTCCATTTCATCGCGATTCAACGTAACGGCAACGGTAGCGTACATTTCCTCGCACGGATTTTTGGCCAGAGCAATAACACTATACATCAAAACATTTTCAATGTAAATTGATTTTTGACGCGCCGGGCTGTTTTTGTGCACGCCCGTATAATGGATGAAGATTGACGCCTGTTCCCCGCCTGGAGCTCCGCCGGGTCTCCAAGACATATCGCGATAACGGACAGCCGCTCCCCGTCCTGCACGAGATTTCGCTCGCGCTCGCGCCCGGCAGCATCACGGCGTTGGTGGGGCGCAGCGGCTGCGGCAAGACCACGCTATTGAATCTGGCGGGCGCCATGGATTTTCCAACCGCGGGCGAAGTCCTGCTGGACGCCCAGTCCACCGCTCGCCTGAGCGAGGCCGAACTCACCCTGGTACGCCGCCGCCGCATCGGCTTCGTTTTCCAGTTCTTCCAATTGCTCCCGGCGCTCTCCGTGCTCGAAAACGTGGAGGTGCCCCTGCTACTGAGCGGCGCGCGGCGCACACGCGAGCCCGCGCTGGAGCGCCTGCGCTGGGTCGAACTGGAAGACAAGGCGCATGCGATGCCCTATCAGCTCTCCGGCGGGCAGATGCAGCGCGTAGCCATCGCCCGCGCCCTGGTGCATTCGCCGGACCTGCTCCTGGCGGATGAGCCTACCGGCAACCTGGATACCGCCAGCGGAGAACAGGTGCTGCGTCTGCTCCAGCAGGCTGCCGCCCGTTTCGGAGCCACGGTCCTGCTAGCTACGCACAGCCCCGAGGCCGCGGCCATCGCAGAAAGACGCGTGCGTCTGCGGGACGGCCGCATCGAATCGATCGAGCCTTCCTGAGCCGATGCGACTCCTCCGCATTCTCATGCTGCGACCGCTCCGCCGCGATGCGCTGCGTACCGCGTTGACGGTGCTCTCGGTGGCCTTGGGAGTCGCGGTAGTGGTAGCCATCGACCTGGCGGGCGATGCCGCCACCGGATCGTTCCGCTCGTCGCTCGCGACCGTGGTGGGCACGACCGACCTGGAAATCGGGGCCAACGGTGGCATCGACGAATCGTGTATGGCGCGCCTGGTATCCCTGCCGCTGAATGCGCGCTTCTCACCGGTGATCGAAGACTTGGCCACCATCGATGGCATAGGCAACGTGCCGCTATATGGCGTGGATCTGCTCGGGCGTTCCGGGATTCTGATGTCGCGGCCCCTGGCGCGCCGGCTCCATTTGCGCCCGAACGGCAAACTCGCCATCACCCTGAACGACACCCGGCAAACGTACACCATCGCCGCGCTCGCCGATTCCACCGATTCCGAATTCCTGGTGCTGGACATCGCCGAAGCGCAGAAAGCCTTGAACCGCTTCGGCAGGCTGGACCACATCGACATTACGCTGGCGCCGCGCGAAGAGTTCGCCCGCGCCGAGCGCGCGATCCGGGCCGTGCTGCCGCCCTCGTACAGCCTCGAGAAACCGGGCACGCGCAGCGACGAGAACCAGCGCATGCTGCGCGCCTTCCGCTGGAACCTGCGGATGCTCAGCTACATTTCGCTGGTCGTGGGCGCGTTCCTGATCTACAACACCATCGCGGTCAGCGTTGTGCGGCGGCGCGCTGAAATCGGCATTCTGCGCGCGCTGGGCGCCGGCCGGGCCGCGATCCTGTGGATGTTCCTGACGGAAGCTGTGGTGCTCGGGCTGGTAGGATCGCTGGCGGGCCTGGCGCTCGGCCGCGTGCTGGCGGAGGGCGCCGTCGGCCTGATCGCTGAAACGGTGAACTCGCTTTACACCAGCAGCCGTCCCGCGCCGGTTGCGCTCGGCGTTGGGGAAGCGCTGCTCGGCTTGCTGGCGGGAACCGCGGTCGCGTTGCTTTCCGCGTTGGCGCCTGCGCGCGAGGCCATGCACGTGCCGCCCACCGAGGCTATGGCGCGTGGCGCGCATGAGCATCACAAAAGGCTGCGCTGGAAGCGCGATCTAAGCTGGGGTGCCGTGCTGGCTGCATTGGCCGCGGCCGCCTCGGAGGCGCATCCTCTCGGCGGCCAACCCATCGGCGGGTATGCCAGCGTTCTGCTCGCCATC
>Ga0187858_10004327_pt1 | contig 13344 bp, 15 predicted proteins | sample June2016WEW_8_15_FD_133015 | JGI IMG/M metagenome (GOLD analysis project Ga0187858, IMG submission 133015) | Peatland microbial communities from SPRUCE experiment site at the Marcell Experimental Forest, Minnesota, USA - June2016WEW_8_150 | ecosystem: Environmental > Terrestrial > Soil >...
GAAATCCGCACTGCTTTGTTAACCGACGCTTTCGCCCGGTTACGCCGGGAATATCCGGAAGCGTTTTTTTCCATCCTGGAAGGTTGGCTGGGATCTCCCCAATCCAGGTCGCAAATCTGGGGATTGCAGGCGCTTATCCCGTTGCTGCAGGACCCACAATTCGAAAACCTGCCAGCAATATTCCGCATTCTGCAACCGGCCATCCTGGCAGCCGGTCCGGCTACCCAATTGGACCTCCAGGCCTGCCTGACTGCCTTGGAACGTGTCTCTCTGACCGAAACGACCGCATTCCTGCGCGAGATAATCTGGGGCAATCCTGGAGCGGGGATGCTGCGTATATTCAGGCGCATCCTGCCAGGCTTAAGCCCGGACCTGCAGGAGGCTTTGCGCGAGACTTTACGGGAACAGGACAACCAGGCATCACCATCCTGAAGCATGTTGCAATGCGGCCGCGCGGGATCGAATATGAAACCTCTTCAAATACTATCCGCAGCGATTTTCATCTCCTTGCTGGCAAGCTGTGCAATTTCCCCTTCAGGGATGCCCACGGCTACCTCCGTCAGGACTCCTTCTCTTTCTCCATCAATAACTTTCACTCCCTCTCCCACTACAACTCCAACTCTTCCTTCAACCCCCACCACAACTCCCACTGAAAAACCGCTTACGCTCGTATTCTATGGGGATAGCGTACTTAAAGTAGGCGATGTCAACAAGGAAGGTAGTGTCGGGTTCTCGATTGTGGATGTCTTACGTACCGATCTCACCCCGGCGGATCAAATCATTACATCCAACCATGGCGGACGCAAGGCCAGGTGGGGATATGAAAATCTGGATGCAAATGTCCTAGTTTATAAACCCGACCTCGTCACGCTCTGGTGGGGGTTGAATGACTTGAACGGCTGCCCCGGTATATTCGACCGGGCCACCAATAAACTGCTGCCATATGAATTAACCGCGCTGATCAACGATCATATTTATTACATGAAACTGCAAATCGACGCTTTGCTCAATGTAAACATTCCGGTAATCGTTATTACACCCATGCCGGTTCTCGGGACGCTTCCCTGGAGTCACTTTGATCAGAATAATCAACTGGTTTGGGAAAATAACTACCGCTGCGATTTCAACCTGGGGCTGGAACAGTTGGTGGAAGCGCAGCGTCAGATGGTGGCCGATTATGCCGCCGGACAGAAACCGGTTTACTTGGTGGATGCATGGCAGATCTATAAAGATCATCCGAATTCTGATAATATGTACATGGATATCGTCCACCCCGGTGAATATGGCGCAGAAATCATTGCCGAGGGTTGGCTGCAAGTTTTTAAATCCATAAAAAGGTAGGTTGCCAATATGTCTTTGACAGCACATGAACGGTTGCAAGCGTGTATAAGTAATGATCCCGCTCTGGACCGACCGCCCGTGGCGCTTTGGCGGCACTTCCCGGTGGATGACCAGAACCCTGAAACTCTCGCAGCCGCCACGCTGGATTTCCAAAATCATTACAATTTCGACCTGGTAAAAGTCACTCCGGCTTCCTCATTTGCTATCAAGGATTGGGGCGCTGAAGATGCCTGGGAGGGTTCAACCGAAGGAACGCGCCGATACACCCGCCATCCCATCCAGACACCGGGAGAGTGGGAACGCCTGCCGGTGCTCGACCCGCGCAAGGCTCCGCATCTTTCCGGACAGATAACCTGTCTCGTTCAAATCCGTGCCGGCCTGGACCCGCAGACACCCCTGCTGCAAACGGTTTTCAGCCCGCTGGCCCAGGCCAAAAACCTGGCCGGCGGTGAAGCGCTGATCGTCCAAATGCGCCAGTATCCTGAAGCCGTTTTGAAAGGCCTGCAAATTCTCGCCAAAACCACCCGTCGCTTCGTGGAAGCCGCCATGGAAACAGGCATCGACGGCATCTTCTACGCCGTCCAACATGCCCAGGCTGGATTGATGACGCTGGATGAATACAAGACCTTCGGCCTGCCTTTCGATTTGATAACCACCGAACCTGCCTCTGGCCTGTGGTGCAACCTGCTTCACCTGCACGGCCTGAATGTCTATTTCGATCTGGTACCGCATTTCGCCTCCCTCTTCCCCATCGTCAACTGGCACGACCGGGAAACATATCCGTCACTGGCTGAAGCCCAGACTTCCGAAATCTTAAAGACTTCGAAAGTCTCCCCGGTCTTCTGTGGAGGGATCAACCAGAATACCATTGTATATGGAGATGCTTCCGATGTTCGGGAGGAAGCGGCTGACGCCTTCCGCCAGACCGGCGGGCGCCGGCTGCTGCTCGGCACCGGCTGCGTGGTCCCGGTCATCGCCCCGCATGGGAACATTCTGGCAGCCCGGCAGAGTGTGGAGGCATCACAATGAGCCTGCGTGTCATTTCCGGTACGGCTAAAGGCCGGAAGCTGAAGGATGTCCCCGGCGATACGACCCGCCCGGTCACCGACATGGTCAAGGAAGCCCTGTTTAACATCCTGGCGGGGGACGTGCTGGATTCGGTCTGGTGGGATCTATTCGCCGGTACCGGCGCGATCGGGATCGAGGCCCTCAGCCGGGGGGCCTCTTTCGTGCGTTTCTCAGACCTGAACCGCCTCCCCATTGATACCATCCAGGCCAACCTGCAGACCACCGGTTTCAGTTCCCAGGCAGAAATCCGCCGGGGGGATGCCTTTAGCATGCTGGAGGTTACCCCCACCCGCCCATTCGATTATGTTTACATTGCCCCACCGCAGTACAAGGAAATGGCTTTTAAAGCCCTTCAGATCCTGGATGCCAACCCCGGCTGGTTAAATGACGAAGGTGCCTGGGTGATTGTACAAATCCACCCGCGCGAATATCGCAAGCTGGAATTAATATCCCTGGAGGAGTTCGAACAGCGCAAGTACGGCAGCACCCTGCTGGTCTTTTACGAAAAGAAATAATAAAAAGGGAGTTGCCACCTGCCTGTCAGGTTTGTATCAAGGAACAGATGGTATATTATCCTGGAGGTGCCTATGAATCTGAAGACGGTAAAAATCGAAAAGCCTGAAACAGTCAATTTCATTCTCGGACAATCGCATTTTATTAAAACGGTGGAGGATATTCACGAAGCATTGGTCAGTGCCGTGCCGGGCATCAAGTTCGGCGTGGCATTCTGTGAGGCCTCCGGAAAATGCCTTATCCGCTGGTCGGGGACCGAGCAGGCCATGATCGAGCTGGCCAGGAAGAACGCTCTTGCCATCGGTGCCGGCCATTCTTTCATTGTCTTTCTGGCAGATGGATATTATCCCGTCAACGTGCTTAATACGATCAAGCAGGTTACGGAAGTCTGCCACATCTTCTGCGCCACGGCCAATCCGACCGAAGTGGTGGTTGCCGAGACAGAAATGGGGCGCGGCATCCTGGGCGTGGTGGACGGTGCATCTCCGAAGGGCATTGAAGCGGAGGAAGACATAGCCTGGCGCAAGACCTTCCTGCGGGAGATCGGCTACAAGGCCTGATCACCGGTCTCTTAATGAATTCCATTCCATGACCACGCGCGCCCCTACAAGATTTTTCCGCATGTTCGTACCGGCATTTCCCCAGGCAAAGTGGTCGGACTTATCCCAATAGCAAGTTGAAGGATTATCCCGCCGGGATAATCCTTTGTCATGAAAACGCCATTGAAGATGTTTTCTACTTGTGATGGAAGAGCAAGCTAATTAATCCCATTTATTGATGAGCAAAAATAAACGCTTCCTTGCGAGCGGCGTTATTTGCCCTAGAGCAATCCCCCACCTATCCGGGAGACTGCTACGACCCCATTGAGGTTGGATTGACCCGAATTCTTTATCTAAAATATACGGTATTCATTCGTTCGCAAATTTCACTATAAGTTTTTGCTCATGGTCATAATAAGAGCGTGCCGAAAAGGGGGTATCGCCGGGTTGCATCTTTTGGATGTGGTCCAGGAAAAAGGTCAAATCTTCCACAGCCGGCAGACCGGGCACGTCCAGCAAAGGAACCCATTCCAGCCCTCCTTCGGCCGATGGTCTGGGCAACCCTTCCTGGTATTCGCCGGTAAAGACATACAAACCAATCCCGGGGTTTTCGCCCGTATCGACAACGACCGTCCCGCACAGCCGCAGGTCCGTTTTCAGGCCGGTCTCTTCAATCAGTTCCCGGCGCGCCGCAGATAGAATATCCTCACCCGGTTCGACGTGTCCGCCGACGCCGTTGTACTTATTTGCCCAAAGGCGTTTGGTCGGTGCACCTTTAAGCAACAAGACCGAATTCCCGCACGTGATAAAGATGAGCACGCGCGGGATGAGCATATAACGGGAAAGATCAACACCTTGTTCAGATACAGGCATATGTTAAAAAAGCAGGGGCACAGCTACGTTGTGCCCCTGGCATGGATCAAATTATTTAACGAGTTCGCGAACCGTTTCAAGCTGTCCGGCACTGCCCAATTTTTCGTTCTTTTGGGCAATAAATTTGGCATATTCTGCCATGAAGATTTTCCCCGGATCGCGCAGGTCGAACTTCTCCGGAAAGTCCCGGAAGAATTCACGGTGCACGCGTGTCCAAACCAGCCGCCCATCCGTATCGATGTTGATTTTGGTCACGCCCAATTCGGCAGCGCGCTTGAATTCGTCCGCATTGACACCTTTGGCGCCCTTCAAGTTGCCGCCCGCCGCGTTGATGCGGGCAACTTCTTCCTGCGGGACTGAGCTGGAACCGTGCATTACCAGCGGGAAGCCCGGCAGGCGTTTCTGGATTTCCACAAGAACCTCGAAATGCAACCCCTGGGAACCGGCGAACTTGAAGGCCCCATGGCTGGTGCCGATGGCGCAAGCCAGCGAGTCGCAGCCGGATCTTTCAACGAATTCCTTGGCCTGGTTTGGATCGGTCAGCTTCGCGTTGGCTTCATCCACCTTGACATGCTCTTCCACACCGCCCAACTGGCCAAGTTCGGCTTCAACAACAATGCCCTTGGCATGCGCTGCATCAACGACGCGTTTGGTGGTTGCAATATTTTCCTGGAAAGGCATGCTGCTGGCATCGATCATAACCGAGGAGTAGAAACCGCTCTGGATGCAGTCATAGCAGGTGGCCTCATCGCCATGGTCAAGGTGGACGGCAAAAATGGCATCCGGAAAGACCTGGTCTGCCGCACGGATCAAGCCCTCGAGCATGGTCTTGTGCGTGAACGAACGGGCGCCTTTGCTGATCTGGATGATGAAGGGAGCCTGGCTGTCCATGTTGCCACGGAACAGGCCCATGGTCTGCTCCAGGTTATTAATGTTATAGGCACCGATGGCATACTTGCCGTACGCCGCTTGAAACAGTTGCTTGGTTGTAACAATCATTTTATTCTCCTTATAAAATGGAACATGATTTCCGGTATTTCGTCCGCCCCATTATACCAAGTCTGCCTGCTTCCTCCTTACATTCGAAGGATTATTTCCAGGAAATATATCATCTTTCCCTATGGCGGACCTGGGATTTTACAACTTTCTCCCTAAAAAGACGTATTCCTTATTTAACGGCACATCAATTCAGGTAATCGGGTGGGCAAGCTGTGCGAGCAGGCTGCCGTCCGTACAGCTTATCACCCTTGAATGAGGATTACCGACCGCAGGCATTCTGCTGCAATTGGCAGTATAATCAAAAAACCAAATCAACTGCCGTTATTTCTCTCAGGAGGTACCATGAGTGACCTTTTTGAAACCGTACAAGGTGGACAGGACATCTTTAAGAAACTCCTGTCCTATGTACCCGGCTTTAGCGGCTATGTCGAGCGGACAAACCGCCGCGCAGCCGACAAACTTTTGCGCGACCAGGTGGCGTTAAAGTATGGTGAGTTGGTTCACCGCACCTCCCGCCTGCAGAAGGATATCGCGGATGCCGGACAACTTGACTTTCTCGATGATGTGGACAACATTGGCTTGAAACTGCGCACTTTCTCTGATCGTATCAAGAACGCCTCTTATGGCTATTCCGGCTTCTTCGATGTAGTCAAGATTAACGAAAAGGAGCTTGCCCAGATCTACACCTTCGATACCGCCTTTTTTGAACTTGCCAACCAGATTTCCAGCGGGTTGGACAACGTGGAAGCCGGGATCGGAGGCGATGGCCTCAAGGCTGCCATCCACTCCGTCGACGATCTAGCCCGCCAGGTTGGCGAGACCTACGACCGCCGATATCAGATTATCACTGGCAGTGGCGACGCAACGGCTAAAGAGTAATCCCCAGCTTTATTCATCCGGCGGTTGCACTGACTTTTTGCGGCATTATTATAACAATTGCCGATAAAAAACCTTTTTGAGTTGTCATCCAAGTTGACATGACCCTACCAGTACAGGAAGCAGTAAGTAGTGCAGTAGAGGAGAAAGAAATGGGAAAAATAGTCAGGCATGAGTTCGTCGGTTCCGGGGTCCTTTTTGTTCTTCTTTGCATCACAATCATCGGCATTCCGGGGGCCATAATCTATCTAATCGAACATGTCGCAACGGTTGAGGAAGAAATGGAGAATCCTTCCGAATTTCTAGAAAACTTTCGCACAGGAAAGTTTAAAAAAGGAAAAGGTAAGTGAATTAGTAGGAATACAAGTAGAAGTGCCAAACGGCAAACAATTCAGATTATTCAAGGTAGCGCAAGGTGGCATCTTGCGCTACTTTGTGGTTTAATAAAGATATGTGGACCAATTATTACATCCCTGCAACCGTTGACGAAACCCTGCACATCCTGGCTGAAAAGCGCGAAAAAGCCCGCCTAGTGGCCGGGGCAACTGACTTGATGCTCGAACTGGAGCGCAGTGTGCGCAAAGGCATCGAAACGGTCATTGATATTACACGCCTGCCGAACCTGGACCGGATCACCCTCGACGAAAACGAGACCATCCACCTCGGCCCCCTGGTAACCCATAACGCCGCGGCTTCCTCCAAACTGCTGCGCGAGCGCGCCTTTCCGCTGGTCAGCGCCGCCTGGCAGGTGGGTGCGCCACAGATCCGCAACCGGGCCACCGTGGCAGGAAATCTTGTTACCGCCAGCCCAGCCAACGATACCATCACTCCGCTGGTGGCGCTGGGAGCCTGGGTGATGCTTGCTTCTGAAAAAGGGACACGCCGGGTGCCCTTGGTGGATTTTTACACAGGTGTGCGCAAGACGGTAATGCAGCCTGACGAAATGCTGGTGGACATCGCTTTCCCGGCACTTCAATGCGCCTCTTCGGGTAGAATCGGCCAGCGCGGCACATTCCTGAAATTGGGGCTGCGACGTGCCCAGGCCATTTCATTGGTTAATACCGCCATCATTCTGGACCTTGGAACAATGCAAACCCAGCCAATGGTTATATCGGCGGCTATCACGCTGGGGGCCGTCGCTCCGACTATTATTCATGCAACCGAAGCTGAGGCGTTTTTGGCCGGTCAAGAACTGTCCGACGAGTGTATCGCCCGCGCCGCAGAAATGGCTGCCGGAACTGCACGCCCGATTGACGATATCCGTGGATCGGCTGCCTATCGTAAGGCCATGGTGAGAGTGCTGGTCATGCGGGCGCTGCGGCTTCTTCGGGAGGGACAGGAACAATCCCAGGTTCCTGAATCTCCGGTACTGCTGTGGGGAAAGCCCGCCATTGTTAGAGGCAAGCGGTCAGCAAAGAAAGAATCTGGAAAAGCTTTTCCATCTCCTATTCGTTCGCGAATCAACGGGAAAGAATATACTTTCAGCACCGGATATGAAAAATCCCTGCTGCGGCTTCTGCGTGAAGAAGCCGGACTGACCGGCACGAAGGAAGGTTGCGCCGAGGGCGAGTGCGGAGCCTGCACCGTGTTTCTGGACGGTCAGGCTGTCATGGCTTGTCTGGTGCCAGCGCCGCGCGCGGATGGAGCAGAAATCGTCACCATCGAAGGTCTCAATTCGCCTCAAGCCCCGGAGAAAGGGAAAACAGCCGTCACCAGCCAGAGGGAGCCGGTGCTGCATCCTGTGCAAGCAGCTTTTGTAGCAGATGGTGCAGTGCAGTGTGGATATTGCACTCCGGGATTTATCATGTCGGCGGCAAAACTACTTGAGGAGCGCCCGCAACCGGTACGGGATGAGATCATGCAGGCAATCTCTGGCAACCTGTGCCGCTGCACGGGTTATTACAAGATCGTGCAGGCAATAGAAGATGCAGCCAAACTTTAGCGAGAGAGGCCCATTGCCAGAAAGGCGATGAAAATGGGAAGATACAGTCATTTTCATAATCCACCGAAGAAAAAACCAGAGGTGAATCCAATCTGGCGCGGCGTAGGATGTATCCTCATGGTTGCCCTGCCGCTGATCTCCTTCGGGCTGACCCTCTTTTCCATACCAAAATTGGTTGCGACAGGCTTGGTTCCCTATCAATTACTGGGGCGGGTAAATTTTCCCACCTGGGTTATTCGGGCACCCGTTCTGAGTAACGCTGCCATTTTCATCCAGAGCATTAACAATCTGTGGTTGGGCCTACTGGTATTTTTTGTCATCCTCATACTGGTTGCAGGCATTTCTTCCCTAATATATGTGTCGGTGCTGCAGGTCATCGGCCCGCCGCGCTATTCCGAACAGGATGCCCCTCCAACCGGCTATAAACCCAAGGTATATAAGCGCTAGATAAAAATGAAAAATACCATCGGTCACTCTTTTCCTCGTATCGACGCCCGCGACAAGGTCACGGGTGCAGCCCTTTACTCCGGCGATCTTGCCCGCCCGGGGATGCTTTTTATGAAGACCCTTTTCGCCGGCCATCCGCACGCACGTGTGGTAAGAATTGACACCGCCCAGGCGCTGGCGCTTCCCGGAGTTGTTGCCGTGTATACCGCTGCGGATGTGCCGGTTAATGAGTATGGTTTGCAATGGAAAGATCAGCCCGTCTTGTGCGGACCATCCTCTCTCCCTGAAGGAGAGGGAACAGGTGTGAGGGGATCATGGACTGAAATCGTCCGCTGTGAAGGCGACCAGGTGGCAGCCATTGTCGCCGAGACGGAAGCCATTGCTGCCAAAGCACGCGATTTGGTGCAGGTAGAATATGAAGATCTACCGGCCGTCTATGACGCAGCCGCCGCACTGAAACCCGAAGCGCCGCGCATCCACACAGAACGAGGCGATTCCAATATCTGCGTCTGGGACAAGATCCGCAAGGGCGATGTGGAAGCTGCCTTTGCCCGGGCGGATGTCATCGTCGAAGGCGAATACCATACCCCCTACCAGGAACATGCCTACCTCCAGCCGGAGGCCGGGCTGGCCTACATTGATGAAAAAGGCCGCATCACGATCGAATGCGCAGGTCAATGGACCCATGCCGACCAGGAACAGATCGCTCACGCCCTTGGCCTGCCCAACGAACAGGTGCGCGTCATCTATCCGGCCATCGGTGGCGCTTTCGGCGGGCGCGAAGACTTATCCGTGCAAATCGTCCTGGCTCTGGCGGCCATGAAACTCAAGCGCCCGGTAAAGATTATCTGGAGTCGGCAAGAATCCATTGTCGGGCATGGCAAACGCCATCCAATGACGCTCAAAACCAAATGGGCCGCCACCAATGCAGGCAAGCTGTTGGCAGCCGAGACCACCGTTATCGCAGATGCCGGAGCCTATATGTACACCAGTAACAAAGTGCTCGGCAACTGTACCATCACCGCCACCGGTCCTTATTTCATCCCCAATGTAAAGGAAGACGTGCTGGGTGTTTATACCAATAACGTGCCGACAGCGGCTTTCCGCGGTTTCGGCGCCCCTCAGGCGCTGTGGATGGCCGAACAGCAGATGGACAAATTGGCCGAGAAACTGGGCCTGGACCCGGTGGAATTCCGCCACCGCAATGCACTCAGGGATGGCGATACACTTAATGTGGGCACCCCGGCTCCAGGCCCCGTCAGCATAGTGGAGTGCATTGAAGCCGCCCGGGACAAGTTCGATTGGAACGAAAAAGTCCTCACCCCGCCACCTCCTCTCCCCTCGGGAGAGAGGCCAGGAGTGAGAGTGCGCGGGCGTGGTTTTGCCTGCGGCTTCAAGAACGTAGGCTTTTCATTCGGCTACCAGGAAAATTCCTGGGCGCGTGTCGAGATCCATGGCCGGACAGAGATGGAACGCGTGGTCGTCTGGCACGCCGGGGCCGAGGTGGGACAGGGCACGCATACTGTCATGGCGCAATTTGCGGCGGAGACACTGAGTGTACCCTTCGAAAGGGTCAGCATGGTCACCTCCGACTCGGCTACCATGGGTAATCCCGGCAGCGCCTCGGCTTCTCGCATGACCTTCATGGCTGGCAACGCCATCAAAGGTGCTGCAGAAGCCGCACTTGTCAAATGGAAAGCCGAGGAACGTCCGGCAATTGCCGAATACACTTATCTGGCTCCGAAAACAACTCCCTTCGACAAAGAGACCGGCTACGCAATGCCCAACCTGTCGTATGCATACGCAGCCCAGGCGGTTGAGGTGGAAGTGGACCTGGAAACCGGGTTTATCAAATTGTTGCGGGCGGTCTCTGCCGACGATGTCGGCCAGGCCATCAACCCGGAGTTGGTAAAGGGACAGATTGAAGGGGCAGTTGTGCAGGCCGAGGGCTATGCCCTGACAGAAAATCTCATCTCCCGGAATGGGCATATCCTGACCGATCAGCTCAGCACGTATCTTATTCCGACCATCCTGGATATACCGGATTCGATCGAATCGGTCATCCTGGAAATTGCCGAGCCGAATGGGCCATTCGGGGCGCGCGGCCTGGGTGAAATGCCACTGCTTCCACTTGCGCCGGCGATTGCCGCAGCAGTGCATGAAGCCACCGGAGTCTGGTTCAGCGAATTCCCCTTTACCCCCGAGCGCGTCCTGCGCGGGCTGGGAAAAATCTAGGGTGTTTCAAAAACTTTCCATCCATAAATATAAGCTGGCCATTTTTTTGCTGTTGCTGGCAGCTTCGGCTATTTCCATCCTGCTGGCTGACGCCCGCATGGCTTATAGCAACACAAGGGATTATTCAACCCTTACCTGGAATCTGGGCCTGGCCTGGATCCCTTTTGTGTTTGCTTCCATAGCCTATGTGGTTTCCTGGTCACGGAAATCGCTTTACCTGGTTGTGCCGGTTTGTGCTTTTGTCTGGCTGATCTTTTTTCCCAATGCTCCCTATATCCTGACGGATTTCCAGCACCTCAGTACCAATGCCAATAATGCCCCGCTCTGGTATGACGTGCTCATGCTGATCTGGTTTGCATGGACAGGTCTGTTCCTGGGCGTGGTATCCCTTTACTTTATGCAGGAGATCGTCACGCGCGCCTTCGGAAGGATTACCGGCTGGTTGTTCACCATCTCTGTAACCGTCTTGAGCAGCTTCGGCGTTTTCCTGGGACGATTTTATAGCTGGAACAGTTGGGACATTCTAGGTGACCCGGTGCCCATTGCTCATGATATTTGGGGAGTCCTGCGCCACCCCTTCGCGAACCTGCGTGTCTATGGTTTTACCCTGCTCTTCACATTACTGTCCCTGTTTGTCTACCTGGCCATCCATGCCTTCGGCAGGGTGATGCAGGAAAAACAAATTCAGGATAAAGACAGATAAATGATTCCGCTCGACTACCATATGCACACACGCTTCTCGGAGGATGCCGAGGATGCGCCCGAAGCCATGTGCCGCCAGGCAATCGAGAAAGGTATCCCCGAAATCGGTTTCTCCGAACATTGGGATGTTGGTCCATACGAGACCAACCCGCGCTTTTTCAAACCTGAAGCCTGGTACGCCGAACTGGAGCGGCTGCGGGGACTGTTCGCCAACCAACTGGTCATCCGCGCCGGCATCGAAATTGCCGAGCCGCATCTGTATCCGCAGGAAACCACCGAGGTGCTTGGGCGTGCCCCTTTTGATTATGCAATCGGTTCGGTCCATTTTGTCGGTAAAAATTTCATGTTCAATGAAGGATATTTCCAGACACACACTGCCGACGAGGTGTACAGCACCTATTTCGCCGAAATGGATCGGATGGTCCATACTGCCGAAATCGATATAGTTGCCCACTTCGATATCCCGGCGCGAACCGGCAAACCTGTTTTAGGTTACGAGCCGGTTCGTTATGAAGAAAAAATCCGCTCCGCATTGAAAACCTGTGTCGAACGCGGCCTGGCGCTGGACGTCAATGTTTCCGGGTTGCGCAAACCTGCCCGGATCATCATGCCCGACCCGCTCATCCTGAAATAGTTTGCAGAAATGGGCGGGCAGCGTGTTACGCTTGGCTCGGACGCCCATCGCCTCCCGGAAGTGAGTCTGCATTTGGAGAAAGCACTCGAAGCCCTCCGGGCAGCCGGGATCACTCATATCACGCATTTCGATCAGCACCAGCCGCGGCTGGTCGCATTATAAGAGCAAACTGCTTCCACCCAAATAGCCACACCCTCAGCGATTCAGTGCACCGACCAGTTGGAAACTCGCCGGGAAGGTCAGCGAACCCTACGCCCGGCTAATGGTGACCACTTTATTATCGAGTGGCTGATGCAGCACTTCCAGCCCACCCACTATATCCTCTAAATACAGTGTTCTATTGTCCAAGAGGCTCGTGCTATTATCCAAGACAAGATAAATCATTTCGTTTATAGTGTCATTGAAGGGATGACCATCTTAAACATTTTATCTCTTCTCCTTATAAAAGCACACCGTTGCCTATGCCACGGTGTGCTTTTATAAAAGGAGAAACAAGAAATTCGCAATTAGGATGTTCCGCTTTTTAATCGATCTAAACTGGTGCGTTGTAGAAGGGCAATTTGATGTCGGTAAAAATCTTCATTTCTGACAGCCAAGGACATATTGCGCGCCACTTTGCGAGATATGGCTGACCTGGTGGGGTATATTAATTAATAACCGTCTCACGCAACGTCAACAATTACAGAATGAATTGATAAGTGGAATTCAGTATGTCTCAATTTTCCCGAAAACAAACAGTCTGGATAAGCGCCTACGCTTAATGGATTGATTGGTGAAGGATAGACAATTGGGAATTATAATAAAATTATGTCTCACACTTTGCGAATCGGTTCTCAGATTGGTTCATATGATCCTTTTTGGGTTCAGGTGCGTGAGGCTGTCTATCGGAAAGCTCAACAGCTCAACGCCGACTTGATCCCGATCGATATCACCGAGCAGCCGGCCACACTCTCACCGGAAGAACAGGCGAGTTTGGTGGATGAGCTGCTTGCCGAGGATTTAATGGCTCTGATCTGTTGGAACCTGCCAGCCGATATGATTCACCGCTTGTTGGATCTCGGCTTACCCGCTATCTACCTGTCTGAATCCCTTATTCGGCATCCATTGTTTGTATCGCCGCGTGGGTTGGATCAGGCTGCGCGGATTGTAGGAGAATATTTTGCTGAGAAGATGAA
>Ga0187858_10004349_pt1 | contig 13310 bp, 10 predicted proteins | sample June2016WEW_8_15_FD_133015 | JGI IMG/M metagenome (GOLD analysis project Ga0187858, IMG submission 133015) | Peatland microbial communities from SPRUCE experiment site at the Marcell Experimental Forest, Minnesota, USA - June2016WEW_8_150 | ecosystem: Environmental > Terrestrial > Soil >...
CAAGCATGCCGAGGAAGAGCGGATGGTCGCCGGGGAAGCCGGCAAGGCCCATGAAGGTATTGGTTACCGGCGCCGTTATGGCCTCGGCAAACTTCAAGAGTTCTTCTGATGCGTTTGAGGCGATTATCCCTCCTCCCGCATAGATAACGGGCCTTCTGGCTTTTGCTATGAGCCTGGCGATCTCGTTTATTTGGGCCGGATGCCCTTTATAGGTCGGTTTGTAGCCTCTGAGCCGCACAGTCGACGGGTATTTGAAACTTATCTTAGCCTGTGCTACGTCCTTTGGAATATCTATGAGTACCGGTCCCGGCCGGCCGGTCGATGCGATATGGAATGCGTTCTTTACTACGACCGGCAGTTTGTTCGGGTCCTTGAGAAGGTAATTATGCTTGGTAATCGGCATCGTAATACCGGTGATATCCACTTCCTGGAAGGAGTCCGTTCCGATCTGTATCCGAGGGACCTGTCCGGTGAACAAAACGATCGGGACCGAATCCATGTAGGCGTTTGCGATGCCGGTTACCAGGTTGGTAGCCCCCGGTCCGGAAGTAGCAATACACACACCTACGCCGCCGGTAACCCGGGCGTATCCATCGGCAGCGTGCACAGCCCCCTGTTCGTGCCGAACGAGCACGTGCTTAATTTTGGTCGAATGATACAGGGCGTCGTAGACGGGAAGGATTGCCCCGCCCGGATAGCCAAACACAATTTCCACGTTTTCTCTTTCGAGGCACTCTACCAGGGCCTCGGCAACCGTCATTTCCACGAAATCACCTCCGGAAGGTTCTGCAACCGGCCGCACCTGCTACGCGCCGTTCTAATCGTCTTCCAATTGAGTCGTCTGAGCGTCGCCCACGGCTACGAATTTGCTTCCCCGAAGCATGGCTATCTTTCCTGTGCGGACGAGTTCCTTGATCCCGTATGGGCGAAAGGATTCTGCGAATGCGTTTATTTTGCCCTCATTCCCTGTACATTCGAACGTTATGGTCTTCCTGCCCAGGTCAACGACACGGGCACGGAATATCTCCGCGATGTGCAGGATCTCAACGCGCTGGCTTGGTTCGGCGGCAACTTTGATCATGACCAGTTCCCGGTCGACATATTCGTCTTCCGTTATATTACTGATCTTGATAACATCTATAAGCTTGTGGAGTTGCTTTGTAACCTGCTCTATGAGGGGTTTGTCCCCCTCTACTACGATAGTCATCCGGGAGACATCATCTCTGTCGGTGCGACCCACCGCAAGACTGTCGATATTGAAGCCGCGGCGTGCGAACAGGCCTGCAACTCGAGTAAGAACACCTGGAGCGTTCTCAACCAGCACCGAAAGGGTGTGCTTATCCATTTATTTGAAACCTCCCGCAGAGTTTTGGAAGCACGTTGAAATTACATTGTTAACAGGAAATATATCAACATTGACTGAGCTTTTAAAGCGCAATAACTAGGCCTCCCGCTCCAGCCCCGTCTCGCGGGTGGGTGGGCTGTCGAGAATGAGCGGTCGGCCCCCGCGCTACGCGCTCACACCAGTTTGCGTTCAAGATTGAATTAATCGAAAAGAGCGGGGAAGTGACTTCCCCGCACCCCGCAAGATTTGGCCGCGCGCGTCTGCGCGCGCGACCAAGCGCTCGGCGCCGGCGGCGGTTGCCCAGCACTTGCTGGGCGGCCGCCACCGCGCCATTCTTAAATAGCAGCGAAGCTGCGAGGCAGTTTGAAGGGCAAAGTTCCCCGAGCTTTTCAGCTTCTTTTGGTGCACACTTGAACGCACCTTGGTATCACACGTCGCAAAGGGAGGCCAGCAAGCATGCTTCACTTTGTGAAGCAATGCGAAGCTCGCAAAGCGTGATCTATACACCGGAGGCACTTCACTTTTTGTAAGCGCCTCATATTTGGCTTGCCTCCAACCGCACCACATTTAGTGACTGGGCTGTCTGCATGGCTGCGCGGAAAGAGGCGATTCTGTTTTTGAACAGGGTGTTATATAAGTCTGTCATAAGAGGAGATCCAATTGGGCTACGGTAAAATCATAAACTTCTTTTTTGAACTGGGGATGCTCAAAAAAACCCCTCGCTCGGGTTTTCAGTTTCTGGGGTCCGGCCGCGAATCCGTTGCCGACCATTCGTTCCGCGTGGCAATGATAGGCTTTGCTCTTGCGCGCATGGACTCAAACGTTGACCCGTTCAAGGTCGTTTGCATGTGCCTGGTTCACGATCTGCCGGAAGCGCGCACCGGGGACCGGAACTATGTCAATAAGAGATATGTCGCAGTAGACGAAACCGGTGCAATAGCCGATCTAACCGACTCACTTCCCTTTGGGGACGAGATAATCGAGCTTCTCAAAGAGTACAGGGAGTCCGCGACAGTTGAAGCCAGACTCGTTCACGATGCCGACCAGCTTGACCTGATTTTGGAGCTCAAAGGGCAAAAAGATCTCGGAAATTCCTACGCCGTAAAATGGATGCATTTCGCCAGACAGCGCCTGATTACTTCGATTGGTAAAGAGATCGCCGAAGAGATCCTGACGACTGATTCAACGGACTGGTGGTTCAAGGGACACGATGAATGGTGGGGGAAAAATCTCGAAAAATAATGAACGTAAACCGGCTGCCGGAAATGGAGTGACGATTATTCGGGGTCTTTCTTTCGGTGATCGGATATCGATATCACTTTACCCTGCGTGCCGGTTTTTTCCTCTTTCTGTCTTTTGTTCAAGACCAATTCGGGTTTTGCCGGGCTCTTTCTTGTGTCCTCGAGCTTGGATTGAGAATGTTCATCGGCTGGAGCGGTCACTTTTTCAATTCGCATCGGCCGGCCTCCCATGGTGAATTCCTGGCCGTTGTAATAGGGCTCGCGCAAAATCCAGGTTACCACCAGCAGGGGAACCTGGAGCACCAATAGTTTCACCTCAAACCAACCCGGCTTCACGTCGGCGGCTATTTCGTCGACTCTGGCAAAAAAGGTCGGGTTGTTATCCGTATATACAAGAACGACGTCCCCAACTTTGGTCATCACTGCCTGCCTGTACCTGCGGTTGTTTGGTCCGCATCGGACTTGTTAAAATCAGTATACACCCCGTCCTGACATGAATCTGCCCGGGCCGGCGATTTTTCGCATTGGTTCAATGATCGGGAGACATAAAGGACAGGCCATTTTCATTACCGCCATTTCGTTTGCGTCCCATCACGTATTCCTCGTTCACGCTTGCCGGGACCAGAGGCAGCTTTTGGATATCCGGGACCTGGAACCCAAAGAGCATCTCCAGGAATAGAGTAACGATCCTGAAGGTTGCCCCCCACAAAAGTTCGGCCCGCTCTCCGATCTTATAAATGAAACATGGGAAATCCACGGTCGTGCCTTTGAACCTCCACTCCAGATGGGGAGGGACGTACCTCCTGTAAAGGGCGTAGTTAAACGGGTTGAGAAGAGCCCGCAGAGGAAACTGCACGATCCTTTCAACCTCCCGGCTCAAGTGAAAACGTTTCTGGTATGAAACCCATGCAACCATCGGATGGATTGACCGGCGAAAGAGAATGAGGCACTGGGTGGGAAGCGGGCCAAGGAAAGTCAGGCTGAAAGGATTAAGACCCATTTCTTCCCAGGCCTCCCGGAGGCCTGCCGCATAAAGCAGCGAGAGAAAATCGGCATTTTCGGGCTGTCGTGTTTTCAATTCCTTCCAATAGGGCCATCTCGAAAGGCTTGAACCCCGAAATGCCAGAAGACGGGCAAGAAAATGGTCGAGTTTTTCAATGGCCCCGCCGGGGCAGCACAGGTCTCCAGCCTGTTTGATCTCTTTCGAGCGTTTGTTCAGGATAATGCAGATTTCCGGAATGCCGCCTTCGTCGGTGGGAAGCCACCCGAGCAGTAGCAATACGCTTGATGTGCGCTCGCCGTACCGGCAATCCTCGTTTTGGAAAAGGCTCTCCGTGCCGCAGCGCTTTGAGAGCAAGCTGATCACACGCTCCCGCAAAGCGGGGGCATCGAATATCAGGTTTAGGTTGTCCGGCGTGCTGTTCATATCGGAGAACCGTGCAGCTTTTTCTCTATGCGTTTGCCCGAGATCGGGAACAGGGTCTTTATTTCGGGAGCAAACAGGCTGATGTTGAATTCCTCGATCATTTGGCCAACATCCTCTATAAAATCAAGTCCCTCGTGCGTTGGCCGGGAAAGAATGCGCTTCCTGATCGCCTCGAATTCAGAGATGTATACTCCTAACTGACCTTCTTTCGCACGGTCTTTTTCAGGAGACACATAGGCTCGCTCCGCCCTGATTCCAAGCGCCCTGAGGCAACGTGGTATAAGTCTCACCCGGCGATCTGAAAAGCGAGCCAAAAAATCGGGCGGAATAAGTTTTTCAAGCTCTGCGGCGATAACGGCCAGCCGGTCGATGACAGCCCGGTTTGCGCCCGCCATGCGCATAAACCTATCGAGCACAGCGCGCGTATCGTGCCTCTGCCGCACCGCTTCGAGAACAGACGTGCGAATCTCATTGCCGAGAATTCCCATACGGCCTTTTAGTCTTTCAACATTTTCCAGAAAAGCGTCCCGGTTGGGATGCTGCGCTGAGTCCAATTCGAACAGGCCGCGTAGAATATAATCATAGAGAGCGGAAGACGCCTCCTTTATGCTGCCCATGAAAAAAACTTTCGATGCGAATGTATCCGGAAAGGCCCAGTCTTTTCGGAACACTTTGAGTTCGCCGGCGAATGTCTGTTTATAAAGACGCATAAGCCCTGCGCGGGTCGATTCCCTTGCGCTGCCGGGCTCAGCGAACAGACGAACGGCAACCTTTCTTTGCTCATCAGCCAAACCGGGGTAGGCAAGCCGCCGAATCCCCAGTGCATCCGTTCCGATTTCTATGCTCTGCGGCAGGTCCCCGAAATCGGAGCCTTCGAGTTCATCTCGTTCCCAGTTTTCTCTGGCCTCATCCCACAGTTGGTCCTCGTGCTTTTCAATGGCAAAGGGCCGAAGGGTTTCGATGTTACGTCCCGAGGCCAGAACGTTTCTCTGAGGTCCGAGCACCTCAAAGCGCATCCTGAGGTGATCGGGCAACTGCTCCGTGTCCCACTGGTCGGGTGTAATCCGGGTTCCCGTGATATTGAACACCGCTTCGCTAAGCCGGCTATAAAAGTCTCCGTGTCCGAAAACAAGCTCTTGCCATATTCGCCGGGCGGTTTCGTTAACCGGCGCCAGATATCTGCGAATGCCTTTGGGAAGACCCTTAAGCAGGACCGTTACTTTTTCCGGGAGCATACCTGGAACAAGCCACTCGAAGGGTTCAGAAGACAGGACCGGTAGAGTATGGACCGGGACCGTGAGCGTGAGGCCGTCGTCGTCCTCGCCGGGGCGAAACGTGTATCGAACAGGAAGTTCAGTCCCCTTTGCGCTTAGTGTATCGGGGAATTGCTCCTGAACGTCCCAATCGGGTTCGGTTCGAAGGAGATCTTCCTTCTTCATTTTCAAAAAGTCGTCTCCTCCCCTGGCACGGATGAGCATGTCAAAAGACTTGAGGTCTGCGATTTGGGGAATACGCTCATCATAGAATCCAAATAAGGATTCGGCGTCGATAAGGAGGTCCCTTCGGCGGGTCTTGCTTTCGAGTTGTTCAATTTCTGAGAGCAGTGCCTGGTTGTGGTCCAGAAAGCCGTATCTACCGGGAATGTCTGCTTCGATGAGTGCTGAACGGATGAAAATTTCGCGCGCTTCGGCAAGATTTATGCGCGCGAAGTGGACTTTGCGCCGGTCCACTAAGGTGAGGCCGTAGACAGTGGCCTTTTCGAAAGCCATGACCTGGCCGCGCTTTTTCTCCCAGTGCGGTTCCGACCAACTGTACCTGCACACGTGCCTCCCTACCTCTTCTATCCATACGGAGTCAATGTTTGCCGCCGTGCGCGCAAAAAGTCGGGAGGTCTGCACCAGTTCAGATGCGACGATCCATTGGCCGCCTTTGTTGAAGATGTTCGATCCCGGAAATACCATGGCCTGCCGGTTTCTTGCGGCCGAGTAGATGTTTTTCTCCTTGCGCAAAGCCACTTGGCTGAGATAGCCGCTCAGAATCGAGCGGTGGATGGCGTCATAGCTCGCCGGGGTAGAATTTTCGACAAAATCGCCGAGTTCGTTGAGAATGGAGCGAAGTTGCTCAAAAATGTCACGCCACTCACGGACCCGCCGAAAAGAGAGAAAATGCTCGCGGCAAAACTTTCGAACCTGGCTGGAAGTCCTTCGGGGGGAACGTTTTGCATCTATGCGGCCGGGAGCGCCGTTACCGGTAAGGCCCACGCCGCCATCAGGGGAGGTCGTGGTGTTCCGGCGCGCCGCTTCGGGCATGGTTCCGGTAGTGACCGGTTCCTGCCAGCAGCCCTGCCAGATTCTTAAGAGAGACACAAAATCGGAGCGCGGGTCTCGAAAAACAGCCTGCGCATGCTCAGCCGCTGCTTCCTGATCGAGGGGCCTCTCGCGCGGGTCCTGGATGCTCAGAGCAGCGCCGATAATCATCAGTTCCCCGAGTGCGTTTTCCCGCCTTGCCTCGATCAGCATCCTGGAGATACGCGGATCGACCGGTAGCCGGGCCATCGTTTTGCCAATAGGCGTAAGTCTGAGGTGATCGTCAACTGCGCCGAGTTCCCGCAGAACTGAGAAGCCGTCCTTGATCGCGGCGGGAGAGGGCGGATCCAGGAAAGGAAAATCCTGTATTCTGCCCAGCTTCAGATAGAGCATTCGCAGTATTACCTCGGCAAGGTTGGACCTCTGGATTTCCGGTGGCGTATACATAGGCCGCTCAAGGTATTCTATTTCGGAATAGAGCCTCACGCAGATGCCCGCCCTCACGCGGCCGCATCGCCCTTTCCTCTGGTCTGCGCTCGCCCTGGATATTGGCGCCACCGGAAGGCAGCGGGTCTTTGACCGTGCGTTGTACCAGGCTATTCTGGCCAGTCCCGTGTCGATTACGTACTTTATTCGCGGAATTGTGATGGAAGTTTCCGCGACGTTTGTGGCAACGACAATCTTGTCCCCGGAAATCGGGGCGAAAATCTTTTGCTGGTCGGATGCCGCCATTCTACCGAAAAGAGGCATGACAGCGGTGTTCGCATAGCGTTGATCTTCGAGGCGCTGGACCGTTTCCATGATGTCGCTTTCGGTCGGCATGAATATAAGAATATCGCCTCTTTTGCCGGGGTTGAGTTTGAACAGGTCAGCCGCTGCAACCGCCTGGTCGATGTAGTTCACATCCCCGGAGTCTTCATTGTCAGTCTCAGCGGGGGGCCGGTACCACACCTCAACCGGCCAGGTCCTTCCGGAAACTTCGATGATGGGCGCCCCGCCGAATGCGCTGGAAAATTTTTGCGGATCGATCGTGGCCGAGGTAACGATCACCTTGAGGTCGTGTCTTTTACAGAGAGTCTGTTTGAGAATGCCGATGAGAAAATCTATATTGAGGGTGCGCTCGTGCGCTTCGTCCACGATGATCGTGTCATAGGAGCCGAAATTTCTGTCATTTTGCGCTTCAGCGAGCAAAATGCCGTCGGTCATGAATTTTATTCTTGTCGTGCGGGCGGTGCGATCCTGGAAACGTATTTTGTATCCGACGAGGCCGGGTCCGTAATGTTCGAGTTCTTCGGACACCCGTGCGGCAAGGGTGATCGCCGCGATCCGGCGAGGCTGAGTGCTGCCGATCAGGCCGGACCTGCCTCTTCCCGCCTCTAAGCAGAACTTGGGAATCTGCGTGCTCTTGCCCGACCCTGTTTCACCTGTAATTACGAGGACCTGGTGTTCGCGGATAGCGCTGACGATCTTTTCCCGCCATTCGGAAATAGGCAGCTCGGCAGGGTAGGAGGGCACAAATACTTGCGGAATAGCACCATTGTCGAAATATTTTCTCTTGGACGGGGAAGCAGCCATCGAATGTGAGTCTAACCACTCCATTTTGATTGAGTCAATATTTTATATTCTATTATAATCCCCACAAGAAATTCCGGTTTATTTTCCGCCGGCGATGAAAGGACGTCAATGATTGGGTTAAAAACCAGGGTGCAGGAAGCCGCCGATTCGATAAAACAACGCCTGACAAGCGAGCCGGCAGTGGGATTAATACTTGGAACGGGCCTCGGCGGCATTGTGGACAAGATCGATAAGGCTGTCGTGGCGCCTTACCGGGAAATACCTCATCATCCGGTTTGTACCGCCCCGGGTCATCAAGGATGGCTTGTATGCGGCAGGTGGGCGGGAAAGCAGGTTATTGCCATGGAGGGGCGTTTTCACCTGTACGAAGGATATTCGCCCCAGACGATTTCATTTCCAATCAGGGTCCTTCGGGCACTGGGAACGAAAACACTTTTGCTTTCGAACGCCGCCGGGGGGCTAAACCCGAATTTCGAGGCAGGGGACCTGATGGTGATAACAGACCACATAAATTTTACCGGGCAAAACCCGCTGGTTGGAGCCAATGTCGATGAGTGGGGTCTGCGGTTTCCGGACATGGTCGAGCCATACAGCCGCCGCCTCATTGAGCTTGCCGAAAAAACGGCTCTCAAAGAGGGCATTGGGCTCCGCAGAGGTGTATATGCCGGGGTGCTCGGCCCTTGTCTTGAGACCGCCGCCGAGACGCGTTTTTTGAAAATGTCAGGGGCCGATGCCGTTGGCATGTCCACCATCATGGAAGTCATAACGGCAGTTCACGCAGGCATGGAAGTCCTGGCAATATCTGCAATAACAAACGTCAACCTGCCCGATTGCTACAAGCCGGCGGCAGTAGAGGAAATCATGGAAACAGCAGGCATTTCAGGAAAAATACTCAGCAGGCTGTTTGAGAAGATCCTTGAACAGTGTTGAAGTAGAGATGAAGCGGGAAGCGAGAAGCAGGGAGCGGGAAGCAAGAAATAAGAAGCGTGAAGCAGGAAGCAGAAAGCGGGGAGCAGGAAATACGAAGCAGGAAGCGGGAATTAAAGCCTTTTTTCCACTCCACGCTCCCCGCTTCCCTTTCTTTCAATCTGCCCATGGACTCCAGTACTTTCTCTGAAAAAAATCCTGCCCAAAGATCTCCAGATTTGAGCCGCATTTTTTTATACGGCCCTCGTACATAACCGCTGTCTTTTCGGCCAGGAATGGAATTTCGGTATAATCGTGCGTAACGAACAGGGTGGTCATGTTCATCTGTTTGAGAATCGCGCCCAGATCGTTAAGAAGCGAATTGCGGGTGGGGTAGTCAAGCGAGCCGAACGGTTCATCCAGGAAAAGAAGGTCAGGCTCGAGGGCAAACGCTCTGGCAAGGCTCGTACGTTGAGCCTCGCCTCCCGAAAGCAATCTTGCCTGCTGCGAGGCAATATGGGCTACGCCAAAAAGGTCGAGCCACTTTTGGGCCCTGGCAAGGGCCGCTTTACCGGGCACTTTGCGTATGCGCAAAGCCGTAGTGATATTGCCAAGTACAGACATATCGAGCAGGAGGGATTCCTGAAAAACGACGGCCATTCGGCGGCGCAGCTGAAGAAGATTGTTCGGGCCGGCGGTGACCCCGTCGAGTTCGATGGATCCGGAGGTGGGCTGATGGAGCAGGGCCAAGGTGAGAAGGAAAGTTGTTTTTCCTGCCCCGTTGGGACCTATGAGCGCGATGGTCTCACCCTGATTGAGGGAAAAATAATCGACGCTGAAAATCTCCCTGGCGGAATCTGCCCGCCTAAGATTTCTGGCAACCAGCAATGGTTTCAATATGGTTCAGCAGCCTTTCGGATTACATCTTGACAAATAAGCGTTATGTCAGCCCTGGCATATACTATTTTACGGCCATCCGGTCAAAGTAATTGGTTACCGGCGCACGTAACCACGATCAACTAATGACTGTGATGGTCCGGCAAAATGCTGTCCGGAAAAATGCGAGAATCGGGGCGCAAACGTGGTGATCCCTGTGGTCGCGGTTTTTGTCCACCACGAAGGGGGAGCGTAGCGTGGTTAAGTGAACACAAAGGAAAGGTCCCGGGAGGTGAAGGCCATTCCCACAGGTACTCATGAGCCGGATGAACCCGGTCTTGAAGCGGGCTGCTCACTGTTCACCCATTATGGCTCTTGGAATGGAAATGGAAGACCGGAAACTCAAAAAGCTTTCGAGTTCCAATCTTCCATTATGTATGACGTCAAAATGCTTTTAGCGTTTGAGCCGTCGACTTCAGGGCAGTGAAATAAGGTCCTTCATGTGCCGCAGAGGTTCCCTCCCTCCGACTACCCCGTAATCGCGTTATCCACTAATAATTACATATTTTGCACTGGGCATAGGGACCACAACATTCATCCGCGAACGCTTTGGTGGTACTGAACTTTGCAGAGCCCAGAAGCATGTTCACGGGAACTATTTTCCCTACTTTCGACGCAACTTTGTCTAGTGTCGGTGCTTTGTTTTCCACTCCGGCTTTCATTGTTACGCCCGATAACACAATTGCTGCTGATACGGCTACTGTCGCAATAATTTGCTTCTTCTTCAATGTTCTCACCTCCTTTCAGCTTTAGCCACTCCTGGCCGGCCTAAAATTCACGGGATTCATCTTTCCAATAGCGACAACTATCATCATCCAGCGTACAGCCCTACCGTCCGTCTTCTAAACTTCATTTTTCGACTTATTTTCTAAATAGAACGCCTTTAAAGTCTGAGCGGCAAATTCCTTATTTTGATGGCAATAAGACTTAAAAATTGAACCCTTATGGATTCTTGCGTGACAGGGGCAGCCTCCGCCGCAGTAAAGCGCCGCTGAACACTTGAGGCATTCGGGAACATTAAGAAGATTGCGCCTGGAATACTTCTCTTTCAAGGCAAAGAATTTTACCTTTCCGCGAGAAAAGGTTCCAACACGCCTGTCCTTGTGGCCGGCTTCTTCATAACACTGGTAAATATCACCCAAAGGATCCACAACGTAGAAGATGTCAGTGCCCAGGCCGCAATGTCTCACCTTGGGAATGATTCGTTCTGTCTGCATTTCTAAAAATTTATTCATAAAATCATAATTAGAAGGAGGGCGATTAGTCCTGACAGCAACTGCTTGAAATGTTTGGCGAAATATATCAATATCTTCGCTCGAACTGTTTCCGCATGTAAAAGTATTGATTGGTGCAAAATAGACACCGACCTGAGGGTGGCCCAATATTTTTTCTTTCTCAAGAAAATCAACAAGATTCCGGGATGATTCCAGTCTTCCGGAATGCACATGCATACGGATTACAACGTGCGCCTTCGATTGAATTACTTGACGAACAGCGGCAATCATAGCATCAAAGGTAGGTTTGCCTGACTGGGGAATTCGATTTTTATCATGGAACAATTGATCTCCATCCAAAGTTACCTGGACACTTTGAATCTTCCCTTTTTCCGGGCCGATCAAGTCCACCATTTCCGATAAAGTAGTTGCATTGGTAGCTACCGAAACTCTGATAGAGGGGTGCTTCTTCGTGTAGGCAAGAATCCTTGCAATAGCCTCTCTATTGGCGGGAAGCAAAGGTTCTCCACCAAACAATGTGAAAGTGAACTCCCTGGGAATTTTCGGAAACAGTTGGGATAAATACGTGGTAAAAATGCTGTCTACTAATTCCGGACTCATTGGCGGGACCTTAAAGTCATGGCCCAGGGATTTCTGATAGCAGTAACTGCATGAGAGATTACAATTATACGTGAGAATAAAACTAAGATTCCCCATCTTTTGTTTTTTGTCAAATTTGCCGCTTTTTTGCAAAATGACCTGGACCAGCTTCCTGAATTCCTCAAGTTCGCGTTTGGGTGTCAGGGCCGTAAGATGTCCGCGTTGCAAAAGGTGTTCTTTTTCTTCGGAAGAAAGAAAAGACAGATCGGCTCCATCGGACAAAAGGTTTGCATATTCCGTCGGAACAAGATCGATGCACTGCGTTGATCCGCTATAAAGCAGTGAAGTTCCGTCACCAATTTCGACGTGGTTCAGGTAGCTGCTGGCTCGTAGATTCTTCATTTTTGGATCTTTTGCCTCAACACCCAATTGTTATTTCTTCCCAGACCGGCAAACTCCAAGGGTAACCCCAAAGCGCGTAAAATGATACGGTTTCGCAATCGAACATGCAATTAGTTTCCATCCGGAGTTTCCGGCTGGACGCCAATTAGTATTTCTTTGAGCCTGAATAATGCGTCAATTTGGCTCCCAACTAGAGCCGAACTGCATTTCCGGCTGGATTCCATGCTCGGATCAGTGAGTTCTCATACATCACCCTTAACTCTTCTTCATGCCCGTGCCATTGACACTCCGCCATGCCTCAAGTATAGTTTTAACTGGCTCAAATGGTTGAAAACTTGAGTTATTGTCGGTTCTGGCGGGCCGTTGGACTTTACATTTATCCGCACAGGGAATTATGGATTAGCGAAAATATATATGTTGACCTCGACAAGCAGGGAAACCTGGTCAGCATGACAATTGAGCATGCACGCACCAATGCTCGGCTCAATGAGTTCTCATACCAGGAAATCGACCTCGCGCAAGAGGACGGCCGGACAATGCCATGAGTGAGGCCGAAAGCATCGTGTCTTTTCACCCCGATGGGGTCTCATACCGGCGCTGGCCCGGATAGCTGGTTATCCGGGGCGAATAGCCCTCCGCCTCGCTTTGAAAAATTAAATTATGGGATTGCAGGGGATGTTCGATTATCTTGATATGTAATGTATTTCGCCTTAGTATCTGAGACGTGCCGATCGATTATATGCTGCTGCAAGTCCGATTGCGACTGTTTTGGGTCTCAGACGTAGGTATGTTCTGGAGAAAGGTATGGAAAATACTGACGATCTGCTCGTTGCAACCTGCCGGACCATGATAAATACAGTGCTCTCATGCCTGGATAACGCTACGAAGGGCACAATATACAAGATCGGCCCGATGCCGGAACTGATAGCGATGCGCGTTCTGTCAGGCGTCGAAAAACAGGATTCGGATGAGTTGGAATGGGGATTGCCCGCAGTATCCGATTACAATCCTCCGGGCAAGAAATGGGATGATTACAAGGACCAGCCCGGACGTGTTCTGGAAGCAATGGGTTGGTGTGTCGACAAGCAGATGAGCTGGACGGCGGACAACCCGATGCAAGATCCCCGCAGCGTCAGAAAGCAACTCTTGGGAGAACGGGAAGATGAATTCCACATGGAGCCTGTGCTTGTCGGGAAAAAGAGCCTCTACGGCCATTCAGTCGAAAAGATTCAATATCCGGTCGATTGGCAGGGAAACCCCATCTGGCAGGACAGCGAAAATGTGGTTGCAGCCGTTATAAAGATTCATTTTAAGCCGGGGACATTGAAGCGCGGAGATCGTTCGACCAGAATCATCCGG
>Ga0187858_10004353_pt1 | contig 13301 bp, 14 predicted proteins | sample June2016WEW_8_15_FD_133015 | JGI IMG/M metagenome (GOLD analysis project Ga0187858, IMG submission 133015) | Peatland microbial communities from SPRUCE experiment site at the Marcell Experimental Forest, Minnesota, USA - June2016WEW_8_150 | ecosystem: Environmental > Terrestrial > Soil >...
CCGCGCTGCATGGCCACGCGTTGGGCTCCTGCGCGGGCCAGGAAGACCTCCTTGACATTCGGAGCGCGGAAGCGGAAAGTGACGCTTCGGTCGGCGTGCACCTCCGGCGAGACCACGGTCTTGGGCGGCTGAGCCAGCACGGGCAGGGCGGCGGCCGCAAGGCAAAGGAGAAGGTTGCGTGTCATGACAATAGCAATTCTATGCGAAATTCAGATCCGGTTGGCGCCGGTGCGGGGACTACCGCGCTAGTGCGGTAAACTCAAAGTAACTCAAAGGTGCCGTATGGAAGCGAGCGATCCCGTCGGTCTTCACCGAAAAGCCGCGCTGGAGGTTGGCGATGTGGCGGGACTGAAGTCCCGCTGCAGGCTGAAGCCCGCGCCACGTGCTGCTCGCAGCCGAGCGCTCGTCGTCATCGCCTTGTTCGCCGCCACATCGCCGTTGCTCTGGGCGGGCGACGTCACTTTCACCGATGTGGCGCCCGTCCTTTATCGACATTGCGCGAACTGCCACCACGCGAACGACATCGCTCCCATGTCGCTGCTGACGTATAAGGAGACCCGGCCGTGGGCTGCCGCCATTCGCGAAGCGGTATTGACCCACCAGATGCCGCCCTGGAAAGCCGACCCGAGCTACGGCAAGTGGTCCAACGACTGGAGCCTGAGCGCGAGCGAGATCGCCACGATTAAAGCCTGGGTCGATCAGGGCGCCCAGGAAGGCGATCCCAAACTGTTGCCGGCAGCCCCGGTCTTCTCGACGGATTGGAAGATCGGCAAGCCGGACGCGATCATCTCGATTCCGCCGCACACGCTGACCGCGGACGGTCCGGACGAATACGAATACTTCACCGTGCCCACAAATTTCACAGAGGATAAGTGGGTGGTGGCGGCCGAACTGCGTCCCGGCAACCGCCGGATCGTGCACCATGCGCATGTCTCCGTCACACAACCGGAGCACTCCAAGACCGCCGGCGACAAGAAGGAAGAACCGGCCGACCCGCAGGAAGCCTATTCGGACTGGCTGCTGGTGCACGAGGGGAAGCTGCGTTGGATGCGCTACGAAGCTCCGGTGATCGACGACGGCTGCATCGTAGACGACAACTCCTACTTCCCGGGGAAAAAGCCGCGCGACGAAATCTTCGCGGGCGCGCCCTGGGGCTTGCTCGGCTCGTACCTTCCCGGAAGAGGGCCGGACGTGTTTCCCGAGGGAACCGCGCGCCAGATTCCAGCCGGCGCCAACCTCACCTTTCAGATCCACTATTCCAAGGCGACCAAGAAACCGGAGACCGATGTCACCAGCGTGGGCCTCATCTTTGCGAAGGCGCCGCCCAGAACAGTCGCCAGGCGGGTGGACCTGTCGAACTACTTTTTCCGGATTCCGGCCGGCGATTCCAACGTGGAAGTCTCCGAGTGCCACACCTTCCATCAGGACATGTATCTGACCAGCCTGACGCCGCACATGCATCTGCGCGGGAAGGACGCGCGGTTTGAAGTCACTTATCCGGACGGCCGCAAAGAAACGCTGCTGTTTGTTCCGCATTACAATTTCAACTGGCAGATCACTTACCGTATGAGCGAGGCGAAGTTCATCCCGAAGGGAACGCGCCTCGCGATCGTTTCGCATTTCGACAACTCGCCGAATAATCCACTGAACCCCGATTCGACGAAAGTAGTGCGCTGGGGTGAGGCCAGCGAGATGGAAATGATGGACGGCTGGATCGAATACGTAGATACGCCGCCGCGGGTCAGCGGTTCAGGCGCTCAGTTATCGTCACGGGCTGGCTCAAGCGGAAACTGATCTTGGTTTCCGACGGCAGTGTGACGGCCTTGGCCCGGGTGGCCGCGACCCCGCCGGCTCCGGCAACGCCGCCCGCGCCCGCTCCGATTGCGGCGCCCTTGCCGCCCCCGGCTATAGCTCCGATGATCGCTCCGACGGCGGCAGCGCCTCCTACGATGCCTACGTCCTGGCCCGTCGAGCCGGGGGCCTGCTTCCGGAAGGTCGCGGTCTGTATGGCGACATGCTGCCCGTCGGAAAGATTCAGCTTGGTCAGCTCCACGCCGAGAGCGGCCTGGCCTTTGACGTGACTGGCTTTTTGGACTTCCACGATCTTGCCTTCGACATGGGCGCCGCGCTCGGCGATGACGAATCCATCCGCGGCCAGAGGGGCATCGAGCGTCGCGGTGAACGTGTCGCCAGTCTGATTATGCTCGCTCGACAGGCTTTCGCCGAGACGTACCGTTAGCAGCAGTCCCGCTTTCAAGGTGACCGAAGGGGCGGGCGGCGTGATGGTCGCGACTCCGTATTGGACTTCCACCTGCTCTGGGGCAGGCGCGGGAGTGGGAGTTGTTTCGACTGGGGCGGTGGGAGCCGGTGGCTCCTGGACCGGCGCCGGAGCGGGCGGAGCTGGCGCGGGAACGACCGATTGCACCGGTTCTGGCGGCGCTGGCGGCCGATTCTGCGCGACGGCGATCACCGCCGGCTTCACGGGCCGGGCAGGCTTGGCGGGACTCGATGGGCGCATCGGCTGCGAATGATGGGTCATCGCACGGACCGGCTCCTCCGCAGGCGGTTCCGGCTCCGATGTGGCCTTCTCGGGCGACGGCGAGGGCTCTGCCGCAGCGGGCGCTGCCTCGGCAGGTCGCGCAACGGGCTCAGTCGCGGCGGGCGGCGCGACTGGCGCGGGGGCTACGCTGGCGGCTGTGACTGGAGCGGGTTGCGGCCGCTGCGTGAATCGCATCACCATGGCCCCCGCCAAGGCCCCGACCAGTACAAGAAGTCCAATTTGCAGTGGTTTCATCTGATTCGCTACACCTATGGAGTCGGACGAACCGGCTCGCAGTTCCGTTTCCAGTGTAACTCCAGGTAAAATGAAGACTCCAGGCCATGCTTCGCTTCCCAGCACAATTCGAGATCGGACCCGTGCGCGTGACGCCCGCCACGGTGCTCGCGCCCATGGCCGGCGTGACCGATACCGTGTTCCGCCGCTTCATACGCAACCTGGGCGGATGCGGGCTGCTGATGACCGAATTCACCAGCTCCCATGGCGTCCGCGCGTCGCTCGGTGCGCGCAAGCCCACGCGCACCCTCAAGTACCTGGCTTTCGAACCCGTCGAGCACCCCATCACGGCGCAGTTGTTCGGCGCAGATCCGGAGGTGATGGCGGACGCGGCGCGGGTATGCGAGGATTTGGGCTTCGACGTGGTGGACATCAACTTCGGCTGCCCGGTGAACAAGGTAGTGAAATGCAATGGCGGATCGGGCCTGCTGCGCGACCTGCCGCTGGTGGAACGGATTCTGCGGCAGGTACAGACGGCTATCTCCATTCCGCTGACCTTGAAGTTTCGCGCCGGGTGGAGCGATCGGGAACTTGTGACGGTCCAGATGGCGCGACTGGCCGAGGACTGCGGAGTGCGGGCTATCGCGCTACACCCGCGCACGCGCGAACAGGGTTACAGCGGCAAAGCCGATTGGTCGCGCATTGCCGATGTGAAGGCCGCCGTGCGCATCCCGGTGATCGGGAACGGCGACATCAATTCGCCCGAAGATGCCGTCCGCATGGTTGCCGAAACCAATTGCGACGCGGTCATGATCGGCCGCGCGGCTTCGTCCAATCCGTGGATTTTCCGGCAGATCGCGCAGTATCTCGCCACCGGCAGTTACGACCAGGCCGGACACCAGGATCGCTACCAGATGATGCGGACTTACTACGCCATGCTGATCGAGCGGCAGGAGCGGGATAGCGTGGGAAAGATGAAGCAGTTCGCCACTTACTTCACGCACGGCGTGGCGCACGGGGCCAAGTTGCGTGCGGAGATCTATCACGCCGCCGAGGGCTCCCGCATCCTGGAGCTGGTCGATGAGTTCTTCAGCCGCGAGGTAGCCGCCGCATAAGTCCGGTGAAGCAGGTCAAGATCATCACCGACGGATCCTGCCTGGGCAACCCGGGGCGCGGGGGCTGGGCTTGCATCCTGCGCTACAACGAGCACAAGCGCGAGCTGTACGGATACTCGCCGCATACCACCAACAACCGCATGGAGCTGACGGCCGCCATCGAGGGTCTGAAGGCGCTGAAGGAACCGTGCGAGGTGGAAGTGATCACGGATTCCGAGTACGTGAAGAACGGCATCACCGCATGGGTGCCCAATTGGAAGCGGCGCAACTGGATGACTAGCCAGAAGAAACCGGTGGTCAACCAGGACCTCTGGGAAGAGCTGGATGAGCTCGCGGCCAAGCACCAGACCAGGTGGTCGTGGACCAAGGGCCACGCCTCCCACGCGGACAACAACCGCTGCGATGAGCTGGCCCAGATGGCCGCGCGGGAGCAGCGGAAGGGCGCGCGCTGATACAATCCGAAGATGCCCAACGAAATCTACGCTCTATTCGATACCACGGAAGGGAAGTTCAAAGTCAAGCTGTTCGCCGATAAGGCGCCCAAGACGGTCGAGAACTTTGTCAGCCTGGCCGACGGCACGAAGACCGGCAAGCCTTTTTATGACGGCACGGTTTTTCACCGGGTCATTCCGAATTTCATGATTCAAGGCGGCGACCCCGAAGGCACCGGGCGAGGCGGTCCGGGGTACAAGTTCGCCGACGAGTTTCATCCCACGCTGAAGCACACCAAGGCCGGCTTTCTCTCGATGGCCAACGCCGGTCCGAATACCAATGGCAGCCAGTTCTTCGTCACAGTCGCGGCCACGCCCTGGCTCGACAACAAGCACAGCATTTTCGGCGAAGTGACGGAAGGGTACGACGTGGTGAAGAAGATCTCCGAAGTGCCGCGGGCCAGTCAGGACCGGCCGGTCAAGGAAGTGAAAGTGAATTCGGTGAAGATCGAGAGGGCGTGATGAAACGAGTGCTGCTGTTGCTGGCGTTCGGCGTCACGGCGTTTGCGCAGGAAGGCTTCGAGCCGCTCTTCAACGGCAAGAACCTGGATGGCTGGGACGGCGATCCGCGCATGTGGAGCGTGCGCGACGGCATGATCGTGGGCCACACCGAAGGCGTCACGATGACCGACAATTCGTTCCTGATCAGCAAGCAGTCCTACCGCAACTTCATTCTGCGCGTGGACATGAAGCTGCGCAACCACAACAGCGGCATTCAGTTTCGCAGCGAGGCGCTGGCCAACTGGGTGGTGCGCGGATACCAAGCCGACGCCGCGCAGGACAATTATTGGGGGAATATCTACGACGAGAAAGGCCGCGGCACGCTGGTGGATGGCTGGAAGGGCAAGGGTGAGAAAGCCGTGAAGCTCACCGATTGGAACGACTACGAAATACTGTGCGACGGCGATCACATCAAGCTGACGCTGAACGGGGTGGTGACCGCCGACGTGCACGACTCCGCGCGGCTGGAAGGGATCATCGCTTTCCAGTTGCATCGCGGTCCGCCGATGGAAGTATACTTCCGCAACGTGCGGATCAAGATTCTGAAATAGGACGCCGGACGACGTTGAGACTGGCGATCTTCGGCGGCACTTTCGATCCCATACACAATGCCCATCTGGCGGTGGCGCGTGCGGCTGCCGCGAACTTCCAACTCGACCGCGTGTGGTTTGTCCCGGCGGAACGGCCTCCGCACAAGGCGGGCGTGACGCACGCGCCGTACGAGGACCGCTACCGCATGGTGGAGCTGGCCTGCCAGGGCGAGCCCAAATTCGAGGCGTCGCGGCTGGAGCAGGGATCCGGCGGCAGTTATTCGATCGACACGATTGAGAAGGTGCGGGCGCGCCTGGCGTCCGGCGACGAGTTGTTCTTCCTTATCGGGGCCGATGCCTTCGCGGAGATCGAAAGCTGGCGGCGCTGGCGCGACGTGGTGCGCGAGGTGGAGTTCCTAGTGGTCAGCCGGCCGGGCCATCGTTATGCCGTTCCGCAAGAGGCGCGGGTACACCGCCTGGAAACTTTAGACCTGCCGGTTTCGTCCTCGGGAATCCGGCGCAGGCTGGCGGCTGGCGAGGACAGCGTAGAGGTGCCCGCCGCGGTGCTGGAGTACATTCGCGCGCGGGGATTGTATCGCGGCGGTTGAGCCGCGCCTTATTTGATGATTTCGTCCAGCCCATCGGTGAGCTGATCGAGGTAATGCAAAGATGGCGATTCGAGCAGGCCTTGGATCGCCGCGTCCCAACCTCGGGGAAGCTTCTGGCAGAGGCGGCGGGCATGTTCGACCGAGCGCTTCTCGCCGGGGTTTGGCACGGCGTTCACGGCAAAAAGGATGTCCCAGTAACTCGCCAGGAACGCGGCTACGCGATGGTTCACGCTGACCAAATCGCCGCGCCGCAGGGCCGCTTCGATCTGACGGCGATAGGAAGAGATGTTGCTCCGTAAGATTGGGTAGTTCTTGGCGACGATGGCGCGCTGCAGTGCTTCCGGATATGGCTGTCGGGCCTTGTGCTGCAATCCTGCGTACCAGCGGCTGGGATCGTAGAGCGCGCGGGAGTGCAGCACATTCCACCAGAAGCACGTCGAGTATCCGACCGATGCCTCGTGGCGCACCAGCACGCGCACGAGTTGTTCTTCGATCCAAGCCGGGCTGCGATACATGAGATCGATCCCGCGGCCAGAGCTGCGCTCGATCCACTCATCGCCCGTCTCCCAGAAACGATTGTCGATCTCGGTGCGATCCGCGAAGTCGCCGGCTATCGCGCGGCGCGCTTCGATGGGGATCTCAGCGCCGGTGTAAACGTAAAGGTCGATGTCCGAGAGAGCGTCGGCAACGCCCGCGCCTTCCGATCCTGCCAGCGCGATGGCTCTGACCTGCGGGAAGTTCGCAAAGCGCGCGGCGACCGATTCGGCAAGCGGGCTGGGGGTCATCGCAGGCAGACGCCGTGCAGAAAGCTATCGACCATTTCGTCCACAATCTCCGCGCGGTTCTTCTGCGTGATGCGATTGCCGAACAGCAGCCGCACCAGTCCGTGATAGGTCAGCATGCCTGTGAATCCGCGCGCGGCGGTCTGCGGGTCCATCGGCCGGAAAGCGCCGGCGTCGATGCGCCGCTGGATATAGCCGGCGAGCACGTTGAAGAATCCCTGGACCTGGCGCTCGAAGAACCGGTCGGCCAGTTCATGGCGTTCCAGGGCGCTGAAGAGAAGCAGGCGCATAAAGTCGGGATCCTCTTCGTAGCGCTCCAGGAGCAGGTTGCCTAGAAAACGGAAGAAGGCGCGGTCGTCGCCGGACTCTTGAAGCGACAGAAGCTCGGCGCCCTGCTGCTGACCTTGCTTAGATTTGGTTTCGATGATGGCGCTGTAGAGGTCGTTCTTGGTTTCGAAGTGCTGATAGAGGACGGGCTCAGTCACACCCAAGGCAGAGGCCAGCTCACGTGTGGTAGCACCGCGAAAGCCTTTTTCGGCAAAAAGGTGGATGGCGGCGTCCACGATAGCGGCGCGGCGATCCTGGCTTTTCATGCGCGTTGACATGGCTGGCGGCAGCCAATCCAGGCGATGGCTAAGCGGAGTATAACAGACCAGGGCGCATTGGGTCGTGTGCTCGCTCGCCTAGCTGCAGTTCTTGGCAACAGGCGCTGTGAGTCGCGGTTGGCAGGCGAAAGCGCCTGCCCCACCACCGGCTAAAAATGCAGCTTCAACGCGAACTGTAGAATGCGCGGGTCAAAGGCGGCTTGCACCTGTCCGAACGACGACGAACTGAGGTTCGTATTCATGGTCGTGAACGCCGACACCAGACCGGCCGGCGAAATACCTCCCACGAAGTTGGTGTGGTTGATGACATTGAAGGCTTCCGCGCGCACCTCCATGCGGAAGCGTTCGGTAATGCCGAAGATCCGGCTGAGCGCCACATCGACGTTCACCGTACCTGGGCCGCGCAACTCATTGCGACCCACATTGCCGAACGTGCCGGTCGGATTCGGAACGAACGCCGCGGGGTTGATCCACTGGTCGCAGGGCGCGGATTTGCAGGCGGGCGTAGCCGGGTAGACATCCGCCAACACTTGGTCGGGCCGGTCGTTGTTTAGGTCGGTGAGCGAATCGTCATGGCCCGTGGTCACCGTCAGAGGCTGGCCACTGGCCACGTGAAACAGGGGCGCAAACTGCCAGTTGTTCAGCAAGTGGCTCACCCAGGGGTTGCCACCCGTCCGGGAACTCAACGCCACCAGCGAAGCGTTGAAATTGTGGCGCGTATCGAAGATACACGGACCCCAGTCGGCGTGGCGGTTGAAAGGCTGCGAATTCGCCGGGGTGGCCAATGCCGCGCCGAAATCATAATCGGACTCGCAGTAAGAGTCCGTGTAGTTGGCGTTAAACGTGAAGTGCCCGAAACGGTGCTGGATAGATACCAGCAGAGCTTCGTAGTGGGCCACGGCTCCGTCATCGGTCGTGTCAATACTCGAATAGGACTTGCCCAGAGTGGGGTCTGTCAGGTAGAGGAGGCGGCGCTGGTTGGTATTAGACGAAGTCGAACAGGTGGAATAGGCTATGCCATTGATGGTACACGGGCCAGTGCCCAAGTACTCAGCGGGATCGATTTCGTGAGTGATCCAGAGATGGCTCGTATGGTTGCCCAGATAGCTTGCCGAGGCCAGCCAGCCGGCCTTAAGCTGCCGCTGATAGGTTACGTTCCACTGTGCCACCGAGGTGGGCTTCGGATTGATAGGCATGTTCACATATACGCCCTCGGCCGGGAAAAAGAGATTTCCGGGCTTTTGCGGGAATGGGTTGCCGCCCGAGTAGCCCGCCCACGGATTGGAGAGCGTTCCGGTCGACCCGACGTCGATATCGTTGCCGAAAGGAGGATTGGTGGTTTCGCGCTCATTGAACCAGGTTTCGGTGGAATCGTAGAGGATCGCCCCGCCGATGCGCAGGGTATCGCGGCCATCGCCGTGCGGGCTCCAAACCAGCCCTACGCGCGGCGCGAAGTTCGCCAAGTGCCCGTTCCACATCGCGGCGGGAATGCCCGGATCTCCCTTAAAGAACAGTCCAGCGGGCGCGGTGGGATGCACAGTGCTGACTTGACCGGCGAGGAAGGCCGCTTCGCTGAACGAATCGCCACGGCCATACTTGTCGGGATCGGGGAAGGTCGGCTCCCAGCGCAGCCCGTAGTTCAAGGTGAAGCGCGGAGAGATCTTGAAACTGTCCTGCGCGTAGAAGCTCATGACCCATTGCCGCAGATCGTCCGGCGTCGGATTGGTCTGCTGGAAGTCGCTCACTGCTCCGATCATGAAATCGGACAGCGGGCTGCCTGTGGTGCCGCCATTGAAGGTAAACGTCCCATTCTCGTCAAAGCCGGAGATCGTGTTGTTCTGTACGCGGATCAGATTGAAGCCGAAGGCCAGTTGATGGCGGCCCCGGATCAGATCCACGTCATCGGCCAACTGATAGCTGTTCACATCGAAGTGGCCCGGCGCGCAGGTACCGCAGAACGTGCTGAAAGCGTTGCTGATCGTGAGCAGGAGGAAGTTGGGGACCGCGCTGTACATGTCGACCCCCAGCGCAGTCGGATTGATCGGAATATCGGTCGGCCCGCGGTTGTCGCGTACCCGGTTGAAGCTGACGTGGAACGAATTGAGCGTCGACGGGCCGAACGTGTACGTGTCGCCGATGGTCGCCGACTGCGCCCGCTCAAAGTTGCCCGGCGCGGTGGTGGTCAGCAGATTGGTGCCGTTGAAGGTCGGCGGATTGCTGTAATCGTCGAAAAGGTATCTTCCATATAGCGTGTGCTTGGCGTTTTGGACCCAATCGACGCGGCCGACGATCTGGTCCTCGTCTCCGGTCACGGGAATGCCGTAGGTGACTTTGCCGCATTGATCGGCCGAGCTGACCGGCAAATACTTCGACGCGATGGTCAGGGCCACTGGGTTGAGTTCCGACTGCGGAATCATGTTGCCCGGGAACGGCGTGCCGCTGGAGTCTTTCAAGGTCAGCGGCTTGCCGCTCGATTGGCACGCGGCGGAGGCCAGCGTGCTGAAGTCCCCAGTGAGCGACGCCTCAGTAGGAATGTGCGCGATCGACTGGGGAGGATTCGAGCGATTGCGCGTGCCCTGGTACCCTCCGAAGAAGAACAGCTTATCCGCGATAATCTTGCCGCCGGCCGTGCCGCCGAATTGGTTTCGTTTGAGACTGTCATGCACGGGCGCGAAGAAGTTGCGCGCGTCCATATCGCCATTCCGGATGTACTCGAAGAGATCCCCATGGAATTCATTCGATCCGGACTTGGTGACCGCATTGACGGTAGCCCCCGGATGGGTGCCGAAGCGTGACGACACGGCGCTGGTATCCACGCTGAACTCCTGGAGCGCGTCGGGGAAGGGGAACGGCATGTTCACATTCGACATCGCGTCGGTGTTGTCGCCTCCGTCCAGCAGATAGGCCGTCCCGTTGCCCTGCCCGCCGGCCACCGAAATCCTGGTGGAACTCCAAAAGGTTTTGCTTCCTGTATCGCCGGAGTCGCCATAGGCCGCCGCCCCCAGGGTGAGAATCAACTGGGTAGCCTGCCGCCCGTCGAGCGGGAGTTCGTGGATGCGCTCCTCGTCGACCACCGAAGAGACTGAATTCTCCCTGGTCTCGACCAAGCTGGTGTTGGCCTGCACTTCGACGGTCTGATTGACCGAGCCAACCTCCATAGTTACGTTGATCTGGACGTTGTTGGCGACTTGCAGCACCAGTCCGGACTCCACGTAGTTCTTGAACCCGCTAGCCCGCACTTCCAGTTTGTATGGGCCTGCGGGCAACTCCGGCAGCGTGTAACTACCCTGTGCATCCGTGGTGGTGGAACGCACCATTCCTTTGTCGGTCTCCGCAATGGAAACGACCGCCCCCGCGATGGCGCTTCCGCTAGGGTCGGTGACAGTGCCAGTTACTTCCGCAACGGCCACTGTTTGGGCGCGCAACGCGGTGGGCAACCCGAACACAAAAAGGCTTAACGACAGAGACAAACCTCGAAACGTCGACCTGGACATCGCGATCTCCCTCCCTCTGAAAGCAACATGATGTGCCGGGCAACGCAGCCCCGCGGCCCGGCGAGTGCCTGCGAGATAAGATATCGAAAAAGCTAAGTTCTGTCCAATAGATTAATCCGTTGAGATTAATCGTAAGAACCGATTAATCTAACGTGCGGGGCGCCGGCCTTTCCTGCCGGCCAGAGCCGCAATCAGGGAGGCGGCCAGTTCCCGGATGGCGTTCGGCAGAATCTCGGCATCCGCGGAGACCAGGAGCAGTTCCCTGGTCAACGGCTTTCCCTTGACTCGTAGAACCCGCAGGAGGCCGCCGGGCGGCTCTTCGGAAACCGCGCACAGGGGCATAATGGAAGCGCCCAGCCCCACCCGTACCAGGCTCTTGATGGCTTCGTTGTTCTCCACTTCCATGGCGATGCGCGGCGTCACTCCCAGGGACTCAAAGTAGCGGTCGATGACGTTCTGCATGGCGGTGTTCTTTTCGTACAAGATGAAGCGGAAGGACGCCAAGTCGGCCGGTTCGACAGTGCGCTGGTGCGCCAGCGGGTGATCCCGGTTCAACACGACTACCATTTCCTCGTGCCCCAACGGGGTCACTGCCAAGCCCGGCTGGAACGCGGTTCGCATCACCACGGCCAGATCGAGATGCTGCGACCGTAGGGCGTCCAGCAGGAACTCCGTTGTTCCGGCCAGTACGATCAACTCGATGTTCGGGAACCGCCGGCTGTAATCTCCCAGCACGTGCGGCAGGCGATAGGTAAGCGTAGTGGGACCGACCCCGAGGCGGACCGTGCCGCGCTGCAAGGCATTCATTTCGCGCACGGCCATTTCGGCGTTCTTCAGATCGCGGAAAATGGTTTCGGCATATTGCAGCAGCACGTTGCCAGCCTCGGTCACCTGCACGCGCTTGCCCACTCGCAGGAACAGCGGGCAGCCCAGTTCCTCTTCCAGCAGCTTGATATGCTGGCTGACCGTGGATTGCGAGAGGTGCAGTTGCTCGCTGGCCCGCGTGAAGCCGCCGCACTTTACGGCGGCCTGGAATACTCGAAGCTGATGCAGATCCATCGATTCAGCCTACACCGAAGGAGTGGGGCGGCTCGGTCGCCGGCGGAGGGTCTGCCTGGAACTAAACCTTCCACCCTGCTTGGGCCCTTCAGAACAAATCCGAATGCGTTCCCGTGCGGACGAGGTGCAGGGCCTCACCATCAACCTTGTAGATCAGCAGCCAATCCGGCTCGATGTGGCAGTCGCGGTAGTGCTTCCAGTCGCCCCCAAGCGGGTGGTCGTTGCAGCGTGGCGGCAAAGGACTCCCCTCGGTCAACAAAAGGATCACGTCGCGCAACTTCGTCATGTCCTTGCTGCGTTTCTCTGCGAGTTTCACATCGCGCCGAAACTGCGCTCCGCTTATCGGCTTTCGCAAGGATCAGATTCCCAGGTCCTTGAACAGGGCTTTCACGGAATTCAGGCGCTTTCCCTTACCTCGATCGGCGGCGCGCATAGCCTTCACGGTCGTGGCGTTGGGCTCTTTCACCTCGAACGGCAGGGCTTTTTCCGCAGCCACGCGGACCAGCAACATGCGCACGGCATCCGACACGGAAATTCCCATTCCAGCCAGCGTTTTCGCAGCCCTCTGCTTTATCTTCTGATCGACTCGAATGTGAACCATCGTGGTGGTCGCCATAATCTGCCTCTATGAGATACATTGTATCTCATAGGCTATGGCTCGCGCCACGCGAGCCCCATCCGTCATTGCACCAGCCGTACGGAAGGGTGCCGGCCTTTTCCGGCCCGGAATAGCCGGAGGTCAGCCGTTAGGACAGGACAATCGTGCTCCAGGGCGAGCGCGAGGTAAATGCAATCCCACAAGGACAACTGATGCTGCAGGGACAGATCGAGAGCCTGGGAGAGTCGCGGGCGCGTGTCGACCAGCCGGGGCGCGCACTTGGTCATCATGGCGAAGGCTTCCTGAGCCTGCGCCGCTGAGATCTGCATTCGCCGGTTACGCTTTGCCACCAGACTGGCGAACTCCGCCAGGAGGATATCGGGAGCTGTCAGCACCTCTCCCGACAGATAGTGCTCGAACAACTCCAGGGCTGGCTGGCGGCGGGGTTCGGGCAACACCCATTTCGCTGCCACGCTGCAGTCCAGAACCAATGTGCCCGGCATCCGCTATCGCTCGCGGTCCCCGCGAATTAACGGTACGCTGTCGCCGAGTGGCGGCAGGGAGGCTGCGAACCGGTCTAACTCCTTGCGCAGATTTCTCAATTGCCGCCGCCGCTCCGCTTCACCCGCGGCGGTGGCAGTACCTGGATGATCTCGGCATTGAGAGTCCGCCCTCGCTTTTTCGCCTCTCGCTTCAACACCCGATAAATCGAGTCCGGAATGTTCTTGACGGTGATGTCCATGGA
>Ga0187858_10004366_pt1 | contig 13277 bp, 9 predicted proteins | sample June2016WEW_8_15_FD_133015 | JGI IMG/M metagenome (GOLD analysis project Ga0187858, IMG submission 133015) | Peatland microbial communities from SPRUCE experiment site at the Marcell Experimental Forest, Minnesota, USA - June2016WEW_8_150 | ecosystem: Environmental > Terrestrial > Soil >...
GGTGTATTGAATTTCACAAGGGGTTTCAGTTTATGCGCCGGGAGCCGCAATTCGGGACCCGTACTCAGGATAACGGCACGCTCAACGAAGTTTCGCAGTTCCCTGCATAGCTTCCCGCCTTGAGCATCGCCTCGATCAGGCGCAGCACCCGGCTGTCAGCTATTCTCTGGGCTATCAGCGTTAGCAGTTTCGCATGTTCCACCGACCCGAAAAAGTCCTTCAGATCGGCGTCTACGATCCACTCCCGTCCGCCTTGGATCTCCTTCCACACTTTGCGCATGTGGCCGATTCCATGGGCGAGCAGGCTGTGCGGGCGCTCACCGGAGTGAGGGCCGCGGTCACTGCGCGTGCGTGCCGCATGAGGCGCCGCCGGTAGATTCCAGCGCTGGGTTCGAGGATGCGGCGTCCGGCCATGAAAAACTGCGGGGATTGGCTCCCGGTCCCGCCTTGGCTGTGTCCGGCTTTCGCCTTCGTGCCCGTTTAGGCCTTTCCATACCTGCTTCCTCTCTCCCGGCCCGCGAGGCATTACTCCCGCGTTCGGATATGACGCTCCTCATCCGGGCGCCAGAGTGACTTCAACCCTCCCGATCAATGCGCTGCTCAGCGCACACTATGCCGCTGTGCGAGTCCCCCCTGCCGTGCATGTGGGCCTTAGATCTCATCGCCTTCTCCCACCGGTCCGCCGCCTCCCGGCCACGGACAGCAACAGGGTCTCTCGGTTCTCGCGTGCCCAGAGGGCCCCAGTTTCCATGCATGCGTGGGGTCTGCGACTCCGCAGGGCCTGCAGCGCACTCGCGTTCTGGCGCACGCCGCAGTGTTGCCTTCCGGTTCGCCTGACACCGTCGGCGCCTCTGATTTTGGCTATTTCGGAGCTCACAACTTCGGGATACCCAGCCTACATGTACCCCTGGCCAACGCTTCAAGTGCGTCGTTTCCGCCGCCCTCACATGGCTGGGGTCAGGATGGATCGCTACTCCTTTCCTGTTGACTCTTTCATTCACGACTTCACGCCGGTTTATCCCGACGCTATCCAGGCGAAACCGCCTGCCCCACCACCCCCGAGCAAGGCTCGCCAACATCGAAAAAGCCGCAGCAATCCGTTTTCGGTTCGCCCCACGCAGGTCCGCTCACTTGTAAACGTCGCGCTTCAAGTCGTCGGGCAGGTCGCTCAATCGTCCAAGCATCTGGTAAACCTTGACCACCGCGTTGTCCACCATGCGTTCACCGGTGCCCGGTTCCACCCAGGTGCTGGCGCTGGCCGCGCCGTAGCCGCCGCGGGATGCCGCCGCGATCGTCGGAAAGTAGCCGTTGTACCCGTTGGTGTAGCCCAGCAGCAGCGCGTGTGGCGCTGGGCAGCGGTCGCGCCAGTTCATCTGGAAATCCACGAACGGCTCACCGGGCATGGACATAAGCGCGATTTCTTTATCGATCAGCACGGTGGTGACAGGCAACTGGATTTCCGGCACGATGCGCGCGCCATAAACTTCCATCCCCTGCGGACCGAGGAACTTCAACAACGCGGCGCGGAACTTCTCCACGTCCCACCGCAGACGAACCGTCAAGGTCGATTCAGCGAAGTCGATGCTGGGGGCATCCGGGGTGCGGCTTTGGATCTCCTTGGCGACCCGCGCGGCCTCTTCACCAAGGCGCTGCCCGGTCCAATCGCGCATGCCGGCGGCGTCCTGTTCCAGGGGGGTAACCGCGTAATAGGGATTGATATCTCCGGGCGCACCCTGCAGAAAGAAGCTCATCGCGCGTCCGCCGAGCGCCTGCTCGACCACGCGATTCATGACGGCTGGAAAATCCGCGGAATAGCGCAGGTTGTCGGCGCCGAAGACCACGGGGTGACAGGCGTAGTTCACCAGAACGGCGAGCGGCGTTCCGTCGGCCTTATCGATCCGCAGCACCGTGACCGTAGGGTCCACAGGCGCGGTTGGTATGCGCGTCAGATTGCGTTCAAACCAGCTCACCGTGCCATCGGGGTTGACGCGCAGGCGGTTGTGTCCGATATAGGCGACGCCGGTTCCAACGCCGATGCGCGCCGGCTGCAATGCGGCCGTTGCATCCGCGATAGCGTGCTCGATCCTTTCCAGGGCGGCTTGCTCCCAAGCCGGCGGCGCGTCCCGGTATTCGTCGCGAATCACCGGCGCGCTGTGGGTATGCGAGGCGGCCACCAGAAGGCACGCGATGCCGCTGGAGCGCTTGGCCGTGTCGCGCAGGCGCGCGAGCGAACCCGGTCCGAAGCTGCGGCCCAGATCAAGCGTGACCAGCGCCAAGCGCGTGGGGGCGGTCTCAGGGCCCGCTTCCAGCACGAGCACGCGCGCGTACAGCGGATCGAGCGTGCCGGTAGCGGGCTGATGCCGGTCTTCGAAGCCCCACATCTGTTCTCCGGCGGGAGGCGTGATATCCACCTTGGCCACGCCGGCTCGCAGCACGGCGCCCGGTGCCACACGGGGGGCGAGCAGAAACGTGATTGCCAGGATGACGGTGAGGAGACGCATGGAACTGAGTCTAACTCAATCCAGGCTCGGTCACTTGTGCGAACGACTATTAATATCTCAGCGCGACCGTGGGATCCACGCGCATCGCGCGATGTGCCGGAATGTAGGCGGCTGCTCGTTTTCTCCACTGAAAACCAGGGGGCCATTCGCCTAGAGGGGCGCCGTCCTGACGGGAGTGTTACGGAGCGGTTAGGCTTTCAGGTATAGGAGTCGGACGAAACCTTCCTGCGAGAAGTGCCGGTCATTCGTAAGGATCTCCTGAATGTCTTTTTGACGCAATCGACGAGGCTGTATTGCTTGTCGGGCCGCCTCTCATACAGCGCCAAGCCAGCGAGGAACGATTCGTGCGACGGTGAAACCACCTCGATATTGGGATCGTTTAGAATCTCGCGCACCAACCGGCAAGCCAATCGCCTGGTGCGATCGCCGTGAGCGGACACAGCGGTAAGAAATTCAGCCAGCACCTCTTCGGTTGTGATCAGCAACGCTACCGAAACATCAGCCAAACGAGCCGTATCGGCCCATGCATCGCCCGGCAGAAAAACTGCGAGCCAGTAAAGCGTGTCGTCAAAGACCCGCCTCACCGTTTTGGTGTTCCGTAAACGTAGTGGTCGATTTGGCTGGAAAGATCCTTCGGAAACTGCTGCAACTCCCGATCGGGTATCATCCGACCCAGGCGCTGCGCGATTGGCGCGATGCGTGGCATTTTTCGAGACGCCCCGCCCCGCTTCCGGTCGGACGACGCGGCGGTCTTTGTCTTTCCAGGGGGGCGTGCCATGACAATCTCAGAATACCAGGGTGGCGGTTGATTGTGCTCCGAATCGGTCCGGCAGCCGGCGGAGGAAAGGCATTTACTCCAGTGGCCGAAAGTTGTGGCGGCCGGAGTGCTCTTCGATATCCGCCAGCGGGTTCATACCGAGGCCGGCTTGGTGGACGTGGCGGACCGATGGTGGACGGAAACGGCACTTGTGCGAACAACTATTCATATCTCAGCGCGATCGTGGGATCCACGCGCATCGCGCGACGGGCCGGAATGTAGGCCGCTGTCAGGGCAACCAGGATCAACAGGCACGCCACGGCGAAGAAGGTAAGTGGGTCATACGCGCTCACACCGAAAAGCAGCTTGGCCATGAGCCGGGTGAGGGCGAGAGAAGCAACGACGCCCACCGCGACTCCGATGAGGGCCATCTTGGCGCCGTTGCCGAGAATCAGGCGCAGCACGTCATTCCGCTGCGCGCCGAGGGCCATGCGCACGCCGATCTCATGTGTGCGCTGCCCGGCGAGATAGGAAATCACGCCGTAGATGCCGATGCAGGAGAGCACCAGTGCGAGGGCGGCGAAGGCACCCAGCAGGATCATGGAAAATCGCCGCGCGGCCAGGGAATTGGAAACGATCTTGTCCATGGTTTCGATTCCGTAGACCACGATTTCGCCGTTGACTTTCGCGAGCGCCTGGCGGATGGCGCCCATCTCGGTCTCGGGCGATCCATGCGTGCGCACCACGAACACGCCGCCGCGCGCGAGGAGCGGCATGAACTGGTCGGGAACCTGCGATATGGCCATATAGAACTGCGCCTGGACAGGCGAGTGGGCATCTTCAGCCAGGCCCCATTGCTTGACGTGTCCGGCGACTCCCACAATTTCGGCGGCGTGGTCAAAGATGGCAAGGTTCACGCGCCGGCCGATAGGATTTTGCCCGGGGAAGTACAGCTTGGCGAATTGTTCGTCGATGACGATGACGAAGGGGGAATGCTCATCGTCGGCACGCGCCAGGAATCGGCCGCGCTGCAGCGGAATTCCCATAGCCTTGAGATAATCCGGCTCGATGACATAAAAAAGCGACGTTTTCATTTCCGACTCGGTGGCGGGCTTGGGTTGGCCGTCAATCCAAAACGGCAGCTCGGAATCGCCGGACATGGGCATGGCGCCGGTGTTTAGGGAGGCCGCCTCCACTCCGGGAACGACGGAGACCGCATCCTGGATCTGGCGAATGGAGGCGCGAATGGCGTCGGGCGCATGTCCGAGGGTGGCGGGATAGGAAACTTGGAAGGTGATGACGTGTTGCGAATTGAAGCCGGGGTTGACGCTCCAGAGGTTGGCAAGGCTGCGGATCATCAGGCCGGCGCCGGCGAGCAACACGAGCGCCATGGCCATTTCGACGACGATAAAGAGGCCTTGCAACCGGTTGCGCGCGCCGCTGGACCCGCGGCCGCCTTCTCGCAGGGTGGCCTGGAGGTCCGCGCTGGACGTTTTGAGGGCGGGCGCCAGTCCAAAGAAAACTCCGGCGAGCACGGACGCGGCCAGGGCGAAGAGCAGGACGCGGGCATCGACATGCACGGACTGCGCGCGGGGCAAGGCCTCCGGCATGATCCGAATGGCGGCCTGAGTTCCCCATGCGGCCAGCAACAGCCCGAGGCCGCCCCCGGCGCAAGACAGCACGAGGCTCTCGGTGAGAAGCTGGCGTATCACTCGTCCCCGGCGTGCGCCGAGCGCGGCGCGGATGGCGAATTCACGAATGCGCCCAGTCGAGCGAGCCAGGAGCAAATTCGCGACATTCACGCAGGCGATCAAAAGAACGAATCCGACGGCGGCTAGCAGCACGAGGAGAAACGGCCGGATGTCGCCGACCACGTCTTGTTTGAGGGACCGGAGCGCGATTCCGCTGTCCTTGTCGGCATCGGGATAGATGGCGGCGAGACCCGCGGCGACGGAGTCCATATCGGCCTGGGCCTGCTGGAGGGTAACTCCGGGCTTGAGGCGGCCCACGGCGTCGGCGCCCATGCTGACGTGCCGATCGCGAAAGGTCGGATCGTTCCACTGGCCGATGGGGACATAGACGTCGCTGTTCTGGAAATTGCCGCTTTCATAGCGGAAATCGGCGGGAATCACGCCAACCACGGTGTAGCCGACGCCGTTTAGGACCAGCGTCTTTCCGATGGCGTCGGGCGACGAGCCGAATTTGCGTTTCCAGAATCCGCCGCCGATGAGGGCCACGGGCTGAGCGCCGACGCGGTCTTCCTCGGGACGCAGGAGGCGGCCGGCGACGGGGTTGACGCCGAGCACGGGGAAGAAATCCGCGGAGACCATTTCGGAGGGTACGCGTTCGGGCTGGCCGATGCCGGTGAGGTTGAGATTTTCCTCGCGAAAGGCGGCGATGGAGGAGAAGGAGCGCTGGTTGCGCACCCAGTCGAGGAAATTCGGATAGGAGATGGAACCCTGCGCGAACTGTGGCGTTTTTGAATAGATGGCAACCAGGCGGTCAGGTTGCCGGTAGGGGAGGGGATTGAGCAGCACGCCATTCACCACGGAAAACAGCGCAGTATTGGCGCCGATGCCGAGCGCCAGCGTGAGAATCGCAATGGCTGCGAAGCCGGGTGATTTCGCGACCATGCGAATCCCGTAGCGAATGTCTTGCAGCAAGGTATTCATCTTGTCTCCAGAGACGATCCCCTAGCCGTCTCACAAATTTGATACGGCGTTACTGTTGGTATTGTTCCTAAAATCAATTCGTTGCACAGGATGTAGATAATCCCGGCATAGCGTGGGCCGTTCCCGTCGCGGGTCGGTGTGGCGTGGATCGGCCGGGATCTGGAAACAACTCGTGCGGCGGCGGCGTCTACGGCTTAAATGCGATCGACTGCCTGTGCCTGCATGTGGACCCGGAGGAATGCGGCCTGATCGAACGCATTCAAGGAGATGCGGCGTTTGCGTACATTCCGATGGAAGGGCGGGCCGATCGCGCTGGCGTTCGTGGCGCTCGGTTATGCCCAGGTCCCATTCCCGGCCGACGTGCAACTCACGGTGCACGGACCGGACGGACACCCCGTCGCCGACTCGGCCATCGTGGTAACGAATGCCGACCGCAATCCTTTTCATCCCGATGTGCCGGTGACAACCACGACCGACGCGCGCGGTATCGCGCGATTCCAGGTTCGCGCCGGCGTTTCGCGGTTGTCGGTAGCGGCGCCCCACATCGGCTATGGAACCGTGGGTCTGACGGAGTTCGTCGCAGGTAAGACCGTCTCGCCGTATTTGCCTCCGCTCGTGGCTTATGGGAGCCTCGACGGCACGATCCCGCCAGAAGCCCGCAAGCCGGACGTCAAAGTTACGGCAGGCGACTATTTCGGCAACCGTCATCTTGTCACGACGCCCGACTCCGCTGGCCATTTTCACATTGTCGACGTGCCTTGCGCCCGATGGCACGTCTGGTCTGGAGCCGGAAAGGATCATGATTTTCAAACCGCCGGTCCCATCACCCTTCTTCCCGGCCGGGCAATCCGCAACATTACGCTCGCGCCCGTACCGCGCAGGCCGCTACCGCCTTTGCCACCTGAGATCCTCGGTCATGCGGCCGGCTCGGGGAAGCCGACCGTTTGGGCGCGCGGCACTGTCCGGGACGATCGAGGCCGTCCGATTCCCAACGCCACGGTATTCGCTCTAGCCACATACTTCGGTGGCCGGCGGATGAACGAGGCTCAGTCCAAAACCACCACCGGCACGAAGGGCGATTACGTTCTCGAAGGTGAGGGAGATCTGCCGTCATTTAGCGCCACCGTTCTGGCGACTGCGCCGGGCTGGCCACCCGCCTGGGCGTGGATCTCCTCTCCCATGCTAAGGGAACGCTCGGATACGGGCCCTCGGACGGAGGATCTGGTTCTGACAACTCATGGCTGCATGCTCGATGTAACGGTCCTGAGGGGCGGAAAGCCGGCGGCTGGCGTAGCGGTCGGCGCTTATCGGGACTACGCGAATCTTCGCGCGCAATGGGCGCTTCCCTTGGGCAATCCAGACGACCGCGCAGCCATGGAAGACGCGGCCTACCCGATCGCCACTACAGGCCCGGACGGTGTCGCGAGATTCGACCGGCTCCTTCCGGGCAGCTACCGGCTGATTGCCAGCGCCGCGGGAACCGGCTCGGTTCGCGGCCTGGCGCAGGGATCCCCCATCGTGACGGAGGCGCAGCCGTACGGCATCGGCGATGGCATCCCCGTTCGCACGGGTCAAACCAACACATTCCAAATGGCGATTGAGCGCCGCGTGCAGCAATCCACTTTCCGCATTCTGCGGTCCGATGGCACGCCGCTGACTGGAAACACCAACTTCAGCTATGGGAACTGGAGCACGAGCATCGATCTCGACCAGTCCGGCATGGGCAAGTTCGAGTTCGCGTCGGCGGGGCTTTGGCGGATCGAATTCCCTTTCCCGGGGTCGCCCTTGAACTCGTTCCCCACGCGCGAGCCGTATTTCCTGGCAGCCGGCACGCTGGCTGCGTCGAACAACCTGGACGCAGAATTTACCCCCACTTTCACTGCCCGCCGGATCGAGCCTGCCGCCGCCCGCATACAGGTTGAGGACGCCGCCGGCAAACCGCTGCGCGCCGCCGTGCAGATCGAACGCATAACATTCGATCCCGAGGCGTCCGGCGAAACAGACGAAAGCGGCTCCATTCGCTTCACCGGATTATTCACGGTAAATGACGATGTTGTCCGGGCTTTTGCGGAGGGATTCGAGCCGGTCGATCTCGGGGATGGAGAATCGCCGCTGCCCGCACCTGAACAACTTCGGAATCGCGTGGAAATCCTGGCCCAGCCGCTGGCCACGGAACGCAACACTGAAGCCCGGATTATCCTGCGTGCGGAGCCGGTCGGATACGCGTATGGCTCCGTGCGCATTCCCGCCGGCGAGGATGCCGAAAGTGTTCATCTTTATCTCGACGACGCGAGCGTGGCGGCTGGCGCTTGGGTTCACCTCCGCCCTTCGACCGGCGAATTCGCCGCGGGTCCCTTCCGGTCGGGCACGATTCGACTGCGGCTCGCGGCTGGCGAAGGTGGCGTGGAGATACCAATCTCCGTTACGATCCGCGCGGGCGAGGCGACCCACCTGGAGATGGGTGCTCCGGCCGCGTCGCCTGGGTCCGCTGGGCCTTCCGAACAAGTGTTCCTCGGCATGGGAGGGATCTCCGCTCACGAGATGGGCGCGGATTCATTTGTGGGCCGGGTATTCCTGTCCGATGGAGTCACGCCGGCCGCGGGCGCGCTCGCTCTCTTCTTCAAACCAGGACGTCCGCAAGCTATCATCAGCGCTATTGCTGACGCGCTCGGCAATCTGCAGGCGCATGGAACCGCACAAATGCTTGCCAGCGTGCCTGCGGGAACTGAGCAAGGGCCGGCATCGCCCGTGGTGGTCGCTTTTCTCCCCGGCGCCTGCGGGGCCACCATACAGCCAATGCCGCAGCCGGCGCCCGAAACCGGCGAACCTGCGCGCCTCGTGCTTCCGGCGCCTGTCACGCTGCGCGGCCGGGTTGCGACTGCCACGCGCGCGGGAACGATTCGCGTGCTGGCTGCCTATCGGGATCGGGGATTCCTGAATGCGGCTCTCAGCGTCCAGGCCACGGCGGATGCCGCAGGCAACTTCACCTTAGCGGGACTCACTCCGGGAACGTACCAACTCCAGGCAGCGTTGGACGAGATCTGGCTCTCGCCATCGGTGACCGTTCGCGTGGTAGACCGAGAACCGGCGCCGGTCAACCTGGCCATCGCCGCGCCCGGCGCGCCGCTCGTTGTTCATCTGAAAGATCGCTCCGGCAAACCAGTCATCGGGGGAGCGATCGCGGTTGACCGGCCCGCAGGCCCGCTGGCGGAAGCTCTTTGGCCCCGAGTCTGGATCGCGGACGGAGCAGGGATCGTCTTTATCCCGACCCTCGAGGCTGGCCTGCACACGCTCCGCAGCCCGAATTCAGAAAGGCCGATACGGGTGCAGGTTCCCGTGCTTCCGGCGTCATCGGTGGACGTGCGGATGACGATCGACGAGCCTGCGCATCCGTCCGCGCACTGACCACTGTTCTGTCTCGCCTAACTCTTTACAATCTCGACTGAGCCGAAGTGCGGCGGACGCCTCGTCCGCGCGCGACTCCGGCCCGCCCTTGCACTCACTGTAAATTCTTACGTCTCACAGGCACTAGAGGCTAGCCAGAAGCACTACCAGGTCATTCCAACGGCGGCAGTTCCTCTCCCGGCACCAACACGCTGATCGACCGGGCCTGCCAGGGAACGCGGCTGATGAGGCCGCAAGCTTCCAGCCTCAGAATCATCTGGTGCACGGTCGGAGGCGTCACCCGAAAGTATCGCTGGATCTCCCACTCCGACGGCGCCTGCCGGTGCAGCTTGGTGTATGAAGCAATGAAAGCGAGATACTGTCCTTGCTTGTAGGTGTACTTTGCGGGCAAAGGGGTGCTCCGATCTAAGATTAAAGCATGGCGGACGATTTTGGGGAGTTCGGCGAACCGGTGCCCATCCCCATAACAGATATCTTCGATCTGCACAGTGTGCCGCCGCGCGATGTGCAAGGGGTGGTGGAAGCCTATCTGGAAGAGGCGCGGAAGATGGGCATCCGGGCCGTCCGCATCATCCACGGACGGGGCATCGGAGTGCAGCGCGAAGTCGTGCGCGCGGTTCTGGCCCGCACAGATTTCGTGATCTCCTACGGCGACGCGCCGCCAGAAGCGGGCGGTTGGGGCGCGACGATCGCCACGCTGCGGTTATGACGGCTGCCGCCCACGCACGCGATGGCCACTGCCAACGAACCCGCGCAGCGTTCCCCTAAGCGTGCGCGTTTTTTCGACCTGTGGCTTAGGCCCGGATGGTCTTCGGCAATGCCGGACAGGACAACGGCGCGCGGTCGGGAACGTCTTGGCCATCCGGATATGCGTGAGCTTGCGTGCATGCCGCAGCTCGCGCAAACTCATCTCCTCGGCGATCAACTGAGCGGCGCGTGCCTCGATCTTCTTGCGTTGGGGTGGGCGCAACTTCCTGATTATGTGATCCACGTTCGTGGCCATGATTATCTCTTGCGCATGGCCATGTTGATGCGCCCTAAACCGCGGCGCGCTTCGCCAGGTTCGCCAGCTTGTTCAACCCATCGATGTAAGCCTTCGCGCTGGCTTCAATCACGTCCGTGGAAGCGCCCCTCCCAACCACCTTCAGGCCGGCCTCTTCGAGCTGCGCGGTAACTTCGCCTAGCGCCTCCGTCCCGCTGGTCACAGACCGAATCTCATACCGCACCAGCCTGGCCGCGCTCTTCGTCACCGCGGATATGGCTTTGCACGCGGCGTCCACGGGGCCGTCGCCAATCGCGGCGCCTTCCCGCATCTCGCCGCCTATGCGCAGCCTGACGGTGGCCGTCGGTATGGCCGAGGTGCCGCTGTAAAAATGCAGATACTCAAGCTGGTATGTTTCCGGACCGGGATGGATCTCATCGTGCAGGATGGCGATCAGATCCTCGTCGAACACTTCCTGTTTCTTGTCCGCCACGGTCAGGAATCTCTGGTAGGCCTGGTTGAGTTCCTCCTGCGAAAGCGCGTATCCGAGTTTCTTCAGCCGGTCGCGCAATCCGTGGCGGCCGGTGCGCGCCGTCAGGACCACACGGCTTTCCGTGATCCCCACATCTTCCGGACGCATGATCTCATAGGTCTCGCGCTCCTTCAGAAATCCATCCACGTGGATTCCCGAGCTATGCGAGAAGGCATTGCCGCCCACCACCGCTTTGTTGGCTGGAACCGGCATGCCGAGCATGTCCCCAACCAGCCGGCTGGTCCTGTAAAGCTCCCGCGCATCGATATCGGTATCGACGCCGAAGTAGTCGCGGCGCGTGCGTATGGCCATCACCACTTCTTCCAGCGCCGCGTTGCCGGCCCTTTCGCCGATGCCATTGATGGTGCCTTCCACCTGGCGGGCGCCGTTCAGGACGCCACAGAGAGTATTGGCTACCGCGAGGCCGAGGTCGTCGTGGCAGTGCACGCTGATGGTCGCCCGCGCGATGTTGGGCACGCTTTGGCGCACGGAGCGGATCAGGGCGCCGTATTGCTCCGGCACGGTGTAGCCGGTCGTGTCGGGAATATTGACCACGGTGGCGCCGGCTTCGATGGCCGCCTGCAGCATTTCGAAAAGATAGCTCAGATCGGCGCGGCCGGCGTCCTCGGCGTAGAACTCCACATCGTCCACGTAGCTCCTGGCCAGCTTGACTGCTTCCACGGCCATGGCGAGCATTGTGACCTTCTTCTCCGCCAGGTTTTTCCCATACCGTTCGTCCTGGAACTTACCCATGATATGGATATCCGAGACGCCGATCCCAGTGTGGATACGCGGCCGCCTCGCCTTGGCCAAGGCTTTCCCGCAAGCCTGTATGTCGCTGGGCACGGCGCGCGACAAGGCGCAGATGACCGGACCTTCGATCTCCTGAGCCAGCAGTTGAACGGCTTCGAAATCTTCCGGCGACGACGCGGGATAGCCGGCTTCGATGATGTTCACGTTCAACCGGGCCAACTGTCTGGCGATCATGAGCTTCTCGCGGCTGCCCAAGCGGGTGCCAGCGGCCTGCTCACCATCCCGCAGCGTGGTATCGAACACAGCTACTTTCTCGGACATGGCTGTAGCCATCCAATATAGCGCTGCGCATGGGGGCCGTCGAGCGTGCTTCAAGCGAGCACGGGCGGGCAAGGTCGGCGTTCGCTAATTTCCGGAGAGCCGGCCGGTCTTCAAAACAACCGCCAGCAGACCAACTGCCAGCAATCCGATCGTGGCGGGTTCCGGAACGCCGGAAGACGGAGTTCCGCCCGACATGGTTACCGTGCCGGTCACTCCCAATGTCGCGAGTACCTCGTCTGTTACGCCGGGGATAGTATAAGACAGGCTGCTGTCGGGCTGACTTACGTAAGCCCAGAAATCCTGGAGTCCGGTTCCATGCAATGTGCCCGCTGGCAGATACAACGTCGCCGTCACGTCCGGGTTGAAGTCGAACTCCGTCGCCCCGAAACCGATCTCCAGGATGTCCGGCCCAGATGCCGGATCCGTCAGCGTCAGCGTGGCGTTGTATCCAGTCAGGACAAGGTTAGCTAAGCCCAAGGCAATCTGGAGGTCCCCGGGCACGCTATATGTGGCCGAATCGGCAGTCGTATAGATCGGGGACAAACCTTGGTCGATCACGCCGGTGAGGGAGAAATTGATTCCGCTCAGGCCCAATCGGTCCGAGCCGAACAGCGCGGGTCCCAATGTGCCGCTGATATCGAGAGAAAGCGAACTGGCCTGAACCGGTATCGCCAGGACTGCCAATAGAAGAAAGAGAGTTAAGACTACCGGCTCGGAACTTCTCAGCTTCATTTACAAATGCTCCATTTCGATCGCTCAAGCGCGTCTTCAATTACTTCTCGGTAAACAGCCTGAGATCATGTTGGCTTGAGTGCGGGCGATTGTCAACGAAGCCCGTACTAAGGTTCGCGGCCTTCGGCAAACCGTACCTGCTGCCGATGGGTACCGTACTAAGGCAGAGTCGTAGCTTGCTCGGCTACTGTACTGTTAGAGATTCCGTGGTTGAAGTAGCGCCGCCCATGATGGACGTGATGGTTTGCTGTCGGGCCCGAAGGGTCGCGGTAGGGATGCCGGTTACCCGGCACGCCCCGCACAGATCCGTGCTGGCGCTCCTAACGCACACGGTTCTTACCTGGATGTGTTGCCACGCACAGTGATCCTCAGGATACGGATCGGCTGGACGTACACGTCCAGCCGCTGGTCCCGCTCTCCCGGCTCGGTGTCCGGCACGGGTTAGGCTCTTCCGCGTTCTCCTTGGTCAGCGGCCTTCCCTCCACGATCTCCTTCGGCCCTCCCCTGCCTGCGTTCGACCGCTTCGTGGGTGTCGGGTCGGAGGTGGCGCGCTGGCGCGCTGGCCACCGTCCGCCGCTCAAACTGTACGTGCAGTTTTCCCGCATACAGCTTTCACGAAGAC
>Ga0187858_10004370_pt1 | contig 13266 bp, 12 predicted proteins | sample June2016WEW_8_15_FD_133015 | JGI IMG/M metagenome (GOLD analysis project Ga0187858, IMG submission 133015) | Peatland microbial communities from SPRUCE experiment site at the Marcell Experimental Forest, Minnesota, USA - June2016WEW_8_150 | ecosystem: Environmental > Terrestrial > Soil >...
CACCGCGCATTTCCCGCAGATCGCCACACCCGCGCTCTTTCTGCATGGCACGCGGGATCCGTTCGGATCGGTGGAGGAGATGCGCGCTGCGCTGGAATCGATCGCGGGGCCGCATCAACTGGTGGCCATCGAAGGTGCGGGCCACGATCTCGGTGGCAAGGGCTCGTATGCGCGGGTCGCGGCCACGGCGCTGGATGCTTTTTGGCAATTCGCTGGTTTCGGCTGATTCGGCTGTGGCGCACGCTTCAGCGTGCTGCCGTGGGTTTCAGCCTGCGGAAGGCGAGCAGGGCTCGCCTGCGCCGGCAAGAGTGCCGGCGCGGCAGGCAGGAGTGCCTGCGCCACGCGGCTGTTTAGACACGGAGCGAAAAGAACATAAGCTGTCTGTTTTGTTTCACACAGCAATCGGCCCGGGCAGCCAACTTTCTCAGAACAACGTCAACTCGAGCGGCGCGCCAGTAGCGCAGCCCAGCAGTTTTGCGGCGGAGGCCTGGCCCACGGAGATCTCGTAATACCCCGAGCTGCCCACGATCAGGAACGGCTCGCCGGGGCCGCATTCGGCATAGTGGCGCGCCAGCACGCTTATCCGCTGCGGCCCCACCACCATTTCGAATGCATGTCTGTCGAGATCCGGAAAGTCCTCGACGGAGAAGTTCGTCACGATGTTGCCGAAACGGTCCACCTTGAGAATGGCGCCGGTCCAGGCTCGCCGGCCGGTGCGCGCGGGCTTATCGAAACTGAGGCGCAAATAATCGTCGATGAGTTTGCCGAAGCGCGCCGGCGCGATGCCACGGGCAAGGTGGGCAGCCACGGGTGCGAAGATGTCGCGGCCGTGGAAAGTCTGGCTCACCGGCTTCAGAAAGTAACGGTCGCTCGAAATGGCGCGCACCTTGTGCGGTTCGCGCGCGTAGATCATCGAGAGCACGCCGTTATCCGGTGCGATGAAATATTGGCCGGCGGCCCGGGCTAGAATCGGCCGGCGGGAAGTGCCCACGCCGGGGTCCACCACCACCACGTGCACGGCGCCGCGCGGAAAATAGCGATACGCCTGCGAAATCAGGAAGGCGGCCTCCGCGATCTCAAAAGCGCCGACGCCGTGGCTGAGATCCACGATGCGCGCCGCCGGGCAGGTCGACAGGATGACGCCTTTCATCGCGGCCACATAATGGTCGGTGAGGCCGAAATCGGTGGTCAGGGTAATCAGCGGGCCGGGCATTGTTAGAATGAAAAGAAGTGCAGCGTTTCTACTTCGACCACAACGCCACAACCCCGGTGTCTCCAGAAGTGCTGGAGACCGCGGTGACGTATCTCAGTCAAGTGTATGGTAACGCTTCCAGCATCCATCATTTCGGGCAGGTAGCCAAGCAGCGGCTGGAGATGGCGCGGCGGCAGACGGCCGGGCTGATCGGGTGTAAGGCGCGCGAGATCGTGTTCGTCAGCGGCGGGACCGAGGCGGACAACCTGGCGCTGCTCGGAACCGTGCGCCATGTGCCGGGCGCCTCGCGGCATGTGATCACCACCGCCATCGAACATCCCGCGGTGCTGAATGCCTGCGCGCAACTGGAGCGGGAGGGTGTGGCGCTCACATATGTGCGGACGGGCGCGGACGGCATCGTGGATCCGCATGACATCCGGCGCGCGCTGCGGCCGGACACGGTGTTGGTCTCCGTAATGCATGCGAACAACGAATTGGGAACAGTGCAGCCGGTGGCAGAAATTGCGGCTATCACGCGTGAGGCGGGCGTATATCTGCACGTGGATGGCGTGCAGGCGCTGGGCAAGATCCCCGTGGACGTGGAGGCGCTGGGCGTGGACCTCTACAGCATGAGCGGCCACAAGATTTACGCGCCCAAGGGCATTGGCGCGTTGTACGTCCGGCAGGGCACGCGGCTGGGCGCGATCCTTTTCGGCGGTCATCACGAGCGCGAGCGCCGTCCAGGTACGGAGAATGTGCCGGGCGCCGCGGCGTTCGGCTGCGCGGCTGAACTGGCAGGCGTGCACTTGGAGTCTGAGGCGCAGCGAATAAGCGCGTTGCGCGACAGGCTGGAATCCGCGATCCTGGCGCGTATACCGCACGCGGGCGTGAACGGTGACCGCGCACGGCGGACGCCGAACACCACCAATCTATACTTCGATTGCCTGGAAGGCGAGGCGCTGGTGATCGCGCTGGACCTGCGCGGCTTCGCTGTTTCGAGCGGGGCGGCCTGTTCGAGCGGCGCTGTCGAGCCGTCGCACGTGCTGTTGGCGATCGGCCTGCCGGCGGATCGAGCGCGCGCCAGCATTCGTTTTTCCCTCGGCCACGAGAATACGGCAGGGCAGGTGGATGCGCTCGTGGAGGCGGTGGCCGCATCCGTGGCGCACCTGCGCAAGCTTTCCCCGGTGACTGTATGAGCGACACTCCCATCGCCGTAGCCATGAGCGGCGGTGTCGATAGCTCCACGGTCGCGGCGCTGCTGGCACGGCGCGGCCAGCGCGTCGTCGGTCCGACCATGCAGCGCAACCTCTCCCCGGTGACCGTATGAGCGATACACCCATCGCCGTCGCCATGAGCGGCGGCGTCGATAGTTCAACGGTCGCTGCGCTGCTGGCGCGGCGCGGCCATAGCGTCGTCGGCCTGACCATGCAGCTCTGGAACCAGAGGCGCCTGCCTGAGCTTTCCGTGGAAGGCGCTACGGGACGGTGCTGCTCGCTCGACGACGTTTACGATGCGCGGCGCGTGGCCGAGCAGATCGGAATCCCGTATTACGTGGTGAACTTCGAGCGGCAGTTCGAGGAGCGCGTGATCGAGCCGTTCGTCGAAGAGTACCTGGCCGGGCGGACTCCTATCCCGTGCACGCTCTGCAATAACTTCATCAAGTTCGATCAGTTTCTGGAGATGGCTGACGCGGTGGGCGCCGCGCAGATCGCCACGGGGCACTACGCGCGCATCGCTTTCGATGAGGCCGCGGGGCGATATCAATTGCGCAAGGCGGTGGACGAAAGCAAGGATCAAACTTATTTCCTGTTCGGCTTGACGCAGGCGCAGCTTGCGCGCAGCCTGTTTCCGCTGGGGGAGATGCGCAAGGCCGAAGTGCGGCGGCTGGCGCGGGAGATGGAGTTGGCCGTCGCGGACAAGGGTGAAAGCTTCGAGATCTGCTTCGTGCCGAACGGCGATTATGCGGCGTTCATGCAGGCATACTTGCGCCAGAAGGGCGTGGCCGAGACGCAAACGCGCGGGGAGATTGTAACCACCGGCGGGCGCACGCTGGGCGAGCACGGCGGCGTGCATCATTTTACGGTGGGGCAGCGCAAGGGCTTGGGGATAGCCACGGGCGAGCCGCTGTACGTGATTGCGACGGACCCGCGCTCGCAACGCGTCACGGTGGGCAGCAACGACGAACTGCTGCGCGCCAGCCTGACCGCGCGCGCAGTCAACTGGGTTTCGATTTCCGGGCTGCGGGCGCCCGCGCGGGCCCAAGTGAAGATCCGCAACAAGCATGCGGCAGCGGCGGCAACGCTGTATCCGTCCGCCGAAGCTTCGTGCGTGGACGTGCGTTTCGACGAACCCCAGCGCGCGGTCACGCCGGGTCAAGCGGCCGTGTTTTACGATGGCGACCTGGTGCTGGGAGGCGGTTGGATTGACTGACGTGGCGTCGGGTCACTTGGCAGGCGCAGCCTCCGGCTTGCCGCACGTGAAGTTAGCCGCGTCGTCCGTACTGCCGCTGCCCTTGTAACGCGCCACCAACGGGTATGCGCACAACGGTCGCGTACGCACTACGGCGCTCTTCTGATCGGAGTCGCTGGCGTGCTTCGTGGCGACGATCTGTTCCGGCGCGATCCCCTGTTCCACCCAGCGCTCCACTGCCGCGTTGACGTTATGTTCCGGATCGCCGCCCACTGTGAATTGGCCGAAATCGTTCGGGCCCGCGCCCCCGCCGCAATGTTGCATCGCCGGCACCATGAACAGACGCACGAACGTGCCGGCCTCCTTGGCGCCCATCTTCGCGACGACGCTGTCGTAATAGTTGATGGCATTCCCCGGTGCGATCGCCGCATCGCTCCAACCGTGATACAGGATCAGCTTTCCCCCGCGTGCGCGGAACTTGGTCAGGTCCGGATCGGTCGCGTTCAGTACCGGGGCGGATTTCTCGTCGGCGGTCTGCGTGTCGCGGTCGGGGTCGAACTTGTGATAGTCCCATGCCGGATTGTCGAACACCATGTTCTTGTAGAACTGTGTGCCGAAGGCGAACATGAGGCTATGCTCCGGAGACGGCCCGGTGATCCACGGCAGCCAGCCGCCTTGCTCGGCCTCGCCGCCGGGAGCATAGCCCGGGAAAATCTGCTCGCCGTGAGATGTGCGTCCGCCCGCGTAGAGTTTCCCCAACGCGGTTAATTGCGGCGCGGTAAGGCAGCTATCCGTCTCGGGCCCATTGCACAACAGCACGCTGGGATCGAAATGGCAGCGTAAGGGATCTTCGATGACCTTGTCCTTCACCCCGTCCAGCGTGTCACACGCGGCCAGGGCCGCGGACTCAATAGCGGGCAGCTTCTTCGACGGAATATAACTGTCTTTATCTCCCAGGAGGGCCAGCAGATCCCAGTTGGCATTCGCCAGCAGGTGCGTCCAATAGTTGGCCGGCGCTCCTGCGACGATGCCGTCGTAGTCTTCGGGGTAACGTTGCGCTTCCATCAGCGCCTGCCGCCCGCCGTTGGAGCAAGAGCTGAAATAGGAGCGTTTGGGGCTCTCGCCGTAAAACGCCGCGAGGATGGCCTTCGCTTTTACTGCGGTTTCGTGAATCGCGCGGTATCCGAAATCGGCGATCTTTTCAGGGTGCTTGAGCGCCCAGGACGCATCGGTTCCTCCCGCATGGTGGCCGGTATCCGTGGAGGCCGTCGCGTACCCTTGAGCCAATACACCCCCCAGTTGTTCGTAGCTGATCGCGCCGGCAAAGCCGCCGTTGCCCACGCCCTGAAATTTGCCGTTCCAACCCGAGGTGGGCATCCAGACTTCAAACTCGATGTGCGAGTCGCTGGACGGCTGGATGATACCGGCGACACGGCAGAACGCGGGCAAGTCCGGGATGGCCTTCCCGGCCGGCGGCGTGAAACTCCCCGCCGGCACAGACTCCGCGCGCGAGATGGACGTCGACGGCAGTTCCAGCTTGGCGAGGCTCTCGCAGTTCTGGGCCGCCAGCGCCGCACTCGTGCCCGCTACGCACGCACATGCGGCCAACGCCGCAAGTCGCAATAGATCTCGATGCTTCATCACATGATCCTCCAAATGGACTGAATCCCTACGCGCTGCCGGGCGGACTTCCGGCTCAGCCGAGTATACACCGGCAGGCCGCGCGGCTGTTTTTCGACTCGGCCGCACTTGACTCGTACTCGTCCGCACCCCGCGCGCCCTCACTTCCGGCAGCGCGCCACAGCGTCTTTCCAGCCGGCGAACAAACGGTCGCGAGTTGGCTCGTACATGGCCGGCTCGAAGCGGCGTTCGGCGCGCCAGAAACTTTCGACCTCGGCGGTGTTCTTCCAGAAGCCTGTGGCCAGGCCCGCCAGATAAGCCGCGCCCAGGGCTGTCGTTTCGACATCGACTGGCCGCACGATAGGGCAGCCCAGAATATCGGCCTGGAACTGCATGAGGAAGTTGTTCACAGCGGCGCCGCCATCCACGCGCAACTCGGCGATGCGCTCTCCGGAATCGGCCTGCATGGCGTCGATCAATTCGCGGGTCTGGTAGGCGATGCTTTCGAGCGTTGCCCGTACGATGTGCGCGCGGTCGCTCGAGCGGGTCAGGCCGCAGAGGATGCCGCGCGCGTCCGCATCCCAGTGCGGAGCGCCCAAACCGACGAAGGCGGGCACCAGGTAGACGCCACCGGTATCGGGCACCGAGGCCGCCAGCGCTTCGGAATCGGCCGCAGTTTGGATCAAGCCGAGTTTGTCGCGCAGCCACTGTACGGCCGCTCCGGCCACGAACACGCTGCCCTCGATGGCGAATTCCGGCCGGCTGCCGGTGGCCGCGGCGCGCGTCGCCAGCAGACGATTGTGCGATACCGGCAGGTGGCCGCCGGTGTGCAACAGCGCGAAACAGCCAGTGCCGTATGTGTTCTTGGAAAGCCCCGCGCGGAAGCAGGCTTGACCCGCCAAAGCGGCTTGCTGATCCCCGGCGATACCGGAAATCGGGATCTCGGCGCCGAAGTGCTCCGCGGCGATCGCGCCCACGACGGCGCTCGAGGGCGCGATGCGCGGCAACATCGCGCGCGGCACGGAGAAGATGCGCAGCATGTCGTCGTCCCATTCGCCCGTCTCCAGGTTCATGAGCATCGTGCGGGAAGCGTTCGAGGGATCTGTGACGTGCGCCGCGCCGTTGGTCAGTTTCCAGATCAGCCACGTGTCCACGGTGCCGAAAAGCAGCTCGCCATCGCGCGCCTTGTGTCTGGCCCCCGGCGTGTTTTCGAGTATCCAGTCGATCTTGCTGGCCGAGAAGTACGCGTCGATCACCAGGCCGGTACGGCGGGTGATCTCGGGCGCGCGGGAGCTTTGCGCCAGTTCGGCGCAAAAGGGCGCGGTGCGGCGGCACTGCCAGACGATTGCGGGGGCGATAGGGCGTCCCGAGGCGCGGTCCCAAACCACGGTGGTCTCGCGCTGGTTGGTGATCCCGGCTGCCACGATCTGCGAGGCCGGCACGCCGGCATGATCCAGCAGGAGACGGGCGACATAAAGCTGCGCATTCCAGATTTCATCGGCGTCCTGTTCCACCCAGCCCGGATGCGGATACCGGCAATGCACCGGCGCGGACTCCATGGCGACATTGCGTCCCTGTTCGTCATACAGTGCGGCGCGCGCGCTGGTGGTTCCCTCGTCGAGGGACAACACGAATGGCATGGGGAAATTATAGCTGGTTGACGGCCGCGCTGACCCCGTTGAAATAATATGGCGTACTTAGGGTTGACAGACGAAAGCGTCTGTCCCGCCCCGCAGACGTTCCAGGCACGCGGGGCCGGCGCTTTCGCCTGCCAGCAGTCCCGATCGGAGCCGCGCCGCTATAATAGGGACATGTTCTTTCGCCGGCAGCGTCCCACCGCGCCTACGTTCCAAGATCGACTGGACAACCTCAAGAGAGAGGGATTTGCGGTGACGCAGCGTCCTGACGGCACGGTCCTCGTCACCCGGGGCGATTGCGCGATCGCGCTACACGAGGACAACGGCCAGGTACGGCATATGCAACCGGCCGGCATTCCGATCGGCGGCGAGATCGCGTCGCTGGTGGATGGCGGCTATCAGAAGTTCTTTCGGACCCCTTCGGGGAAGACCAAGCCCGCGCTGGCTTCCGAGCTGAAAGCCTTGCACGAGTTTGAGGAGGACCTCAAAGAGGCGTTGGGAGTGGACAGTCTCTACAATGAGTCCCTCGGCACCGTTTCGAGTTACTACCTTTACGACCGCGTGAAGGATCGGGACAAGGGTGCGCCCAAGCGCGTCTGGGAGCAGTAGCCAGCGGGCCACTTCCGGTACGCGAAGCCGGTTGTCAATCGCCAGTTGAGGATTGCGGTATGTTCGGGAAAGCCCCGGCGTATAGCGCCCCCGGTGGAAGCTCCCCTCGCCACGCGGCAGGTCACACGACGACGATCTGCTCCTCGTTAAACGGGGTTGCGGCCCGCATTACTGCGAGCCGCGGGTCGCTGCCGGCGTGGTCGCCGAGACAGTTGCGGACATCGGCGAAGCGTCGCCGGCCGAGTCAACAGCGTCCACCGCATAGTAGTAAGTCGTGGATGCCAAGACGTTATTGTCGGTATACGCAGTCTTGGTGGTGACGGCGTAGGGACTCAGGCTGGAAGACGAATTGCCCCGCGAGACGTGGTAACTGGCGATTGACAGGCTGCCGGTCGAGGCAGACCAAGTCAGCTTGATCTGTGTGGCCGAGCTCGCGGTCGCCTGCAAGTTGCCAGGCGCCGTTGGCAGGGACAGGGTGCTGACCGCGATGATATTCGAGTACCCGGAGGTCAGCCCGCCCGCCGACGCCTTCACGCCGTAATAATAAACTGTCGCCGGTGTCAGGTTCCGGTTATCGAACGAAGTAGTCGTGCCACTCAGTTGCTGGATCTGCATCATGGTCGAAGGAGAGCTGCCGCTGAACACCAGATAGGTGGCTGGGGTCACAATCCCGGTCGAAGCGGTCCAGGCCAGGTTGATTTGAGAAGCGGAAACCGCCTTTCCCGCCAGGTTGGTCGGCGGATTCGGAGGCGACGAATTCGGCGTCGTGACACTGACCGTGGCCGGCAGCGAGATATTGCCCCCCAGGTCGTAAGCCTCAACCTGGTAAGTGTAGGTCGTGCTCCCCGTAAGCCCCGTGTCCTTGAAAGTTGTCAGGATGGTGTTCGGAAGCGGCGTCCCATCGCGCCACATGTAGTAACCTGCTACGCCCACGTTATCCTTGGAGGCGCCCCACTGCACGTTCACGGTGGTAGGGCTCGCCGCCTTGGCTGTCAGGTTGCTAGGGGTCGACGGCGGAGTCGTGTTTGGAGGCGAGACGATCGAGCTGTAATAGCTCAAGCCTGTAGGGCTAAAGAGACCTTGCAGCAGCGCCGTGGACGCCGCGGACCCCTCCTGACTGTATAGCTGGCCGGGCGACAGAGTCGAAACAAGGCTGTAGGTCAGGTAGGTCGAGAACTCAGCCGTATCCCATGGGTTCATGAAGATCATGTTGGAGTAATTGGCCAGATTCACGATCGTCTGCAGGAAAGCTTCGTCCTCCGGCTCCCAGAAGCTGAACACTTCACGCGACTCCTGGGTATTCCCGCTCAGCACACCCCATTCACTGTTCCGGACTTTCCGCAACCACGTTTGCGACAGCGTCACCGGCTTGCCCGCCGCTTGGGCCATGCTGACGATGGTAAGGGTATTTTGCCAGAAATTGTCGTTCGTGGGCGGACCTAACTCGTTGATCGGAAAAATGTGCATGTCGAGGAAGTCCAGTGGTACGGTCACGCAGGGCTGCGTGGATGAACACTGCTGGCCCGTGTAGCTGTCGATAAAGCCCTGAAATCCCGACAACCAAGTGCCCACACCGGCGCCTATCTTCATGTTGGGCACACCCGCTAACAGTACGCTGCTGGCGGTCTGGTCCAGCATGCTCGTGGCCCCACTGACGGTATCCACGTTGGTTTGCCCGGTTTGCGTGGCCTCGGTGTCGGGCTCTTCCTGAAGCACGAAGTAATCCGGCTGCATCGTCTGGGCCACCACTTGCGCGGCCTGCGCGCGCGCCGCCTGATACTGGGTCCAGTTGAGCGTCGGGTAAAACGCCGCCAACTGCGTGCCAAACCCGGATCCCAGGTTGCCGCCGGGAATCATGCTCTGGCTCTCGACGATAAGTTTGAAACCCTGCTGCTTGACCATCGTGGCCACTTGCGAATAATAACTCACGTATTGCTGATACTCCGTCTGGCTGGAAAAAAACGGCTCGTACAGCATGGGGAAACTGACTTCGACCGCGACGGCTTGAACCCCTAGAGCTTTTAGCATCGAAAGTTGGTTCTGTACCGATGGCAGAGCGCTGGAAGTGAGCAAATTGGAGTTGTTGGAATTGGCATTCGACAACTCTCCCGCATAGAGAACCGGATATTTTGATCCGTTCCACAGGCCATTGAGCGCGGTATTAAAATCGCCGAGGTCGGTGTTGAGCGTGTTAAAGAGATCCTGAAAAACAGGGGGCACTGGCAGCCCTTGAGCCGAGCAAATCCTTGCTCCGCCAGCACTCAGAACCGCGATCAAACTGAAAGCAACCCGAGTAATAAGATAATTGATGGATTTCATGACTTTTCTTCCTCCGAGCGCCGGAACGCGCCGGCGTTTCGCTGTTAATCGGCATTGTCGAGGCCGCGCGAACATTCTCAATAGATAGTGGCCGTTAACTGGCACGGGCGGTCCCTTGCCGTTCTCTTTTAGTAGCAGGCGGGCAGGAAAATCTCCGCCCGATATTCGCCCCGTTACCGGCGTTGCCCAAGTATTGAGCTCTTTAGTTGCGGGCGGAGGGCTGCACACCGGGGCCCGCTCTATCGGCCATTCCAGGCACAGAAGCGGCGGAATTGCGTCACGATATGGTCGAGCGGGAATTTCCATCCTGAAGCCCAGATTGTGATCTAGTATACAGCAAACTGGGTCGTCAAGTGTACTTTTTCATACTGCGTGAGGTACAGGATGCCAAGGCGGGGGCAGTCCTCCCTCTCCTCGGATGAGCATGGAAATGCCTCATTCGAAATGATTTCCATACACCTTCCGGCACCGCCTATCCGGCTAGTACTGGGCCGAACCTCAAGCGCCCCGGACCACGCGTCTAGCCCCAGCGTCAGGTGACTCTGCACCCGTCTCTGCCAGCAGAATGCCGCCCGGCTTTTTTCGGGCCACACGGGAGATGGACAAAAGCGCATGTCCATCGCGGAGGCGGCGGTACGCGGCAAACTGGCCGTCGGCGCACGAGGTATTCGAGGTCGACGCGAATGTACCGGCGGGCACCTCGGCCGCGCCGGTTGCGGTAGGCGGCGGCCGCCTCGTCGCGGATTTCGGGCTGGTCGGCTCGCCTATGATTAGAGCTCGGCAATTCGTTGCTCGCTGCGTCCGGCATCCCAGCCCACGGCGAAAGCTACCTGAAGAACTGCTTCGCTATCATGACAATGGGTCGCTTTGGCGCGCCAGCGGATAATACAAGGAGCTCTACGTCATGGATCTTAGCGGGTCGGTGGAGGCCCCACGCACCATCGCGCGCTGGGAGTGGGGCGCAACCTGGAGCGCCCAGGCAAACTGGCCTCGCTCCTGGAAGATCCCGCTGATGGAGGTAAAGTGATGCAACGCGTATGTTTCCTGCTGAAGGTGCGGCCCGAGCGGCTCGCGGAGTACAAGGAGCGCCACAAGACCGTCTGGCCGGAGATGCTGGCGGCGCTGAGCGAAACCGGGTGGCGGAACTACTCGCTGTTTCTACGCGATGACGGGCTGTTGGTCGGGTATCTGGAAACGCCCGATTTTGCGGCGGCGCTACGAGGCATGGCGTCACGCGAGGTCAACGAGCGATGGCAGCGGGAGATGGGTCCGTTCTTCGAGGCGCTGGATGGACGGCGGCCGGACGAGGGCATGCTGGCGCTGGAAGAGGTGTTCCATTTGGAGTGATTTAGCGCGTAAGACTGGGAAGAGGGCTGACTATGAGGTTGATCGTCACGATGTGTCAGGACAAAGACGGGGTATTCATCGCGGAATGTCCATCGATACCCGGCTGCGTAAGTCAAGGGGCGTCCGAGGCTGAGACCGAGGCCAATGTCATGGATGCAATTCGGGAGTGCCTTGCAGTTCGGGCCGAGATGGGGTTGCCCCCTACTGTCGCGACGCGTGAAATCGACGTCGCAAATCTGATGCCTGCGGTGCCGCAACTCCGTTCTTGCTTTCGTCCACCGATTACGGTTCGTAGCGCCCGGTCTTGAAATCCTCCGTGCTCTCGGAGATGGCTTTCACTACTCGATCCTCGCGCATCGAGGCGAGTAAAGCCAACGGGTCAGGGGGAGCAAGGCTGCCGCGCTTGCGGATCCACCTGCGGACTTCAACGCGCGCGCGTTTTGCGGCGGGCGGTGTTCTGGTTTTCCGTGTTTTGTTTGCCATTGCGTTGAAGGTTAGTAGCTCCTGGAGCGCTTATTTCTCCAGATGGGGACTCACGTCTTCAATCCGGCACGTGTTGCCGTCGATTGTGAAATAAAAGCGTCGACAGTTACGACCTTCACTTGCAGCCGCGCAGCAGCGATTTCCAGATCGATCTGTTGCGTGGTGAGCTTGTTCGTGCCTTTGCGCCGGGCATCTTGCCGGATGGCCTGGTAAGCAGGTGGTGCGGGAGCAAGCTGCCGATGTACTCGCGCACGTCTAAAAACGCCGGCTGAGGTAGCGCTTCGGCTTCCTTGGGCGCGTCTGGCGGCATGGCAATGGAATGGGATTTGGCACGTCCGCTGGAGCAGTGCCTACCGCGGTCAGGCTGGGCGGGACGGCATCAACCTCAGTATCGCGGCTCGGCAGCGCGCTGCAGGGGAATCGGCTTGATATGGTCCTCGTTGACCAGGCGCAACTCCGCTTCGCCCTCGCCGGTGAGCTTGAACTCGAATTTCAAAACCTCGTCGTCGCCGCTTTCCTTCCATCCAAACGAGAGTGTCTTACCGTCGATTTTCGGGTTCAGGATAGGGAACGTTCCATCAGGGGAGGACGGCTCGGCTTCTGTTAGATCGCCGTCGTCGTCCACGGTGACTTTGCCCGGGCTGAGGGTTCCGGAAATCTCGGCGCCGGCGTTGATTTTCAGAGTGCAGAAGACGGCGCCTTTGAAGCTTGCCTGCCAGGTGCCGGCGAAGTTTTTTGGGCTGGTGCTGTCCTGGGCGAATGCGATACCTAGGAGAGAGCAGACGGCAACTGCAAGGAATTGGCGGCTACGCATACAGCCTCCTCACATGTGTAAGTTTGCGTCGGCAGGAGTGCCAGCGCGGCAGGCACAGTGCCTGCGCCACGACTTGCATCTCAAGGTCCACAAAAACGCGATGGTTTCCAAGATGGAGGTATGTGGGTGCTGTGAAGGGTCGGCCCATGCGTTGCACCGTCATCACAGCACCTCTTCCGACCAATTCTCCAGAACTTCCTTCACCTTGGCCGTAAACTGATCGCCCAGCGCGCCGTCGATCAGCCGGTGATCGAAGCTCAGCGACAGATACATTACCGAACGAATGGCGATGGCGTCGTCGATGACCACCGGCGTCTTTTCGACCGCTCCCACGCCCAGGATGGCCACCTGCGGCTGGTTGATGATGGGGGTCGCGATCACGCTGCCGAAGCTGCCGAAATTGGTAATCGAGAAGGTGCCCCCCTGTACTTCGTCGGGTTTGAGCTGCCGCGAGCGGGCGCGCGTGGCGAGATCCACGATGGAGCGCTGCAGGCCCAGCACGTTCTTCTCATCCGCCTGGCGGATCACCGGGACGATCAGCCCGTTTTCCAGCGCCACGGCGATGCCGATGTGAATTTCGTTGTGGTGGATGATGTTGTTGCCTTCGATGGAGGCGTTGAGCAGCGGATAGGTGCGCAGGCCAACTACGGTGGCACGCACCACGAACGGAAGGTAGGTCAGCGACATGCCGTACCGTGACTGGAAATCGGCCTTGTGGCGTTCGCGCATACGGGCCACTTTGGTCATGTCCACCTTGTGTACGGTGGTGACGTGAGCAGAGGTGCGGCGGCTGGCGAGCATGTGCTCGGCGATGCGGATGCGCATGGTGCTCATCG
>Ga0187858_10004375_pt1 | contig 13257 bp, 11 predicted proteins | sample June2016WEW_8_15_FD_133015 | JGI IMG/M metagenome (GOLD analysis project Ga0187858, IMG submission 133015) | Peatland microbial communities from SPRUCE experiment site at the Marcell Experimental Forest, Minnesota, USA - June2016WEW_8_150 | ecosystem: Environmental > Terrestrial > Soil >...
GAGACCCAAACGAACCTCGCAGATCCCTGCGGATCAGCCCAAAACGGCCAGCGATCAGCTCGCCAGAGAACCGGAAAGCAAAAAACCAGCGTTTTTCCGCAGCCTGTGAAGCCCCGCCCTTCCAAACCCGTCGTGATGAATCCAAGTTAGGACAAATGCACAACTGCTCCGGGTGCTTCCCTTCGGGGAGCCTGCCGCACCGTGATACAATGAAATCCTAGAGTCCAGATTGTTCGCTGCTAGGGCTGGTTGAAAATACACGATGAGGTTGTTGGCAAATGGCCTCCAAGCAAAAAGCTGCCATCGATTTCGCTGCGCTGCCGATTCTTCCCGTACGCGATACCGTCCTATTTCCCAATGCCATCCTGCCGCTGACGGTGGGAAGGGACAGTTCGCTGAAGCTGATCAGTGACCTGAAAGAGGATGACAAGTTTGTGGGGGTCATTTCGCAGCGCGATCCACGGGTGGACAACCCCCAACCCGTCGACCTCTTTCAGATTGGTACGGTAGCCTTCATCCATAAGATCATCAAGCTGCCCAGCCAGAGTCTGTTCATTTTTGTGGAAGGCCTGCAGCGGATCGCCATCGAGGAAGTCACTCAAGTCGAGCCCTTCCTGCGGGCTCGCGTAAAACCCTTGGTGGACATTACCCCCGCTGCAAAGGAATCTGACTTCGACGCGCTCGTGCGCAGCGTCATGACGATGTTCCAGCAGGTCGTGCAGCTCTCGCCGACACTTTCCGATGACCTGCAAACCGTGGTGATGAACATCGACGATCCCTCCCGGCTGGCGGACTTCATCGCGGCCAATCTTCCTTCGCTTTCCAGCAGTGAAAAGCAGGAGCTGCTGGAAAGCCTCGACCTGAAGATGCGGCTGGACCGTTTGAACCGGCAACTGGGGCGGGAAGTGGAGGTGTTGCAACTCCGCTCCAAGATTCAGTCGGACGTGCAGGACCAGGTCACGCAGAGCCAGCGGGAGTACTACCTGCGCGAGCAGATGAAGGCCATTCAAAAGGAACTGGGAGAAGCCGACGAGCAGCAGGAAATCGAGGAGCTGCGCAAGAAAATCGAAGCCGCCGGCATGACGGAAGAAGCCCGGAAGGAAGCGATCCGGGAGTTGGGGCGGTTGGCGAAAATGTCGCCGGCGGCGGCTGACTATCACGTCACGCGCACTTACCTGGAATGGCTGGTGGCCCTGCCCTGGATCAAAGTCAGCGATACCCGGGTGGATATTACCAAGGCGAAGCAGGTCCTCGACGAGGATCACTGGGACCTGGAGAAAGTAAAGGAGCGCATTCTGGACTACCTCGCGGTCTTGCAGTTGAAGCCGCAGCTCAAGGGACCCATCTTGTGCTTTGTGGGGCCTCCCGGCGTGGGAAAAACCTCCCTGGGCAAATCGATTGCGCGCGCCCTCGATCGCAAGTTTGTGCGGATGTCGCTGGGTGGGATTCACGATGAGGCGGAAATTCGGGGCCATCGACGGACTTACATCGGAGCCCTGCCCGGCCAGGTCATCCAGGGGGTGCGGCGCGCCGAAACCCGCGATCCCATCTTCATGCTGGATGAAGTGGACAAAATCGGGCGCGATTTTCGCGGCGACCCGTCTTCCGCCCTGCTGGAGGTTCTCGACCCCGAACAAAACTCCCACTTCCGCGACAACTATCTGGACGTGCAGTTCGATCTTTCCAAAGTGCTGTTCATCTGTACAGCAAATGTCTTGGACACCGTTCCTCCCGCGCTCCTCGACCGCATGGAAGTCCTGGAACTCCAGGGATACAGCGAGGAGGAGAAGGTCGAAATTGCCATCCGGCACCTGATACCGAAACAGACCGAGGAGCACGGCATCAAGACTCCCGAGCAGATCGAGTACACGAAGGAGGCGCTGGCGCACATCATCCGTCATTACACCCGCGAGGCCGGGGTGCGAAACCTGGAGAGGGAAATCGCCACGGTGTGTCGTAAGCAGGCGCGCCGAATGGCCGAGGGCCAGCCGGAAAAACTCCTCGTCAGTCCCCACAATCTGCGGGATTCACTGGGCATCCCGCGCTATCGCCTGGAGACCGAAATCATCGAGCGCACGCGCCAGCCGGGCGTGATGGTGGGATTGGCCTGGACGCCCACCGGAGGCGACGTCCTCTACGTGGAGGCCGATGCCATGAAGGGCGGAAAGGGTTTCACCATGACCGGGCACGTCGGCCAGGTCATGCAGGAGTCCATGCAAGCCGCCCTGGCCTGGGTCCGCTCCCACGCGACTGACTACGCGATTGATCCGGACTTCTTCCAGTCGAAGGACATCCACATCCATGTGCCCTCGGGGGCTATTCCGAAAGACGGTCCCTCGGCAGGAGTCACCATGGTCGCCTGCCTGGTCTCAGCCCTTACCCACCGGCCCGCACGGCCTCGCGTTGCCATGACCGGTGAGATCACCCTGAGCGGGCAGGTGCTGGCCGTGGGCGGGATCAAAGAAAAAGTGCTGGCCGCCAAGCGGGCCGGAGTGGTCGAGGTGATTCTCCCCGCCGATACCGAGCCGAACGTTAACGAGGATCTGAACCCCCAAATGCTCGAGGGTTTGAAACTCCACTACGTGAAAACGATTCAGGAAGTGATTGATTTGGGCCTGGAAAAGGAACCGGTGCCGGTCAACTCAGGCCAGCCAACCCGCGACGTGGCCCTTACCCCTGCGGCAGCCGGAGAGCCGAATTAAAGCCAGCGCCGGAAGTTCGTTGCCTTGCGCCAGGGTGGCGCACCTGTAATCCAGATCGTAGGTGTGCGCGCCAGGGGGCGCACGCACGATCTTTCGCCATGAGGGGCTTGCTGCACTCGTGTTAAGTACCAGGCGCAACCGGAAAACTTCCTCACGAGGAGACGTCCGATGAAGATGCGTACCGCTCTGGGGTTCATGATCACCCTATTCGTCGTGTCGGCGCACGGTCAACAATCCCAGCCTACCCTCGTCGCCGAAGGCGGCCAGCCAGATGACCGGGCATCCGCCCGCGTCCTCTACTGGAACACGAAGCAAAACGCGGCGGCCGGACAGTTCGCCATCAACTACGGCCGCCCGGCGTGGAAGAGCGTCTACGAAGACGCGGCGAAGTTTGACGCGATGACCAAAGGCAAAGTCTGGCGCCTGGGGAGCAATTTCTGGACGGACCTCGATTCCTCTGTACCGCTGAAAATCTCGGGCAGGCAGGTTCCCGCCGGGCATTACTATCTCGGGCTCGAGCGCTCGGCTGACGGATCGCAGTGGAGCCTGGCGTTCATCGATCCCGCCAAGGTCCGTGCCGCACACCTTGACGCGTTCGATATCCTGAAAGCGCCGGTGGAATTCAAAGTCCCCATGTCCATCGCCAAAAGCGAAACGAAGGCCGAGAAGCTCGCCCTGACGTTGTCCTACCCGGAGAGCGACATCAAGCGGGTCACGCTGAAGGTGGCATGGGGAAGCCTGGCGCTCACCGCACCGATTGAGGTCAGCGTGACGGAATGAGGGCGCACCCGGCAGGATCCCCGCGCGCGGGCGCCCTCCCCGCCCGGCGCGCCCGTGGGCGATCCTTGCACACGCTCACCTCCCACCGCCTCGGCTCCCATCCGAAAGATTCTTATCCGGCCCATTTACATTTCGCTCGCCAGACACTATAAATACCCCGAGCAAGGAATCTGCATTCCCTTTACCTGAGGGTTCATCATGTATTGCCGGAATTGCGCGCGACAACTTGCCGATACCGCTGAGTTCTGTGTGGCCTGTGGCCAGCGCCCGCGGCTGGGCACGCGATACTGCTTCTCTTGCGGGCAGGAGGCCACTCCCTCTGCCGAAATCTGCACCCACTGCGGGGTGCGCCTCATTCAGGGAGGGGACAAAGATCTCGTTACCGCCACGCTGCTTTCCTGGTTTCTCGGAATCTTCGGGGTGGACCGGTTCTATCTCGGTTACGTGGGACTGGGCATCCTGAAGCTAGTCACCCTGGGCGGTTGCGGGATTTGGGTGCTCATCGACCTTTTCCTCATCGTTCTGAAGAAGCTGCCGGACGCGCAGGGTCGCCCCCTCCGGTTCACTCCGCCCGTTCAACCCGGGGACAAGGACTGGTCGTCAGCGTTGCTACTCTCGATGTTCTTGGGGTTTCTGGGCATCGATCGGTTCTATCTGGGTTATACTGGACTGGGCATTCTTAAGTTAATTACTGCAGGCGGCTGCGGGATCTGGAGCCTTGTGGACGTCATCCTGATTGCGGTGAACAAGCTGCCGGACTCCCTCGGCAGACCCCTGCGGATGTAGCGGGCCATGGCTGTCTTTTCGAAGGGAATACCTCAAGGAGCGATGCTGTTTCTCGCTCTGGTGTTTTTCGTGCTTGTCCCACCGGAAGTGCTGGGGCGGGGGCCGGACATCTGCTTGTGGAAGCACCTGTTCCGCCTCACCGCCTGCCCCGCGTGCGGCAGCACCCGGGCCCTGGCCGCGTTCTTTCACGGGAACTTGACGCAGGCGCTTGCCTACAACAAAAACGTGCTGGCCACGGGGCCTTTGTTGCTGTTCCTGTTGACACAGGACGTAGTTCGCCTGCTGCGGAGGCTTGTAGCGCACTCCTGAAAGGGGCGACCCATCCCCCCGCTGCAATCGTTTACTCCTCCCCGCAGCCCGCGGTCCGCTGATCTTCACCCGTGATGTATAGCTTGAATTCGTCTTCCGATTCCAATACAGTTTCAGGGCCTTTGTGAGAAGCCTCGGGAACATCCTCGGATGGGCGCGTAGCGAACTGCCGGAGCCTCGGGTCACCCGATGGGCTTCTGTCCTCTTTAGTCTCTTCGTCTTGACGCTTCAGATTTCTATTGCCGTTTCCCAGGCATGGCTGGCAGGCGCCGCAGTCTTGTATGTGATTCATCTCCTGAAAGACCGGCCCCGGCTGCACTTTCTGCCTGTCAAACTTCCGCTCGCGCTCTTTTGCGTGTTGTCGGTGATTCCAATCTTCTGGGCGGAAAACCCCGCGGCAGGCTGGTTTGCCGTTCGAAAACTGGTCTTGTTCAGCGTTTGGCTATTGGCGATGAGCCTGGTGGTGAGAGGTGGGCACTTGCGGCGTCTCCTCCAAGCCCTGTTCCTCATCGCGACTGTGACCGGCGTGGTTGCCATCGTACAGTTCGTTATCCAGTACCGTGACGTGCGGGCCCATCATCCTGACCAGGTTTATCAGTTCCTGACGTCCACGCGCATTCACGGGTTCATGGGGCACTGGATGAACTTCGGCGGACAACAGATGCTGGTTTTCGCCATGCTCTTGGGGTTTCTACTTCTGTCCACTGCCGGCCGGCCCTCTGGCCCTGCACGGGACGAGGCAAGCGATCAACGGGTGGGCGCTCGACCCGGGCAAGGGCCCTGGCTTTGGTGGACAGTGCTCGCCATTGTCGCACTCTCTATCCTGCTGAACTTCACCCGCGGGGTATGGTTGGGTTGCTTCGTAGCGACGATTTACCTCGTGGCTCGCTGGAGACCCAAGTGCCTCTGGGCTTTGCCCGTCCTGCTTGTGCTGGCCTATGTGGCCGCGCCGTCGCTGGTGCGGAAACGCCTCCAGTTCGCGATGCATCCTACCCAGGAGCCCGCGCTCTCCATTCGACTCGAAATGTGGCGCGTGGCGCTGACGATGATTCGATCTCACCCCTGGGTCGGCGTAGGCCCCAACAACATCGAAGAGGTATATGATCTCTACCTGCCACCCGGGAAGGTGCCGGAAATCGGTTTTCACAGCCACTTTCACAACGATTTTCTTCAATTCGGCGCTGAGCGTGGCTTGCCCTGCCTCGCCGCCTGGGTGTGGCTCATGGCCGCGCTCGGCTGGAGCATTTGGAAGGTTCGGCTGCAGCTATCCGCGCAGCGGTGGATCGCGGACGGGGCATTTGCGGCCTGGCTGGCATTCCTGGCCGAAGGCTGTTTCGAATTCAACTTCGGGACCTCGCCGGTTCTCATGGCTTTCCTCTTTGTGACCGCCACGCCTTTCGTGGCCGGGAGAGCCAGGGTCTCTGGCGAGGAGCGCGAATCCGAGAGTGGGCCCCGGGTGGCGCGATGAGATTCAACCCCACCGTTTCACACGTGCACCGGCGTGGGGCGCGATTCTCCAGGCAATACCCTTTCCGAAATGGAACCTAAGCACCAGATGCTGCGCAGCTCGATCGTGGTGGCGTTCTTCAACCTGTTGGGGGGGCTTTCCGGAATCCTGGTTGAGACCAGCATCGCGGCCCACCTGGGGCTCTCGAAAAGCTCCGACACGTTTTACGTTGCTTACACGATTCCCTACATCATCACGAACCTGCTCGCTGCGACTGGCCTGTACTCCTTGGTCCCCTTCTTTGCTTCCCTGGAGTCCGGGGGCGACGAAAGGGAGGTTTGGCGAGGCTTCAGTTACGTGATCAATATCCTCTTCCTGGGATTGGGAGTGATCGCCGTGGTGGGGGCCGCGGCTTCGCCCTGGATTATCCACGGCATCGCTCCGGGCTTCGCGCGTTTTCAACTCGAGGATGCGGCGCAGATGTCTCGATGGCTCTTCCTCATCATCATTCCGGCAGGCATTGCCGAGGTGCTGAGGTCCTTTCTGCTCAGTCGCAACTACTTCGCGCTCTCGACAGCGACCGGGTTCATGCGGAACCTCGCCACGATTTTGTTCATCCTCCTGGGATTCCACCGTTTTGGACCCTATAGCATGGTTCTGGGGTATATGGCAGGGCACTTGCTCCAGTTGTTGGTCCTGGGCGTTTACGTGCAGCTTTCTTTCCGCGCCCGCTATTCGCTGACGCTGAGCGCCAGCGGCGAGTCTTTTCGTAACTTGCGGGGCGCCGGGACCGCGCAGGTGGCGGGGGCTTTGGGTTGGCAGGGGGTGGTGGTGGTGGAGCGCATCATTGCCTCTTTCCTTCCGGCCGGGACGTTGACGGCCTTGAACTACGGCTTCAAGATCCTTGGTACCATCGCTGAACTGCTGGGGGGAAGCGTAGGAACCGCATCTCTGCCGGTGCTTTCCCGAGCCGTGGCCACGAAAAATCACGAGGAACAACGCCGAACCTTTCGCGACACGCTGGAGTTGAGCCTCCTGCTTCTTTCGCCCATGGCGGTTTTCTGCCTGCTGCTTGATCACAGCATCATTCGCTTTGTTTTCCAGCGGGGCAAGTTTACGTCCGGAGCGACGGACCTGATGGCGATGATCTTCTTCTACTACAGCCTCAGCTTGTTGGCGTTCGCCTTCCTTCGCCTTCTCAATTTTTGCCTGTTTGCGCGACGCGAGCCGGGTGTGTACTTCCGCCTCTCGATTCTTCAATACGGTTTGATCGTGGTTTTCGATCTCCTTTATGTGGGCGTTTTGCGGATGGGGGCGAAAGGAATCCCGCTGGGTTTCCTCACCGGCTCCTTGTTGGCGTGCGGTTGGGCAATCCGAAGAAACCTGGGGGGCCTGAACGCGGCGTTGGACCGGGTACTCGGCCGCTTTGCCGGAAAAAACCTCATCGCAGCGTTGCTGGCCGCACTCAGCGTGTTTGCGCTGCGGGCCTGGATGACACCACCGGTCACGACCTCTCAGGATTTTGTCTACTTGTGCGTCATCTGTGGAGTGGGCGGCGCCGTGTACCTCGCCGCTATGTCCATTCTACGCGCCCTTCCCGTGACGCAACTGGCCTTGCTTTGGCCGCGCGGCAATGGATCGTGAGGGAAACGCGCGATGCGAAAAGAAGAATGGGCATTCCCTAGCCTGACCTGTGTTTTCCAGACGCAAATGGCCTCCTACCGCATCCTGGTTGTCACGAACCTGTGGCCGACCGAAGCTGACCCGAGCTACGGCGGCTTCGTGCAGGAACAGATGGAGTCTCTGCGCCCCCATGGTGTTGACTTCGACGTTCTCTTCATCAACAGTCGCGAGTCAAAGGGGAATTACCTGCGGGGCATCTGGCGGGTTCACCGGCAACTGCGCGCGAAGCGATACGATCTGATCCATGCGCACTTCGGCCTTGCCGGATGGGTGGCGCGTTTCCAGCTTCGCGTGCCGCTGGTGATTACCTTCCACGGAGACGATGTTCTGGGGCGGCCCCGGAGGGACGGCACCATCACGCCCATGGGCCGGTTCTTCCAGGTCACCAGTTATCTCCTGGCACGGCTTGCTTCCGCGGTCATCGTACAAAGCCGGGAAATGCGGAGCGTGCTGAGATGGGATTCGGCTGAAGTCATCCCCTGCGGGATTGATCTGGAACTCTTCCATCCGATGGACACTGGCGAGGCTCGTCGTCGTGCCGGACTGGACCCCGGCAAGAAGTACGTCCTGTTTGCTTACAATCCCGAGGAGCAACGGAAGCGGTTTGACCTGGTTCGAGCGGCCGTCAGCAAAGCGCAGGAGCTGGTTCCGCAGCTCGAAATCCTCCCCGTGCGCGGAAAGCCCCATTCCGAAATGCCGCTCTATATGAACGCAGCCGACGTCGTGGTGGTTGCTTCCCTGCTGGAGGGAGGCCCCTTGGTCACCAAAGAGGCCATGGCCACAAACCTGCCCGTCATAACTGCGAATGTGGGAGACGCCGTGGACTTGATCCACGAGAGCGATGGGAATTACATCGTTCCTCGCGAGGTGGATGCCCTCGCGGAGAAAATCGTGGAAGTCTGCCGCCGCGGCAAACGGAGCAGTGGCCGCGAGCGGCTGATTCCCTATTCGATGCAAGCCACGGCAAAGAGAATTCTGGAAGTTTACTCGCGGGTAACACGCTCCTGATGTCTTTTCCCCAGAAATGTTCTTCTGGCCCCGGCGATTTTCGATTACACTCAGATCTGTTGAATGCCCACACGCGAAGACCTTATCAAATCCGCTGAGCGCTTACACTCCTACCTTTATCGAACTCACTACGAAGGTGGAATACTCCACGGGCCTGACCCGGGAGTTCGGTTCAACCTGCGCGCCTGGCGATTTCTCAAGAGTGCACTGGATTTCCTCCCCTGGGGAGACGATTACGTCTTCACGCAGACGCAGGGATACTGGGTGCTCGGGAACTGGCAGCTTTACGACGCTACAAAGGACCCCCGCTATCGGGACATTGCGATCCGGAGTTCCGAGGCCACCCTGGCCTTGGAGACTGACGAGGGCTATTGGAAATACCCGTTGCCTGAACGCCGGCACCTGATTGCCACGCTGGAAGGAATCTGGGGAGGTAGTGCGCTGCTCGCGACATACCAGCGCGAGTCGGGCCAGGATCTTCTCGATGGCGCTGGGCGCGCCTACGATTTCATCCTGAAGCGCATTGGATTTCAGGACCACGCGGCAGGCAAAGTCATCAATTACTTTGACCAGCCGCGCGGCAAGGTGACGAACAACTCCGTCATTGCGGCTTGGTATTTCCTACGCTTGTGGAACGCGACCCGGGAGTCGCGCTATCTGGAGCATGTGGACGGATTATTGGATTTCGTTGCCTCCGTGCAGCACCCCACGGGCGAACTCCCCTACATCATCGGGAACCAATACGAGGCGGCCCGGCAGCACTACCTGTGCTACCAATACAATGCGTTTCAGTTTCTGCACCTTGCCTGGTCCAACTCATTAAAGCCCGGCCGTTGGGCAGAATCCTTGCTTCCCAGACTCGCCCGCTTCTTGGAGACTGGCGTGCAACCCACCGGGGCGTGCGCCAAGAATTGCCATCACGCCCGCGGTGGAGGACCCGAAGTGGATTACTACACGGCGGCGATGGGAGCGGCTCTCCAGGAAGCGTCGCGACTCGGGCTGGGCGTTCGTCCTGAGTTGATCGCTTCCTGCTATGACCGAGTCCTCTCCCACCAGAGAAGCGATGGCGGCTTCGATCACTCGTACCGCGATTACGGCTTCCTGGCCGATCATCGTTCCTATCCTCGCTACTTGGCGATGACTCTGTTCCATTTGCTCCACCCCGCTTGCGGGAACGGGTTTGAGAGGATTGAGTGATTTGGCAATCGGGCCATCGGGCCATTTTGGATTTTCGATTTTGGATTCTCGATTGAAACCATCCGAAATCGGCAATCTTGCTTGTCACTCGTCACTTGCCACTTGTCACTGCCTTTATGTGCGGCATTTGTGGAGTTTTCAATTTCGGAAACGGCGAGCCCGTTGACCCGGTCGCACTCAAGCGCGCCACGGATGCGATGGTGCACCGGGGGCCGGACGACGAGGGCTTTCACCTGGACGGTGATCTGGGCCTCGGCAATCGGCGCCTGAGCATCATCGATTTGCCGGGCGGGCACCAACCCATCGCCAACGAGGACGGGTCCGTCTGGATTACCTTTAACGGTGAAATCTATAATTATCGTGATCTGCGCCCAGCCCTCCTCGCGCGCGGCCACCAGTTCCGGACCAACAGCGATACTGAAACCATTCTGCACCTCTATGAGGAGCACGACCTCGCTTTTCTTGACCACTTGCGCGGCATGTTTGCGCTGGCGATTTGGGACAGCGGCAAGCGCCGGCTGTTGCTGGCCCGAGACCGCCTGGGAGTTAAGCCTCTTCTCTACCGCCTGGAGGCCGGACGGCTGGCGTTCGCTTCGGAATTGCGCGCGCTGCGCGAACTCCTCTTGCGGCCCGTCGAGATCGACCCACAATCGGTTTACGACTTCTTTGGATTTCGTTATATCCCTGCCCCCCGGACGTTCTACCGGGGTGTGGAGAAACTCCTGCCCGGCCATTTCCTGGTTGCCGACTCGCAGGGCGTACGCACCCAAGCTTATTGGGACATCCCCAACGAAGAAGAGGCCCCGCCGCGTGCCAAGGACATCGCTGCGGAAGTTGTCGAACACCTGCGCGAGTCGGTGCGACTGCGATTGATCGCCGACGTGCCCCTGGGAGTTTTCCTGAGCGGGGGAACGGATTCGAGCGCCGTCGTGGCGCTCATGGCCGAACTCGGCGCGCGCCCCCTGCGCACTTTCTCCGTGGGGTTTGACGAGCCTGAATACAGCGAACTGCCCTTCGCACGCGCGGTGGCACGCCGCTACGCTACGGAGCATCAGGAACTTGTCGTCAGGCCTGAACACCTGAGTGAGGAACTACCGCGCTTGGTGGCCTTCCGGGGTGAGCCGATCGCCGAGCCGACCGACGTAGCGCTCTTCCTAATCTCGCGCTTGGCGTCCCAGAGCGTAAAAGTGGTGCTGGCGGGCGAGGGCGGCGACGAGTTGTTCGCCGGTTATCCCAAGTATGCCGCCGATCGACTGGCGGGCTTGGTCTCCGCGTTGCCTCAGGTGGTCACCGCGGCCCTTATCCGCTGGTTGCCGTATCGGCAGCGCCGGGTGAAACTGGCGCTGGAAGCGCTGTCCATTCGCGACGAGGCAGAGCGGTTCGCCACCTGGTTCGCCTCCTTCTCGCGCGAGGAACGGGAAGGCCTCTTCGCGCGGGATTTTCTGGCGCAGATTGACCCCGCGCATCCCGCGCGAGTCTTCGCAAGCTATCTCGACAAAGTGCGCGACCGCTCGCCCCTCAAGCGGATGCTCTACGCCGACCTCAAAATCTGGCTGCCAGACAATCTGCTTTTGCGCGGCGACCTCATGACCATGGCCGCCTCGATTGAGGAGCGCGTGCCGTTCCTCGACCACCGTTTTGTGGAGTTTGCGGCGCGCCTCCCCACGCACCTACTGACCCGGGGGGTTCGAAGCAAGGCATTGCTCAAGGATGCGCTGCGGCCGTATGTTCCGAAAGACGTGCTCTACCGGCGCAAGGTTGGATTCAGTGTGCCGGTGGGCGATTGGTTCCGGAAGCCCCTGAAGTCCCTTGTTGCAGACCTGCTCCTCTCGCGCGAGGCCCGCACGCGCGGCTACTTCCACGCTGCCGGCATCGAGCGATTCGTTCGCGAACACTTCGACGGCGTTCGCGACCGGCAGAAGCAGCTTTGGGCGCTGTTGAATTTTGAATTGTGGTGCCGGCATGTCAAGTAAGCGGCCCGCCGTGTGCATTATCGTCGAAAACCTGCCTGTCCCCATCGACCGGCGGGTATGGCAGGAAGCCCGCACGTTGCGCGACGCTGGATATCGCGTCTCCATCATCTGCCCGAAAGGCCGCGGCTTCGAAAAAGGCCGCGAAACGCTGGAGGGTATTGAGATATATCGGCACCGCCTCTGGGAAGCTTCCGGGCCGCTCGGCTATTTCGTTGAGTATGCCTGGGCGCTCGCGGCCGAGTTCCTGTTGTCGCTGCGCGTTTACGCCCGAACCCGCTTCCGCGTCCTTCAGGCGTGTAACCCTCCCGACACCATTTTCCTGATCGGGCTGTTCTTCAAGCTCTTTGGCGTGCGCTTCATCTTCGACCACCACGACCTTAATCCCGAGCTCTACGAAGTGAAATTCCGGCGCCGCGACTGGGGATATAAGCTGGTGTGCTGGGCGGAACGATTAACCTACCGGACCGCAGACGTCGCCATTGCCACGAACGAGTCCTATCGGGAAGTGGCGCTCGAGCGCGGGGGCATCCGTCGCGAGCGCACTTTCGTGGTACGGAGTTGCCCCGACCTCGACAGAATCCGCAAGAGCGCCCCGCAACCCGAGCTCAAGGAAGGCCGGCGCTATCTTGTCGTGTTTCTCGGGGTCATGGGTCATCAAGACGGGTTGGACCTGTTGCTCGAATCGATTGCCCTGATCACCAAGCCGGGGAACCGGCAGGACACGCTCTTCGTCCTGATCGGCTCAGGGCCCGAAGTCCCGCGGCTTAAGGTGCTGGCCAGCCAGAAGGGGCTCGAGGGAGTGACCAGATTCACCGGGACTCTTCCTGACGAGGAAGTCTCCGCCTACTTTTCGAGCGCCACCCTCGGAGTCGCCCCGGACCGGGCTACGCCCATGAACGACAAGTCCACTATGAATAAGATTTTGGAATACATGGCGTTCGGCCTGCCCGTGGTGCTTTACGACCTTACCGAAGGCCGTCGCTTGGCAGGTGACGCAGCCCTTTACGCGCGGCGTGACGACCCGCAAGACTTCGCTCAGCAGATTTGCAGGCTTCTGGATTCAGAGAGCTTGCGCAGTGAGCTGGGCGCACGGGCGCGAAGGCGCATTGAGGAGGGTCTCAACTGGGAGAACGAAAAGCGCGCACTGCTCGAGGCTTACCGGACGGCGCTGGGTGGCTGATTTCATAAATCCTGGTGTAGGCGGGCACTAGTGCCTAATTGCATTGATAAGCGCGATTATTTATGGCTCCCGGAAGGGCGGGGCTTTACAGGCTGCGGAAAAACCCAGTTTGGTAACGGTATTGCATCGAATGAGGCATGCGAGGAGATGATGAGAAGCAACCAGCGATGTTCAGTTACATCACCTTGGAGC
>Ga0187858_10004387_pt1 | contig 13243 bp, 9 predicted proteins | sample June2016WEW_8_15_FD_133015 | JGI IMG/M metagenome (GOLD analysis project Ga0187858, IMG submission 133015) | Peatland microbial communities from SPRUCE experiment site at the Marcell Experimental Forest, Minnesota, USA - June2016WEW_8_150 | ecosystem: Environmental > Terrestrial > Soil >...
CTCGGCGTGATGCTGCCCTACACGCCTCTGCATTATTTGCTCTTCGCGGCCGGTGCGCCAGACGTATTAGTGATGACCAGCGCAAATCGATCGAGTGAACCGATCGCCTATGAAGATGATGAAGCACTCGACCGCCTTTCTGGAATTGCCGACGCTTTCTTGATCGGAGAACGCCCAATCGCCCGACGAGTGGATGACTCAGTGGCCCGTGACGGCGTGTTCGGTCCAGTCATCGTTCGGCGAACTCGGGGCTATGCTCCGGGCGCCGTGGCGAAGTTGCCGACCGCGCGTCCAATTTTGGCCGTCGGCGCCGATCTGAAGAACACAATCACGCTCGTTGTCGACGGTCAGGCCTTCATGAGCCAGCATATCGGGGACTTGAGCCATTATGAGTCTCTGCGCGCGTTCAAAGAAACGATTCAGGATCTGATCGCCATGTATGAGGTTCGTCCTGAAGAACTGCTGGTCGCTTACGACTCCCATCCGCAGTATGCCAGTAGTTCTCATGCCCTGGCACTGGGAATTCCGCAAAGATTGGCTGTCCAACATCACCGCGCCCACGTTGCTTCCGTGCTGGCCGAGCGAGGCGAGTGGAAGAAAGAAGTTGTTGGAGTCAGCTTCGATGGCACCGGCTACGGCGATGATGGAAGCATCTGGGGCGGCGAGATTTTCGTAGGCAGCATCGAAGACGGCTTTAATCGCGTCGGGCATCTGCGCAGTGCCTCGTTGCCCGGCGGCGACGCCGCGGCACAGTATCCGGTGCAGGCCGCCGCTGGCTTCTTGGCGCAAGTCGAGGGCTTGCCCGATCTTGCCGCTCCGCCTTTCTGCTTTCCAAAGCGCTACCAGCAATCTGTAGATCTGGTCCAGAAAAATGTCCGAACTTTTCCTACCACTTCGATCGGTCGGCTTTTCGACACGGTGGCGGCGCTGCTGGGCTTTACGCGTGAGGTTACGTTTGAAGGCCAGGCCGCAATGTGGCTGGAGCAACTGGCCCGCGGCGTAGATGCGATGGAACCATACCCTTTTCCGTGGTCGGGGCAGGAACTCGATTTTCGACCCTTGCTGCAAGCGGTGGTGCGTGATCGGCTTCGCGGAAGTCCGCTCCCAGAGATTGCGCGCGCATTCCAGCGTGGCCTGGCTCAAGGCTTGCGCGACGCCGTAGTAAGCGTCTGTGCAGCCCGAGATCTCCAGGTCGTGGTTCTCTCCGGTGGCGTCTTCCAGAATGAGTTACTCTTGAAGGACTTGAAGTCGTTGTTTCACGCGGTGGGCCTGGAGGTATGGACGAATCACGTCGTCCCGCCTAACGATGGTGGAATCAGCCTGGGACAGGCGGCGATGGCGGCCTTTGCTCGGCTCGATTGAAATTAGGAAAGCCCTCCGCACGCAGACGAGAAATATGCATGAACTTTCCATCGCGATGAGCATCATAGAACTGGCGCTGGAACAGTCGGACCGGCGCGGCGGCGCTCAAGTGAGTGCCGTGCATCTCAAGCTGGGTGCGCTTTCTGGCGTCGTCAAAGAGGCCCTGTTGGGCTCGTTTGAGATGGCTTGCGAAGATACTCCGCTGAAAGGAGCGCGGCTGGTCGTAGAAGATGTTCCCGTCCTCATCTTTTGTCGAAGCTGCCAGGCGAATCGTCCAGTCAGATCGGTGCAGTTGTTTTGTTGCACTGAGTGCGGAACTCCGTCCGCCCAGGTTGTGCAAGGGAAGGAACTCGAGGTGGTTGCATTGGAGATTGAAGAATGGGATCACAGCCTCGCTTAATTGAAGTCAGAAAAAATGTTCTCAAGCAGAACGATCTGAACGCGCGTTCGTTGCGTGAGCAGTTCCGTGCGGCCGGAGTGTTTGTCGTGAGCCTGGTGTCGAGTCCCGGCTCGGGCAAGACCATGTTCTTGGAAAAGACCCTTACCTTGCTTCGCCAACAGTATCGAGTGGCCGCGCTTGTCGGTGATCTTGCCACGGAGAACGATGCCGTGAGGTTGGCGCGTAGTCAGGCTCCGGTGAAGCAAATCACCACCGGCACGCTTTGTCATCTCGAAGCCGCCATGGTTCAGAATGCCCTTCAGGAGTGGGATCTCAACCAACTTGATTTCCTCTTCATCGAGAATGTAGGGAATCTGGTATGTCCTTCGTCCTACGATCTCGGCGAAAATCTGCGGCTGGTGCTCATCTCGGTGACCGAAGGTGAGGACAAGCCTCTCAAGTACCCAACTATTTTTAATAGTGCCGATGTGGCCGTCGTCACCAAAATGGACTTGGCCTCAGCCGTTGAGTTCGACTGGCAGGCGGCATACGGTAACATCCAGGCCGTGCGCCCTGGTATGCAGGTGTTTAAGCTCTCCGCAAAAAACGGGCAGGGAATGGAGGAGTATCTGAGTTTCCTGCAGAAGCGTTTGGATGAATCACGCGTGGCTGCGACCATCTAACGAAGATCGCAAATCATGATCAGCTTTCTTTCTATTATCGCGGTGGGCTTCTTTCTCGGCATGCGCCATGCCACCGATCCCGACCACGTGATCGCCGTGACTACGATCGTAAGCCGACAGCGCAAACTGCTGAAGGCTGCGCTTACTGGAATTGTTTGGGGCATCGGCCATACGCTTACGATCTTTGTCGTGGGCTCCGCGATTATTCTCTTTGATGTGGTGATTCCCGCCCGCATCGGTCTCTCCATGGAATTCTCCGTGGGGCTCATGCTGATCGTTCTAGGCGCGATGAATATTGCGGCCTTCATGCGAACGGCGCGCGCCGTCGTTCCCTCTACGGAAGAATCCGAAGTCATTCATTCGCATGCCCACCTCCACGGCGACTACGCACACAGCCATGTGCACGGACACGCGCCCGAGGCGCATGCCCACAGTCATCAAACTCCACTTACCTGGCTCGACCGAATCTTCGGCAGGATCGGCCTCTATCAGCAACTGCGTCCTTTGATCATCGGAATCGTTCACGGACTCGCAGGTTCCGCTGCGGTAGCGCTGCTGATTCTCACCACCATCCGAAACCCGCGCTGGGCGATGGTGTATCTGCTCGTCTTTGGAGTCGGAACGGTGGGCGGCATGATGCTGATCACCATGAGCATCGCCTCCGCCTTCAACTTCTTTGGGAGGAGGCATCAGAATTTTTCCCACTGGCTCGGGCTTGCTTCCGGATTGGTGAGTCTGGCTTTTGGACTTTTCCTTGCCTATCAAATCGGCTTCGCGAACGGTCTCTTTTTCGGCCACCCGCAGTGGACACCCCGATAGAACTGGCTCGCCGGCAGCGAGCCGAAAAATCGGATGCGGACGTTAGTTCAGGATTGTCGACCTTTGTTCACGACCCTTCCCAAATGACATCTCCGCCGTCATCCGAGTACCGGCGTCAGCAGCGGACGTCCAGCAAAATGTGCGTCCAGGTTGTCGAGCGCGATCATGCCCATCTTCGTACGTGTCTCGATCGTGGCCGTTCCCAAGTGCGGTAACAAGAATGTATTTGGCAGCGTGCGATATGCCGGGTGGATGTGCGGCTCGCCTTCGTACACGTCAAGACCGGCGGCCGCGATGTGCCCGCTCCGTAGCGCGGCGATAAGGGCTTCATCATCGACCAGGCTGCCGCGTGCTGCATTTACGACAATCGCACCCTTTGGCAGCAGTTCGATCGTCCTGGCATTAAGGAACCGATTGGTTTCGGCTGTTGCTGGCGCGTGAAGCGTGAGAAAGGAACTGACGGCCAGCAATTCACTAGCATCGGCGTGGAAGACCGCATCCTTCTCGACCTCGGGATTCAGACGGTGCAACTTGCAGTAGTGAATCTTCATGCCAAATGCCCGCGCCCGCTCGGCCACTGCCTGGCCGATTCGACCCATGCCATAGACTCCCAGAATCTTGCCGGTTAACTGCCATCCCAACAACTCCTGGGCCGCGGATCGTTCCATGCGTCCCCGCGCACCAGCGCTTGCCCCTCGGTCGCCCGGCGGGATGCGCCGAGCAGGAGAAGCATGGCGATATCGGCGGTCGCATCGGTGAGGACTCCAGGCGTATTTGTAACCGTAATTCCACGCGCCTCCGCAGCCTTCACATCGATATGATCGAAGCCGACCGACAAGGTAGCGATCATCTGCACCGACTCCGGCAAACGCGAGATGAGACTCGCGTCCATCCGGTCCTGCTGGGTGATCAGCAATGCATCGGCCCCGTAAGACTCCGCCACTAGGTCGTCTCGCGTATATAGGCGATCGTTCGCGTTGAGGCGTGCCTCGTAGTGGAGCCTAATTCGAACTTCGACGGCCGCAGGCAATCGCCGCGTTACAACCAAAATTGGTTTCTTTAGCATTGTGCTATTCCATTGTCGAGTCAGCCCGCATCTTGGCGCCTGCTTCGCACGACCTTTACGCCCACCGGCTAAAGGCACTACCGTCGTCGTTTGTTGGATGTGTCCCGACCGTCACGGTTGCAATATGCTCTTAAAGCTGTGATATCAGCCTGTGAAGAGGAGGCAGGACCCCGAGGCGATCGTCTGTGTCAAGGACCGAATAACGGGGCGTCTGCGCTGTGCTGTTTCTGATCACCGGGAGTGGTTCCGCGGTCAACGCTGGCTGTTCGTCCAGTTCAACAATCTGAGAAGCGGGGGTTCTTCTCTCACCATCCTCACCCAACGATGGCATGATCCGCCATCCACCAGGCAAACTTCTCCATCTCGAGTCATCGTATCAAGAGCGCGAATAACACTTGCAATTCCAGATCCCGGCTTCACAAAATGAAAGGCCCCTCTGCGCATGACGCGCGAATAAATGTCTTCCGCGGTTCCCGGTTCTTCAAGTTCCAGCAACGCTACACGGCAGGCTCGTCTTAATTTGTAGTTTGGATCCGTTGCCGATCCTCGGGTATCAGGTAGCACCTGAACACTGCCGCCGCTCCTGCCTTGGGAGCATCTGCGTTGCGTAGCGGGCGCATCAGCCGAAACATCGCCAGAGGGCGAAGTGCGCACGTCATTCTGCAAATCTGCCAGGACCTGACTGAGACTGTTTACCCGCCTTCTGATCGTGCTCTGTCGCTTGGACAGGTTACGAAGTTCTGCCTGCGCGAGGCTCATGACGGTAAGCAGAGAGGTTTGAAACGTCACAGGATGTGAGGGTCGCCATGCGCTTTCTCGCACCTGAAATACTTCGATAGTTCGAAGGCCTGCGCAAGGGATTTGGGATCGCCAAACAGAAATCGAGTGCGAGACTATAGCCGCCAGCGACAATTTGTGAGGCCCCGCTTCATCATGATTACGTGCATGGCAAGCCCTGTTTGAGTAGTGCTCATCACAAGTTGCTTGTTTTTATTACCGCGAAAAAGTATCGGTAGATCACAAGATGCGAAGTGAATTCACGGTGCTCGCTCATTTTCGGCGATGGGACAAAGGCGATCCAAGCGGCGCGGCTCTATTGATACCGCCAGTATTTACCAGGCAAAGACCGTCGTCGGTCGAATTAGGCAAGAACTCCAGCTACTCAGGCGTGAGCGCGCAACAATCTTAGAGCGGATTCGAGTCATTACGCAGACATTGACCGGACTCTCTGAAACCTTCCGCGGTGATATCGCGAATAATGAACAATTACAGGAAGTGCTGTCTTCACTGCCGGTTCTACGCTCCGATCCTGGGCTCACAGCAACCTGTCGACAAGTGTTGATGAGTTCCTCTCAACCACTTACCACCAATCAAATCTGTTCCAGGATCCATGAAATTTACCCAACCCTCTTGGCGCGACACAAACATCCGAAGGTGTCTGTGTTTGTCGTGGTTAAGCGGCAAGTGCAGTACGGAGACGTGCTGATGGGCGAGAACGAAAGAGGCCAGAGAACATGGCGGTGGGTGGGCGGCGGGACAGGTGAAATTGTCGCTTAGAAAAAGTTATGTCGTTAGGAGGTGAAGCACCAAACTGCGGCGGAGCGTCGGCCAACCGCCAGCCTCAGATCCTGTGCCTGGTTCACGGGGCAAATCTGCTGCCGCGAAGTTGCTCTTCAGTCTTTCACCCATTAAAGGCACACCCGAGCAGAAATGTCCGGAGCCACGGAAATTCTGTCCGAGTAGAAACCCTCGCCACCGAGCCAGCACGCAGCCAGGCGGTGAAGATTGTGCTTGTAGGTTCGGGTAACGGTATACTCCCTCCCACCTCGAACTCGAAGCACGTATTCTCCCGTCGACCATGGCTGAATTTCCTCAACCAAGGCTGCATTCACAAGCGCCGACCTGTGAATCCGCACGAATCCGTAAGGACTGAAACGGTGTTCCATCATCGAGATCGACTCTCGCAGGAAGTGGGAGCTTGATGTGTGATGCAGCAAAACATAATTACCTTTGGCTTCGATGGCGACAATATCCGCCAGAAAAACAAACAAGAACTTCCCCTTAGCCTTGATTGCGATTCGCGCCGACTGCCGGCGAGCCAACGTTGTTAACTGGTCCAATGCCTCAGTCGAGGCGATGCCTGGCGGCGACGACTTGCGGCCCCGATCTGCTTTCAAAGGGTCTCCTGCATGCTTTCCCGTGGGGAACTTGAGAAGTTGTCTGTCGTTCGTCACGGCCGGACGGAGGCGATCCCTTGGCGCAACTGAACTTATAGGGACCCCTGATTGATTCCCCAGCTCTAAGCTCTCGATACTTTCAACGATCGGAGGCTGCGACATATTGATCTCAACACTCGAAGACTTGCTGTGTATACCCCACAAGGAAATAGATGCCGTACGATTAGACTTTTTCGGACCTCGTCCCTACACGATGTCGCGTAAGTGTGCCTCTTTACCCCACGAGGCTGCATGTCCGATAGACGCAGCAGGCAGGATTACGAAAGCAACATGGTGCGGAAATATTCATCCCATCTGTTGTTGCGCCCTTGTGTGGCCGCCCTCTGTATTTGCTGCGAACCCGGAAAGATACCGCTCAGTCGAACACCCACGGACCAGGCGCGTGGTTGTGTCACGACTGAATCGAGTAGCGCACTTCTGCAGGCCAACTTGGAGTTCTAGAACGTAAGCTTCAGCGAAAATTCAAGCACCCGCGGAGATCCCAGGCCAAACACTCCGGAACCCAAGCCAATCCTCAGGTTGTTGGGCTGGGCTCCGGATGTGCCGTTTACCGTTCCCGACACGGGTAATTGGCCTTGCGTGCTGAGCACGCCACTCAGAGTATTCTTGGGTGCGTCGAAATTGGCAAAGTTCATCACGTTGAAGAACCCGACTCCCGGCTGCAATTGCAGACGCTCCTTTACCTTGTACGTCCAGTTCATACTAAGGTCGAGGTCCCGTAACCAGGCGTTGTTCGCTTCATTTGCGGGTGCCGGGTTGACCACTGGCATCACAGCCCCGAGTTGCCGAAGTTGAGTCAGGTTGAACAAACCGTTGGTGAGCAATACTTGTCCGGCCGGATCAGGGTTGTTGGCGTAAGTCTGGTTGTAGTTGTTGATCAAGCCGTTAATATTCCCGCCATTAATGCCTCGTCCGTACGAACCCAGGTTCGTTCCCGGAAGAATTCCACCGATTGTGCCATTGGTGCCGTTTGGCCCGTAGCCGTCGCCGGTACCGTCCCCGTTGACCGCAGTCACGAAGATACCGCCCGCTGCTCCGGTGGGAGGAAGCGTAAGGGTGGTTGGCAGCGCACTATAGAAATGCCCGATCACGCTGGCGCGGAAATTTGCGGGGAACTCCATGGTGCCCCCGAAAGAAATCTGGTGGGTGCGGTCCAGCCCGTTCGGGCCAATGTACTGATTGGGGTTCGCGTAGTTCCAGGCGCTGTTTACGAAATCTCCGTCGGTCGCGTCGGAGACATATCTTGAGAGGGCGTAAGACAGTTGCAGGTTCAAGTAACGGACGCCAGGAAACGGACTGTGTACGTCTTGTTTCAAGGATGTCTGCAAGCCGTTGTACACCGACCGGCCGATGGGAAACAGCATCTGATTTCCGCCTACATTCGGGTTGATGCCCGGAAATGCCGCGCCAGCGGCAGGAGCAGTGGGCACGAACGAGCAAGGCTCACCGCCGCAGAGTTCGTAACCGGAATCGAGGCCATTCGTGGCATAGTTAACGACGGTTGCTCCAGCATTGATCGCGCACTGACTGGAGGCCTGATCAAACCCAGCGCCACAACCGAAGCTCTTGTTTGTGTTCGAAATCGCGGCCTGGGCCGCCGCGAGATTGAAGAATCGCACGTCGCCGATGTGGTTGGTATCTACTGCCAGCAGCGTGTGAGTAGAGATATTGCGGAGATAATCCGCCGTGAGAACCATGCCGCGCCGAAGCTCGCGCTGAATGCCAAGATTCATCTGCACGGAGCGCGGAGTCCTGTAATTCGGAGCAAATAAGTTCGTGCCAGTTCCATTGGGACCGCTATCGGCTAGTGTGCTCCCGATATAGCCTGGGTTCGGTCCGACCCCGACGGCTTGTGAAGCAGCCTGATATTGCGCTTGTAGTGCCGCGATCTGTGCCTGCACTTGACCAATGGGCTGGCCGCAAATATTCAGGCCGCCTGCGCCGGCTCCTGGATTCACCGTCGTCGACGTCCCCGGCAATTTGTATGTGACTCCCGCCCCGCCCGAGCAAGCTCCTTGAAACCCAAGAAAATCGCCGTTTGCCAAGCGTCCTGGCCGGTCGAAAAGAACGTTGTTCCAGATCGAGTTCTCATAGAACAAGCCAATTCCAGCGCGTATAACCGTCTTTCCGTTATTGGCCGGATCCCACGCGAAACCGAACTGCGGCGCAAAATTCAAGCTGGGATCGTTCACCCGATTTTGTAAGCCGGAGTAGAACTGATTATTAAACTGGCTGAGAGCCGCGATTGGAGCCAGGTCGCTGTCCGTTCTTCCCGTGTCCCTGACGTAGCGCAGCCCGTATGTGAGTGTCAGATTCCGCCTTATCTTCCAGGAATCGCCAACGTACCAGGAGATCCGGTTGTCCGGCCCCAGACCTCCAAAAGGAAAACCAAACGAAGGCTTCTCCGTGGAATATCCCGCCCCGTTGCCCAAGAGCACGTTGGTCGCGGGATAGTTCAGAGCATTTGCGGCTCCGCCGGGCATCGTGAGGCACACGCCAACGCAAGCAGACGCACTCGCGTTCACAGCAGGACCGTCGGCCAGAAAGCCTGCGAAGCCACCGCCGCGGATGTGATTTAAACCGCCGCCGAAACGCAGGATGTGCGCACCGAACGCCTTGCTGCCGTCGTATTTCACTTGATGATCAGACTGCGGCGTGGATTGTGGCGCCAGGAAGCCCTGGCCTGCACAGAACACGTCGGGAGCTACCCCCGATGTATTAAGACAAGGGATATCGGGTCCGATGGCCAGCTCGATGGGGGATGACGGATTGAAGGGAGTAGAGGCAGTCGTGCCACTCCCGATATGGTTAAAGAACTTCATATACCCGAGGCGGACACTGTGAGTAAGCCCGCCGGTCGTGAAGTCGAGTCCTATGACGTGATCGCGAGTGTGAGTCGTGTTGTCCAGGGGTTGGAAGGCGATCGCCTCAAAAGCCGATACGTCGCTGTTCTGGTCGTAGGAGAAGCGGTAAAACATTTTGTAATTCTTGCTGATCTGGTAATCCAATTTCCCGATTCCCTCGGTTTCACGGAACGGCGCCAGGAACGCCCCGGATTCAGATTGAAAGGGAGGACCTGCCAGCACAGGCTGGTCAAAGGCTTGCTGCGTGCGCTCGACATCCAGGAAGAAAAACAGTCTGTTCTTGATGATCGCGCCACCAAAATTTCCGCCGAATTGATTCCTCTGGAAGTAGGTGTCCGACTTTCCCGGTAGATTGGCGTTGAGCGACTGGTCACGAAAATCGTAGTAGGCCTGGCCGTGGTAAGAATTCGTTCCAGACTTGGTTACCACATTCACGGAGCCCGACGAGGTCAACTCCGTCGACAAGTCCAACATCGACTCCCCGATCTGAAATTCCTGGATTGCTCCTTGCGGAATGTCTTGCGTGGTCGTTCCTACAGTTTCGTCACTCGTGTCAACACCATCCACCTCGATGCGCGCCGTGCGCCCAAAACGGCCGCCGAAAGAGATCGACGAAAATCCCTTCTTGGTCGGATCAAAGTTGCCACCATCTTGAATTTGAACGCCAGGTTCCAGCTGAGCCAGATCGAGAAAGTTCCTGCCGTTGATCGGCAAATTCTCAATCTGTTCAGTATCGATGACTCCCTGCACGCTGGCCTGTTCGGTATTCACCTGCAACTCGCTTGCTTGTACCTCGACGACCTGCCCCGCTTCTCCCAGCGGCAATTTGAAATTGCCCGCCGCCGTTACTCCGACTTCTACGGGAACAGTTACATCCAGGGTCTTGAACCCCTTCGCCTCCACCCTGACGACATAGTCGCCCGGAATCAGCGAACCCGAAGTGTAGGTGCCCGCTGAAGTCGTCGTTTGCGTAGTGATCTGCCCTGTTGCCTTATCAGTTATCGTGACCCTGGCTCCAGCCACCACCGCGCCCGTCGGGTCAGAAATAATCCCCTGAATGCTGCCGGTAGAGATCGTGGTCTGTGCGAACATCAGCGGGAAGGAGAACCAGAGAAGCACTAAAGCTGAGAAGACGCTTGAACGGCGGACAATGTTCTTTGGGCAAATGGGCAGGGCCATGAGTATGCACCTTTCTTGATCCTTAGCTCTCGGCAGTCAACACATGGTCGCGGTTTTGCAATATGAAGACCACTCACTCGTCACGAGTTATCAAGGACTTATGGAAGGTTCTTGGAAGTATGAATACAACTTTGCGGAAGCCGCGGTTTCGTCTTATAACGGCAATGCTGCGTCTGGCACCTCGCGCGCGTCACACTGTCGCGATCTTTTGTTGAAGTGCAGCAGCTGTATTCATGCTCCACAATTTCGGAGATTAATGAAGCGCGAAGAGCGAGTCGGGGATTCAGATCTCGAGGAGAGTCGCAGGACACCGCAAACTTCTCGAGCGCTTCGATCAGCATGGTCGCTCTATCGAAGCGCTCGGAGTGTTTTCCTCTATTCTTGACAGCCGTCGGTCTAGAAAATAATTTTCGCTCCGAATTGCAAGCGACGTCTTCCAATACCGTCGGTGATGATGTTTCCGGCAAAGGTGTCGCCGCCGTTAGAGTTGAACAATCGGCTGCCGAACTGGGTTATGCCGTCTGTGACGTTAGCCGCATCGTTAACATTCTGGAAAGGTGTTCCCAGCCATTGATGATTAAACAAGTTGAAGGCATCCGCCTGGAACTGTATGGTCACCCGTTCGGTCACCCTGGTGTTCTTGTACACGCTCAGGTTGACGGTACTGATGGGTTGTCCCTGTTCCGTGTTTCGGCCGACTCCCAAAAATGGCGAACCAAGGATCTTGGCCGCCGTCGGATTGTTGAGGATCCAGTGAGCTCCAGCGATTGGGGTAACGGGGCATTGGCCCGCTGTGCCTCCGCTGCCGATACACCCGTCGGCATTCGCATTGATGCTGGCCAGGGTCCCGAGTGGATAGAAAGTGGTACCTGTTGCTGAATTCGGGCAGGTCGTCGGAGTTCCATCGCAATACTGTCCCACCGTGTTGTACGGTAGGCCGGTATTGCTAAGTATTGGCCGGCAGGCGTCGAGTACGCCTCCGGTAAAGTTGGTCGGGTCGCACAGCGATCCGGGCTGGGCATTTTCTTCCACGGTGTAGGGCTGGCCGCTCGAATAGCGATAAGTTCCGTTAATCTGCCAACCGCCCATCAAATGTCCAAGAAAGCCCGATTGTTGGTGACGGAACGGCAGATCGTACACCCAAAGCGCAGTAAGAACGTTAGGAAAACTGTAGTTGCTGACGCCGCGCTCGGCGTTGGTCACATCGAATGGATTCTGCGCGAGCGCGAAAAACGTGCCGGTATTAGACGAAAACGCCTCTGAGGCGTTGTCAATCGTTTTGCTGAAGGTGTAGCCAACCTCTCCCGTAAAACCGTGCCAATTCTGCAGACGGAATTGGGTTTGGAGGCCGTTGTAAATGGAATAGCCACTGTTGGCGTATTGGATCACGCGGCTAAAGTTGCAGTTTGCGTATCCAACTGGATTTCCTGCCGAGTCCGTTCCCTGGGCTCCCGGCAGTGCCGTGTTGGTGCAAGGCGTGAGACCTGCAGGGATCAGGTTGCTAAATCCGGCGTTGACTAACGGAAGGATGTCGGGATTGCCGTTCACCTCCTGAAAATTGGCGAGAGTGTGATTGCCGACGTACCGAACTTCCGCCGCCATCTTGCCGCCGATTTGACGCTCGACTCCAAGATTCCATTGCTGCGAGTACGGATTGCGGAAATTGTTGCCGAACTGGAGTTCTGTGGCAACTCCGGGGTTTCCTTTTGGCGCCAGAGGAAAAAGTGCCGAAGCGATGTTAGAGCCATCCAGAGTTGCAATGTTCGGCAACCCTGCAGCCCCCGTTCCCGCCGCATTTGGAATGTTTGCAAAGTTCGTGTAAGGCGCGGTTCCTTGCACGTTGGTCGCGAGATTGTAATAAGCGAAATCGTACGCGATACGGAACCCGCCTCGAATCACAGTTTGGCTATTGCCCAGCAAAGCTGGAAGAATTCGCGGCGTCCAGGCAAAGCCCACCACCGGACCGAAGTTATGATAGTGATTCGGCACCGCGGGCACCGTCGTCAAACTGAGAGGAAGAGATGTACTCCAAAGCGGGTTGGGGCCAGTCTGTTGAGCCACACTTTCGTTGTGCAAGAGGTTGCTGGCCTGCTGGTAAAAGTCCCATCGCAGTCCCAAATTCAAAGTTAGGTTGTCTCTGAATCTCCAATCATCTTGAAAATATAAGCCCAAGTCGTTCTCTTTAAATCGCGTGACAGGCACTCCATATGCGACTTGGGTTTGCAGGGGTGTGTTGGCGATCAATGAATTGAAGTCTGGGTAGGTGACTATGGAATTCGTACCGAAAAGAGAATAGTTTGGGGAGCGCTGCTTATCATATTCACCACCCCACTTCATCACGTGTTTGCCATGCACCATCGAAGCATTGTCCTGCACTTGATAGACGTTAATGATGCGGCCCTGGGGAAAAACCTCGAATTGTCCGAAGCTCAAGGCGGTGGGGGCCAGAATGTTGATCTGAGGAGGACAGAGTCCGATAGTGGCCAGAACGCAAGTGGGAAACCCTCCTCCGTCGAACTCCGAGCGGGACCGCGAATAGCTGAAGCGGGCCTGGTTCAAGAAATTAGGAGTAAAAGTGTGGGTGAGATCCAGTCCAATCTGTTGGTTGAGGCCGGGAACACTGACGATTTGACCGGCCGCCGCAGCCGCGGGGC
>Ga0187858_10004395_pt1 | contig 13219 bp, 14 predicted proteins | sample June2016WEW_8_15_FD_133015 | JGI IMG/M metagenome (GOLD analysis project Ga0187858, IMG submission 133015) | Peatland microbial communities from SPRUCE experiment site at the Marcell Experimental Forest, Minnesota, USA - June2016WEW_8_150 | ecosystem: Environmental > Terrestrial > Soil >...
ACAATGTAACCCACGCTTCGCGCATCGGGACCGGTTCACTCCATTGTGACTAGCCGTGCCTGGGGTCTTCGACTACGCCGGACCGAGCGAGAACTCGCGCTATCGTTCCCGTCCGTGTTGCCTTCCGCTATCCTCTATCTACGCTTCGCTGTGTCCCTCACGGTAACAGCGCAAGACTCGAGGCCGAGCGGATCGCTACTCCTTTCTCGTGAGAAATTTTCACACCGTTTTACGCTTGGAGTAGATCGCCGCTCCCACTTTCGTCTGCAGTTTCCGTCGCATGCGGTCCACCCGCGTCGCTCCCTGCGGTAGCGGTCCCCGCGGGCCCGGCTGCTGACGGTCACGATAAGGGGGTTCTACCAGAATGGCCGACCGGGAAATGAATCTCGATGGAGAAGAGGCAGGGAAATGGAAGGAAGAGACGCGGAGAGCGCTGGCCGAAATCGCGCTTGGCGTCCGTGAACGCGGAGACCTTGTTTATTGGGACACCTACCGTGAAGTAGGGTACGAGATTTATGAACGCGGATCAGCAGTTTCGTGTGTAGACAAGTTCATCGTTTAGGAAGTGCGCCTGTTACTTGTGAAGAAGGCGTCCTAGCGCACTCTGCTCTCCGCCTCATGACGCACCTCGTCCACGTTCTGCCCGGATACTTTTCCATGCGATACCGCGAGGTCACCTCCAACGTAGATACGATCGATATCTTCGACTCCACCAACAAATACGAGGCTGGCATAGGGATCAAACACATGCCCGAATTCATTTGGGTCAATCACAACCATGTCAGCTAGTTTGCCCTTCGCGAGACTCCCCAATTTATCTCCCACGCCCAGAACGTCGGCGGAGCCGAGAGTATGCAATTGCAATACCTGATAAGGTGAAAGCACGCTGGCGTTTTCATACTTTGCGCGGACGAGATACAACCCCATGCGCATGTTTTCAAACGGGTCGGCGCGGTCGGCGCTCGCCTCCCCATCCACCCCCATTCCAACACGGATTCCCATTTTCAAGTACGCAGGAATGTCCGCAATGCCCGAGGCCAGCCGTCCGTTCGAGAGCGGATTCCAGCTCACACCCACATGAAACTTCGCAGTCTGCTCGAGAATATTATGATCCGGATGAACGAAATGTCCCCAGACTAGATTTGGGCCGAGGATGCCGCTCTCCACGAACCAAGGAAACACCGATCTCTCCTTGACCTGTTCCGCCGCAGTTTCCAGATAGTGCTGCTCGTCTCCGATCCCAAGTTCGCGCATAATTCGCGCTTCCGTCCGCACCTGGTCCGCATTTTCCGCGTATGCGCCGCCACCATCGAGCATTGTTTTCAGGAAACGGCTGGAGGAGGGCTGCGTTTTCGTCCAATCCATGAAGCTCTTCACGTAGGCAATCGCCTGGTCCGCCGACCATTTCGGGCCAAGCTGGCCAATGCTGATGGAATGGACAAACCGAATTCCCGACTTTGATTCCGCGCGAAACTCCGAGCGATCGAAACTCTGGTCGCCCGTACTGCTACCCAGGTCACTCGGTGCATAGTTAAAGTTGAAGGCCCCCGTTATGCCGTGGCGAAGATGGTCGAGCGCTCCATCCAGGGTAAACCAGTAGAAATCCTCCGCTTTCGATTTAGGCGCATGTTCGACGTACAGAACAGTGAGCCAACCATCGAGCTCTTTGTCCGGCGCGAGGCCACGGTACGCGCTTTGCCACAAGTGGCTGTGCGCGGAAATGAATCCGGGAATAATCCACTTTCCGGCTGCATTGTACGTAGTCGTGGCGGACAAGCCGGACGGCGGCGAGCCAGTGCCGATAGCGGTGATGGTTTCATCGTTCCCGACAACGATGTATCCAGTGAAGGGCTTTTCTTGCCCCGGGACCATTGTTAAGAGAAGCGCATTCGTGATGAGCAGCTTTGCCTGTGGGGCCTGTGTCTGGGCTACATTGACTCCCGCCAAGAACCACGAGAGGATCAGGACGAAAAGAGCCTTTGTGAGCGTTCTCATCTTGAACCGGAATTTCCTTTTTGCCTTTGAAAACAGCGCCATACTACACTCGTCTCGCTTGTTCGCGATACTGAAACGCGATTTTCATCGGGAGCACTCCCGACGGTCTGCCATCCACACCAGCACAGCACAAATTTGCCCCATTTGTGGCCTACTTTTGCAACACCTCTCCTTACCCCAACCCCGCTGTAGACAGATTCCGCTGCTGCCTTGGCCACCAGCTCTCTATCCCGTCCGTAGCTGTAGCACCGTGATCCGGCCCAGCATCGCTCCGAACCGCCGCCGATTCAGATGTCCTTCCGCCAGCAGAAGCCAGTAGTAGCGGGCATGCTTCACCAGCCGCCCCCCGGTCTTCACCAGTCGTTGTTGCAAGCTCGTCAGCGACCAATTCTCAATCCTCTGCGGCAGTGCCAGCCGCCGCCACAGATTCCCCAAGTTGTAAGCCAGCAGGCTCAATGCCAGCCGGACTTGGTTCGAGCGGAACCGATGGCAAGACAAACCGCATCTGATTTTGCGGCCAAGTACGCACATCGTGAGGTTTACGAACTGCAGCCCGAGGTACAAATGACCGCCAAGTTCGCCGCGAACGGATCGGTCTGCGAGATGAAAGTTGAGCAAGAATACTTTCTCAAAGATAGAGTTGATATGAGATTCGGCACCGACCGAGACAAAATTGATCCAGGCACGGTCACTATTGCGGCAAACCGATTTTGCGTACCAAATCGGCAAAGCGCGGGTCGGAGTGAAGGGTGTCCAAACGTGCGTCCGTCGTAAGATATAGCGCGAGTATGTACGACCGGTCGTCATAGGCACGATTTAGCCAGACGAAAGCCTCATCTTTTTCCCCCAGGCCCACATAGATCACGGCGACGTTGTAGGGTGCAACGTAGCTATGGGTCGATAATTCTTTCAGGTGGTCCAGCACCTTTTGCGCTTCGGCCTTGTTTCCCGACGCAGCATAGGCATGTCCAAGACCCGACCACAGTTCCGTATTGCCCTCCAGCGTAAGCCCGCGCTGAAAGGTTGCGATCGCTTCGGGCAATTTCCCTTTTTGCTCATACGCTCGACCAAGGAAGCAATAGTCAAACCAATAGCCATCATCGAGATCGATGGCAGTGCGAAGTTGCTCGATCGCCTTGTCCCATGGTGTGTGAAGACCAGGACCGATCCCAGGTTTCCGTTGAGTCCGGTCGAAACTGGATCGATCCGCAGAGCCCGCTCCGCTTCTGCGACGGCCTCGTCGTTTCGCCCCATCGGGGGCAAGAACCACGAATAGTACCCGTGAGCGTCGCCGCTGTCGGGATTCAGTTCAATGGCTCGCTTGAATTCTCGTTCTGAAGCTGCCCAATTCCACTCGTACCATTGAGATTCGATGGCAAGAGCAACGTGAGCTTCAGCGTCGGTCTCGTCCAGCGCTAACGCCTTCTTAGCCGCATCTCTGGCTTTGGGCCCCGCCTCTTTTGGAGCCATAAACCAATCGTCCTGGTTAATGTAGTTGTTCGCCAAGGCGCTGAGCGCCTGGGCATAATTTGGATCCTTAGCGATTGCCTGGTTGAGATAGTCGATGCCTTCGTTGAAGCCTTCTTTGGTGAATTTACTCGAGTAGTGCTGGCCTTTGAGATAGAGCTGATAGGCCTCGGGATTTCCCGTTGAGCCTAGCGTCAGTTTTTGCTGCTCGGCCGCGGAAAGCTGGGAGCGCAGTCGCTGAGAGACTTCCTTTGCGATGTCGTTTTGCAACATCAGCAGATCGGCCACCTTGCGGGAGTACTGCTGGCCCCAAAGCTGTTTACCGTTGCGCACCTCGTCGAGTTCGATGCCAATGCTGAGGTCGTCGCCATGCTGTACCACGCGGCCCGTGAGTACCGCCTGAACGCCAAGTGCGTCGCCCACTTTCTGGAGATCCTCCGTCTTCCCCTTGTAATGAAGGGCAACACTGTGGGGGATCACCCTGAGGCTGGGCAACTTCGCCAGGCTGTTGTTGATGCTTTCGGTGATCCCATCGGAGATGTAGTCTGCTTCGGGATCGTTGCTGCGCATGTCCAGGGGGAGAACCGCGATCGAGTCGATCCGGCCTGTGCTTGCTCCTTTGCGATAAACGGTAAAGGCAGCCGCCCCGATGACCAGCAAGGCGACTGCGACTGCCGCAACCAGGGCATTTCTCTTTATTAGCTGTACGACGCTGGAATCGCCGCCCGGAGAAGCTTTTTCAAGCGCGAGTTGGAGAGCGGTTGCGGTTTGGAAACGCGCCTCCGGAGATTTCGCGAGACACTTGAGCACAATCGCATTCAGGGCGGGCGGCGCGTTCAGCGGGTCGGGGTTCTTGAAAAGAATTGCGCCCATGGTAGAGGCCGCTGAGTCTCCGCTAAAAGCGCGGCGGCCAGCGAGCATTTCATAAAGCACCGCACCGAACGAGAAAATATCGGATCGTGCGTCGGTCGGTCTTCCCTCTGCCTGCTCCGGAGACATGTAAGCGGGGCTACCCACGATGGTCCCCGGCTGGGTTCCTCCCATCGTTTGGGTTTGGTCTTTGGTTTGGTCTTTGGTTTGGTCTAGAGTTTGGGTCGGGTCAGCGCCTGCGGTTTGTTTCGCGAGTCCGAAATCTAGCAACTTCACGGTGCCTGTAGTGCTCAAGAGGATGTTCGCTGGCTTCAGGTCGCGATGAATGATGCCTTGGGCATGCGCCGCTTGCAGGGCGCTGGCGATTTGGAGGGCCAGACATAGGACTTCGGCAGAGGGGAGAGGCTGCTGCTCCCGGGAAACGACTGGCGACCCGTCAACATATTCCATCACAAGATAATTCGGGCCGATGTCGTAAATCTGGCAGATGTTGGGATGGTTCAGCGCCGCGATGGCTCTGGCTTCACGCTCGAAGCGCTCGCCAAACTGCGCTGATAACACCTTGATCGCAACAAAACGATTCAGACGCGAATCTCTGGCTCGATACACCTGACCCATCCCGCCCGCGCCGATTTTGGATTCTACGCGGTAGGGACCGAGCTGTACTCCAGGATCGATTTGCGCGGTTGGCGAATCGAGCGAGCTTGCCTGCTCCCACGCGGGGCGATCCAGCACCACCTCACCCGAGCCTCCCTGGGCCAGCAAAACTTCTACGGCACGCCTGAGGTCGGGATCGGATTTGGCCAACAACGCAGCACGCTCCTCGCCGGAAACCTCCAGCGCGGCGTGATAAAGCGCCTCCATTAGTTGCCAATGTTCGGGAGTCGTGGCAATACCTCGAGCGTATCGCCAATCTTATCTCACTCTTTAACCCCGCCAATGTATTTTCCCGAACCATGCATCGCTTGTGGTTCAGCGTGTCAGGAACAGCGCGACGTCAAGAAACGGGAACAAATGAAAGGGCAGCCCTAGCGGGCTGCCCTTTCATCTTTCAGGATGTTGCGGCCTTCACTGCTTCGGCGCTTGCACAAGAATCCGTTTGGCTGTAATGGTAAACGTGCCCGAGGCGACTACCTTCCCCGTCACATTGTGATAGTGATAATCGCCTGAGCCGCTGTAGGAGTTCCCAGAGATTGTTGTAGTTTGACGGACCTTGGAGGAGCCGGTAGGTGTTCCGGTAGAGTCATAGGTGAGGTTGACGTAGGTCAGAAGAAACGTATTGTTTCCTGTGCTCTTCCAGACTCCATGTCCAGCCGTCGCAAGGTATCCTGGCGTAAAGGACAACTGATCGGCTTCAACGTACCCCCCACCCGCCGCATAGGTTTCCGTGCCAAGAAATACTATGGGAGCATCGGGAGGATCCGGTATGGTAACCGTATACAGCCATGACCCCTCTGGGGTTTGGCTTGCCACGTCGCTTTGAATAGCGTCTTGGGCAAATACTACCGCGGGACTGCCAAGGACAGCGAGGGCTACCAAAACCGTAAGCGCCGCTACCGTCACTAGCTGACGACGTTTCGCCTTCACCAGATCTGTCAATTTCCGAAACTCACTATTTGTCGAGTTCATATGGTCTCCTATTTGGTCTGAGCTGGAGAGCTGGACCGAAGCGAGCCCGCTCTGGATTGGCCGTGGGTGGAACCGACGTTGCCGATTCGGATGCTTCACTACCCGCAGAACTTTTCTTCTTGCCTCCATGTTGGTAAGCGAGAAATCTGGCGGATAACTACAACACGGTTCAAAATATTCTTTTATTGTGGAGCGAACCTATATGATTTCATTGCATTGACGGGGTTTATGGGCCTGGAACCAATGGACGTCACCCACCTCCTGAAGGCTTGGAGCGGGGGTGACCAGCGAGCTTTAGAGGAACTTACGCCCAAGGTGTACCTGGAATTGCGCCGCATGGCCGCTAAGTACATGCGTCATGAGAAGCCCGGCAACACGCTGCAGGCCACCGCGTTAGTCCACGAAGTCTTTCTGCAGCTGGTGAATGTGGAAAGTGTCAGCTGGCAGGATCGAGCGCACTTCTTTGCGGTTTCGGCGAACATGATGCGGCGGATTCTCGTGGACCGCGCCCGCGCCAAATGCATGGCCAAAAGGGGCGGAGGCGCGCTACACCCCAATCTGGACGATGTGCCGGAGATCGCCTCGGGCTCCAGAAGCCGTGAGATTGTCGCCATCGACCAAGCGCTGGATGCGCTAGCGCGGATCGACGCGCGCAAAGCCAAGGTCGTCGAGCTCCGATTTTTCGGAGGCCTTAGTGTCGAGGAGACGGCAGAAGTGCTGAAGATTTCCCCGCAAAGTGTCATGCGCGATTGGAAGATGGCGAGGGCCTGGCTTATGGCCGAGATCACGCATTGAAGATGTCCATCCGCTTTTCGTGACACGCGTTCCAGATGCGGACCTCTGGATAGCCGGCCAATCGGAACCTACGAGGCGGCGGTCAATTGGCGAATCTCGATTACACTCACCGTCCCCGTCGAGGGGGTTTTGAGCGTAACCCGTTCTCGCCAACTACTGGCATCTCGATTCCTATTGCGATAGATTCGACGCCGTAACGGACACGGAACAATGAAAGCTTCGCGTCCACGGCGGGACTCGCACCCATGCCCAATAGTACGAGAAAGATTTTGCAAACTGGTGACAACCCCTTGACACTTCCGAGTCGCGACTCGGCCTACGATCACGGACTAAGCAGGTCAGAGAAGGTTCTGTGTCCGTTACTCCTACCGATGGTTCGACCCTCCTCTGCCGCTGAATTCGCTAAGGAGAGACTACTATGCAGGTTTGCAGGACGGCTGTCGTCGCTTGCTTCGGCCTGGTTCTTTTCATGGTTTCGTCCCCGGCCGATGCACAATATCGCATCACAAACTTAGTTTCGAATCAAGTCCACCAAGCCCCGACTATCGATCCACTGCTGGCCAATGCCTGGGGATTAGCTCGGGGGGCCACATCCTCTTGGTGGATCAGTGATAACGACACCGGCTGGTCGACCCTCTATCAGGCAAACGGAACGCAAGTGCCACTCCGGGTTTTGATTCCGACCGCCGGAAACGGGCCCGCCTCGCCGACCGGCCTAAACGGCCCTGGCACGCCGACTGGAGTCGTTTTCAACGGATCGTCGACCGATTTCCAGATTCAGGGCATGGCATCCGCCTTCATTTTCGCGACGCTGGATGGGACTATCAGCGCCTGGGCGCCAGGAGTAAACAAAAACCAAACGATCATCGCGGTGGACAACTCGGCGAACAAAGCGATGTACACGGGCTTGGCCATCACCAGCAAGCCCTCGGGAAATTTCCTCTACGCGGCGGATAACACGAACAATCACATAGATATGTTCGACGGCAACTTCAACCTCGTGAAGTCGTTTGGTGATCCGGCGATTCCATCCAACTTCTCCGTGTTCGGCATCCAGGACATTAATGGCCTGGTTTACGTCGCCTATGCTGTACCGAACGTCGGAGCCGGCGGGTTCATCGACCTCTTCACGGAGGACGGTACCTTCGTGAAGACACTGATCCAAGGATTGCCACTCAATCAGGCCTGGGGCATCGCCGCGGCTCCCCCCAATTTTGGACCGCTGAGCAACACTCTGCTGGTTTCAAACAACTCCGTTAACGGCACCATCAACGGGTTTGACCCGATTACCGGGAAATTCGTGGGTACGATCAAGGACCAGAACGGAAAGCCGATCATCCTCAATAACTTATGGGGAATCGCCTTCGGAGGCGGGGACAAGGCCAATGGAGCAACAAACGAGCTGTTCGTCACCGTCGGTCAGGGAATTGGCACCGCCGAATTGGCCGGCACTTTTGCGTCCATCGTCCACAAGCCATAACCGACGAACAGACTTAAAGCCGAAGACGTAACGAGGGCCGCCTGAGAAACAGGCGGCCTTTCTGCTGGGGGAGTTGGTTGCAAAATTGGGGCGACTTGCTGCTGATGGCATCTGTTGGTCAAGAGTTTCGCGACACTGCCTGCGTCCGTCTGATGCCCGCCTGTGCTAAATCATCGACGTAACATCGCCGTAGCACTTATTCACTGGAGTTTTGAATGCTAGCGCCTGTTTCGTGAAGCATGGGTCGCATCAGGAACCGGCGGCGCGATTTCGAGCGAAACCTCAACTTTGATGTTACTCAGTGTAGATAAGAGCCACGAGCGCGATACAATAACGCAATAACGCTAATCCCGACTAGATTTTTTCAAAGAAGTGGGCGGTTTTCTTACCAGCCTCCTCGGTGTAGTAGACGGTAATCTTGGTGGTTTTTTCGGCCCCCTTTGCTATCTCCTTGCCCGCGTCGGCCGCGGCATGACCGGACAGCTTAAATGTGTCCTCGGTCCCGTCGCCGGTTTTGACTGCTATAGTCTTACCGGCGCGATCAATGTGAGTAATGGTTCCGTCCACCGACTTGATCCCATCTTTGCCGACGCGATCGACCTCGACCGCTGTCTTCTCGGTGCCCTCGGCAGTGTAGTGCGCGACTACTTCTGTCCCTTCCTTGAGTCCGTGAAATGCGTCATCGGTAGCTGTGGTTGTTTCCTTGACACCATGGACAGTGGTCTTGTCGACAAACTTAATGGTGTGTTCGCTGCCATCATTTGCCTTGACCGCGATCGTCTTGGTGGCAGAGTCCAGTTTGGTAATGGTTCCATGGACAGCACTGACCACGTCCTGGGCGGCCCAGCCCAAAGTGCTCAAAAGCAGAAGTGCGAGAGGTAGCCGTATGACGCCCTTTCTCTTCATTTTCCGTTCTCCTTAGAGATTTGTTTGGAGTTTGCTTTCTTGAGCCCCAAAACCAACGAACGTATATTAGTTCATACTGCCTTCTCCCGCCAACCGCGCTCTGACCTTCCGTAGGCGAGGTAAATGGCCCCTGCGTGCATCTTGGGTCGCGACGGGGCTACACCTATGCATTGCTCGCCGTCGGGATGTCCGCGCAGACGAAGCAATTTTCACACTCAATTCACACCCGACAGTCTCAATAGAGCGCTCAACTCCGCGAACTGAGGAACCTGTCCTCATGAGACTGAACGAGAGATTGTTGTTCTGTGGCCAACTCTCGTAGCGTTTGTGTTTCACATTGCGATTCGCAAGGACGCAGAAGCCGTGCTCCGTTTGATGAATTCCACGGGCCGATTGGCCACACTTCTCCCAATTTAGTTTGGCTTCTGCTTTTCTTTTGGCGGTTCCTTCTTGGCCGGAGAAGGTGGAGTTTTTGGTTTAGCCGGCGCCGGATGTTGCGCCTGCTTGGCAGCCGGAGGCGGGGTGGCCGGCTTGGCTTCAGGTTTTGCAGTTGGCCTATTCGCCGGTTTTGCCGGTGTCGGTTTTGCCGGTGTCGGTTTTGCCGGTGTCGGATGTGCAGCCGGCTCGGATGGTTGAGTGTGCCGCTCGGGAGAGACCGGAGTGGGCTTCGTTCGCGCCGTCGAAGGAGCAGACTTAGACGCGGGTTGGGCGGGCTCAGCTGTTTTCCTCATAGGCTCAGCAGGCTTTGCCGGCGCGGGATTGGCCGCTCGTGCCGGAGCCGTAGCCGGTTGGGAACGATTCGGTTGCGCGTTCGACGGCGCCGGTCGCGTGGCCGCAGCCGGGCGAGCGGGAATTACCGGGGCGATGGGCTTGCCTTCGGGGATGGGTTTCGTCGCCGCAAGAACGACTGGGCGGCCGTGATTGACTGAGGCAAACTGCTGGTGGTTCTGTGCCGCCGATTGCTGCTGTTGCACCTGGGTGTTCATCGGAGGAATGCGCTGCTCACGCGTTGCGGAAATTTCGGTCGGCAGAGGCCGGCGAGTGACGCCTCCAGGTCCGTTGTAGCTGGAGCGGTTATTGGTGATGTTGATGGTGGTGTTATTGATGATGACTGTATTGGTTATCGTGCGGTTGTAAACCTGAACGTTGGTGATGTTCACATTGTTGACGGAACGGTTGTAGTTGAAACGATCTCCGTTCCAATACCCGCCCTGATAGCCGACTCCAACGTAGCCGAATCCATAGTTGATGCCGCCATAGTAGCCGATATGTCGGCCCCAAAACCCGTAGTGGAAACCGTACCTGCCCGCGACAACTCCCCAATATCCTGGCGTCCAGAGATAGCCCACCTCGGGTGGGTGCGCCCACGCGCCGGGCACCCAGTAGTAGCCCTGAGGAGCATAGCTCCAATATCCCGGCGTCCACAGATAGCCATCGCCGGGGCAATCAGGCTGCGAATATTCCGGCAGTGGCGGCGGAGGGTCTGGCGCCTGAAGCTCTGGCTGCCCGTAGTTTGCATCCTGGTCGTCGGCGTCGTAATCGTTGTTGGAATCGCTCTGGTCCGGCTGATTGTTGGTACCGGTCGTCTGCGTCCCACTTGCAGGGGCGAGATTGGCCGCGGCTGCTGGATCCTGCGACTGATCGGTCTGCGCCGGTTGAGTCTGCGCCGGTTGACTTTGCGTGCTGCTGCTGTTATCTGGGGTTGGGTTCTTGTTGCATGCTGCAACTCCCAAGGTCAATGCAATGGATGCGGCTGCCAGAAGAATAAAAGAAGGTGATTTAGCGGTCTTCATCATAATCATAATCATATACGTTGTTTGCCGGAAACTTGGATGCAGGATGTCATCGAAGAGGATAGTGCGATACCGGTTTAACGACAGGAGTGAGCGCACGCCGCTTAATCGCTTCGCACAGCTGCCAGAATTCCTGTACGTCCGCATCGTTCAGCAATTCTGCCTGCGCCTGCACGAGCACACCGGCAAGCGCCTGCTCCAGATCCTCATCAGTATAAGCGTCGAGGTCGGTCAGTTGGTTTGTCATGCTAGTCCGACAACACAAGCTGGCAGCGCAGCGTCGTCACTTGGCGGTGACCCGGTCTGCAATTTTGTCATACTCGGTCTTAGGCATAATCTTGCGGGTCACCACTTCGCCGGGTTCTTTGTAGGGACGCCCTGCAATCACTCGATCTGCCTCTGCCGCAGTCACGCCCGGCAGGCTTAGCAGCTGGTCTTTTGTGGCCGTGTTCAAATCGAGTGGCTTGTCGCGGCTCCAGCCTTCGCTGATCCCTGCCACCACAGCCTCGGCATCGTGCTTCACCTCTGCCGTTGCTTGCGCGGTTTGCTCCTTCAGGTCCTGCGAGTTTTGTTGTTGTGTGCAGCCCGCGAGAATAGCAAGCAGGAAAAACATGAAAACGTGCCGATATCTGAGGAACTCCATTTTGATCAGTTCCCTTCCCTTGTATTCGCTCATGTCCAGCCCTGTATAGAAAACTGGACCATCGCGAACCCGAGGAGGATATCCAGAGTCTGGTCACCGTCCAGCTGATCGTTGCCGTCCTCAACGGATTCGCGCGGCCAGTTAGCGGGCGCTCGATTCCGAAAGCAAAACCCGGCCCGCCATTTCAGTCGCCCGCGCGGCTGATCGACCGACTGGTTCCGCATGCCGTCGGTCCTCTTGCGGTCACTTCGCCATCTTGAGCGACGTGACGTGGACTTCGTTCTTGTCCTTATTACATTGTGCTGTCAGGTTGACGTGGTGCCCCTCGTGTCCTTTTACTGCTTCTGGGTTGTTGATGGTCCAGCTCTTGCTGTCCTTGTCGTCCACAAACATCTTGCCGTCATCGCTAACTTTGCCGGTGACGTGAACCGCCTTCATGGACGCATCACCCTTCATGTTGTCATTGTGCATGTTGTCCTGGGCCAAAGCCATTCCTGGGGTTATCAGGGCCAGGGCGAAACAAATTGTCATCAGCTTCTTCATGTTGCTCTCCTTGATATGCCAACCCGTCGACAGGAGCTCATGCTCGCCCCAAGGGGCTGTCCGTCCTTATCAGGGGGTCGCGCTAAGCAAGCGTGAATATTAGTGTCCCCAACATCGTGTGGCTGTACAAAATTGCTCATTTCTGCAGATTGTTCTAACAAGCTACGCGACCAATCGAAGCGTTCGTGCCCCTCGGAACCAAGACAGCATCTGGCTTTCACCCAACCACTACTTGCGGACCGTTGATGTTTGGCTGACCACCTCTCCCCCAACCAGCCACCTCTTCGCGGCAGCCCATAAATTGTCAAAGAGTGGCCAAAATTGCACAGCTGGGAAGGATCTAGTTCTGCCACACTCTGGCCATGACAACCAAAACGATCCCGGCATACCTTGAGGACGAGCGGAAAAAAAATAGAGACGCTCAGCTGCGTATGGAGGCGGAAGCCGCGCGCATCCGGCCGTTGCGTCATGGCCGCCATCGCAATGCGAAACAGCCTCAGCTGGAATTGCCGTCTGTGGTTGAAGCCACATTCAAAGCGAGCAAAACTGCGGCAGCAGCTGGAAAAAAGCCACGCACCGCGCGAAAGACGGCGACAAAAGCCCGCCAGGCAGCGTGACTCCTGAGGCTGCGTTCGCCGACAGGACAGGCGGGTGTGTTGAGCCAAGAAAGACCCCGTCGCTTCCTGCATGATCTTTGCGCTCAGAACCTGGAGCGAGCAATTACGCGACGGGCGGGAATGTGCTGGGTCGATTAGCCGCGGAGGCCGGTAAACGTGAGTATCTGTGCGTCGAAGACATCGCTGTTCATTGTGAGTCTCGTGTTTTTCATGGAAACAGCAACACCCTCCCATGCGCAGGCCATCGAACCAGTCCCGCCAACCCCTATCGACATGAAGAAAGTCGAGCTCGGGGGGACCGCCTGGAATCCACTCTGGGACCAGATCATCGAGAAGGCGCTGCCCCCCGAAATGCTTTCTTCACAGGTCCCTCGGGGTGTGCGTCGATTCTGCCCGCGATTTTACGAGATGGGCACAACAGATAAACGCACATTTTGGGCGTACTTCTTCCAGGCGCTTGCAGGTGCTGAAGCCGGCCTGA
>Ga0187858_10004410_pt1 | contig 13191 bp, 10 predicted proteins | sample June2016WEW_8_15_FD_133015 | JGI IMG/M metagenome (GOLD analysis project Ga0187858, IMG submission 133015) | Peatland microbial communities from SPRUCE experiment site at the Marcell Experimental Forest, Minnesota, USA - June2016WEW_8_150 | ecosystem: Environmental > Terrestrial > Soil >...
CGGGAACGCTAGAGTTGTCCAATCACCCCTTAAAAGGGGTACTTCCAACCGCCAACTTCGAGACCCCAAAGAAGACCTCCAATGAGGGTTGTTCGCAAGATGGAGTCGGCTCATTATCGGGACAAGTAGAGACCAACGTTACTCACACAAATCATAAGGAGAACGATTATGCGTGCAATATCAGCTTTAGCCGCCGTTGTCTTGGGCCTTGCGGTACTTGGAGTCCCAGGCTACGCCCAGAGCAGTCCACCAGTCGGAGATGACTCTGTCCGCCCGTTCCACATCAGCATTCCGGAAGAGCAACTCGTTGAGCTCCGCCAACGTATCGCGGCGACACGCTGGCCTGACAAGGAAACGGTCAATGACGAATCCCAAGGCATCCGGTTGGCGGAGATGCAGGCGCTGGTGCGCTACTGGGGCAACGGCTACAACTGGCGCAACGGAGAAGCGAAGTTGAATGCGCTGCCGGAGTTTGTGACCACAATCGACGGCGTAGATATCCAGTTCATCCACGTGCGTTCGCGTGAACCGAACGCGCTACCGTTGATCCTCACCCACGGCTGGCCCGGCTCTCCGATTGAGTTACTGGAGGTGATAGGCCCGCTCACCGATCCCGTTGCCTTTGGCGGGCATGCGCAAGATGCCTTCGATGTCGTGATCCCAGCCATCCCCGGCTATGGCTTTTCGGGCAAGCCGACCGATCTCGGCTGGAATCCCGACCGCGTGGCGCGGGCCTGGGACGTGCTCATGAAGCGCTTGGGCTACACCCGTTACGTGGCGCAGGGTGGCGATCACGGCTCGGTCATCTCCGACGCAATGGCGCGCCAGGCGCCTCCTGGACTGCTCGGCATCCATATCACCATGCCAGCCACGATTCCTGCGAACCTGGTGGAGGGCGTCAACAACGGCGATCCGGCGCCCACTGGGCTGACCGCCCCGGAACGGCTGGCGTACAACACCCTCAGTACCTTCTTCGGAAGAAATGCGGCCTACGGAGCGATGATGGTGACCCGTCCGCAGACCATCGGCTACGCGCTCGTAGATTCGCCCAGTGGTCTGGCCGCCTTCACCTACGAAAAGATTGCCGAGTGGAGCGACAGCGATGGCCACCCCGAACGCGTGATTGGTCGCGACGAAATACTCGACGACATCACGCTGTACTGGCTCACCGACTCCGGCGCCTCTTCGTCCCGCTTCTACTGGGAAAATAACAACAACAACTTCAGCGCCGCAGCGCAGAAGACCAATCAGATCAAAGTGCCGGTGGCCATCACGGTGTTTCCGCACGAGATCTATCGCGCGCCGGAAAGCTGGTCACGGCAGGCCTACCCGTCGCTGTACTACTTCCATGAAGCCGCCAAGGGCGGTCACTTCGCGGCGTGGGAACAGCCGGAACTGTTTAGCGAGGAGATTCGAGCTGCGTTCAGATCGCTGCGCTAATTCAACGTCTTGCCGGGGCCGCCGCGCACAATGCGCGATGGGCCACCGGTGACCCCGACCGTAGTGCTCATCTGGTCTAAAGCCGGCCTGAGGACAGTAAGCAAGCGAGAGTAAATTCAATCCAATCGGAGGAAAATAAAATGTCTAAGAACACTAACAAAGTAATCAACAACGATCGTCGTTCCTTTTTGCGCAATTCCGCCATGGCCATCGCCATCACCATCATCGCTACTATTACACTGGTCGGGAGCGACATTGCCCAGGCACAATCCAGCCAGCAGAACGTGTCCACGTCGCATACTTCGTTCGGCCCCATCAAGCAGATCGACGCCGGGCTCCTGAATGTCGGTTACTTTGAAGCTGGACCTGCCAATGGCACTGCCGTGATTCTTCTGCACGGCTGGCCTTACGACGTTTACAGCTATGTGGATGTTGCGCCGTTGTTAGCATCGGCGGGCTACCACGTCATTGTGCCGTACCTGCGTGGCTATGGCACGACGCGCTTTCTCTCCAGCGAAACGATGCGGAACGCCCAGCAGTCGGCCGTCGGCCTCGACATCATCGCTCTGATGGATGCGCTCAAGATCGACAAGGCGATCATCGGCGGGTTTGATTGGGGAGCGCGCACGGCGGACGTCATGGCAACACTCTGGCCGGAACGCTGCAAGGCGATTGTTTCCGTCGGCGGCTATCTGATCAGCAGCCCGGCGGGCAACCAGACACCGTGGCCACCCGAGCCTGCGTTCCTGTTTTGGTACCAGTACTATTTCTCTACCCCAGTCGGCAAGGCCGGCTATGCGAAATACACCGACCAGTTCAATAAGTTCATCTGGCACCAGGCTTCGCCAAAGTGGAATTTCGACGATGCTACGTACGACCGCACAGCAGCGTCCTTCAACAACCCCGACCACGTTGACATCGTGATGCACGACTATCGCTGGCGGCTTGGCCTGGCCGACGGCGAGCGGAGATATGACGATCTGGAAAAGCGGCTGGCCGCACTTCCTCCCATCACCGTGCCCACGATCACCTTGGAAGGTGACGCCAACGGTGCAATCCACGCGCCGAGCACGGCGTATCGGAACAAGTTCTCGGGCAAATATGAGTACCGCCTCATCACCGGCGGCGTCGGTCACAATTTACCCCAGGAAGCTCCACAGGCCTTTGCACAAGCTGTCATCGACGTCGACCGTTTTTAACGAGATACCGGCCCTGCGGACTGACGCACTCAGTCCGCAGGGCAGGAACAAAGGGACGAGAACGTAACCTGCGCCTCAAGAATTTAGAAGAAGGAACAGTATGAAACGGATCGCTTTCTTGCTGATTGCAGTTGCGGCGGTGGTTGGCCTTGTCGCCTTCACTCCCCCCGCACCTGGACACGCCGATGGAGAGGCTGCCCCGATCTTCGGAGTCACAATTCCTCCCGGCTACCGCGACTGGAAGTTGATCTCAGTGGCCCACGAGGCAGGCAACAATAACGACATTCGCGCCATTCTGGGCAATGACACGGCGATCAAGGCGTATCGGGAAAAGAAGCTGCCGTTCCCGGACGGCACAATCATTGCCCGCCTGGCTTGGAGATACGTTCCGTCCGAGGAAAACAACAAAGTCTTTGGCCGTGCCCAGTCTTTCGTTGCCGGCCCTCCCATTAACATTCAGTTCATGGTCAAGGACTCAACAAAATGGGCCGCAACGGGTGGCTGGGGTTTCGCTCAATTCGATGAGGATGGCAAACCTAACCTGCCCGAGGCAACTCTCAAAACCTGCTTCCCCTGCCACGAGCCGGGCAAAGCTGGAGACTTTGTCTTCACCCATTACGCACTTTAAACGCTGAAGGTGTGTTAGCCAACATCGTCAATTTTTGAAGGTTTGTGAACACCGAGAAAAAGGAGTCCGCGCAAATGAAGCATTCTTTGTCGGTTCAGGTTTGGATTCGTTGCTTCCTGGGCGTGGCTGCGGTCCTGGGAGTCGCCGTCATCGCAACAGGATTGAAAACCAGCTTCCCTAGGTTTTCATTCATAGATACGGTCAGAGCACAAGAGCATCTGATCGGCGCTCTCCATCCAGAGAAGCTGGCTCTTCTTAGAGCGAGCGCCACCGAATCTCAGACTACCCTTGCTGACGAGGGCCCCCTGCCTGACTTTGGCGGCGCCGTAGGCTGGCTCAACTCCGCTCCCTTAAGCCGCGAATCTCTGCGCGGGAAGATCGTGTTGGTAAATTTCTGGACATACTCTTGCATCAACAGCCTGCGAGAGTTGCCATACATGAAAGCCTGGGCGGCAAAATATAAGGACGCGGGTCTTGTCGTGATCGGTGTGCATGCGCCAGAGTTCGGATTCGAGAGAGAACGGGCAAACGTAGAGAATGCCGTTCGCGAATTGAGCGTTGCCTACCCGGTCGCCATCGACAGCAACCACAGAATTTGGGATGCGTTCAACAACGAATACTGGCCGGCAGACTACTTCATCGACGGGAAAGGACAAATTCGCTATCACCACTTCGGGGAGGGCGACTACGCCGAGTCCGAGCATGTCATTCAGGATCTTCTCAAGGCAAACGGAGCCACCGGCCTGGACGAGAGCACGGTTCGCATATCCGCTGGCGGAGTCGAGGCACCGCCGAGCGGTGATGTGCAATCTCCCGAAACCTATGTCGGCTATCGTCAAGCCCAGCGTTTCGCGTCGCCCGAACGAGTGGCTCAAGACTCACAAAAGACCTACAGTCCGCCAGCGACACCCTCTTTGAATCAATGGGGATTGGGCGGATCGTGGAATGTCGGTGCCGAAAGTGGAGTGCTGCAGTCAGCCCCCGGTATGATTGTATTTCGCTTCCACAGCCGTGACCTGCACATGGTGTTAGGTCCGACGAAGAACGGCAAGCCCATTCGCTTCAAGGTAAAGTTGGACGGCATCCCGCCCGGCGACAATTGTGGAATCGATTCCACCCCTGACGGCAACGGCGAGATTCGAGAGCCCCGACTCTATCAACTCATCTGGCAAAAGGGTCGAGTAGAAGACCGAACGTTTGAGATCGAATTCCTTGATCCCGGCGTTCAGGCCTTTTCGTTCACATTTGGGTAGGGTGCTGGCGGGTGGCTGTAAAGTTGTATTTACCTGAGAATATAGCCCAGCCCAATCCGGAGGAAAACGTGGCCCAAATAGTTGGTTCTTACCTTGTTGATTTGATGATCCGATCTGGTGTTCGGAATATCTATGGCATTGTTGGAGACTCCGCAAATCCGGTCATTGATGCGATTCGCAAGAGCGATGGGAACCTGAAGTTTATCAATGTGCGAAACGAAGAGGCCGGTGCCTTTGCCGCGGGAGCCGACTCTCAAGTTTCTGGGTGCCCGACCGCGGTCATTGGCTCATCTGGACCTGGTTCCCTGCATCTGCTCAACGGCCTCTATGATTGCGCGCGAAATGGAGCCTCTGTTTTCGCGATCGCCACGCATATCCCGACTACAGAGATTGGGACGAACTACTTCCAGGAAACCCGGCCGGACCAAATCTTTCTCGATTGCGCCAAATACATAGGCTACGTAACCTCAGCTGCGCAAATGCCGCGTATTGCTGAACTCGCGATGCAGGCTGCAATCCTGGAACGCGGCGTCGGCATGATTATCCTGCCCGGCGATGTGTCGGCTGCGCCCATCGAGCATCCGATGTTGGAGCATCCCATCGCAACCGAGAGATCACGCGTACGGCCTTCCGATCGCGATCTGGACCGCGTTGCCGATCTGATCGCAAAGAGCAAGCGCATCGCGATTTTCGGCGGTGCCGGTTGCGCGGACGCACGGGCGGAAGTTCTGCAACTTTCGCAAATGCTTAACGCCCCGGTCGGCTTCACATTTCGAGGTAAGGATATTCTTGAGGCCGCCAATCCAAATGCCGTGGGGATGACGGGGCTGCTGGGCTGGGGTGGCGCACATGTCGCGATCGCCGAATGCGATCTGTTGCTCATGCTTGGGACCGATTTTCCCTATCACCCGTTCATGCCGGAGAAATCGACAATCGTCCAGATCGACGAGCAAGCCGGCCATCTCGGACGCCGCGCAAAAGTAGATATTGGCCTGGTGGGCGATGTCGGAGAGACGCTGAAAGCCCTGCTGCCTCGGTTGCAGCAACGGTCAGGCCGTGACTTCCTGGACAAGATTCTGGCCGTTCACAAGAAGGCTGCCGAGAATCTCCAAACTTATGTGACTCATGCGGGTGTCGGAAAAGGACTGCGTCCTGAAATGGTGGCACGCGCGATCAGTAAGCTCGCGGCTGACGACGCGGTCTTCTCGGTGGATACCGGCATGTGTAATGTCTGGGGAGCTCGTTACATCAGCATGCGGAAAGGTCAGAGGATGCTCGGATCCTTTGGTCATGGGTCCATGGCGAACGCCATGCCTCAGGCTATTGGGGCGGCACTGGGGACTGGACGACAGAGCATCGCATTGTGCGGTGACGGCGGCTTCACGATGTTGATGGGTGAATTGCTGACCGCGGCCGAGCTCGATCTTCCAGTAAAGCTCATGATTTTCAACAACTCGACGCGGGGGATGGTGAGGGCGGAAATGGAAGTCGCGGGCTACGTTCCCTGGGGCACCGATGTGAAGAACCCCAACTTCGGCGCGGTAGCCCAGGCTATGGGGATTCATGGCCAACGCGTTGAAACAACTGACGATATTGAACCCGCTATTCAAAGAGCGTTTGAACATAAAGGACCGGCATTAGTGGATTTCGTTACCGATCCTCGCGCACTCTCAATGCCGCCGAAGGTTACGTTCGAACAGGTACGCGGCTATGCTCTCGCGATGGGCAAACTGGTGTTTGGGGGAAACACTACAGAATTGCTGGAAACCGTGGCATCGAACATACGCGACGTTAAGCAGGTGTTGTGAATAGTTTGCTGAGGCGAGGCCACAAGCTAATCTTTGGATGGCTTCGCGCTTAAAGGACTGTGAACCTCGGACAGTCGGGTCGGAGCGCGTTAGACGAGGGTGGCCTCGAAAAGCATTGTAAGAAGCGTTAAGGAATCGTTATTGGACAGTGAAAGGAATCGTTATTGGACAGTGAAAGGACAGGCGAGCTGTCATGCCCGCACCCTATCCACCATCGGCGAAACTTCGGCGGAAAGGGGAAGCTACCACTGGTTCTTACGCCTATGGCGTAGGGAGTGAATGCATAAGTTTGGTACGCCGCTAGCTCGATTCATCCATGCGCGTCGCCCATGGCGGACGAGCTCTGCGCGAGTGGACGGTCACCTAAAAGGGCATCAGTGACTTCTTGCGTTATAACAATCGAGCTGGCGTAGTTTGGGAGATTGGTAACGAGTGCTGCGTGCATGAACTCCTCTGAGTAGTCCGCGGTCGCGTCCTTCGCCACAGTGACGTCGTAGCCGAGCTCGACCGCAAAACGCACAGTTGATTCAACGCATGGGGACGCTACGATTCAGACACTTCCGCCACGTCGTTCGTATCCGGATTGTTGGGAATTGGCAAATACACCATCAGGCCTCCTGGTTGGGCGCAACCTGTGCGAAAGTGCGAAATCGGGAGAGGATTACCAGTCTCTGAGGGATGTGCTATGTGCGGTCACAGCGGATAGATGATTGAATCCTGCTGGGTGTAGGTGACAGGGCAGCGTTCTAACCAACTGAACTACGCCCCCTCTTGCTTTTCATACGGTTAGCGCCAAACCCGCATGTTTACTGTCTTGTCTCACTGTCAACCGTTTCGCCTGCTTCAATCAATTCCACCGAATATAACCAATTTTCGGTACCAAATGGACAGTAAATGGACAGTATGAAAAACTGCCAAAAACCGTCCGCAGGCTATCGCAACGCCGAGCATCTGTCCATGCTCTGTGACTGAATTGTAGCAGAGCTAATTCAGATCAGTACAGTTGCCAAGATTGCTCGGAATTTCTGCCACGGGTGGTGGTGGGAAGCGGACACGGTGGCACAGATCGGTTCATCAGAATTCAATAACCGTTAGTTCTGCGCACGCGCCTCAATTCGGACCGCGTTGAGATTCCTGCTAGGCAGGTTTGCGAGCGGCGCGCAACGCTTTTAGCACATCCGGGTCTCGGGTTCCAGAACTCAGGCGAGTCAAACGCCTCCATCCAGCTTCCTTTCGACCATACAGACAAACCCGTTCTTTCCTCGGACAGCTGTTTCATAGCCTTGCCGTCCCAAGACCAGGATCGTCGCGTCACTGGATATGGAATCGGGAGCCGCGCTAGAGGCTAATCACCATCTGGCCGGGTGTTGTTGCTCGATTCGAAGAGATTTCGAGGAACGCGTGGAACGCTGGGTGAATACAAAACCGTCTCACGCCGCCAGTAGTCTCGTCAGCCGTCTTGCGTGCCATAGCTTCAAGCTTTCGCAGGTCTTGCTCATCGTGCAAAAACTCGAAGCGACTTGGTGCCGTTTCAAAGCCGAGAAATGTCAGGCGCACAAGCCAGTCGATGACCATTTGTTTGTCTGTCTCCTGCATTCCGGCGCGCAAAGTCCGCGAATCGACATCGTGTTCCGTGACAAGCTCAGACGACTGGACGAAATACATGAGCAAGTTCTGCACTTTCGGAATTTTGACTATTGCCTCCACGATGAGCGAGTTGAGAGCAAAACGCGAGTACTCGACCTCGCCGCCACGAATATCTTTCTCTTCGACCTTGGTGTGGCCACGGTTAACTGCAAACTGTAGTGCAGACTTTACGAGGAAAATTAGGTCACGAGGTCTGGGGAGGATACGAAGTGTAATGTATTCCCAACTGGGGATTCCGCCCACCGTGGAAGCGAAGTACCGTTCCCACACGTCGGACGGGGATGCTACATCTGCGCCTGACTTTACAAATCTTTCTTCGATGATTCTTTTGAGGAGTTCGGAATCGTTCCATGTAATAAGGCGCGCTGGCAGTTTATCCCTCTCTTTGGCAAACTCCAGCATCGCAGCATAAATATCACTCCGCAAAAATAGCGCGAAGAACAGATTGACTCTCGCTAGACCTGAAGCATTCCGTCCGAACTCTTCCGACACTCGTCTACTGACACTGAGCAGACCAAACAAAAGGTCGCTCAGAAGTGATAAGTCTCCGTTCGGATTCCAAGCCTTATCGAGATTGTCAACCATCACTGCGACCCGCGCCTTGTTCTGCAGAACATCTCCAAGAAGAACGCGGAGTTTCGCAAGCATCTCGTTGTGAAGCAATTCGCTGATTTTTACCCGCTGGCCGCCGCTGTCTTCGGAGGGCACTTCGGACAAACCGTGAAGCTGCCCGACGGTTGCTTCGAGCCGAATTGAAAACTCTGGCGTTATCAAGGAGCGGTACTGGTCGACAAATTCACACAGGGCCAGTTCAGCCGGAGTGCGCACATAATAGTTAGCCTTTCCCAGTAGTTGGTCATACGTGCTCTTGGCAAGTTCGGTGTACAGAAGAAATTTCCAAAAGCTCTCGACCAAATAGCCCTTCTCTGCTCGCGACAATTCTTTCCGTAAAATACCCAGCAGTCCTTCGAGTTCATATCCAACAGGCTTTATCGTGCATACGTGATTGCGAGGATCAGACAATAAGTGGTCTGTCAAAGCATAGAGAGCTGCGGTTTTGCCTGTACCCTTCCGCCCTACCACTATGGAATATTTTGCGTGTAAAGTTTCCGAATAGGTGGCGGTTGTGACGTAGTATCCGGGCACCGAGTCCGATTCAAACTCAGCGACAGGTTCTCCAATCGTAATGTCGCGGAGTTCCCGCCTTGCTTGTTCCTCCGCCCGGTACTCAGCTACTCGCGCAATTCGGGTTTCGTACTGCTGAATTAGTGGTAACGACCAGTCGGCGAAGATGCTCTCTGCTGTTGCCGCAGTAGCGTGTTTTCGAAGCAAGTCGTGATAATCCAATGGCGAAGCGTAGGGTTCGTGCGCCAACATCAGGAGTGGCTTTCCCATGCCGAGCGCAAAACCCGAAACCAATGCGTGTTTCGCATTATGCAATTCCCAATGAGCATATTCAGTGGAAAGTAGGTGACACACTACTGCGTAGGCAGCCGTTACCTGTTGAACGTACCAAGGCAGGCTCTGAAGCCGAACTTCTTGAGGGTCGTCGATGACAGACCGGATTGGCCCGGTCGAGACTCTTCTTGCCAGTCGCAGCGATGCCTCAGTGTTTACGTCGCAGCGCAGGTAGAGGAGGGCATCTTTCTTACTTGGAGGACCCGCAGAAGCCAACAGGTCATCGTACAGAATTTTCCCAAGATTTTTGTAAGGTTCCTGACGATAGAATGGGGTTACGATTTCGTGGCTATTGCTATAAGACGCGTATCCCACCGTGGTGAGTAACTCAAATCTCTCGAATTCGGTCTTCGCACGTTCGATGTGCGAATTGAGAAGTAACCACACTCGCTTTTTCTGCGCGATTGCGTATCCGAGTTCAAATAACACATTGGGGTTCAGTCCTGTGACATCTGCGATAAAGACTTCGCACCGTTTTATCTCATCGCAGATGGTGCCTATTACAAGTCGACCGCCGATTTTCAGTTGTTTCCAGCCGAAGACCTCGACCACACCTCCATTATTTAGGTCGTCGATGGCTGTTTCTATGGTTTCGGCTCTGTCCTGAGCAGAGGATGGATAGGCCACAAAGCATCGCACCTTCGGGTCATTGGTATCGACCTTCGAAGTGCCGGGCGCGGGAGTAGTTAGATGACTCTCCACCATCTAGAAATCCTCGGTGGAGATTGTACTCCGAAGTGACCTTGTCTGGCGGGCCGCCCACCTTTAACGATCTTTGCCAGCACCGTTCCCACTGAAGGAACGGGGCACCCACTGTGTTGGTAATGCCCGCAAGATCAAAAGCCCGGCCGGGACCTGTGCCTGCGATTCGAGCTCTTTCCAATTTGGCACACGTGGACAACGAACCATTGAATTGGTTGCTCGGGGATTTCTTGCGAATCGAATGTATTCATTAGAGGACCGTGCACATCCTTGCAGGCTCAAGGCGTAACATGACCCGATCGCGATCCATGCAGCAATCGTTAACGAATTTGGCCCTATCAGTTTACGGCCCATAAAAGAGGTTATGGGCAGATCGCTGTTAGGTGCTCCCCACGCCCTTCCGCCTTGCATCTCGGTCCTTGTGGTAGTGATTCCAGAATGTTTCGTTGAGGAGTTGATCGTTCGTCTGGAGGCGGACCACCGACGCCGTCAGCTTTTCTTTCAGGCGGAGAAAGCCGGGCTTGGGTTGTTCCAGGTAATACACCATGCGATTCTCGAACAGTCGGTGGATCAGATCGGACACATCCTCAAGCTTGTCCGTCACCATCGCGCCCACCGCTATCCCAGTCTCGAATTCGATTAGGCGACTGAGCGGGTGAACGTCTCGATAAAATCTTCCTCGTTGTTCCTGGTCGCAATAGAAAATGACCGGCTTGCCGAGGCTCAGAGCCATCGCAGCCTCAGCGTCCTTTCCATAGCTCTCCTTCTCGCCCGCGGAATACACAAGCACCTTGGCACACTTCACCATGAGGCATTCAATGAGGCCCTTGTCCTCGTGACCACCAGCCGCACTCAGGGTTGGGTCGAAGTATCGGAGATTCATCTCTTTCAGCCGACTATCCGAAAAGATACGCTCGCATGTTTCCGCCATCGTCCGGAAATCTTTGCGGCTGCGCATACTTGTCGCTACGTAAACATCAAGGTCGCTTAGCATCGAAAGGTAATAACGGGTATTGTCGAGCGCTGCTTTTCGCGCCTCTGCGAACTTGGACGCTATAACCTCATATTTAGCCGAGAGGTCTGATTCGGATGAGATCTTCTCATCGAGCACCTCGTCTGCGGAGAAGATGAACTCTGGTTGACGAGCCTGCAGGGCTGTTGGAACTCGATTCTCAAGGAGTTCCCGAATCGTCGGAGACGGGTTTCCAGCAGCAGCGTGCGCCTTGTACCCCTCGACGAGGACCGCGCGCAAATCACCTGTTTGGCCAGGATCACCGTAGGACTTGCATGCCATTTCAGAAATTAGATAGCGGCTGTCTTTTGCGATGGTCTTTAACGGAAGCGGAGGGCCACGCCGTTTGATTGCCGCCGTGTCGAATCTTTCAGAACTGAGCAAAGTAGTGATCTCCGCAATAGAGAGGTCTCGGAGCCTACGAAAGGCAGTGCGAACATTCCCGAAGTAAAGAAGGGCATCGACATAAAGACGGTATAGACCCCACTTGAGGTGGGCGAGGGACGCTATCATCTCCTTGGACTGTAGCCAGTCCTCTGAGAAGCCAGGAACCTCACGAACGCTGTAGGGGTGCTCCTGGGGTGCCTGCAGCCAATAGTACCGGAAGAACCCGTCACCCACGGGGGCTTCGTGTCCCATCACTAGAAGCTGGTTGAGTTGAACGGCGGAAAGCGGTTCCTTATCGATTCTCCCGAGACGCTCGAAGACATCTGCGTGCGTCGTCTCCGTGAGCCAGCTACCGATCCCCCCGGTGGGCATCGAAAAGAGGTTGAACTCTTCGAGAATCTCGGCCTTGGATTTCATTGATCCTCCGGTGGAGTCCTAACACCATGAGCTTAACGAGTACCGTGTTGATAGGATCGTATTATAGGACCTCTTACTTCTACGGGAAGCTGAAGATCAAAGCCACCACAATTCTCGTTGTTGTTCATTGGTCAGCGTGGTGAAAGGCATTGTTCCTGTCTCAGATATTCACGAAAAGCGACCTCACACGACTATCGTGTCGCCGGTTCTGCTAGCGTGTGATAAAGGACGGTATCATTCGTGAAAGCTCGCTCTCTGACAATGGCCGCTGGCTACCCTGGAATTCAATAAAAAAGGCGGAGTGCAAATTAGCACTCCGCCAGAAATCAAGTATCGATAGACTCAGGCTGCCATCTTGCGCGTCTTCGCCTTGAGTGTTTTCCTGTCTCGTTTCGCCGCAAATTCCTTGGCCACGGCTTTCTGGACCTTTTCAGTATCCGCTCGATAGCGTTTGGCGGCGTCCGTGAGAACGTCGTCGCGGCTTGCGGTGGATCGCTGATAAGCCGAATCGAGCAGGCTGATTTCCAAGAGCAGCTTGCAGAGTTCGGACTCGTCATATTTACTAACTTGCTTTGTCAGAAGCTCCTGCGCGGACGCAGAGTCTTTCTTGGCCTCTACCCTGTGCCGCTTCGCCAGAGCCGGAACCTGGCTGTAGGAGAGATGGCCGATCAGGTAATTGGCGACCGTCAGCAAGTCGGCCTTCTTCAAGGGAGCCGATACGCGTTGGAGGATGGTGGCCAAGACACGATGGCGAGTCGTAATGGCCAGTTTCTCTTTCTCGATCCGCTTCCGTTCTTCTGCCCGCTCCCGCTCGACTTGCTGCGGAGAAGGCGTGTTGCTGTGGTGGGTGCGGCAAGCTGGATCGGCACAAACCTTGACGACCTGTCCGCGCTTGCCGCCGTCCATCACGATGGCCTCAGCCATTTTCTCGCATGGCTTCTGGTTAGCCGGGAGTTTTGCACTTGCGCCATTGGGCTTGGCTTTCTTAATCTCCAACTCCACATACTGACTCCGCCCCAAGGGAGCACCCTCGCGGGAATTCCACGCCGCCGAAATCTGGATTAGCTGCGGCTTGGTTTCCAGAGTCTTTTTCACGCAAGCGTCAATCTTGGCCCGAAAACAGTCGGGCGAAGTGCATTATGTGGAATCAGGAGTCAAGCGGTTCATTTGCACAATTGTTTTTGCGCGGAGCAGATTATAGGGCAAAGGGCAAACTCAAGAGCATGCACCCGGAAGCCGA
>Ga0187858_10004412_pt1 | contig 13184 bp, 12 predicted proteins | sample June2016WEW_8_15_FD_133015 | JGI IMG/M metagenome (GOLD analysis project Ga0187858, IMG submission 133015) | Peatland microbial communities from SPRUCE experiment site at the Marcell Experimental Forest, Minnesota, USA - June2016WEW_8_150 | ecosystem: Environmental > Terrestrial > Soil >...
AGTGAAAGGAAGTGGACCCGGCCCGAGGCGTCACCGACAACGACCATGCGCTCGGTTGCTAGGGCACAACAATGTGCGGCGCCGTAGCAGGAGACAGTGGCTACATCCGCGCCCGTTTCCGGGTCCCACACCTTCAGCATCTGGTCATCGAAAGCGGAGACCGCACGCCGCCCGTCCATACTCCAGCTACGAGCCCAAAAAGCAATCTCCCCGTTTGTAGTGACGTTTACCACGGCAGGCCATCTGCCTCCGGATTTGGGCCTGACCTCTTAGGCCTCGCTTAGGCCAAAGAATCCGACCTCTCTAGGTGCAGGATACCTTCCGCAGAAGGCGGATCAGGCTCCGGCCTCCTCCCCAACCGCCTCAGTGCAAGAGTGACTGTATACCATCACGGCGTTCGCAGCAATGCTGGATAGGACCTCCCTAAGAGCGCAGTGCCGCAGGCATCCGCCGCCATTTCTCGGCGAGAAATTCTCAACGGCGGAGACGATGCACCCAAACCGCCCGCCAACGAGAACGGGGAACTCGAACCCGGCGGTTCGGGAACATCATTGATTCCGATCTTTCTGGGCGGGCTTTACGGCGAAGCCAATCTGCTTGTGGTTGCCAAGGCATACCAGGACGCGACGGATTTCCGCCTCAGACACCCGGACCTGCGGGAATTGGTAAAGAGTTCCACATGTTCAGTAGCAAACCTGATGGTCGTTTAGAGCATTTTGATGCCAAGGGCTTTCTTGGAGGGCGGACGGCTGTCGGCCACTCTGAAGTTGGCCATGATGAGAGGAAATCTCCAAGTAAAAACCTTCATTGGATACTTGGGCTGTTACCAACAGTTACCCTACGGAATGACGGCCGCTTCGATTTATAAGGAGGACGAATGTTTGCACGCGCCGGAAGTTGAACGGGCGTCATTCCAGCGGCAAATACTGAACGGCATAAAGATCAGGGATCAATATTATCTTCGTCTTTTCCCCCTCCATCGTACAGCGCTCCGCCCCTTGCCATTACCGCGCTGCGCACAAATGGAAATGTGGTTTCAAAACGAGGTCCGTGGGTTGTAAACTCAGAGCTACCCATGATTCCAAAACGAAAGTTTCTACTAAAACCATACCGAGGAGAACGACGTGTCGCTCACCCATTTCATAACGTTCGGCAATTCTGGTTCATATCAGAGTAAGAATATGAAGCTGCTGTTGTTGATTTTGATGGCGACGAGCCCAACCGCCATCGGTCAGTCGGGATTGCCCAAGGCTGGAGCGAACGGCACGCTCACTGGAAGCCGCGAAGGCGAACCGCTGCGAAGCGTCACCAATCCTGGAGCGCCCACTACGCGGCAATCGATTACTCCGGCAGGGATTCAAACGGTGATCCAAGGCCGCATTCATGCCGTAGCGTTTGGGCCTAAATCATCGGAAATCTGGTTGCTGCGGGATGGCGCCGACCGGTTCTACAACGGCGATCTGATTCAGGTGGATTGGAAGCAGAACCGGATTCTGGAGCGTATTCCAATTGGAGGTACGCCCGGACTGCAAGGGCTGGCTTGGGATGGTGCGCAAAACCGGTTGCTGGTGACCGTGGCGGCAGCGGGGAAGGAAGGCGCTGTTTCGCTGCTGCAAGTGAAAGATGAGCTGACAAAGGTGGCCGCCGGTTTCGGAACTACCTTGTCCGGCGCGCCTGCACCCTCTTCGCGGAGAGTCGTGGTGCCGCTGACGTTCAACGATCAGCTCGCCGTGTTGGACGCTTCCAGCGGAGCCCTTGAAGGCAGAGTGCCTGTAGGAGTCTCGCCGTTCGCCGCGGCCATCGATTCGAAAGGCGACGTAGCATGGGTATCGAATTGGGGCGGACGCATTCCGAAGCCGGGAGAGACGAGCGCTCCGCTGGGAACCAGCCAAGATCGCGCCGTGGTCGATGCACGAGGGATCGCAGCCTCAGGCACCGTGCAGCGGATCGATCTGAACACGCGGCGTGTGACGCACACTCTGGAAACCGGCCTTCATCCCACCGCGCTGGCATGGGATCTCGGTGGGGCACGGCTGTACGTGGCGAATTCCAACGCTGATAGTATCACCGTCATCGACACGGCACTGAATCGCGTAGTCGGCACCTTTCCGCTCGATTTCTTCGACGGTCCCGCATTCGGGATTGCTCCGACCGCGCTGGCGCTCTCTCCTGACGGAAAGCGGCTTTGGGTGGCCTGTGGTGGCATCAACGCCGTAGCGCAGTTCCATACAGAGGACGGATTGCAATTGGAGGGGCTGATTCCCACGGCTTATTATCCGCACACGCTGGCGGTGTCGCGCGATGGCGGACATATTCTGGTGGGGACGTTCTTCGGAGTGGGTGAGGGATCGGTCGAGAAGCCCAACGAACGCCACCCATTCGCCTGCCGCTCGACGGCCCACGTGATCGAGGTGCCGGAGCCCGATCAACTGGCGGCCTACACGGCTGCAGTGGCGGAGAACACGCATCTAGCTCTGAAAGGAACCGCGGTGCGTGCAATGCAAACAGCGAGCCAAGCGGAGCCTCTGCCCGTACCGCGTCGCGCGGGCGATGATTCGCTGATCCAGCATATCGTTTACATTATCAAGGAGAATGAGACCTACGACGCGTTTTTCGGTGGCGTGGCGGGGGCCAACGGCGATCCATCGCTGGCGCTGTTCGGCCCTGAGGTGGCTCCCAATCATCACAAGCTCGCCCAGGGATTTGTTCTCTTCGATAACTTCTATTCCACGGGGTACCATTCGCACGACGGCCACGCCTGGATGACGCAGGCCAATACTGTGGCCTATCTGCTGTGGCCGGGGTGGACGGGGCGTGGGTTTCCTTTTGACGGCACTGATCCGCTGTCCTATTCAAGAGCCGGGTTTCTTTGGAACCCGGTGCTGGCGCTGGGAAAGACGGTTCGAGACTATGGCGAACTGGTCCCCGCCGGCAGAAACGATGACCAATGGGTCCCCGACGACCGTGACAGTCACAGGACGGCGGTACGGCAGTGGCAAGCGGGCGAGGATTTTTCGAAGCGCTTCCACGTGAAGGCCGACATTGAGCCTCTGAATTTCATCCTCGCGGAGAACTATCCGTCCTTCACACTCGGCGTGCCTGACGTCGTGAGAGCGCAGATTTTCTTGAAGGATCTGGCGCGCTGGAACGAAGCTGGAGAGATGCCGAACCTGGTGATCCTGCAGCTTCCGATGGATCACACGGTGGGCGTTAGACCAGGATGGCCGACGCCGAAGACCTGCGTCGCCGACAACGATCTGGCGCTTGGCCTCATTGTGGAGGGACTGACGAAATCCAAGTTCTGGCCCAAAATGGCGATTTTTGTGGCCGAAGATGACGGCCTTAATGCACTGGATCACGTCGACGGAAGGAGGATTGCAGCCTTCGCCATCAGCCCTTATACCCGGCGTGGCATTGTCGATTCCACTTTTTATTCGCAGACGAGCATGGTCAAAACCATCGAATTGATGCTGGGCGTGGAGCCCATGACCCTGTTCGACCGCATTGCCACGGACATGCGGGCGGCGTTTACGAGCACACCCAACCTTGCTCCTTACAGCGTCGAGATCCCCCGGCAGCCTCTGACGGAAGAGAATCCGGAGACGACCGCATTGCGAGGGAAGGAGCGCAAGGCCGCGGCTGAATCGGCGCGCATGGATTTCACTGTGCCCGATGCAGCACCCATGGCCCGGCTGAGTCGCATCATCTGGTATAGCGTGCGGGGGTGGGACGCGAAGTACCCGGCAGAACGGCGCGCGGCCTTTCTGCCTGGGGGCGCCACGGAGGATGACGACGACCGCTAAGGCGCAATGAAGCCGTTGGCGTCAATAACGGAGCTTTCCATCCTGGGAACTCCGTTCGCAACGCTATGGCCACCTTTAGTCGTAATCGGATTTTGGACAAACCCCCGGGCGGTTTTCTGCTGGACATCGGTGTTTCGGGGCTACCTTGGTTGATACCCCTTATTGCCGCCACTGGCCTCACGGGTCAATGGCTGCGCTGAACGCCCATTGGGCCGAGAGGGTGGGACTGGGGTAACTATTGAAGCCAGAGCGAAGGGCTGAAGTTCTTCCGGAGGTAGTCGTTCAAAGACTTGGGACATGTCGCACCAAAGGCAACGCCGGAGTGGCAATGATAAAACGCCCTTTGCGGAAACCAAAGGGTTGCATCCTGCATAACTGTTGGAAAATCCCCATGTGTTAAACAAAGGGAAGGCGTAATGACCCAACCTCCGGCGGACCTAATGGCGTAGCGTTGAACATCTCACCTCAATGCGAGGATACGCTACCAGAGAATCAGCGGGTCAAACATGCACCAATTCCAGACAGGCTATAGAAAGCCCGCTGGGCGCTTCCCTTTGAAACGCCGACTTCCCGGCAGACCGTGCTTCAAGAGCGGCCTTCGGCGCGTAGAACGGCGATTCTGGAAGCATCCACGGCGACTCTCGGCCTTCCGAGCTTCCGCCCCTTCGCCCTGGCGTTTCGCAGACCCGCCCTCACCCTCTCCTGGATGAGCGACTTCTCGAACTCTGCCATCGCACCGATGATCTGGAACATTAGCCGTCCTGAGGGTGTGCTCAAATCAAGGTTGTCTTTGAGACTGGCAAAAGTGATTCCGAGCGCCTCGAACTCCGCCAGAGCATTCACCAGATGCTTCAACGAGCGACCGAAGCGGTCGAGCTTCCAGACAAGGACCACATCGAGTTTCCGTTGTCTTGCATCGGTCATAAGCCTGTCCAGTTCTGGCCGCGATTCCTCGGAACCCGAAATCCCGTTGTCAATGTAGCAGCCGGCGAGTTCCCAGCCACGCCGCTGGCAGTACTCTTCCAGTTCTCGCGTCTGCATTGTGGAATCTTGTCCGTTGTGGCCTGTGCTGACCCTGGCGTAGATTGCCGCCCTGGTGCGGCCCGGTTGTGTGGAAAACGTAGGTGGGTGTATCTTCGATGAAGCCATTTCAGCCTCCTCAATAGGTTGATTTGGTCAGGCAGCCGTTGAAGTTGACGCTTCAGCGGTTGCCGCTTTTCTTTTGAGCCTTCTTGCGCCCCCTACCCTTACGGTAAAAGGCGGTCTTGTAGCGGCGAACTTTCTCCACATCGCGGTCTGTCCAGCGCCAAAGCGTCCGCCCGTCGAGCGGAATGACGATTGAAGGGCGAACCTTCGAGGCACTCAGCCAGCGGAACAACGTTACCCAGTGAATCCCCGCGAGGTGCGCTGCCTGCTTCGTGGAGTACGTTCGCATAAGGATATATCTTATAGCATATTTAAATCGCCCCGTCAAGCCCTTTGAAAGAATAATCCCAGAAAACGGCGTGGCGGCGCACCTCAGATGACGCCCTCCTTGACATGCCGTGCCATGTGGCAGTGGATTTGAGTAATGAAGGAGCTGGAACGCAGTCTGACAGCGTAATGGCTAAACAGCGCTTACCTCCGCCAGCGTCCTACCTCTTGTGAAGCTTCACAAACGTCCCGTAGATGACGCTCTTTGACTTGATGCTTGCAGAGGGATCTCCAGGCCAGTTCCGTGGATAATTGTCATACACTACCAGGAGCTTGCCAGGCTCCAGCTCGACGAAGTCCGAGTAGTGCGTGCACCAGCCGCCATTCTGATCTTTCGCAATAGTCACGGCGCGGGACCATTTTTCTCCTTTTCCGTCTACGCTGAACCTCACTGCTACCGGGTCGGGCCGCCCGGTTGTCAGCGCCAGCATACCCCCATTCAAGCGTCTGACTCGAGGTGCAACCCCCTTGAAAGGGGCCGCAATGGGTGGCGTCCAGCTCTCACCGTCATCGGACGACCAGGTTTCGCCCAGGTTCCCAAACTCCCGCCCCGTGCTTCCACCCCCTCCGGTCCGGAAAACAGTCAGCAGACGCCTGTCAGCCAGCCGCACCAACGCTGCTTCGTTGGGACCCTCCGGACCCGCCCAAGGCCACGGTTTGTCCTCTGGTTCGAATGCCGCCACGACGGAACGTTGCTGCCACGTCCTACCTTGGTCGCGCGAGTAAATCAGCACATCTCGGCCATACTTCGGATGTTCCGCAGTGTTGCACTCCACCACTGCGAGTAGGTCGCCGTTCGATCCATGCACGATCGTCCCCCAGGGCGAGGCTGCCGGGTATTGTCCCAGATGCCCATCCGACTCACGTTGGTCATATGTATCGGTGGGGCTCATCAGGATCGGCTCTCGAAAGTGCAGGGAAACATCTCTCCATTGTTGAAATTCCAGCCCTCCTCGAGACCATTTGGTTAATGTGAGGCGGAAGTCCTGGGTCTGGCTTGCGGGATCGGGCTCAATAAAACCATAAAGCTGCCAGATTGTGCCGTCTTCCTCCGGCTCAGTACTCCAGGCAGCGTCCATATTTGCGCCTGAGCCCATCGTGTAACGTTGGCTCCACGTCACGCCTGCATCTTTCGAAATGCAATAAGCGGAAAAGTCCCCTTCGGGATTTCCCTCGTCGGGGCTCATGCGCAAGGTCACCATGATCTCCCCGGTGGAAAAGCGATGGATCGTGGGGAACCAGCAGAATCGATGCGAACTCGTGATTTCTACCGTCTTCCCGACTTCCACCTCGAGGCCGGCCATCTCGGTTTCTCGCGACGAAGTTCCCAACCCTGAGAGTAATGCCAGTGCTCCGAGTAATGCCGGGGACAGGAGCAGTGCCACCGGCGGAACTACGGCAGGCCGGCTGGCCAACCATGATCGAGAAGAATCTTTGAAGTCCCTCACGTGAAAGATCATCAGCACCTCCTATAGAGTCTACTTCTCCTGCGGCGTTTCATCGTCATTTCAGGACGAACGGAAGACATTCACCTGGGTATTTTGGCACAAAGTACTTCAGTCCAATGTTAAATGCAAACTCCAGGCGACGTTCATGCCGTTTATAAACTGGTGCAAAGAGCACAACGGGGAGGCGCGGATTCAGCCTTGTTTCCGATTTACGAATGAGTTCATTCAGGGAGCTGGAGTCACACCACGGCCGGAGATGGAGGTAACCACCGAGCGGTTCGCCGTGGTGCTTAACCCGCGCAAAGCGGTGGCTGCCGGAGCCCACTTGTACGACCGGAGGATTGTTTTCGCCGAAGCATTTACCCGCCGCTGCGGCGCCGACACAAGACTGGCGGTATACTTGGGTGGCGCCGGTAGCCTTTATACCCAAAGGGAAGGTTTGACTTGCCGATACGATGGAGACCAGTCTGGGACAAGATCAACGATTTTGAAATAGAGGCAAAGCAAAGAGAACTCATCAGCCAGCTCCGTGGCCGTCGTGATGAGTATATAGATCGAGCCGTCGCCGAGTACATAAAGAACGAGCACGCAAGGCGGCTGAGGGCCTTTGCTGGTACAACGATGTCGCCAGAGGCGCTCGCTTGCCAAGGACGGTTGAAAGCCGAAGTGAGCTGCCTCGAAGATTATGTGACGGGAATTGGACACATATACGAAAGTTACTTCAAACGGTTAGACTTGTCACCGACCTCTGAAGTTTTGATAGCAATTTGGTGGAGGCGCATCCGGCCGTACTGGAAACGTTGCGTCGAGGAGAACAAACGACGAATCGAGGCCAAGTGCGCAGCTCCCTCGGCTCTGAGGGGGGAACTTGCAGACGAATACCAACAGGAGGCCGAGCGAATACTGGAGGATATTTCTGGGACTTGGCGAGTCAAAGTGGAGGAGGCCAGAAGTTCTGAACAAGTACGGTCCGGCCAAGTCGTCAAGTGCTTTTCGACTCTGGAGGGCGCGAACTGGCCCGACGTATTGATCCGCTTTACGAGCGATCATCAAGCGCAAATAAGTGTCCGTGACTTTGTGGAGGTACGGAACTACGTGGATCTCGGCTTCGAAGACCGAAGGGGGAAGCGTGCGTCGAAGCCAGATAAGAACTGGGAGTGGCTACTCAGGTTGGCTCGGCACGATGGCAAAATCCAGTCTGCAAAGAGCGCAGCTGAGTGGTCTAAGGTCGAAAAGCGCGTGCAGGCGATTAACAAGAGACTGAGACACATCTTCGGGTTCTCCGAAAACCCGATCAAATACGTCCGAGGGGATAAGTGCTACCAGGCTACCTTTAAAATCCAACCTCCAGTCGATGACTCATTCCCCGACTGAGCCTCGCCGAAATTTCTACGAAAAAGTTGAAGATTCTTTCAACCGCCAGCCCTAAACCCCATCCCACCTTGCTTCAGTAACTTACGAGATTCATCACCATCCAGAACAGTCCCCCATCCGTGACCCTCGTCGAAATTTCGCCCATTAGGGTCGAGAACAATTTTGTTGGAGGAATCGATGAATGGTCAGGAAATACGGCTCAAGAGAGTGGCCGCCAGAATCTCCGGACGATTGCTTTGCCAGAGGGTTGCCGTGGACAGGAGCCGACTTTCCGACATTGAGCGCGGTTACGTTCAACCCTCTCCTGACGAGTTGGCACTCATCTCCAAGGCCCTCGACGAACTCATTGAAGCCCGCGAAAAGGTAGCACGGTTCGCCGGGGAGTGTGGATGGCCAGTGACTGCGCTTTAGACACTGGATTGAACGCCCTGGTTGAGTGAATAGGGTCGAAAAACAAGAAACGCCGCGGCGCGAACGCGGCCTCGCTAAATATTGCATGGGACGAACTCGTGGATAAATCATACCAAACTAAATTGCCCAGGACAACACCACGTCTCCGGGATATCGACTTTGACTCGATCCCAAACGAGCTAAAACAGCGTACGCGATGGGTCAACTGGCAGTACCGCAAGCGGCGGGGAAAACTCACCAAGGTGCCCCTCAATCCACGGACAGGGAGAGAGGCCTCCTGCGATACCCCAGCCACATGGGGGACTTTTCACCAAGCGCTAGCTACGCTAAGCCGCGGTAAGTTGGATGGGATCGGGTTCCAGCTCGGTCCCCCCTACGTCGGCATCGATCTGGATAAGTGCCGTGCCCCGGAAACCGGCGTCATCGAACCATGGGCGCAGGAAATCATCGACGAGCTAAACAGCTACACCGAGATCAGCCCGAGCGGCCAAGGCGTTCACGTTTTGGCGAAAGGGAGTCTGCCGGCGGGGCCGAGACGCGCGGGACAGGTTGAGATGTATAGCGGTGGGCGGTATCTAACCGTTACCGGCCACCACCTGGCTGGGACCCCGAAGAGCATCGAAGAGCGTTCGAGTGAACTGAACAGCGTGCACGCCCGGTACCTTTCTGGGCGCCGAGACAATGTAAGCGCTCGCGGCGGAAACCCCTCGCCAAGCGATACGCAGTTGATTGAGCGCGCCCGACGAGCTAAGAACGGAGCCAAGTTCGAGCGCTTGTGGAAGGGCGATTTCAGCGATTACGAGTCCGCCTCCGAAGCCGACCTCGCGCTCTGCGCGATACTGACGTTCTGGACGTCGCACGATCCAGCGCGTATCGACAGGCTTTTTCGACAAAGTGGACTGTACCGTAATAAGTGGGATGAGCGGCACGGCGCAGACGGCCGAACTTACGGGCAAATCACAATTGGCAGGGCCATCGAGCAAACCCCACAGGATTGGTGTCCCGAAGGTAAAGGTGAAGAGGTTAGCCAAAAGACGGAAGGAGCGGCTGGATGTCTGCCTACCATTCTGGTGAATGACCGGCAACTTCGCGAGGTGACCGAGGATGCCCTGAAGGCACTGCATGCTGCGAATAATCCTCCTGCCCTCTTTGTGCGGACAGGGCACTTAGTTCGAATACGATCCGACGAGACCGGGCGCGCAGCCATTCAGATTGTCACTAAAGAACACCTGCGGGCAAGGCTCGCGGAGATTTCAAACACGACCCGCACGGGTAAGAAAGGAGAAGTCCGGGATTGCTTTCCGCCAGTCCCGATGATTGAGAACATCCTCGCGCTGGGGGATTGGCCTTTCCCTCCAGTGCGCAACATTGTCGAAGCGCCCGTTCTCAGACCCGACGGTACGGTGCTGGATAAGCCTGGTTACGACACCGCCACGCAGCTGGTCTACTGGCCCGCACCGGGGCTGGGGACAGTAATGGTTCCGTACGCGCCGAGCCGCTTAGACATTGCCGCTGCTTTGGACTTGATCGAGGAGATGATCGGCGAGTTCCCATTTGTGGACAAGCCCGACAAGGCAAATCTACTGGCTACTGCACTGACACCGGTTCTAAGACCGGCGATTAGTGGCCCGACGCCTCTGGCGTTGTTCGACGCCCCGCAGGCTGGCACTGGAAAGGGCCTCTTAGGTGAAGTGATCGCGTTGATTAGCACTGGCAGGGCCGCGGGGATGATGGCTGCCCCCCGGTCCGAGGACGAGTGGCGAAAACACCTTACCGCGGTCCTCTCCAGCGGGGCGTCGGTGATAACGATCGACAACGTTGAGCACCCCCTTGAGTCAGCTCCCTTGGCTGTTGCTCTCACAGCGCGAGAGTGGACGGGTAGAATTCTTGGTTTGAGCAAAATAGTGACGGTACCGGTCCGGGTGACATGGATAGCCAGTGGCAATAACGTCCGTTTGGGCGGCGATATTCCCCGGAGATGTTACCGCGTTCGCCTCGATGCGAAAGTAGCGCGCCCCTGGAGGCGGGCGGGATTCAAACATCCTGAATTGCTGGCTTGGGTGGCCGAGCATCGGGGGGAGTTATTGGTGGCCCTTTTAACTTTGGCTAGAGCCTGGTACGCGGCTGACGAGCCGCGGGCACGCGTTCCGGTCATTGGCAGTTTCGACGAGTGGGCGCGCACTGTTGGTGGGACTTTGCACTATGCGGGGGTGACAGGATTTCTCAGCAATCTCGAGGAAATGTACGAATCCTCGGACGAATCGACACTCCAGTGGGAAGTATTCTTGCAAGCCCTGGCAACTATCTTTGACGAGGGTCTCTTCACGGTTAAACAGGTGGCAGAGCACATTGCTGGTGGTGGTGTTTTGGCAGACACCCTTCCTCACGAGATGTTCGATGAGGGTGAAAAACCCGGAGGTTTTCGAAGACGCCTGGGTCACGCTTTCTCTAAGCGAGTGGGCACACGGTACGGAGACTCCGGAGTACATCTTGAGCGGGCAGGGGAAGAGAAACACGCCACGAAATGGAAGGTGAGTTCTGGGTGAGTTTATGTGGGTTTCCCATCGCAGTGTCCTGACGTCCGGAACGCACAGAGCCATTTGCACTTACGTGGATTCTTGAACGAGGAAGGTGAGTTTGGCGAGTTTTCAAACCTCCCTTCGCGTGGAAAAAATAAGAGAACTCCAAAGCGGGGCACTATTCTCCCGGTGGGGATCTGCTGGAACAAACTCACCAAACTCACCCGTCGTCTGTAACTCGTTGAAAGATGGGCGAGGTCCTGGTGAGTTTCCCCAACGATGCGTGGCGGATTCGTGGGGCGGGATCACCAAAATCACACCGAGCGGCTGGATAGAACGGACGGGACAGCAGAAAGGACGAAGAGCGTGGGACGCTCGTAGCAATTCAACAGCAGATGCAACGATGGTAGGAGACTTCTGGCTTGGCTGACTCAGGAATCAGTCTCGATCGTTCGGACCAACCGCTACAGGCGCGCTTTCAAGAGAGACACTTCGCGGTGGGCGAGGTTGCCGAGCTGTGGAATCTTTGTCCGGATGTCGTCCGGAAACTCTTCGAGCGTGAGCCCGGAGTCCTTGTGCTGGGGGATCACGGCTCACGAGGCAAGCGCCGGTATACCACATTGCGGATTCCTCAGTCCGTGGTCGAGCGTGTTCACCGTCGCCTTTGTAATCCCGACTTGACAACAGAATCTCGGAAGCGTAGGGTCTCTTCAAGTCGGGACCACCAGTTGCCGTTAACAACTGATGGCCCCTGACCATTTCAGCCTGTCTGAGAGGCCGAGAATGGCTAGCCCATTTGTAGCCGAAGTCGCCTACCTTTCGCAACCCCTCAGACAGAGAAATGAGGCTCCTAAATGCTCACCATCTACCGAAGGCATAAGAAGGCGTGCGGTCATCGGCACAAAGGCCGACGATATCGCGGCTGCCGATGTCCAATCTGGGTTGACGGCTTCTTGGCTGGCAAGGAAATGCGAGAGTCTCTTGACCTATGCGACTGGCAGAAGGCGCAAGACAAGGTGCGCGAGTGGGAGGCCGAAGATCGTGTGATTCAGGAAGTAGCACCTCCCGAGCCGAAGACCCTGCAATCCGCGTGGGAGTCCTTCATTGCTGATGGGACCGCCAGAGGACTGCGGGAGCCGACCATTAAGAAATACGGCTACTTCCGCAAGCGCATGGAGACTTTCGCCAAAGATCGTGGCTTGCGATTCCTGATTGAGTTCAATGTCGAAACGCTCACGCAGTTTCGCGCTACATGGAACAGTCAAAACCTTTCCGCTTTGAAAAAACTAGAACTGCTGCGGGCCTTCTTTCAGTTCTGCCAAGATCAGGAGTGGATTGACAAGAACCCCGCGCGAAAGATCAAGAACCCAAAGATCACACACCGGCCAACCCTGCCCTTCACCGAGGATGAAGTCCTTCAGATCTTGGTAGCGTGTGACAAATTCGAGGGGAGTCTCCTTACCGGGCTCCGCCTGCGAGCGCTGATGCTCTTGCTTCGTTTCTCAGGCTTGCGCATCGGAGACGCGGTCACACTAGCACGGAACCGAATCCAAGACGAAAAACTCTTTCTCTACACCGCCAAGACGGGCACGCCCGTGTACGTGCCCCTGCCGGACGTGCTCTTGCGGGCTTTGGACGTGATCGTCACCGACACGCCCTATTACTTTTGGACAGGGCAGTGCAAGCCCAAAACAGCCATCTCAGACTGGCAGTGCAAACTGGCGGAATTGTTCTCAAGGGCCAAAGTTGAGAACGGACACGCGCATCGGTTCAGGGATACCTTTGCCGTAGAACTACTTTTGAAAGGTGTTCCGATTGAGAGAGTCTCTCGACTGCTTGGGCATCAGAACATCCGCGTCACGGAGAAGCACTACGCGCCTTGGGTACGCGCCCGACAAGAGCAACTGGAGGATGACGTCCGGCGCACCTGGAACGCTGACTCGTTGGCGTCACCAAAAGCAAAAGCGGTCACACCACTGCAATGAAAGGAACACGCACACCGGGCATCCAGCAACCTTCGAGGGGACGTATTAGGTACACGGCGAACCTGCCAGATATAAGTGACTTCTATTCAAATGGTTAGAATGGCGGAGGGAGAGGGATTCGAACCCCCGAGCCCCTTTCGGGGCTAACGGTTTTCAAGACCGCCGGTTTCA
>Ga0187858_10004427_pt1 | contig 13158 bp, 11 predicted proteins | sample June2016WEW_8_15_FD_133015 | JGI IMG/M metagenome (GOLD analysis project Ga0187858, IMG submission 133015) | Peatland microbial communities from SPRUCE experiment site at the Marcell Experimental Forest, Minnesota, USA - June2016WEW_8_150 | ecosystem: Environmental > Terrestrial > Soil >...
AACTGGGACTCGCCCCTCTTCGTCAGCCCCCATTCGCACACCCGCCTCTATCTCGCCGCCAACAAGGTCTTCCGCAGCGACGACCGGGGCGACTCCTGGACGGTCATCAGCGACGACCTGACCCGGAGGATCGACCGCAACACGCTCGAGATCATGGGCCGCGTCTGGCCCCTGGGCGCCGTGGCCAAGAGCCTCAACACCTCTCCCTACGGCAACATCGTCGCCCTGGATGAGTCGCCGGTCGCCGAGGGCATTCTCTACGCCGGGACCGACGACGGCCTCATCCAGGTGACCGAGGACGGCGGAGCGAACTGGCGCCGCATCGACAAGTTCCCAGGCATCCCCGACATCACCTACGTCAACGACATCATCGCCTCGCATCACGACCGGAACACGGTTTACGCCGCCTTCAACAACCACAAGCGGGGCGACTTCAAGCCTTACATCCTCAAGAGCACCGACCTCGGCCGGACCTGGACCTCGGTCGCTTCGGATCTGCCCGAGCGGGGCTCGGTCTACTCTCTGGCCGAGGACCACGGCCGCAAGGAACTGCTCTTTGCCGGGACCGAGTTCGGGCTCTTCGTCACCATGGACGGAGGCCGGCATTGGAGGAAGCTCGGTTCGGGACTGCCCCCCGCCCAGGTCCGCGACCTGGCCATCCAGAAACGGGAGAACGACCTCGTCGTGGCCACGTTCGGTCGGGGGATCTATATCCTCGACGACTACTCGGCCCTTCGGAACCTCAAGCCCGAAGTCCTGGCCGCTGATGGCCACCTCTTCCCGGTCAAGGACGCCTGGATGTTCGCCCCGACGACGTCCCAGCCAGGCGACCAGGGAGGAAGCTTCTTCGCCACTCCCAACCCCCCCGTGGCCGCGATCTTTACCTATCATCTTAAGGAGGCGCCGAAATCGCTGCGCGCCCGGAGGCTCGAAGCGGAGGCCGAGCTGATCAAGGCGGGCAAGCCCGTGTCCTATCCCACCTACGAACGGCTCAAGGCCGAAGAGAGAGAGGAACCGGCGGTCCTCCTCTTCACAATCGCCGACGAGGACGGCCAGGTCGTCCGTGTCCTTCAAGAGCCGGCGCGCCAAGGCCTCAACCGGGCCGCCTGGGACCTCAAGTACCCGGCCCTCGACGCGCCCCAGGCCCAGCCTGCGCAGGCCGCCCGGGGCCGGTCAAGCACGTTCGTCATCCCGGGTGTCTACACGGTTTCAATGGCCCTGAGCCTCGACAGCAAGGTCCGTCAGCTCGCCGGGCCCGTGCCGTTCAAGGTCCAGGCCCTGACCTCGGTTTCGCTTCCGGCCGCCGACCGGGCCGAGCTCGCCGCCTTCCAGAAAAAGGTCCGCAAACTCGGCAACTCGGTCAACGGGGCTTCGAACGCTGTGGCCGATCTCCTGGCGCTCGCCGGGAACTACAGGACCGCTCTCAAGAGCGTCACCGTCCCCCACCAGGACCTCCTCGATTCCATCAAGGCCCTCGAAACAAGGCTTGAAGACCTCCAGGTGCTCTTGACGGGCGACCGGCGGCTCTTTCTTTGGCGTCTCTCCGAGGAAACGCGGCCCGCGATCGCCGTCCGGATCGACGGGATCATCAGCGGGCAATCCAGTTCGACCTCGGCCCCGACCCAGACCCAGCGCGACGCCTACGCCATCGCCGAAGAGGAGTTCAAGCCGGTTTACGAAGAACTCAAGAAGATCCTGGCCGAAGACGTCAAGGCCGTCGAGAAGCGGCTCAACGCTGTCGGCGCGCCCTACACCCCCGGCCGGCTGCCGGACTGGAAGTAAGCACGAATTGAAAAATTCACAGAAGGAAATGGGAAATCCGATGGATCTCACTCAAATCCTTAAGAAAGACTGACCTGCCCCCGATCAACGTACCACCTCTAAAGTGAGATTTTCAAGCAAGTACGCCGAGCCCGTCGCCGCCAAGCACCCCGCGACACTTGACAAACGTTTCATCCACCCCAGGCCGGAGCAGAAGGAGGAGTAATTAGCTCAGTTCCGTCAACACCAAGCCCCGCCTGACCACCGGGGCTTTTTTTATATATTCTCAGTTCGAAGCCTCACCCGAAAACTGATCCAGTTAAAATGGAGTTTCTTGGCCTTGGAGCCTCAAGTGTTCGTCGAGGGGAGAGATTCGTTAGTGCTCAGAGGCCAGAGGCCGCACTTGTTCGACGAGCACTTTCAGGGTCATCTCTAGTGCGGTGGCCGACAATTCATGACCAGTGCCAGGCACCAAATAGAATTGCTTGCGCGGTGCCTTGATACTGTCGAAATAGGCTTTGGCCAGTTCAGGCAGGGCCGTGAGGTCTTCTTGACCTTGAAGAATGAATATCGGGATCGTAAAGTCCGTCCCCAGCGCTGGAAGGTCGACATCCTGCAACGGTCCAGACATTGTCAATCCCCAAAAATGCTCAAAGGAAAAATCGTCCGCCGCCGCATATTGAGTTCGCTCCTCAGCCGAGGCATACGCAGGGTTGATTGTAGCGGGAGCTGGTGGTGCGGTTACTCTCTTCGCCTGATAGACGAGTTCCCATTTTCGATATACCGGCCACTTCTTAAGCGAATCCCAGGGCGGCGGGCCAATCGTCGTCAGCGCGGTGATCGCCTGCTGATCGCCAGCGGCGCGCGCTAATTCCAGCACACGCGTATAGCTCGCCAACCCATTTTTGCGCGTATTCACCAATTGGGCGTTGCCGACGTATGCGTAGAACAAATCCGGGCGAGCATGAGCCATATAAATGCCGAGAATCGAGCCCCAGGAACCGCCCTTGATGATGATCTTCTTCTTGTTGAGATGCTTGGTTAGAAACTGTGCAACTTCGATGCCATCATCCACCATGCGCTCGACAGTCATGGTGGGCTCGATCGATGGGCCGCTCTTGCCGTAGGTTCTGCCAGCGCCACGCTGGTCCCATTGGACAAGCGTGAAGTCTTTCTCCCATCCCGCATATGTGGCGTCGGCGAACGGACTCAAGGCGTCCCCTGGCCCGCCGTGCAGGAAGAGCACGACCGGATTGTTGCGATCATCCCCTTTGATCGTGATCCATTGGTCGATGCCTCCGATCCGGACGAACATCTTCTCATCGACTCGCTCCGGCGCGGGACCAGGCATCGTCAGCGCGGTTGCGTCCTGGGGAAGAGCATAATGGGCAAGAATCCCAGCTACCAGCGCAACAAGCCCCATGAGAAGCCACTTTACAGCCCTCGCAGTATTAATTAACCTAGGCATTAGAAACTCTCTCTCCTTCGGTCATTCGTAGCATGGCCTTCTAACCCTGCCCCTCCTCAATCTACCATTTCTGAAGTGAAATCTCCAAGCAAGTACGCCGAGCGCGTCGCCGCGAAGCACCCCGCGACGCGCGACAAGCGCTTATTATGATGATATCTCATAGTAATTGGTGCGCCCTTAGCTCAGTTGGATAGGGCGTCTGACTACGAATCAGCGGGTCGGGAGTTCGAATCTCCCCGGGCGCGCTTCTTTATTTCTCCTTTTTCAGCGGTTTTGTCCACGCCGTGTCCACACGGGGTGTTCTGGGAAGTGGATTGCCGGCGGAAATACTCGACTTATAGAGGAGCGTTCCGTGTCGAGCAGATAGACCGGAAAGGGGACACGCTTTATAAGCCATTGACAAATCTCTTCTGATGATTTAATTAGGTAGAGTCGTTGGGTTTTCATCAGCAACCAACCGGCGGTTGAATAGATTTCCATGAAGGGGAGGGGTCCGCATGAAAGGTATCTTCGCAAGCGCTATCGTCTTGGGGTTGATTGGGGTGTCCTTTGTGGCCTGCAGTAGTGGCGGAAGTTCGTCGACTCCACCGACCACCGAATACGCGCTCACGGTCCAGATTTCGCCGTCTGGCGAGGGGACCGTTGCCGCATCGCCAAACAACACTCAGTATGCGTCTGGAACGGTCGTAACCCTCACGGCAACCGCCGCATCCGGATACATGTTTAGCAATTGGACAGGAGATGCGGCCGGAACGGCCAACCCGACCACGGTCACGATGAATGGGAACAAGACTGTCACGGCGAACTTTGCTTCCTACAAGATGTTCGCGTATGTGGCGAATGGGGGTAATGGCGAGGGCAATGTCTCCGCCTATGCCATCGACCCCAACACGGGCGCTCTGACGGAAATAACGGGCTCCCCTTTCGCCGCAGGGGGAACTTCCTTTTCTGTCGCAGTGGACCCCACAGGCACCTACGCCTATGTGGCGAATTGGGGTTCGAACAATGTGTCCGCTTATGCCATCAACTTCAGCACGGGCGCTTTGACCGAAATTACGGGGTCGCCATTCACTGCAGGGACAAATCCCATTTCTGTAGCGGTTGACCCGACGAGCAAGTTCGCCTATGTGGTGAATTATACTGATGGCACTGTGTCCGCTTATACCATCAATTCCAGCACGGGCGCTTTGACGGAAATAACGGGCTCGCCTTTCGCCGCAGGGGGAGCAGGGGCACTTTCCTTTTCAGTGGCGGTTGACCCCACGGGCAAGTTCGCCTATGTGGCGAACGGGGGTTTTATGGATGCGGGCACTGTCTCCGCCTATACCATCAATTCCAGCACGGGGGCTCTGACCGAAATAACGGGCTCGCCTTTCGCTGCAGGGACATATTCCTTTTCTGTAACGGTTGACCCCACGGGCAAGTTCGCCTATGTGGTGAATGAAAGTTCTGATGATATCTACGCTTACACCATCAATTCCAGCACGGGGGCTCTGACCGAAATAACGGGCTCGCCTCTCGCCGCAGGGGATGAGCCCCGGTCTGTAGCGGTTGACCCCACGGGCAAGTTCGTCTATGTGGCGAATGAAATTTCGAGCGATATCTACGCCTATGCCATCAATTCCAGTACGGGCGCTTTAACCGAAATAACGGCTATTGTCGGAGGGAATAGTCCCCTTTGCGTGACCACTATCCGGATAAAGCAGTGAGAATGTAGAAGGGTATCCCGTCGGCAACCAATCAGCAGTTGAATGGATTTCCGAAAAAAAGGAGGGGTTCGCATGAAAGGTATCTTCGGAAGCGCCGTCGTATTCGGATTGGTCGCTGTGTCCTATGTTGCCTGCAGTAGCGGTGGTGGAGGGTCCACGCCACTCCCGACGACAGTCTACAAATATTTCGCCTATGAGGCGAATACTAATGCCGACAAACACCCCTGATAACTTAGACGTTTGCTTTGTTTTCCTTTTAGGCACCGTTACGCTAAATTAGGCGCGTTTTAGCACAATCTGTGACACCGGCGTTACACGGCGGGGGTAGTTTGTCTTTCCGGCGGATGCTGGGCCGGGAACTCCGCGACCTCTCCTTCAAGGCCGTCGCGGCCGGGTTCATCGCCGCCCAGGCCGAGGGCTCGAAGAAGCGGTCGTATCTGACATCGTTCAAGCACCTCGTCGAGCACCTGGGCAAGACCTGCTTCGGCGACCTCGTCCCGTCCCACATCGAACGGTACAAGCAGACCCGCGAGGAGCAGAAGCGCAAGACCCTGGGCGGCGACGTGGACGAGGACCGCATGGTCTCGTTCCGCGCGAGCATCCAGCACGAACTCGTCGCGCTCAAGGCCCTGTTCCGCTGGCTCAACCCCGACGACGACCTCGAGGATAAAGACGCTCGGTTCATTCCCTTCTTGAACCGCAAAATCCGCATGTACGACCGCAAGGACGCCGACAACGAGCGCGACCGCATCCTGACGCCCGCTGAGGAGGCCCGGCTTCTGGCCGGGGCCGTCTTCAAGAACAACGACCCTCAAGGCCAGGTTTGCCAGAAAACTCACATTACGGGTGGACCATTTTTCAGGGATGAGATCCCGAGAACGGCCGGCAGAGGCGCGGAGAGGTGCGGGCTGTGTCAGCAAAAAGGGGGGTAATGATGGGAATCGACAAGGCGCTTTCTCCAGCCCGCCCAAGAAAGCTTATTAAAATAATCGGCAAACCGAAACAAGAAGTCAAGAAAAAGTTTTTATATTACTACCTCCCCTTCGGGCTTGCCCTGTCAAGGGCTTTGAAATGGAATACTCTCAAACATGCGTTAGGAGTTAACCTACCCCCCCCGCTCAATTTACCTCTGAAGTGAGATTTTCAAGCACATATGCCGAGCGCGTCGCGGCCAAACACCCAGTGACCCTCGACAAGCGGTTCATCCACCCCAGGCCAGAGGGGAAGGAGGAATATGCCGCACGGACTGTTAGGCCCGCCAGTTAGGCGGGGCTTTTTTATCGTCCCAAGAAAGAGACAGTCTGTCAGGTTGCGCCTAGGGGGCAGGTCAGAACGACTTGGCCAGATTCCACATCCTTGTGCCAAAGGGGAGAGACGTGTGAATCCCCGCCAAGCTCTCTAGCCAGGGAACTAACCTTGCTCGGTTGCGGATTGTAAAGCGGCTTGCTATGATTAATTCATGCATCTATGGCGCAAGAGACATATGCGCACCCTGCTGTTGGTCACAGCCGTGCTGGTCGTCCTGCCAAGTTACTTGCGGCTCTATTCACTCACTGGTGGTTCGGCAGCCCCGACAATTCTACGTGGCGACAGATTTATTGTGAATCGCGCGGCGTACGATTTGCGAGTACCATATTCCCGCATTACGTTATTCCGTACGGGTTCGTTGCGGCGTGGAGACATAGTCCAGGCCCAGCTCCCCGCCCGCATCGGAATTGACATCAAGCGTGTTCTTGGGCTACCTGGCGAAACGATTGAAGTGCGTGAGAATCGTGTCATTGTCAATGGCCGGCCCCTACCTGTTCAGTCGCTTGACAACATCGATTTCGGCTGGGTGCCAACGGCATACCGCATAGGATCTACGGTCGTGATGGAGGACGGCCACTGGGCCGCCTACACGCCGGGAAAGAGCCAGTATCGGAGCTCCTCGCCTGTCCAGCTCGGTCCCGGAGAGTACTTTCTGATGGGTGACAACCGGGATAATAGCTTTGATTCACGTGCATTTGGTCCAGTATCCAGGGAACGGATTTTCGGCAAAGTGATTGCGGTGATCCCTACCCGCCAACGTGTTGCGAAGCGCGATTAAAGGGCTGGCTGGGAGTGACCTGCCCCCGCTCAACGCACCACCCCTGGAGCGAAATCTTCAAGCAAGTACGCCGAGCACGTCGCCGCCAAGCACCCAGTGACCCTCGACAAGCGCTTCATCCACCCCAGGCCGGGGCGGAAAGAGGACTAAGCAGGGCGCTTACTTACAGGCAATGTCGCCCGAGATGCGGCAGGCTTCCTCGGGGAGTTCGATCTCCACCGTCGAATGGACGAGGCCGAGGCCTCCGACGACCCGCCGCACATCGTCCTTGAGCCGGCGGTATTCCTCGGGCGCGAGGTCGCGGTCCACGACGAGGTGGGCCGAGAGAACATTATGCTCGCCGTCGAGGGACCAGATATGAACATGGTGAACGACCCTGACGTGATCGATTTTCCCGAGGACCGTGGATATGGCGTCGAGGTCCGTGCCTTTGGGCGCCGCTTCAAGAAAGATGGGGACGACGGACCTGAGATTCCTGACGGCGCGGCCGAGAACGTACAGCGTGATGAGAATGGCCAATAGGGGGTCGAGGATCGGCGCGTGCCTGAAGAGGAGGACGACGGCGACAACAAGGACCGCGACCCAGCCCAGGACGTCCTCGAGCAGATGAAGGGCGACGGTCCGGGCGCTGAAGCCGGTCTCCTTGCCCAACTTTCGCATGGCCAGGGCGTTGACCGCTACCCCGACAACGGCGAGCACGACCATGCCCTGGGCGTTCGAGTGATCGGGCCGGGTGAGGCGGGGCACGGCCCGGGCCAGCACGAACAGTGAACTGGCGAGCATAAAAATCGTAGTGATCAGGCCGCCCAGCAGGGAAAACCGCCGGTATCCGTACGTATACGCGCCTTCCCTTGGCCGCCCGGCCAACCGCTCGAAATACCAGGCCTGGGCCAGGGCGAAGGAGTCCCCGAGGTCGTGGACCGCGTTAGCCAGGATGGCTGTGCTGTTCGTCAATAGCCCGCCGGCGATTTCGACGAGCGTGAATCCCGCGTTCAGGAAAAAGGCTGCCAGGATGCGCTTTGGAGACGATCCCGACCCGGACTGAGGATGGTTCATTCTCTCGGCGGCCTCAAGGGGGAGTTTAGCACATTCTCGCATCCGCCAAAACAGGCCCTCGGGCCAGCGTTTCAGCTGGCTCTCAGCTTATAATTTATTTTAGGGACAGCTTGGATGAAAGTGCTTAAAGGCAAACAAGTGGTTTGCACAGAATATCTGACACTCCCACCTCTGAAGAGAGATTTTCGACGTTCCTATTTGGTGGTTTGCCTCATCTTGGTTGTTGTTTCCTTGACATCAATCCCGGGTCGACGATATCATCATTTCATGATGAGAGGCCCCAACTCCAAGCCTTATGGCCGGCGGATGAGAGCGGCCCGAAAATGGGTTTTCTTACTTCTATGGCCCGTCCTGTTAGTTTTTGTCCCCTTGCATCTTGGTTTCTCGCAAACGACCGTCAACCCCGCCCTCAGCTTCATCGGCGATATGCGGTTCTCTGGCTTCTTGCATGCCCCTGCCGCCGTCGGCGAGAATAAGATGATATTTGATTTTCATGAACTCGAGATCACTGCCGGGGCTTCTCTTAACCCATACGCTCGGGCCGATGTGACCCTAGGCATCTCTCATGGCGGGATCGACATTGAGGAAGCGTATGCCACTCTTCTCCGGGGTCTGCCCTTGAACTTGCAGGTAAAGGCTGGCCAATATCGGGTAGATTTCGGGAAACTCAATACACAGCATCCCCACCAATGGTCCTGGGTCGAACGGCCCCTGATGTTCCAGCGCTTCTTCGGCGAAGAGGGGCTCGACGCCGCCGGCCTTAATATCTCAAGCCTGGCCAGCCTCGGCAGCTGCGCGCTCACGCTTTCCGGGAACGTTTTTTCCGGCGGCTCTTATTGGGGAAATTCTCAGGACCCCAAACTCGCAAATCTGGCCGAGAGCGCAAGGGCCTCGCTTTTCGCGCCTTTGACGGATCATGCCAACCTCGAATTCGGCTTTTCCGGCCTGACAACCCGTCTAGGGGACTCGGCGGGCGGCCGGACGACCATGGGAAATTTGGATTTCAAGTATAAGTGGCGTCCGGATATGTACAGTTCCGTCGTTTTTTTAGCCGAAGGCATGATCGGTTCCCGGCTCGTAGCCGGGGGGAACGAGGGCGCCGGGGGGGCGACACGGATCACAGCCACGGGGTTCTTTTCTTCGCTTGATATTCAGTTCCACAAGCAGTATGACGCGGGAGCCCTTGTGGACTATTGCCGAGATCCAGTGCTGGGGTTCGGCCGTCAGACGGGAATCGGTGTTTTTGCCGGGTTTTCTCTGGTTGAAGAAACCTACCGCATTGGCCTTCTATTAAGGCAGGATCAGGGGCCGGCGCTCTCGAGGCCATATCAGACGGTCATCCTTCAACTCCTGTGGTCCTTGGGGCCTCACAAACCGCACCAATTTTAAGGAGAGGATCTATGAGCCATCGACCGGCGCTGACCATTCTCGGGGTGGCACTCCTGAGTCTCCATGCTGCGGCCGTGGTCCGGGTTGTGACGTCAACGACGGACATCAAATCTATCGCGGAATCCATCGGCGGTGATCGGATCAGCGTGAAGTCCATCACGACGGGAAAGGACAATCCCCACTTTGTCGAGGTTCTGCCAAGCTACATGGTGATGGTCTCGAAAGCCGCTTTGTATCTCAAGATCGGACTGGGGCTCGATTTCTGGGCGGGCCCGATCATCGACGGCTCCCGGAACGGCAGGCTTGCGGTTGCGGACTGTTCCGAGGGCGTCGAGGTTCTGGAAAAGCCGTCGGGCCCGGTGGACGCTTCGATGGGGGATATCCATCCTCAAGGGAACCCGCATTATTGGTTGGACCCCAGAAACGGCCTGATCATTGCCAGGAATATCGAGAAGGCGTTGGTTGGGATCGACCCCGGCAACGCCACGCTTTATGAAGCGAACCTCCAGAAGTTTGAGGGCGAGCTCGAAGCGAAGATCGGAACTTGGCAAAAAGCGGCGGAGGCTCTCCAGGGGCTGGAGATCGTTACCTATCACAACTCCTGGCCCTATCTGGGCAGGTTTCTTGGCATCAAGACGGTCGGTTTCGTCGAGCCGAAACCCGGGATCGAACCGACCGCGTCCCATATCGCGGAGCTGATCGATCTCATGAAATCTCGCGGGATCCGGGTCATCGGAAAAGAACCCTATTTTGCCGACCAGGCGCCGAGGCTCATCGCCGCTCGCACAGGGGCTAGGGTCGTCGATCTTCCCCCTTCGGTCGGCGCGTCCGAGGGAGCGTCGGATTATTTTTCACTTTTTGATACACTCCTTTCCCGTCTGTCCTCCGCCGCGAGGAAGATCCCATGATCCACCTCTTCTCTTATCCATTCGTCCAGGCGGCCCTGCTGGCCGCTTTGATCCTCGCGGGAATCCATTCCTACCTCGGCTTCCATGTGGTCAGCCGCGGGGTCATCTTCGTCGATATTTCCATGGCCCAGGCGGCGGCCTTCGGTGCCGCCCTGGCCCTGACCCTGGGATGGGCGAAGCATTCGTGGCCCACATATCTGGTGAGCTTGTTCTTCACTTTAACCGCGGCGGTCCTCATTTCCGTTTCGCGAACACGCGACAACCGCGTCCCTCAAGAGGCGTTTATCGGCATCATCTACGCTGGGTTCGCGACCCTGGTCATGCTGCTTTTGGCGAAGCACGCGGGTGGATCGGAAGAGCTCGAGGAGCTCTTGGCCGGATCGCTCTTGACGATTCCCCGCCATGACCTGATAACTACCGCCCTTCTCTACTCCGGGGTAGGGGTTTTTCACTGGCTCCTGAGGTCGCGTTTCTTCCGCATCTCTCAGGATCGGATGGGCGCCATCCGGGACGGCTGGAAAGTCGGCTGGTGGGATTTCCTTTTTTATGCGTCGTTCGGGCTCGTGGTGACATCCTCAGTACATATCGCCGGAGTCATGCTCGTTTTTTCGTTCTTGGTCATCCCGCCCGTCATGGCCCTTCTATTCACCAAGAGACAGGGCCTGAGGCTCGCCTTCGGCTGGGCTGTCGCATTTGCGGCTAGCGTGGCCGGCATTGCTGTCTCCGTCGGACTAGACCTTCCGACGGGTCCGTCGATCATCGCCTGCCTAATCATCTTTCTGTTGATCGCTGTGTTGATCAGGCAGCTGGTATTCTTCGTGAGGCGTGCGCAAAAAGATCGAACGAAAAGTAAATAGTGAGGCCACGCCGCCTTGAAAGGGTGGCCGCATCTTCCCGGCGTCTCTCGGGCCTGAATCCCCAGCTGTTATTACAGGGGGTCGAAGTCGAACCTCAGGCTGGGAGGCAGTTCCGCCGCACCCGGGCCCCTCACGGCGTCTTCTCGGGGAGGTACTATGCTAAGGAAGACACAGATTATATCTTGGCCATAGTTCCCGGGCTTATGTAAGGGGAAATTTCCCTTGACACGCGGGCTTCCGCACTTTATGATTTGGCCCATGTTCGAAGACGCGCATGTTTTTATCCATTCTGCCCGCAAGTGTGCGTTTGTCCTTCTTCCCTGGATCTGGTGGGCGGCCTAGCCCGCCCTATAGGTCTGTCCCCCGTCTATTCCCCTTGATCAGGAGACGTGCGTCCGGAGTGACAAGACTTCGGACGCCCTCCCCGTTCGTGAGAAAAACGACAATCCCCGGACACGCTCACGCCGTGCCCAAAGGAGCAGGAGAATAAGGAGAAACGCTCATGCGATACGCATCTCGAAGCCCTGAATATCTTCCGCAAGCATATTACAATATCAAGGCCGACCTGCCGGAGCCGCCCAAACCGCCGCTCCACCCAGGCACACATGAACCGCTTAAACCCGAGGACCTGGAAATGATCTTTCCCAAAGGCCTCATCCGCCAGGAAATCTCTTCAGACCGCGAGGTGCCGATCCCCTCCGATGTCCTCGAGGCGTACTCCGCCTTCCGGCCGACGCCGCTCGTCTATGCCTCGGCCCTCAGGAAGCATCTCGGAACGCCGGCCCACATATTCTATAAGTACGAGGGTGTCGGCCCCGTCGGCAGCCACAAGACCAACACGGCGCTCATGCAGGCCTATCTGGCCGCCCAAGAGGGCATCACGGCGCTGGCCACGGAAACAGGCGCCGGCCAGTGGGGCTCCGCCCTCGCCTATGCCGGCTCCCGGCTCGGCATTGAGACGCGGATTTTCATGGTCAGGTCGAGCTTCCGCCAGAAACCCGGCCGCCGGATCCTCATGGAACTTTTCGGGGGCACCGTTCTCGAAAGTCCCAGCGATACGACCGACGCCGGCCGTTTTTTTTACGCCAAGGACAATAACCACCCCGGCAGTCTTGGGATCGCCATCTCCGAGGCCGTCGAGTTCGTGGTCAAGAACCCGCGGGTCAAGTATGCGCTGGGGTCGGTCCTCGACAGTGTTCTCATGCACCAGACCGTGATCGGCCTCGAGGCTGAAAAACAGATGGCCGAGTTCGGAATGGTGCCGGACATGGTCATTGGCTGCGTCGGCGGCGGCTCGAATTTCGCCGGCCTGGCCTTTCCGTTTGTCCGGAGGAACCTCAAGGAGGGAAGGAAGGCCCGCTTCATCGCCGTCGAGCCGGATGCCTGCCCTTCATTAACGAAAGGCGAGCTTCGCTACGACTTCGGCGACAGCGTCGGCATGACTCCCCTTCTTTACATGTACACTCTGGGGAAGGAGTTCGTGCCGCCTCCGCTCCACGCAGGAGGTCTCCGCTATCACGGCATGGCGCCGCTTGTGAGTCACCTGGCCGAACTGAAAATCGTCGAGCCCCGGGCAGTCGATCAGAAATCCGTCTTCGAAGCGGCCACGCTCTTCATGCGGACCGAGGGCATCCTCCCGGCGCCGGAATCATCCCACGCGATCGCGACGGCGATCCAGGAGGCGCTGAAGGCCAAACAGGAAGGCCGCGAGACAGTCATTCTTTTCAGCCTCTCCGGGCACGGGTTCCTGGATATCACGGCTTTCGGCAAGAACGGAAACGGCTGCGGGCAGAGCCAGTAGTTGTTCGTCGTCAGGCGGTTTTGGACTCGCGAGCTGATTTCTTAAGCTCTGGATTCCATCTCTCATGATAATTTAGCTGACGCCGTTTGGCAAGGCTTCAAGCATGGCCATCCGGTTCAACTC
>Ga0187858_10004432_pt1 | contig 13151 bp, 10 predicted proteins | sample June2016WEW_8_15_FD_133015 | JGI IMG/M metagenome (GOLD analysis project Ga0187858, IMG submission 133015) | Peatland microbial communities from SPRUCE experiment site at the Marcell Experimental Forest, Minnesota, USA - June2016WEW_8_150 | ecosystem: Environmental > Terrestrial > Soil >...
CATCGTGTTCTATGTAGGGAATTTCTGGATCCTCGGCATCCTCGTCGTGGCCTCGGCCGCTGCCGCGTTCGCCACGCGAGCCGTAACTACACGCTCTACGCCGTGTGCCTTACGGTCTTCCTCATCGTCCTGCTCCACCTGTCGTACGCGGGCGGTCCCCGCATCGCGGTGGACCGGGTCGTCGACACGGTCCTCGGGGGCGGATTGGCCCTGATCACGGGCGTGATCCTCGTGCTGAGGGGCCGGCTCCCGAAACACCTTCGGGGCTCCGTCCTCAGTCACACCCCCCTGCACCCGATTTGACGGGCCGCCGATTCACTCGGGCGCCGGCTCTGCCGGGGACGTCACCACCGGCGGCATCGCGCTCGACGGTGGCTCCAACTGGGTCCGTCCGATCCCTACGATCGCGAGAAGGACGAGCCCAACCCCCGCCACCTGCACCCAGACCAGCCGCTCGCCGAGCAGGACCACCGACGCCACGAGCGCCACGATCGGGACGAGGAACAGATAGGCACTGATGCGTGCCGCTGCCGTCCGACCGAGGAGGGTGAACCAGATCGCGTAGGCGACCGTGGTTCCCACGAGCCCCAGCCAGAGGGTCGCGCCGATCAGGTCGGGAGTCGGTCTGGGCAGTGGCTCGAACCCGAGGGCGATCGTTGCGAGACCGAGCGCCACGAATCCTCCGCCGATCTGGTAGGCACAAGCGGAGAGCGCCTGTTCCCGTCGAAAGCGTCGCTGGAACAGGACGGTCCCGAACGCCCAGCTGAGGGCGGCGGTCAGGAGCTCGACGATGGGAAGGATCGAGACCCCGGGCCCGAGCAGCCTCCATCCCTGAGAGATCAATGCCACGCCGATGAACCCCGTGGCGATCGCGACCCAGGCGGCCCGACGGAGTGGCTTGCCGAGGGCGGGGGCCGAGAGCAGCGCCACCCACAGCGGGAACGTATAGATGACGACGGAGGCGACCCCGGGGGGCACCGATTGTGCGGCCACGAACCAGAACCCGAACAGTCCAGCCGTGTTCGGGATCCCCAACAGGATGGCGTCCCGGCGCCCCTGGGCGTCCAGCGTGCCCCACCCGTGGGCGACCGACACGAGCACGACCACCCCCGCCAGTCCGACCCCCGCCCGGAGCGTGGCCAGCCATAGCGGGCTGGCCGAGGCGAGACCGACCGCCACGAGGGGGTAGTTGAACCCCCACGCCAGGACCATGAGGGCGAAGAGGAGCCAGGTGACGGTCGACCACCGCTCTTCCATCCGCGGGGTACCTCCGTCGGGGGACATTAGCCGTTTCCGAGCCCGCACTCTCGGATAGGAAGCTCGGCGGTCGGCCCGGCGCTACTCAGACCTATTATGCCGGCGACCCCCTCCCCGAACCGAATGTCGCTCCGGGGGCGCGACGTGATCTCGATCCGGGACCTCTCCAAGGAGGACGTCCTCGAGATCCTGGCTTCCGCGCGCAAGATGATCCCCTTCGCCGAGGGGAAGAAGGTGACCCACCCGCTCGAGGACCGGATCGTGGCGATGGCGTTCTTCGAGCCGTCCACCCGGACCCGTCTTTCGTTCGAGGCGGCGGTGCAACGGCTGGGAGGGCGGTGCATCACCATCGCCGACGCAGCGGCCACGTCGATGCGCAAGGGCGAGAGCCTCTCCGACACCGTCCAGATGCTGACGAGCTACTCCGACGCGATCGTCATCCGGCATCCGAACGAGGGCTCGGCGCAGCTCGCGGCGCGCGTCTCCCCCAAGCCGATCATCAACGCCGGAGACGGTGCCGGCCAACATCCGACCCAGACGCTCGCGGACCTCGCGACCATGCAGGAGGCGTTCGGCACGTTGACCGGCTTGAAGGTCGTCCTGCTCGGGGACCTCCGGTACGGGCGGACCGTCCACTCGCTCGCCTACGCGCTCGCGGTGTTCGGGGCCGAGATCGTCCTCACCTCCCCGCCCGAGCTCCGGTTACCGCGCGAGCTGTTCCACGAGCTCGAGGCGATGGGGGCCCGCGTGACCGAGGAGGCGGACGTCCGCAAGGCGGTCCGGGACGCCGACGTGCTGTACGTGACGCGGATCCAGAAGGAGCGATTCGGTGACGAGGGGGAATACCGGAAGGTCGCGGGTTCCTACCGCATCGACCGGCACATTCTCGGCGAGGCGAAGCCCCGTCTTGTCATCCTCCACCCCCTGCCGCGGGCGGGGGAGATCCTCCCCGAGGTCGACTCCATGCCCCATGCCTCCTACTTCCGCCAGGCGTTCCTGGCCGTGCCGGTCCGGATGGCGCTGCTTTCGGCCGTGCTCTCGGGCGGACGGGGGGAGTGATGAGCGAGGTCCGCGAGCTCCGCATCACCCCGATCCGGAACGGCACGGTGATCGACCACATCGGCAACGGCCTCGCGCTCGACGTCCTGCGCATCATCGGCGCCCGCAGCATCGACAAGGACTCGACCGTCAGCGTCGCGCTGCACGTGCGCTCGGGAAAGCTCGGATGGAAGGACATCGTGAAGGTCGAGAACATGGAGCTCTCGCCCCGGAAGGTGAACGCGATCGCCCTCATCGCGCCGACCGCGACCATCTCGATCATCCGCGACTTCAAGGTCCAATCCAAACGGCCGGTCGACCTGCCGGAAACGATCGTCGGCGTCGTGACCTGCCCCAACCCCAACTGCATCTCGAACCAGGGCGAGCCGATCGAGAGCGAGTTCCGGGTCTCCCGCCGCCGGCCCGTCCAGCTGACCTGCGCCTTCTGCGAACGCACGGTCGACGACTTCCTCCGACACCTGGTCTGAGGGGTCGGGCCGCGTGGTAGACCTCGGCTGGGCCCCCGCGTTCCTCATCGTTTTCGCCGTGGTGGGCGGGTTCGAGCTGTTCGACCGGACGAGCTTCGCGCTGATCGTCCTCGCCGCTCGGGCCCGCCCCCTCGCCACCTGGGCCGGCGGAGCGGCCGCGTTCCTCGCCTCGACCGTCGTGGCGGTCACCGCGGGTGCGGCGCTCGCGGCCGTATTGGGTCCGTCGCGGGTCGGTTGGCTGCGCGTGGCGGGAGGGACGTTCCTGATCGTCTACGCGTTCTGGACGTACTGGCATCCCGAAGCCGAAACGGAGGCCGAGGGCGGGACGCGGAACCGGTCCGCGCTGACCGCCGCGTTCCTGACGATCTTCCTCCTCGAGCTCGGCGACACCACCCAGATCTTCGAGATCGTCTTCGTGACCGACTATGGCTGGCTCCTCGTGCTCGTCGCCGGGTCGCTCGCCCTCGCCGCGGTCGCCGCGTGGGATGTGTTCCTGGGACACCGGCTCGGTGCCCGGGTCGAGCCGGAGTTGATGCGACGGGTCGTCGTGGTCGTGCTGCTGGTCGTGGGCGTCGTAACGATCGTCTACGGCCTATCGCCGGGGGCGTTCCCGACGCTCTCCCTCGCGTCGCCGGGATAGGGTGTCGGGCGGAGGAATCCGCGCACCCCCGTGCTCGCTCCGGGGCGCGAGGCTCGCCAGGTCCGGGACGATCGCCTGCCAGCTCATCGGGAGTGCGGCCAGGGTCGACGCTTCGGCCAGTCGCGCCTTCAGGGCGTCCGCCTCGTCCGGCCGCTTCCGCGAGTATTCCAGCAGCGAGAGCCGCAGGAGCGCCTCCGCACGCGCCCGGGGAAGGAATAGGGTCCCCGGCTCCTCCGCGACCGCCAGCCAACGGTCCCGGGCCGCTTCCATCGACTCCTCGCGGGCCAGGAACCGCCCCTCGACGACCCAGAACCGGAGGAGGAGCGGCGAGGGGGGAAGGAGGTGAAGCGTCTCCACGATCGTCCGGGACCGGTCGAGCGAGTCGGCGATCCCCTTGGTCACGCCCTCGTCCATCAGTCCCTCGATGATCGCGAGCCGATGGGAGAGCTCGATCGGGAGGAGCTTCTGCCGCTGGAGGGTGCCGAGGCTCCGCTCCCGGATCTGGCGTCCCCTCCGTGCATCCCCTCGCACCTCCCACAGGTGCGCCTCGAGATCCTCCGCGACGAAGTCGAGCTCCCAGCGCCGGTCCCGGCCGAGGGTGACGCGCGAGGCGCGGAGGAAGCGGGCGGCCATCTCCTGCTCGCCGGGCTCTCCTTCGATCCGGGCGAGGCCCGCGGCCAGGAGCGCGACGGCCTGGAGGTGGCCCTCGGGCAGCTGACGACCGATGAGCGCAGCGCGGTGGGACTCCTGGCGGGCACGCTCGAAGTCGCGGCGTTCCGCATGGAACTCCGCGAGCACGGCCTGGAACAGTACCTCGACGTCGAGGGCCCGGGCGTCGTGGGCTCGCTCCGCGAGCTCCGAGAGGATCGTGATCAGGGTCGGCCGGGGGCCGATCGCCCGGAGGGCGACGACCATCGGCTCGAGCCACTCCCCGATGGTGTCGACCGGGACCCCGGCCGGGAGCGCGCCGGCGACCCCGTCCCGAAGTTCGCTCTCCCCCTCGGCGAGCCGGCCGGAGAAGAAGAGGGCTCGCGCGTGGAGCAACCGGAGCTCCGCCTCGAGCGCCTCGCGCTCGGTCGGAGGGACCGCGCCGACGCACGCGAGGGCCTCCCGGAGGAGGTCTTCGGCCCCGTCGAACGCGAGGAGCTGGAGGCTCAGCTCGGCCGCCTCAAGCAGGTTTCGCAGCGCCATCGGGCCGGGGAACCATTCGAGGTAGTGGCGTGCGACCTCGATCCTGCGGGCCAACGTCGGCTCCGGGGAGAGGGCGGAGAGCGCGTTGGCGATCTCGAGGTGCATCTCCTTGCGGACGTTCTCCGGGACGAGCTCGGCGGTCAGCGAGATCCAGGGCAGGTGGGGGATCGTGACCTTCCCCTCGGTGACCTTCGCGAGGCCCACCCCCGTCGCCGGCAGCAGCGCTTCGGCCAGCTGGGGGAACCCGAGACGCGTCACCCGCGAGAGGACCACCTCGCCGACCGAGCCGCCGAGCAGGGCCACGAACCCGGCCACGCGTTGCGTCACGCTCGGCAGGTCGTCCCAGACCGCCTTCAACCGATGAACCTCGCGCGGGTCGGGAAGCGGCTCCGATTTTCGCACCCAGTCGACATCGCCCCGGCCGAGGAACGCTTCCTCCCAGGGCACATACCCCGGGTTGGAGGTGTCGAGCGCCATCACGATCAGGAGCGGCCGGAATCGGGCCCGCCGGGTCAACCAGACGACGAACTCGCGACTGTCCGGGTCGAACAGCGTGGCATCGTCGATGAGGATCGCGACCGGGTGGGCTTCGGGGCCCAGGAATTCCGGCAGGAGCTGACTCCAGAACCCTTCCGGGTCCCCTTCGTTGGCGGACCGGGAGCGGGAGGGCTGGCTGAGGAAACTGCGCGCCCTTCCGCGGCCCGCTCGTGAGCTGCGCCCCGCCGGCACCTGGGCGGGAAGGAAGGGCACCGTACCGATCGCCGGCACGGCGAGATCGAGGCCATCCCCTTCGGCGGGCTCGATCGGTGACGAGGGGGGTTCGGCTACCGGCCCGGTCGGCTCGCGGAGTCCGTCCAGGGCGCCGAACGGTACCGAGCGGGTCCGGAAACTGCCCTTGAGCTGGATGACGCGGGCGTGGCGGTCGACGAGCCCATCCCGGATCTCCTCGATCAATCGAGACTTGCCGCTGAGCGGCGGACCCGTGACGACGACGGTGCGGCCGGAGTTCTCTCCGAGCCCTTCCAGGGCCCGGAGCACCGGCGACGGCAAGGAAGGCACCCGGTACCTCGCCGTTCCATTCGTCGCGTGGGGTTATTAACTGACCCGGGAGCCACCGTATTCGCGGGCGAGAGCGTTTATTATAGCAGGGACGTGGCGCGCACGTGCCTCGCTCGGTCGCTGCACGGCGGCGCGCCCTCCTCAAGAGATCCGTCACTCCGGTGGATATCACCCGAGGCAAGGGTATCGGGGACCTCCTCGACCAGTTCCGTTCGACGTCGATCCAGGCCCGGAACCTCGGGCGGGCCCTCGAGGTGTGGGAGAACGCGCTCACCGACGCGAAGCGGCCCACGATCCTGCTCGGACTCTCCGGCCCGCTGATCGCCGCCGGACTCCGCAAGGTCCTCCGGGACCTGGTCGAATGGGGGGTCGTCGACGTCGTCGTGACGACGGGCGCGGTCATGTACCAGGACCTCTACCAGACGATAGGCGGACGCCACTGGATCGGTACCCCGACCGCGAACGACGTCGAGCTTCGGGAGCTCTACCTCGACCGGATCTACGACACCTACGTCGACGAACTGAAGTTCGAGGACACCGACCGCGAGATCGGCCGCATCACCGAGTCGTTCCCTCGGCGCCCCGCGTCGTCCCGGGAGTATTTCCAGTTCCTCGGGGAGCGGTTCTCCGACCCCGATTCGATCCTCGCGACCGCCGCCCGCCGTGGCGTGCCGGTCTTCTCGCCGGCGCTCATCGACAGCTCCATCGGGATCGGGCTGACGCTCTACTACCAACGGAACCGGAGGCGCGCGGACCGGTTCATCCTGGACGCGATCCGGGACAACTACGAGCTCGTCCAGATCCTCTCGCACTCCCCGCGGACCGCCGTCGTGTACATCGGCGGCGGAACGCCGAAGAACTGGATCAACGACGGGATCGTGATGGCGAACTACGCGTTCGGCCGCGAGGGAGAGGGGCACCACTACGCGCTCCAGATCACGACGGACGTCCCCCACTGGGGCGGCCTCTCGGGCAGCACGCTCGATGAGGCGCAGTCCTGGGGCAAGATATCCAAGACCGCCACGCGCGCGATGGCCCACCTGGACGCCTCCATCGGGCTCCCGCTGCTCGCGGGTGCCCTCTGGGACCGCCGAGCGAAATGGCAGCCTCGGACCCGACTCCGGTTCGACTGGACCGGGGACGAGGTCACGATCGGCCGGAGCCGCGACCGCCGCTCGAAGTAGCGGAGGCGGGACGTCTACGTCCGAGCCGGCCCGCGACCGTGTGCCGCCGGGCCAGATCGTCACGCCCCGCTGGCCGGTCCTCCACGCCGGCACCGTGCCGACCGAGCTCACACCGGCCACCTGGTCGCTCTCGCTGCACGGCGAGGTCGACGCCTCCGAGACGCTCTCCTTCGCTCAGCTCCTCTCCCTCCCGCAGGTCGACCTGACCTGCGATGTCCACTGCGTCACGTCGTGGTCGAAGCTCGGCATGCGCTGGCGCGGCGTCTCGTTCCGGACGCTCGAGGGGCGCGTCCGGCCCCGGCCGTCGGTCCGGTTCGTCGTGATGGAATGTGAGCAGGGGTTCACGACCTCGCTGCCGATCGAGGCGCTGCGGGAGGCGGACGTCCTGGTCGCGCACACGGTCGACCAGGGCCCGCTCCCGGCGGAGCACGGCGGCCCCGTTCGAATGCTCGTCCCGAAACGGTACTTCTACAAATCGGCGAAGTGGCTGAGGGGGCTGAAGTTCGTGACCGAGGACGAGCCGGGATTCTGGGAGGTCCGCGGGTATTCCAACATCGCCGACCCGTGGCGGGAGACGCGCTACGACGTGGACGACGTAAAGCTGATCCACCGGATGCGGAAGGAGTCCCTCTTCCAGCCCCTGCGGCGGAACGCGGGACCTCCCGGGCCCTGAACGCCCTCGCGGGCGGCTCGACTAGGTGGTCCCCCGTGGCGGGCGCGGAGTCGTCGCCCGGGGTGGGACCCACACCGAGGCCCGCGGGGAGATGCGGACGTGCCTCTCCGGTTCTCGACGGCGGACGAGGGTCGTATTCCCGCACCGAGCGGGGGCGCCGATGGAATAGGCCCGGCTTAATACGAACTGACGCACACCATTTCGGCCCGATGAAGACGTGGCTCGCGAGTCCCCATCTCCCCTTCCTCTCTCGCGTCCACCCTCTCGCACCAACCTTGGTCGCGGTGGGGGTGGCCTTCCTCATGGTCGCCTTCCTCCCACCGGCAGGAGTCGGTTTGCCGGGGGCGGGCCAAGCAGGGTCGAGCTCCGGCCTCGGGTTCTCGGCCGTCACCCCTCCGACGATCGCGGTGCATGAGGGGTTCAAAGTTACCTCTTCGAGTGCTACCTCCGCTGCGTTCAAGTCGGTCGCCGGGGAGACGATCGTCGTCTTTGCCAGCGTCTTCGGTCAGAACACGGTCGGCATCACCGACACTTCGAACGACCACTTTACCGATCTGGCCAGCGCGACGCAGCACACCCCTCTCGGGTACAACTCGCTGGGGATCTTCGCCGCCTACAACATCGCTCTCAATGCCCACAATTCCATTACCGCGACGCTCTCGGGCACGTCCGCGGACAACGCGGCGATCGACCTGGTCGTGGTGGGCGGCGTGGGTCCGACCCCGCTGGACCACCTCGGGACCCTGACGACCTACTCGACCGCGAAGAGCGCGGAGAACGCGACCACCGCGATCTCTGCCAGCGCGTACGACTTAGTCCTCGGCGCCGTCGGCGCGCACGAGACCCGGAACTGGGTCGCAACCACGTCCGAGACGGCGCTCGACGACGTCCACTCCAAGCTGGTCCGGGCCAACATGACGGGGGCGGATTTCTCACGGGTCGCCAACGCGGCGGGCACGGTGTGGATCAACGCCTCGGCCGTCCAGGCGACCACCTACTGGATGGCAGACGGGCTGTCGCTCCGTGGGTTGGGATCCCCGAGCAGCTACCGGGTCACGTTCTCCGAGACGGGGTTACCCTCGGGCCACGCATGGTACGTCACCTTCGACGGGAGCATCAATTCCTCGACGACCTCCAGTGTGGTGTTCTCCGACGCGAACGGGTCCGATCGGTTCACGGTCGGAGGCATCAGCGGCTACCCCGCGTCCCCGTCCTCGGGTTCGATCACCATCAGCGGAAAGGCCGTGAAGGAGCACATCACGTTCGGTCGGGATTCGAGCAGTTGGCCGACGTATCTCGGAGAGGTCACCCGGGATTCGGCGAATGACGCCGACACCACGTTGTCGGCCGCGAACGTCGCGAATGTGACGGAGCTCTGGGAGGTCCCGAACGGGTTCGTGGACTCGGAACCGGTCGAAGCGAACAACACGGTCTACGTCGGCGCCTACAGCGGGTACGAGTACGCGATCAACGTGACCACGGGGACCGTGCTCTGGAAGTCCTACGTCGGACAGATCGATGGCCTGACCTGTCCCGGGTCCAAAGGGGCAGGGATCACGTCGTCCGCCACGGTTTCCGGCGGGATGGTCTACGTCGGGGGAGGCAACATCACGGGGGACTGGACGAACGGAACCATCGGATGGTATGCCCTCAATGAGACCACCGGGAAGATCGCCTGGGATGTCACGGTCGGCAACGTCACCCGAGGCGGGTACAACTGGGCAAGCCCACTGATCGCCGACGGCTACGCGTACGTCGGGAACTCCAGCATGTGCGACGAGCCGCTCGTCTGGGGCGGCCTCTACCAGATCTCCCTGACGACCCACCAGATCGTGGGATTCTTCAGCACCACCACCGGCGACAACAATCATCGCGGCGCGAGCATCTGGGGCTCCCCCACCTACGACGCGGGCAACAACACGGTCTTCTTCGCGACGGGGAACCCCCTGCACAACTTCACTTCCCTCTACTCGGAGTCGGTGGTGGCGATCAATGCGACCACTCTCGCCCCCCTCGGGTCGTGGCAGGTCCCCGCCGCCCAGACGATCCACGATTCGGATTTCGGGACGACCCCCACCTACTTCCACCTGGCGAACGGGACCCCGATGGTCGTCGCGGAGAACAAGAACGGGATCGTCTACGCACTCGACGCGCGGAACCTCACGGCCGGGCCGGTGTGGGAGACCGTCGTCTCCAACGCCACCACTCCCCAGAACGTCGCGCCGCTGAGTTGGGGCGGTGGCCTGCTCTACGAGGGAAGCGCTGCGGGCATCGTGGGCGGGAAGGTATACCCGGGAGTCGTTCGGGCCCTTTATCCCGGGAACGGTACCCCCAAGTGGCAACGGGGGGAGACGGGCGACGTCTACGGTGCCCCGGCCTACTCGAACGGGCTGGTCGTGGTCGGTGGCGGGAAGACGCTGCAGGTCCTCGATTCCTCGACGGGCGCCCTCCTCTGGAGCTGGAACTGCTCCCACATCTTCGAGTCGGCGCCGTCGATTGCAGAGGGCCGCATCTTCGCGGCCTGCGATGGAACGTATGCCTTCGGGCTCACCGGCCTCGTGGTATCCCAGCCGAGGGCGCTCGGGGGTCCATCGACCCCCCTAACGGGGCGGTCCACCAACCTCCTTCCGAGCGGGCCGTCGCAGGAGAGAGCCTTGGGCGGCGGCCCGCAAGGCCCGCCAGGGGTACAGGCGAGGCCCCGGACCGAACCGAAGGGGACGGCGCGGGAATCCGGCGGCGGTCGGGAGAACCCCGGTCGGGTAGGGGTCCCCGCGGGACACGGGTCGAGACCTCGGCAGTGCCGATGGAACCTTCATCTCGGGGATCGGGGTCGGTCCCGAGCCGGGCGTTGACCGCCCACGTCAGCAAACTTATCCAGATACGCAGGCCTCCGCACAGATGCGCACCGTATATCTCCCGTCAGAGAACGGGTGTTTTTTCGAAGGCTTAAGTAGGCCCAATTCCGGGTGCGGTTCGGAGGTGAACTCCGGATGTACCTTCCCGCACTGCCCCCCGTTCCTCGCGAGCAGCAGTAGAGCCGACCTTGGGGGTGGGCCGTCCCGGCCCACCCTTCTTTCGCTACGCGGGCTCGGCTGAACCCTTCTTCGAGCCTTCCGGCGGCGTGGTGGTCACCATCCGCCCGAACTTCACCGCCAGGTCGGGGAGCTGTTCGTTGAGCGTTTCGCCCAGCCAGTCCAATCCGAGTTCCTCGGCCAGTGCGACCGCGGTCGCGAAATTCTCCAGCGCCTTGGGCGTGTCCTTCCGAAGGTGGTAGGCCTCGGCCAGATACCCGTGGGCCATCGCGAGCGAATCGGACGGCGGGAGCCGGTTCAGGATCTCCGCGCTCCGTTCGCCGTGGACGATGGCATCCGCCAGGAGGGCCGGCTCCCCGCCCCGGTCGGCCTCCCGGAATTCGACCGAGCACAGCAGGCCGAGGGTGTGGCCCAGGACGAGGTCGTTTCCGAGGCGTTCCGCGAGCGGGATCGCCTGCTTCGCGTAGCTGGAGGCGTCGTCCAGGTGGTTCGCCTGGATGGCGAGGGCCGCGAGTCCGCTGTAGGCGTAGGCGAGCTGGTTCACGTAGCCGAGCGACTCGGCCTCGGTCCGGATCGAAAGCATTTCGGTCTCGGCCAGGTCGGAGCGCCCGGTCATCGAATAGGCGCGGGATCGTACGAGGAGGAGGTTGAACACGATGTCGACCCGTCCTTCGGCCCGGGCCTCCGGAAGGGCGCTCGCGATCACCTGCAGCGTCTGTTCGTGACGACCACCGTACAGTTCGGAGAGGCTCGTCCACGCGGCGATCGCCTCCAGCCCCAGGTCGGTGATCCGGTTCCGGCGCGAATACTCGAACGCCACCTGGTACAGCTGTTCGGCCTCCTGCCGCTTGCCCTCGGCCTCCGCCATCCGGGCATCGGTGAGCGCGAAGAAGGCGTGCAGCCGCCGGTTGAGGGGACCGATCGCCTTGGCCCGCTCCAGTTCGACCCGGGCCTCCGGGATCTGTCGAAGGCGGATCAGCAGGTCTACGATCGACAGGAGACTCTGGCAGGTGGTGGCCGGGTCTCCCTCGGCTTCCGTGATGGCGCGCCGGAGGGCCGCGATCGCCTCCCCATAGTTCGAGTGCTGTCGGAGCAGACGGATCTCGACCGCGAGCGCGCGCAGCCGGGCCGGTCCCTTCGGAAGGACCGTCGCCAGGTGACGGAGCGCGCTTCTCAGGGCCTCGGAATACCCCAAACTGAGAAGCACCTTGTCGTGCTGGACCAGCATCTGCACCGCCGGCCGGAGCGCCTCGCCTTCCACCAGGTGGAGGAAGCGCTGCCGTAGGGAGTCGGGGCGGTGGCTCCGGCTGTAGTAGGTCGCGAGGCGAAGGTGGGCGGCCGCCTCCTCGCTCGGACGCGTCTGGTTGAGGATCGCGAGCCGAACCACCTGGAGGATCTCGACCTGGCCCTGGAGGGTCCGGTGCAGGATCCCCATCCGGCTGAGCTCCTGGACCCTCGACGGGCTCAGCACCCCGTCCTCCGCGATGAAGCTGAGGGGGAGGGGCTCGTTCGCGATGGCGAGCGGAAGGAGGGATCGGAACTCGGCCGGCGGAAGCCGTCGGAGGATGCCTCCGGGGAGGGCGGAGGCAGGTCCCGAGACCTCCGGGTTCTGGACCGCGAGCATCAGCAGCAGCGGGGAGCCGAGGGTCGACTGGTAGACGGCCTCGAAGCGCTCCGACAGACCGCCCCCGCGGTCCGTGAGCTCGTGCGCGGAGGTACGGTCGAGACCCCCGATCGTCACGTGGTGGTTCGGGAAATCCTCCATGTTGAACATCGGCGGCTCCTGGGAGATGAAGTAGATCCGGTGGGCCCCGGTTCGGACCAGACCCTCCGTGAAGTCCTTCAGGAACCGTCGGAGCTCGATGGTGGCGAGGTGCGAGTCGTCCACGACCGCGACGATCTGGCGTTCCCCCAGGGTCCGGCCCACCAGGTCGGCCACCTCCTTTGCGGTCGGGGGTCGCGGGAGCTGGGCGTAGTAGGCGAGCTGCTGGGCGCCCAGGACCTGGAGCGAGTGCGAAAGAGCGCTCACGAACTGGCGGGGGGTGCTGCCGGCCCGCGCGGTGAACCAGAACGGCACCCGGCCCCGGCGCGTCTCCCGGAGATGTCGGCTGACGAGCGCGGTCTTGCCCATCCCGGCCGGTCCGTCGACGAAGATCACCCCCCCGCCGCCCCGCACGGCCCGGGCCAGCTGGGTGAGCTCCTCCCGACGGCCGAGGAACGGGTGGGGGGGCGCGGGGATCTCCCCCGAGAGGATGGGGATCTCGCTCGTCTCCCTCCGGAGGCGGGCCCGTCCGTTCTCCGTCAGCCGGTAGGTGATCTGCTTCCGGATCCCGTCCCGGACGAGCCGGCGCTGGGCACTGAGCAGGCCCTCCTCGACCAGGGAATCGACCGGGCGGGACATGGAGCACGGGTGGTACCCCAAGGCCCGGGCGAGCTCCTTCTGGCTGATCCCGAACGGAGAGTCCTCGGGGGGGGCGTGCGTCTGCACGTAGTCGAGGATCTCGATAGGGAGGAACGTCTGGGCGCCCACCGAAAACTCCTAGGTGCCCCCGACTACTTAGAGTTATTTTGTACAAAATAACTCCCGAG
>Ga0187858_10004442_pt1 | contig 13134 bp, 15 predicted proteins | sample June2016WEW_8_15_FD_133015 | JGI IMG/M metagenome (GOLD analysis project Ga0187858, IMG submission 133015) | Peatland microbial communities from SPRUCE experiment site at the Marcell Experimental Forest, Minnesota, USA - June2016WEW_8_150 | ecosystem: Environmental > Terrestrial > Soil >...
CAGGCGAAAGCGCCTGCCCCACCACACTGACCAAGCACCACAGACCTAAGTTCCGACGACGCCGGCCAGGGGGCTGCTGGCGCTGGCGTACAGTTTCTTCGGCATGCGTCCGGCGAGGTAGGCGAGGCGGCCGGCCTCGACGGCGAGTTTCATCGCTCGGGCCATGCTCACGGCATCCTCGGCGGCGGCGATGGCGGTATTCATGAGAACGCCGTCGGCTCCTAATTCCATGGCGATGGCGGCGTCGGAGGCAGTGCCGACGCCCGCATCCACGATCATGGGGACGGCGGTAATCATCTCGCGCATGATGCGCAGGTTGGCGGTGTTCTGCACGCCCATGCCGGAGCCGATCGGCGCGGCCAGCGGCATGACGGCCGCAGCGCCGGCATCGATCAGTTTGCGCGCGTTCACGACGTCGTCGTTGGTATAAGGCAGCACCACGAAGCCTTCCTTCACCAGCACGCGGGTAGCTTGGAGCAGACCTTCGTTATCGGGGAAGAGCGTTTTTTCGTCGCCGATGACCTCGAGCTTGATCCAGTTAGAGAGACCCACCTCGCGGGCGAGGCGAGCGGTGCGAATGGCGTCGTCCGCGGTGTAGCAGCCGGCGGTGTTGGGCAGGATAAAGATCTTGTCCCGGTCGATGAAGTCCAGCAGGGATTCCTTGGTGCGGTCGGTGAGGTTGACGCGGCGGACGGCCACGGTCACCATTTCGGCGCCAGTGGCTTCGTGGCAGCGGGCCATCTCCTGGAAGCTGCGATACTTTCCGGTACCTACGATCAGGCGGGAACGGAAGTCGCGGCCGGCGATTGTGAGGGTTTCGGGCATAGTTACATTGTAGGACGGGCGGGGTATGTTGAGTGACGGCTGCGGCTGGCTTTGTGGCTCTGGGGTTGGAGTTTTGTTGCAAACAAAGGGAGGTTTTGGGTTCGTTTGGTATTTTTGATGTTTCGAGAGGCGCTAGTCGACTGATTGGGCTGGGGCACGGCTAGACCCGCGGGATAAGGCGGACTTGGCTTTGTTTCTTCGAGCTTTGTTGCAAACAAAGGGGGGATTTGGGTTCGTTTGGAAATTTTGAGTCTCTGACGAGGCCGCAAAACCGCTCAGAGGCCGAAGCCTCTCCAAGGCGATCGTTCCGCCGCCACGGTCGGTGTGGGGCGGCGACGGGCGGCCTTTCGCCCCTCGGCGCGTTGCGCTTCCGCCAAGCTACGAGCAGAAACATGCAGGCGTAGATCTTCACCCGTAAGCTCGTGCGCGCCGTCGAAGTTTTTCTCCAGGTCCGCGGTAAGCTTACTCGCGGAGAGAGTGGGCCCTTCCTGGATGCCGACGTGGTGCGCGAGGAAAAGCGCCATATCCGCGGTGACGATGAAGCGCCGGGAGGGCAGGCCCTTCTCCAGTACGTCAAACCGGTAAACGCGCGCGTTCCTTTGCTGGTCGAATCCCAGGTACCTGACTTCCATAGTGCCTCCTTTCGGAGCGGCCAGCTACGCAGCCAGCGCAAGAGGACGATAAGAGTTCAACGGTGTACTTCTAATTCTTCTTGTCTTTCAATTGTGTGGGCTAGACTAGGCAGATTCCGATCGGCCAAGTTCAGGCTGAACTTTTAAAAGGCCTCTTAACTATACCACGTCTTCGGCGGGCGTCATTTGCGGCGAGGAAGGGTGAAAAAGTCAGTTGGCAGGCGAGAGCGCCTGCCCCACGCGCGAAGAAAGTTCTGGACAGTGGGACAGTTCCGGACAGTGGGACAGTGGGACATTGACAGCGGAAACGGAGATCTGCGATACTTCCATCGATAGACGATGGGAAAGCGCAGCGGATCTTGCGAACTGCTTCCAGGAACTCTCGACATGCTGGTGTTGAGGGCGTTGGCCACTGGACCGATGCACGGGTACGGAATCGCGCACCGGCTGCAGCAGATTTCCAACGAGGTATTGCAGGTCGGCGAGAGCTCGCTTTATCCGGCGCTGCAACGGCTGTTGCTCAACGGCTGGGTGAAGGCGGCGTGGGGCAGTTCCGAGAATAACCGGCGCGCACGATACTACACGTTGACCGCGGCCGGGCGAAAGCAACTCTCGGCGGAACGCGAGGAATTCAGCCGCGTGATCGGCGCAATACAAAAGGTCCTCGACATGGCATGAGCCCGCATGTCCCAACGATGCTGGTGCGCGGCTGGCGGCGGCTGGTGTTTCGATTTCGGCGCGCGCGGCTCGACCGTGAACTGGCGGAGGAAATTGAATCTCATCGCTTGCTGAAGCAGGCTGAGAACGGCCGTTGGGGTTTGGCTCGTGAAGAGGCTCGCGACCTGAGCCGCCGGCAGATGGGCAACATCACGATGGCACAAGAAGAGTGCAGGGATATGTGGAGTTTCGTGAAACTGGAGAGGTTTCTGCAAGACATGCGTTACGCGGCTCGCCTGTTTGGGCGAACCCCGGCATTTACGGCTATCGCAGTGCTGTCGCTGGCGATCGGAATCGGCGGCAACGCAGCCATGTTCAGCCTGGTGGACAAGTTACTGGTGCGACCGCTGCCCTATTTCGAACCCGACCGTTTAGTTCGTGTTACCGGCATCTATCCGCGTGCGGCGGTGCCGGTTTTTCAGCAGCAGAGCCGGACGATGGACGTGGCCGCGGTGAGCGCGGGTTCCGACTACAATCTCACAGGCCAAGGAGAAGCCGTGCGCATATTCGGATGCGCGGCTTCGGCGAACCTGTTCTCGGTGCTGGGAGCGCCGGTAGCCAGGGGGCGAAGCTTCGAAGCGGGAGAAGATTTGCCCGGCCGCGACTCGGTCGCGATCCTCAGCGATTCGCTTTGGAAGGATAAGTTCGGCGCCGACCCGGCAATTGTGGGCCGCGCGATCAAGTTGAACGGCATCGATCGCGAAATTATCGGCATCATGCCGCCGGGGTTCAGTTACCCATCGTCGAAGGTGGAAGCGTGGGTACCGCTGCGTCTGGATCCTTCGAACTTTCTGGAATATTGGGGAAGCGAGTTTGTGCCGCTAGTGGGGCGGATACGACCCGGCGCTACGATTCCACAGGCCCAAAGCGAGGTGCGGGCCCTTGTCGCGCAGTTCAGAAAAACGTTCCCGTATCCGATGGCGCGCGATTGGAACGCAGACTCGACGGCGATTCCCCTCCAACAGGATCTGGTGGGCGACATACGAGGCAAGCTGATCATCCTGCTTTCCTCGGTTGGCATCGTGCTGCTGATCGCATGCGTGAATGTGGCGAGTCTCCTGCTGGCGCGCGCCACGACGCGGAGGAAGGAAATCGCGCTGCGCGTGGCTTTGGGCGCGGGGCGTTTGAGAATCGTCCGCCAATTGTTGACGGAGAGTGTCTTGCTGGGGCTGGCGGGTGGCGGGTTGGGCATTCTCCTGGGAATGAGCGCTCTTGCCATCTTCAGATCCGTGCTGCCGTCTTCCACGCCCGGCTTGTCGCAAGCGGCGATCGACTGGCAAGTGGCGGGGGCGGTAGCAGCGCTGGCGCTGTTTACGGGGTTGGCGTTTGGTCTCGCGCCGGCCGTTAGCGCGTCGCAGGTGGATCTGGCGGCGTCGATCAGGACGGGCAGCCAGCGGTCTACCGCAACCGCGTGGACCCGTCTGCGAAGCTGGCTCATTGGGGCAGAAGTCGCACTGACGCTGGTGTTGGTGGTGAGTGCGGGGCTTCTGATGAGAAGCCTGTATAGCCTGACGGAAGGTCACACAGGTTTTCAGCCGGAGCGCATCCTCACGTTGCGCATCAGCCCGAACGAATCCGCGTGCAAAGAGCGCGCGGTTTGCGTCGCACTGTACGAGGGCCTTCTCGAGCGGGCGCGCGGCGTCCCAGGGGTGGCGGATGCGGCGGTCGCGAATGCCGTGCCTTTGGATGGCTATCGGCCGACGATTCCAGTCGATGTGGAAGGACACCCCAAAACTGTCGATCATCCGGCGCCGCTTCTCTGGTTGAACGCAGTCAGTCCCAGTTATCTCGACATGCTGCGCATTCCGCTGGTTGCCGGCAGGAGATTCACGGAGGCGGATGGCGCCATGTCGGCTGGCGTGCTCTTGATTACGGCATCCACGGCGAGACATTTCTGGCCCGGCGAGAATCCGATTGGCAAGCACATTAAGATTGCGACCGAGGAGAAATGGAGGACGGTGGTGGGTGTGGTGGGCGATGTGCGGCAGTATAGCCTGAGTCAAGGCTTGCCTAACTGGGTTCCCGGCGCGGTTTATATGCCTTATGCTCAGTCGGCGCGCGAGGATGGACAGATTATCGCGGCGATGACCTTGTTAGTGAAGACCCGGGCGGATTCGGCGCGCCTGGCACGCGAAATTCGAAGCTTGGCGCAAGATCGGGACCCGAACGCTCCGGTGGGCCAGGTTCGGCAGATGGAAGAGGTGGTTTCCGGGTCGATCTCCGATTTCCGCTCGACCATACGCGTATTCATCACCTTCGCAGGAGCGGCTATTCTGCTGGCGGCGATCGGTATTTACGGCTTAGTCTCCTATTGGGTGACGCAGCGGACGTTTGAAATTGGCGTGCGCGTGGCTCTGGGAGCTACGCGGCGACGCGTTGTCTGGATGATCCTGGCTCAGGGATTGTGCGTCGCTCTATACGGCATCGGAGCAGGTGTAGTCGCGGCGCTGGCCGTGACGCGTTTTCTGGCCAGTCTGCTTTACGGTGTGGCGGCCACGGATCTGCTGACGTTTGCGGCGGTGGCGGCGATCGTTCTGGGAGTCGCGGTGACGGCGATTGCCTTCCCGGCGTGGAGGGCGGCGCGCATCGATCCAGTTACGTCGCTGCGGGTGGACTGAGATCACGGCAGCCAAGGCGGCTTAGCCGCAGATGCACGCCGATAAGACAAGACTAGGTTATTTGCTTTCAATCGGCGCTCATCGGTATTGATCCGTGGCCCGCGCTCTTAATGCGTTTCTCCGCAGACTGTCAGGCTGCTCTGATAGCCCACCTGTTTGGAACGGGAGGTCGCGATGCGCTTTGCGCTGTTTACCTGCCGGTTTCACGGCGCGAGGAGCCGCGGGATGGCATGGCCGTCGCGAGGGGTCGCGGAAAAAGGCAGCTTTAGCCCGGTCGATCCCTGGTCTAGCCCGGCAATCACACACGCCAAGCGGTGACCCTTCTTCAAGCTGGATTGCTCGATATCCGGGTGCGGAAAGACCCATTCCGAAGCTGGTATGGTTCGCCGCATTTCAAGAATCGCATCGATACAGGAACGGATCGGTATAATAGCACCATACGCCTGCGGTTCTTCGCGCAATTAGGCGACGAGGAGGGGGAGCATGTGCGATCAGGATCATTTCGAAGACGACCGACAGAAGTATGAAGCTCACGGTTTGGTGACGCGTAAACAGTTCGGCGTCATGTTGGGAGCAGGGGTTGCCATGATGCTGCCGCGCGTGGCCGGTGCTGTCGCAGTTACCGAAACGGACGTGACCGTGACGACGCCGGACGGCAGCGCCGACTGTTACTTCGTGCACCCGGCGAGCGGCGCAGTACCTGGAGTTCTCGTGTGGCCGGACATCTTCGGGCTGCGCCCGGCGTTCCGCACCATGGGCAAACGGCTCGCCGAATCGGGGTATTCGGTGCTCGTGGTGAATCCTTTCTACCGCGTCAAGAAAGCCCCGACTGCGGAAGCTGGCGCCGCAACTCCAATCCAGGAACTGATGCCGCTCGCGCGAGCTCTGAATGAAACGACACAAATGACCGATGCAAGAGCGTTCACCGGTTGGCTGGACGGGCAAAAATCGGTTGCGAAAAACCGGAAGATCGGCACACAGGGCTATTGCATGGGTGGCCCGATTGCGTTTCGTACCGCAGCCGCCGTGCCGGATCGTGTCGGAGCAGTCGCCTCATTCCATGGCGGTGGACTGGTGACCGACGCGCCCAACAGTCCGCACCTGCAGGCCGCGAAGTCCAAGGCGCAGTTCCTCATCGCGATTGCCGAAAATGACGACACGCGCTCGCCCAACGACAAGACCGTCCTCAAGGAGACGTTTGCTAAGGCAAACCTGCCAGCGGAAATCGAAGTGTACACTGGTGCCGCGCATGGCTGGTGCCCCCCGGATTCGCGGGTCTACAACGAGCCACAAGCCGAGAAGGCATGGAGCCGCTTGCTCGCCCTGTACGGAAAAGCTCTGGCCTGAACATTGACGCCTGCGACCCATTGCCGGGTTGTTCGCCTAGTTAGTACATCGCTCTACGATCGGAATTAACTTGTCGACGTGACCGTCTCGGAGCCTGACGTTCTAGGGTAAGCTCTTTGTGCTCGCCATAGCCGTGAAACGCGGCCAAATCCCGCGCGAGCGCACTCAGGATCATCGGCAATTGCGTGACGCAAGGCCATCGGTGTTAGAATCAAATCGCGAAGAGACTGTTTAGACAGAATTCAACGTTCGATAGGGAGAGAACCATAGTGCCACGACACGCGCAACCAAAAGTAGACAGCACCATCCTGGAGATGGCCATCGTTGGGTATCAGAGCGAACACGCCAGGCTCTCGGCGAAGATAGCCGATATCAAAGCGCAACTCGGCCAACGCGGTCCGGGCCGGCCAAAAGCCACGGTAGCCCCGGTGGCCGGAACGGATCACACGGGCCCAAAGAAGCGCCGCACCATAAGCAAGGCTGGCCGCGCCCGGATCGCAGCCGCGCAGCGGGCCAGATGGGCGGCGCAGAAACAGCAGGCCCAACCGGAAAAGCCCAAGAAGCGGAAAATATCGGCGGCCGGTTTGAGAGCCATAAGAGAAGCCACGAAGAAGCGTTGGGCGGCTTACCGCAAAACGCACGGATCTGCGGCGTAAGCCCGAAGCACGGAAAATCGCGGCGAAGCAACGCGCGTTGTTTCGGCAATGAGCCGCCGCGCGTACTACGAAGAACTGAAAGCGGCTGACTCGCTGGAAGCGGGCGGACCAACCGGCAGGGATTGCGACGCGTAGCGATGAGAGCAGCCTGACGGCCTTCTTCGCGGTTGTGTTCCCGCCAGCCTCACTAGGCGTCGCACACAACTGGCCCGAGTCCCTGGTTCGCGAAGCATCGCCGCCGAGGCTGGTGTTTGAGCCACCTGTGACCATGGCTGTGGATTACGGAAAGCTCACCGAGAACCTTGGCCGCTTTTATGACTTCACGGGCAAGGTCGTACTTTTCGTCGGGGCGGGAGGCAGGCAACTTCTCGACCCCGCCATCCGGACAAAGAAGCTGGTCGCCATCGACCGGGATGCCGAGGCTCTCAGGGAGCTAAAGACAAATGTTGTGGCGGCTGACTTGCAGGATTCCGTAGCTGTTATCGGCGCCGACTTCGAGGATGTCACATTGCACGGAGACGTTGTCTATTTCGAATTCTGCCTGCACGAGATGGACGACCCGCAACGAGCGCTGGTCCATGCCAGCAAGCGGGCGCCCGACATCGTGGTATTCGATCATTTACCCGGCTCCAACTGGGTCTTCTACGGTGCGGAGGAGGAGAAAGTCCGCCGCAGCGCCCAAGCCATGGAGCGCTTCGGTGTCCGGCGCCGTGAAACGTTTCGCACCGAACAGCGCTTTCGGGACGACGCCGAGCTTTTCGCCAAGGTGAAGGCGGAAGGGGCCACGGCAATCCAGCGCGCCCAGCGCTTCGCAGGCGTCACGAACATCGTCATTCCCATGAGCTACGAGCTGGCCTTGTTGTAGCTGGCATCCGCCCGGGGATGTGGAGCAGCCCGATCAGCGCATTCATCACGGCTAACAGCAGGACTAGGACCTCAATGGACGTGCGCCAGTTGGTGGCCTCCTTGAGCACTTCGAAGCAGACCGTCAGACCCAGCACGCCCGCGTTGCCGATCGTCCAAAAAATCCCGGAGGCCGCGCCGGCATGTTCCTTGTGAGCGATGCGCTCGATGATAGTCAGCGTAATGGCCAGAGACGGCAGCCAGAGAAATCCCAACAACGCGCCCCAGGCGTATCCCACGTGTGGGCTGCTCGCGAACACAAATCGATGGACCAGCAGCAGGCTCGGCGCCAGGCAGAACCATAGCAACAGGCGGGGGTAATCGAACTTGTCGAAGGATGGAGGAATGACCAGCGCTCCCACAATGCCGCCGGCGATGATCATGCCGCCCGCCATGCCCGCGGCATCGCTCGAAAAGCCGTGTTCGTGCCAGATCACCTCCAGCCAGGTGGTCAGGGCGTTGAAGCACCCTTGCCCGATGAAGGCAGTCGCGAAGATCACGGCCAGATTGCGGTTCATCAGCAACTCGCGCACCGGTGTGGTGGTAGGCTTCGCCGCCGGGACCGCCTCGCGCACCGGACGATTCTCGCGCGCCGTGAAGTGGAACACCAGCGCCCATCCGGCGGCCACCGCGGCCAGGAATGACATGGCGCCGCGAAATCCCCGCCACTCGACCAGCAGAGGGGAGGCGGCCAGCGAGAGGGCCATGCCCACGAAGATTCCGATCGTGCAAATGCCGGTGAATAGGCCTTCCTCGGCTGGGCCAAACCAGTCGGCGACCAGCGTCGAAATGCAGGTCACGATGCAGGGAACCGAAATGGCGATGCCAATCTGTCCGGCCAGCACCATGTAGAATCCGTCGAAGATGCGCAGGCCGGCAGAGACGGCCATCAGGGCCAGCCCGAACTGAATCGCGAAGCGGTATCCGCGGCGATCAATCAGGGCGCCGGCGTAGCCGGAGAACAGCATGCTAGCCAAAGGAAAGACGAGTATCGTCCAACTGGCGGTTAGCCCGCTGATGCGGTATTTGGCTGTGAGAAGCGAGATCAGGGGCGCGAAGTTGTACCAGAAGATCTGCGTGAGAATCAGTGCGCCGAGGAACGCCAGCAGTACCAGCCATCGCCGGAGTGCAGCCGGGTAGGATGCGCCATGATCGGGCATTCGTTTGCGCCTCCGAGCGATTATAGCAACAATTGACAAGAACTGCCATGCGTGCTAGGCTATGAGCAGCATCAGGAGTTCGTGTCATGCAAACCATGAATATCTCCTTGCCCGATCCGCTCAAGCAATTCATCGATCATCAGATCGCTGAAGGACGCTACAGCAGCGTGAGCGAATACATCCGCGAACTGATCCGCGACGACGAGAAGCGCAAGGCCGAGGAACGGCTGGAGGCGTTATTGCTCGAAGGGCTGGAGAGTGAAGAGAGCGAGCTGACGAAGCGGGATTTCGAGGATATCCGCAAGGCAGCGCTGGCGCAGCTCAAACGCCGCAAAAAGAAGGGCTGACGTGGCCACGGTCCATAAGCGGGCCAGCGCCAAGCGCGACTTGGTCGCACACTACGTGTACTTGGGCGAGCATGCCGACTTCGAGACCGCGGAACGGTTCCTGGCGAATGCCAGCGCGAGTTTCACGGATGTGTCCCGGAATCCGGGCATGGGCGCCCCGCTGTCCTTGCGCTCGCCGAAGCGGGCCGGGTTGCGCAAATGGCGGGTTAGCGGGTTTGAAAAGTTTCTGATCTTCTATCTGCCCCGCCCGGACGGCGTTTCCATCGTGCGCGTCTTGCATGCCACGCAGGACTGGTGGGCCCTTCTTGGAATACTGTGAGCAACGAACTGACCCCCTCCCATGCCCGTGTTTCAGGGGGCGTTGTTAGCCTGGAAAATTTGAAAGGACAGGACTCCCAACCTGTCTTGCGGGAGCGTCAGAGCAGCCGCACAAGCGGTATTCTGGGAGAAGGGCCGAGGCCAATAGGCCGCGCCACGAACCCATGGACAAGACCATCCGTAAATACACCAGCCTGGATGAAATGAAGGCCGACGAATATCGGTACTGGCAGAGCCGGCCTGTGCAGGAACGGATGGACGCCGTTGAGGAAATGGTCCGCACCGCCTACGAACTCAAAGGCTGGGAGATGAAGCCGGATGTACCAAGACTACAAAGACCTTTTGTCCGCCTTCCATGCCCATGGCGTTAAGTACCTGATTGTCGGCGGTTACGCCGTCAGCTTTCATGCCCAGCCGCGTTTTACCAAAGACATTGATCTCTTCATAAAAGCAGACGCGGCGAACGCGCTAGCAATCTACGCGGCGCTGGCCGATTTCGGCGCCGCGCTTGAAGGCATCCGCCCGGAGGAATTTGCAGAGCGATAAAATCGCGGTGGAGGCAAAGCGCATGGGCTCACGAGCGGCACTGGTTCAGTCAAGCCGTACAACTCGAAAATGGATACACCGCCTCCGCGACGGGCTTCCTCAGTTGCAATACACCGAAGCAAAGTACTACGCCGCCTTCAAGACGCCTCGAAGAGCTGCGGCTTACCTCAATCCGGCGCAACAAGGTGTCCGAGTGTTTCTCGCACTCGATCCGCGCGACGATGCCGCCCTTCAACCAACCCCGTCGAGCTCCAACTGGGCAGTGCGATTTCCATCAGTCTTTCGGATTGCTGGCGAGCAGGACCTAGCGGAGGCAAGACGGCTCATCCTCAGGTCACATGCGGCTGTCGGGCCGTCCGACAAGAACGCCGCCCTGAGGCCCGAGCACTTTGCACCTGAGGAACTGCTTCCCGAGATCGAGTACTTGGAGGGTTGCGCTCGACAGGTGCTAGTAAATGCCTACGAGAGGAACCGTCGAGCGCGGGAGACGTGCCTCCGTCACTACGGGAGGAGTTGCGCGGCGTGTGAGTTCACTTTCGACGCTAAGTACGGCGAAGCAGCCGCCGGATACATCCAAGTGCACCACATCATACCAATCGCCCAGGTGGGAACGAAGTACCGGTTGAATCCGATCAAGGATCTGCGGCCAGTCTGCCCAAACTGCCATGCCGTTATTCACCGCCGGGAGCCGCCTTTTTCAATCGACGACGTTAAGCAAATGCTCCGCCTCAGCACGGGCGATCAGACGGTCACGCTATAGTTGCGGTGGAGTTAATGCTCACGGGCGCACACATAGCGCGCTTGTGATGAAAGAGCCACTGATGTGCTGGGGGCTGGCGTTCGTGGCTATTGCGCCTTCCAGGACTCCGTTGTAGTCCAGCGCCTTCGGGTCGATCTGACCGCTCCAGAAGTCGAAGGTTCGCGCTTCCCGACGCGTTTGTCCCTGGGTACTGCTCCAAACCAACTCGTAGGCGACAATGCCCCCTTTGGGAGCGGCCGGCGGGCCAGGGTCGCGAATCCGTTCGAGCTCCTCGATCATAGGCAGCCGCCAATCACGGTAGCCCCCCACCCTGAGTTTCCGGCAATACTTCGTGCCTTCGTACCAATCGACACCACCATTGGCTTGCGCCGCCCACATCAGTCGCGTCCCGGGATCGACCCAATAGCCACGCTTCTCAGTCTCGGCCCTCTCCGCGCTACGCCGCTTCTCTATCTCGGCGCGCTCCGCCGCGCGCTCCTTTTCCAGTTCCGCTCTTTCCTGACTGCGCCGCTGTACGTTCTGGCTGGCCAACAAGGGAATTGTAAAGACCTGCGCCTTCGGCTCTTTGACGGTGATTACCTGCTCCCAGCGTGGTCCCCCGGACGCCGGCACTGCTTCGATAAGATGCTCGCCCAGTTCCAGGGTCACGCGGACACGGTCATCGAGACGCAGCAGCCCCTTGGCCTCGCCGTCGATACTCCAATGGCATTCCAGATCGGTCCTGAACAGCCACGTGGCAGTTGTTCGCTGGGCTTTGGACTCCGATGGGCTTTCCTGCTGTGCACTAGCAGCGGCAGCGAATACTAGAGTCACCAAAAATGCGGCAGCGTGGTCCACACTCTTTATGCACTATGCCGCAGGCCGGCAGAAAGCAAAAGTGAAACATCCGCTGGAGTGAACCCTAACAGTTCCAATTGCGCTGGGCTAACATCTACTACCTCGTTTTCAAGCCGTCCCCGCGACTCAAACCGCTCTCGGAGCAGCGACCACCCAAGCTGTCCGAGCCTTCCACAGACGAACCCTACATCTACGCCCCTAATGGTTGGGTAAGCGTGAGACGGCCCCTCCACAAAAACCCCTACCTGATACCGATCACGACCATCCCCTTGAGGAATCACATCGATAAATGTACGCACTTGCATCTGGTGCTCCGCCTTCGATTTAGTATACCGCCTCGAGTCCCGATCCGCTAGACTTTCGTCAAGGCTCACGTCACCACCAACCACTAACCACCAGCTCATAGTGCGTACATAGCGTCCAAATGATCGCACATAAACTGCGCGACCATAGCCGGCGGCACGCTCGCCAACCCTCCACCATAAATCGCCCCGCTTTTCGATGGCTGCGTCGGCGGGGTCTTGGCATACGCCACAGCCTCTTTCAAATCCGCAAGGAACCTGTCCGCTAACCCCGGCACAGTCTGCGGACGCGTGATGCAGAAATGAAATCCAGGAGGCGATTGCAGCCCATTCATGCGCCATCCCTTGCCGGCCAGATAGTCGTTCACGTGGCAGATATCCACCTTGTCCGACATGAATGCGATGCAGAACGTCGGATCGCCGGCAATTCGAATCTCGGGTATCGAGCTGGCGCCCGCCTTGATGGCATTCGCCACTGCCATGATCTTCCGCGCGACATCCAGATAGCCCTCCTCGCCCAGCGACACCATGGCCGCCCATGTCGCCGCGGAGATTCCCTCCGAGCGGCTGCCCGCCAGCGTCGGCGAAGCGTACAACCCGCCCGCCCAATTGCTCACCGTGAAGTATTGCCGGCGCCGCAGCGCGCGATTCCGGTACAGCACCACCGACGCGCCCTTCGGGCCGTACCCCCACTTATGCGTGTCGCAGGACATCGACGTCACACCCGGCAGCCGGAAATCGAACAGCGGAATCGGGTAACCCAGGCGCTCCAGCCAGGGCAGCATGAACCCGCCGTAGCATCCGTCCACATGCATGCCGATGCCGCGCTCCACCGCCAGGCTGGACAATCGCTCCAGCGGATCGATCAGGCCGTAAGGGTAATTGCCGGCCGACCCCACCAAGGCCACGGTGTTCGCGTTGATCGCGGCGCGCATCGCATCGACGTCGGCCAGCAGGTCCGGGCCCACCGGCACCCGCACCAGCTTGACGCCGAAGTACCAGGCCCCCTTGTCGAATGCCGGATGCGCGGTCGCGGGCGCAATCATCTCCGGCGCCGCGATGCCCGCCGCGCGCGCCTGCTCGCGGTACGCCAGCATCGGCAGCATGATGCTCTCGCTCCCGCCGGAGGTGACCACGCCCACCACTTCGTCCGGCGCTTTCACCGC
>Ga0187858_10004455_pt1 | contig 13105 bp, 6 predicted proteins | sample June2016WEW_8_15_FD_133015 | JGI IMG/M metagenome (GOLD analysis project Ga0187858, IMG submission 133015) | Peatland microbial communities from SPRUCE experiment site at the Marcell Experimental Forest, Minnesota, USA - June2016WEW_8_150 | ecosystem: Environmental > Terrestrial > Soil >...
CGGATTAAGGCATCATGCGTCGCTGGAACGGCTCAATCTGGCCAATTCGCTTGATCGGATGCCGGCGATTGCGCTCGGATGGCGCACCCGTCCCCTACTTTTTAGGTTCGGTGGGTGGCGAAGAGTCGAGGCCCCGCCAAAAAGTAGGGGAAGAGTGGCCGACCAACCGCCCGGAAAGTCGATCCGGCGCTTCCCGGAGCCATGATCGAGAAAACTCGGCGGCGATATTCCCATCCAATAGACGCTGCCAGCTTATATCGTTTGGCTGCAGAGCTACATGAAGCGGATGCCTGGCGCCGCCAGGACGAGCCGCCAAGACGAGGGCAACTCACTTGGACGCCGCGAAACAATACAACGCCGCCCGCGTCCGCACGTAAACTCGACTCCCGACGATGGCCGGCGTGGCGTACGCTTCGTCCTTCAGATCGTTCACGGCCAGCACCTCCCAATTGCCTTTGGCGCTCAAGACAGTCAGCTTGCCTTCCGCATTCGCCAGGAACACCTTGCCATCGGCGGCCACCGGCGATGCGAAGTAGTCGCCCAGGCTTTGCGGGGCCCTGCCTTGCTTCAGCACGTTGCCCGTATCGGGATCGAGCGAGGTGATAATGCCGCCTTCCTTCACCATGAAGTAGACTCCCTTGTACAGCACGGGAGCAGGGACCATGGGAACTTTACTCTTCACGCGCCAGCCAAAGGCGGACTTCGGGAGTTGCCCCGTATTCGCGCCGGGCGTCACCTTGACAGCGCCGTACTCGCCAGCGGTAGCCTCAATCGCCTTTTTCCATTCGCCGGCCTCAATGTATCCGTCGTGATCGGAATCGATCCACCCGAAATGCTCGTTCCAGCCCGGATAGGCCTGGAACTCTTCTTTCGAGAGCTTCCCGTCCTTGTTCGTGTCGTACTTGGCGAGCAGCGTTTCGAAGGAGTCGCCCGCGGGCTGATCGTGCCCCGTCGTGTAGAAAATCAGCGATTCGCCGGTCGCTACCGGCACGCCGAATGTGCCGTCGGAGCCTATGGGAAACCACCAACGCAGTTCGCCGGTTGCCAGGTAGTAGCAGTCCACCCGATTCCCACCGGTGGCGACGATCTGCTTTTCCTGGCCGGCCGGCGCGTAGACGATTGGGACGCTCCAGCCAATGCCGACGCCGGGGCGGGCCGTTTTCCAACGCTGTTTTCCGGACTTCCTGTCCACCGCCAGCAAGAAGGATTCCCCATCCTGATCGCATTGGACGATCGCGATTTCGCCTTCGACGACGGGCGACGACGCCATCCCATAAAAATTCGCGAACGGTCCCAGCGGGTGACGCCAGCGCTCCTTGCCGTCGGGCGTGTATGCAATCAAGCCAAGATCCGCGAAGAACACGTAGACTCCCGAAGCGTCGGCCGCGGGAGTGGGGCTGGCCGCATCGTTGGCGCGAAATAGCTCGTGTTTGTGGACCTTTTGCACCGCTTGCCGCCAGAGCAACTTGCCGTCGGCGACGTTGTAGCACAGGGTGATGAGCCGATCGCCTTCGCTCGCGGTGAGGTATAGGTGCGCACCGAAGACGACGGGCGAGGATTGGCCAAAGGGCACATCCGCTTTCCAGGCTACGTTCATAGACGGGCCGAATTCGGTGGGCAAGCCGGTGGAACTGGCGTCCACACCGGAGCCGTTCGGTCCGCGGAAGCGCGACCATTCGGCTGCCGGCAGGGTCATGGCGCACGCGATCAATGCCACACAAGAGAGCCGCATCGTTTAAGTATAGATCCGAAGTCGCTCGGTGGCGGGACTAAACGCCGATCTTTCCGGCGCCAGCACCCCTTGCCCGTCGCCGGGCCAGGCTGCCAAGTGACTACGGGCGGCCTAATCCCAGTTCTTCACCTGCGGCCATAGCTTGCTCAGGGGTTGTTTCATTCCCTCGCAGTAGTACACATCGAAATGTTCGTACGGCATCGAGTATTGGTGCCACACCCGCGCGACCTTCCGGAATGTGGTGAAGATCTCAGCCAGCCGCTCCGGCCGTTCGGCCATCACGATCATGCTCTCGCCCGTGTAGCCGTCCGGGCCCCACAGATAATAACTCTGATGTCCGCTGATGGCGCTGCCTTCGGGAATGCCGTACTTCGGCCCGAAAAGATCGATGGCGCCAGCCTGCCCGTAGTTCTGCCCGAAGATAGCGGTCTTGGCCCGCACATCCGGTGGCAGGCTGTTATATGCGCCGGCCACCGCGCCCGCCATCTCTTCCCAGCCGAACTGGTCGGCGAACAACTGCGGCAGCGGCCCGAGCCGGTGATTTTCGATGCGCGGCTGCTGCAGGTGTGTGGCCGCCGCGTAGCGAATGTAGGTCTCGGGCGGTAGCAGCGGTATCAGCGTCGGCGCCAGCAGGGCGCCCATCAGCACCATCAGCGTCACGTACACCGGCTTGATCCACTGCGCGCGGACTCCTGCCAGCCACCGTTCCCACGCCACGCTGCCGGCCGCGAACAGAACCGGGTACGCCGGGAACAGGTAGTAGATGCGGGGGCTGAGTGCCATAATGACTCCGGCCGTCACCGCCCAAGCCCAGCCGAGCGCGCGAAACCGCTTCCCTTCGCTGTGGAAGAAGAGATACCAGAAGCCTGCCACCCAGATCGGCACGCTCAACGGCAGCATGGCCAGGATCTCCTGCCCGAAAAACGTTAACGGCGAGAGTGCCACATCCCGCCCGCTGCGGCGGATATTGGCCTGCAGTTCCAGGAACGGGAAGTGGTTTTGGATGTTCCACAGCAGGTTGGGCAGAAAGATCAGAAACGCGACCGCGCCCCCTGCCCAGAACCACGGCGAGCGCAGCCACTGGCGCTCGCGCGTCAGCACCAGCCCTGCCACAATGCCGAAGCCGAAGATCAGCATCGAGTACTTGTTCTCCAGCCCGACACCCGCCACTACGCCGAACCACAGCCAGAGCTTCGCCTTCCCGGTCCGGATGATCCGCATCGCCAGGTACGCGCAGCCCATCCAGAACAGTGGCTCGAAAGCATTCATCGAAAGGAAGTGGTCCAGCGCCAAAACGCCTGGCGCTAGCGCCAAACATAACGCCGCTAGGCCCTGCGCAAACCGCCTGCCGCCCAGTTCGCGGGCGATCGTGCCTGTAAGCACTGCTGTGCCCGCGGCTGCCAGGGCCGCGGGAAACCGGATGGCCGATAACGAATCGCCCAACACCGCCCGCGCGATCCATGCAATCGCCGCGATCAGCGGTGGCTGATCCACATATCCCCAGCCGAGATGCCGGGCGCACGCGAGGTAGTAAAGTTCGTCGATGAAGTAGCCGTAGTGCCGTCCGGCGTACATGTGCAGCGCGAATATGGCAGCAGCGATGAGCGCCACCGCCAGCCCCGCGCCCATGAGCCAGGGCTTGCGGGCCTCTTCGCTTTGGACATGGTCCATTTTGTCCATTGTATGTAGCTGAGCCACTGTCAGTTCACCCGCGGAACAAACATTCGAACAAAGGTTCTTTTTTTAACAAGCTACGACGTTGCATTCCTCACCGGGCAGGCAATTGTCGTCGACGGCGGCCAGTATCGGATCGGCTAACACCCATCAGTCGGGCGCAACAACTCCAGGCGGCGGGAAGTCTGGAGCTTTTGGAAATGGATTGGTCGACAGTGGTTTTCGCTTTGGAAGGGGGTAACGGGCGAAGCGGCCACGCACCAGGCCAATTTCCGCCGTGGATCGAGAGCGGGCGGGCTGTTCTGCCGTAGCTCGCCCCGCGTCAATCCAGCCATCGCCGAGGCACTGCAGCACGGAGCGCGCCGGCAGCTTGCGCTGTTTGACTTCCCTAGATCCCCGTATCTGGCCAGGACGCTTCCCACACCGAGTTCACTTTTCTCATGACAAAGGCGAGCCAGTCGCAGGCCCCGGTCAGTCCGAACGGCGTTTTTCAACAAGTTCCAAGAGTATCTGAGCGATTGCTGCGAAATATGGGCAGCCCCGCCGTGTCCGAATCGAAACACTCACTCCGGGCGGAGAGCTTCCAGCGGATCCACTTTCATGGCGCGCAGGGCCGGGATGTAGCTGGCGGCGGCCGCGGCCGTGATCAATACAATTGTGACCGACGCGTACGTCAGCGGATCGAGCGGGCTGACGCCGAATAGGGATGAGCCTAGGATGCGCGTGAGGGCTGCGGAGGCAGCCAAGCCGCAGGCGACACCAGTTAAGGCGAGCACCAGACCGTCGGCGACGAAGATGCGCGACAGGCGGCGCGGCGGTGCGCCCAACGCCATACGGATCCCGATTTCTCGGCGGCGGTGCGACACCGCGTAGGAGATCGCGCCATAGATGCCGACCAAGCCGATGAGCAGCGCCATCGCCCCAGCTATCGTCAGCATCACCAGCGTGAAGGACGTACGTTCCATCGATTTGGAATAAATCTCGTCGAGCGTCCGGACTTCAGCGAGCGGCAAGCTCGGATCCACGCTCCAGACTGCGCGCTGCACGTCGGCCAGCAGGACCGGCGATCCCGCGCGCCTGCTTCGAATGATGTAGGCGACCGTGCGAAGCACCGCTACCGGTTCGTTGTTGAAGTGGTACATCAGCAGCGGATAGTACGCGCTCGCGGGCGCCTGCTGCTGCATGCCTTCGCTGCGCTCGTCCGCGACCACGCCGATCACTTCCCGCCAGGGGTCCTTCTGGTTCGGAGTGATCTCCTTGCCGATGGCGGCGCGCGGATCGCCCCATAACTCTCGCGCGAGATTCTCACTGACCATGGCGACGGAGCGGCGCTCGTAGACGTCGGTCCAGGTAAATTCGCGGCCGGCGACCAGGCGATTGCCCAGGGCGGCCAGAAGCCCTGGTGAGATAAACTTCTGTCCGCGCAACGGAGGCACTTTGTCATACGTCTTATCGCGCGCGTAGACCTGGTAAAGGCTGCCGCCCGGATCCGTGGGAATGAAGGCGGTCATTCCCGCGGAGACGACGCCCGGAATCTCGCGGATCTTATCGAGGATGGATTGCTCCAATTGCGCGACCGCGACTGGGTCCTTCACCTGTGCGTCCGGGATGGCGATGCGCATCGTGAGAGCGTCATGGGGATCGAATCCAGGGTCGACGTGACCGAGCGCCTGGAACGTCCTGATCATCAGGCCGGAGCCGACCAGCAGGACCACCGCCAGCGCGACCTGCACGACGACGAGCATGCCGCGCGTCAGGCGCCGCTCGCGAGTCTGAGACGACGTTCGTCCTCCGCCGCGCAACGCGCTGGCGATGCGCGGGCCGGCGTACTTGAAGACGGGTATTATCCCAAACAGAACGCCGCTCGCGAGCGCCGTCAGGAAGGTGAAGGCGAGCACCGCGGGATCGATGGAGATCTCGTTGAGGCGCGGCAGGTGGGCCGGGGCGATAGCGATCAGCAAGCGGATCGCGGCATCGGCGATCGCCAAGCCGAGCATGCCGCCGAAGACACCGAGCACGATGCTTTCCATCAGCAACTCGCGCGCGATGTCGCGCCGTCCCGCTCCGAGAGCCGCGCGGATCGCGAGTTCATGCTGGCGGCCTTCCACGCGAACCAACAGCAGGTTGGCGACGTTGGCGCACGCGATCAGCAGCACGATTCCGATCGTTCCCATCAGCACCCAAAGAGTTTTTGAGAGATCGCCGACCAGGTTGTTTTTAAGCGTTTCGAGGCGCGGCGTAAGACGGACTTCTTCGAACGCCTTTACCGTGAATCCGGGCTGCGGAGGATAGCTGTGCAACGCAATGGGGATGAGTCGCGCCAGGTCGGCGGCGGCCTGGCCGATGGTGACGCCCGGTCTCAGGCGCGCGATTCCTTGATAGCTCACGTTGCCCAGAATGGTCTTGTTGCGATCGAGCTGAAGCGGAAGCAGAAACGCAGCGTTCTGATCGAGGAAGGTGAAATTCGATGGCAGGACACCGATGACTTCGCACGGGACTCCGTCCACTGTCACGGCGCGGCCCAGTACCGAGCGGTCGCCTCCGAATCGCGCCTGCCACCATGCGTATGACAGGACCATGGTCGGCGGACTGCCGGGTGCATCGTCCTTATCCGAGAACCGGCGTCCGAGCACGGGCTGAAAGCCGAGAATGGGCAGAACCTGCGCGCTGACGTTGAGGCTTAACGCGTCTTCGGGTTCGTGGAGGCCGGTTACGGTGCTACGCCCCCATTGATAGAGACCGATGTCCTGAAACGAGTGCGCCTGATCGCGATAGGTGAAATGAAGAAATGGGGCGGTGCCGGCTTCGGGAAGGTTGACGCCGGGTGCGGCGTGATTCACCGTGATCAGCTCGTCGGCATCGGGATACGGCAGCGGTTTGAGCAGGACCCCGTTGACAACGCTGAAAATGGCGCTGGTGGCGCCGATACCGATGGATAGTGTGATCAATGCAATCAGTGTGAACAGGGGGCTGCGCCATAATATTCGAAGACTATGCTGCAGGTCGCGCGCGAAGATTTGGATGAATCCCGCCCCGCGTGCGTCGCGGCATTCGTCTTTGATCTGTGAAAGGGCGCCGACTGTACGGCGAGCCGCGGATCTTGCCTGTTCCGCGGACATACCAGCCCGGAGATTGTTTTCAGTTTCCCGCTCCATGTGTTCACGCAACTCCTCATCGAGCTCGGTATCTAATTGCCGCCGCTCGAAGATGGAGCGCAGCAGCATTCGCAGTTTCGCGAGCCAACGCATAATGTCTCCTTTAAGTCGCCTCGACCACGAGTCCGATCGCGTTCGAGAGGCGGCGCCACTTGTCGAGCTCCGATCTGAGCTGTTTTCGGCCGGCCGCGGTAAGCGAATAGAACCTGGCACGCCGGTTGCTTTCCGAAGTCTTCCATTCAGCCTTGATCCATCCTTGATGTTCAAGGCGATGCAGGGCGGGATATAAGGAGCCTTGCTGGACCTGTAGAACCTCTTGAGAGATTTGAACGATGCGCTTTGCAATCGCCCATCCGCTCATGGGTTCGAGCGATAGCGTTTTGAGAATAAGCAGGTCAAGCGTGCCTTGGACTAGATCTGTCGGTTTCAACGAGTGCCGCCCTTGTCGATTATCTATAATACAGGATGCTTTGTAGATAATCAAGAGGAGCACGCCGGACGCAATGCCGGCGCCTCAAGGCGGGAAAATTGTGCGGCGAGCCGGAAGGGCTGGATACGTGGAGTCCCCCAATATGGCACGACCGTGTTCTTCTCTCTACGAATCGGCCGAGCTTCACGCAAGCAGCCCGCCGCTTCGCGGGCGTGCCGGACGAAGCGCTCGCGGAATTTCCGTCGGCGGGGATCGAGCGCGTGCGTGAAGGCAAGTTTTGGTTCGCGGGCACGTAAAATCGCGTTTTTCAGGGGGGCTCCCCGTGGTATCGCTTTCTATCGCATTCTGAACTGGACAACTGCGCTACAACTTGCGATGGAAAAAGTCGGCCGACGCTTTGTAAGCCCGCAGCCACGAAGAATGACGCAGAAAGCCATGTATTTCATCCGGAATAATCAACTGCTCGAAATAGACGCCCTGTGCACGTAAGGCTCCCGCCAACGTCACGGTCTCCGAGAAAGCCACATTGCGGTCGTCATCGCCGTGAATCAGCAGTACCGGCGAGCGCCAGGTCTTGATCGACGCCATCGGCGACGACTCGAATGCAAGATGCGCAGCATCCTCGCGGGCGGCCTCCGCGGCGAGCGTGCCGGCCGCAGCCGCAGCCGAACCGCGCAGCGCATTCCAATCGTGGACACCATGGAAATCGACGCCTGCCTTGAAGAGATCGGATGCGCGCGCAAGCCCCATCGCAGTCAGATATCCTCCATAGCTTCCGCCCCAAAGCCCAATGCGGGCCGGATCGACATCGCCGCGCCCGCGCAGATAGAGGCCCGCTCCCTCCACATCGTTGAACTCGCTCCCGCCGGTTGCACCGTAGTTGATCGCCTCCCGGAAGTTCAATCCATATCCAATGCCACTGCGATAGTTTATCGACAGCACCACATAGCCCTGGTTCGCGAAATACTGATTCATACCATAGGCATTGTTGTAGTAATCCATGTAGTGCCAGCCCAGCAGCATCTGACGGCGAGATCCGCCGTGCATAAAGATCAATGCCGGCCGCTTCTCGCCCGCTTTAAGGCCGGGAGGCAGGAATAATTGAGCATGAATAGCCAAACCATCGGGCGACGAATAAATCACCTGCCGCGGCGTGACGAGCGAATCTGCCGGAAAATCGGCGGGGATCGCGTCGGGCGCGAGATCGTGTTCGGCCGCGCCGTTCATGATGGCCGCGCGCGCCGGATGCTTGCCGTCGGAATGCAGGTACGCCACGCCGTGGGCGGCGCCGACCGGACTCCATTCCAGACCTTCGCCGTTGGTGACCTGCCGTGTGGGGCCGTTCACCGCGACGCGCCAAATGTGACGGCGGTCAATGTCGTTCTGGTTCGAAGAGAAGATGGCTTCCGTACCATCTTCGGTGAACGATACGTGCTCGATTTCAAACTCGCCGGGTGTCAGGGCCGTGGCCTGCCCGCCTTCCGCAGAAACGGAATAGAGATGTTGCCACCCGTCTTTCTCCCATGGGAAAACGATGCGGTCGCCCGCGCCCCAGAACAACTGGCTTTCCGAGACCATGGCGTGAAACACGCTGCCCGGTCCCGGGTCGGCGCACCAGATCTGGCGGCCCGTTCCATCGGACACGCTGGCGACGCGAATCGTCCACGGCTGGCTCGAACTACGCGCTGCGCCGCGTCTCGCTTCGCCAGACTGCAGGACGCGGATAAACGCGATCCGACTCCCGTCGCGCGACCATGCGGGACTGCTGTCGCGATCCACGCTGGGGTCCATGTAGGTGACGGCCTTGGCGCCGAAATCGTAAACGGCGATGAAGGCGTGATTGCCGCGGTTGCTGACGAATGCGAGTTTCTCGCCGTCGGGCGACCAGCGCAGTTCATCCGCCGTTACATCGGACCGCGCATGGACCAACTGCGCGGGCTCGGCCTTGCCGTCCAGAGACGCGGTCCACACCTGTCCGGCGCGCAGGAACGCCATACGGGGCCCTTTAGGCGATACGGCTGGCGAGTGTCCTTGCGTAATCTTGCGCGGCTTTTCGCCCGGCGCCACGATCCAGATATCCTGCTCGACGCCGGCCGGGTCGGCCGTGGGATTGGGATCGGGACGCCCCAGAAACTCCAGATCGCCTCCGCGCACGAACACCAACGACTTGCCATCGGCGGTGAAGTGGAGTTGGCCGACATCGAGGCCGTCGTCCGCGGTCCAGGAGGTGAGCCGTACGCCCTTGAACTCGGGCGCAGACGCGTACCAGACATTGCGCGCGCCGCGCTCATTGAGCAGCCAGGCAACAGCGCCTCCGCCTGGTGCCGCAGTCATTTCGGACGGGAATGGAGCCGACAGTACCTGTTCCAGAGTGAATGTATTGGCGGAGAGCGAGCAGGCGAAGGCCACAGCAGTCAGAGGAAGACGTCGCATTGAAATAGTCTATCCTGATTTTTTCGCGGCAATTAGCCGGAATAGAATGTGCCGATCGCTTAACCGGCCCGGTCCTACCTGTCAATGGCGATTGATGAGCGGAGCAGCGGCCCGCCGTCCATGCCGGCATGGATTGGGCGCGGCTGGCGGGCGAGTTCTGGCTGCCGTAGCAGTGCGTGCGGGCTGGCGAGCGCCGCACCTCGCCCTTCCTCGATCCGCCATCGCCGAAGCGACTGCCGGCTCGGCGCGCACCGGCAGCTTGCGCGAGCCGCGGCTGAAGGCCCACTCGTCTGGCTGCGCACGAACGCCTTACGCAAGCAGCCCGCCGCCTCGCGGGGCGTTCTCGTCGCGGGCATGCCAGCCGAAGCGCTTCGCGGAATTTCTGCCGGCGTGGGGCGAGTGCGTGCGCGAGGGCAAGTCTTGGTTCGCATGACGGAAAAGCGCGTTTCCGGGTCCCTCCCGTGTTGTGACATTTTTACTGACATTTTGCGTGAGTGCGATCCCCAAGAGTGTTTACGTAGCGGCGGCGGTGCAGCATCCCGGTTGGCGTCGATAACGTGCGTTCAGTCTCATCTTGCACCTGGATCATCCCGTTTTTGGGAAACTAACAGTGGATCAGCCAAGGCCGCGCCGGTCTTCGATGCCCGAGTCCGAAACTCGTAATGCGCGATCTTAACCGCCGCACTGTTCGAATCGCTCCGGATCACCCACCCATGGATGACCAGCTTCATCATGCACTTGTTATCTATCAGTGCAGGCCACTCCACAGTTAATTCCACCGGCTTGCCAACGCTTAGAGTGCGCTCGGTTGTAAAGCTTACGCCGCTGCTGCTGACATTAAGGATCTTGCCAACACCTTCATCGGAAACTGTGTGTCCAGACAGGCACTTGTAGCAGACGCCCTGCCCGATTGAAAACCGCCGGCGAGCGCGTCGCTCGGCGGTGACACGAATCGTTTTTTTTCGTGGCACTGAAGGAGCCGCTCTGAAACGAACCCTAGCACTGCCGCACCGCAGGCTCAATGATCTTTTTGGTGGTCGGTGAGCAGCTAACTATCGGAACGAACGCCGTTCGCCGCATGGCAGTTGCCGGACGTTGTCCATCGGCTACGCTCTGGCGCTATCCGGACGAATCGGGCCTTGCAGCATGGACAAAGAGGTTCAGGACACCGTTGTAGTCGACCCCCGCCGCCTTGCTCGCGCCGGGCCGCCGTAACGCGCCCTTGAGCGATCCAGCCATCGCCGAAGCAAATGCCGACACGCAGCGTCGGCAGCTTGCCCGAACCGCCGCGGAACGCGCCCTCGTCTGGCCTTCGCACGAACGCCCACGCAAGCAGCCCGCCGCCTCGCGTGGGTGGCGCCGCAGCACTCGCAGCATTTCCGCCGGCGTGGACCGAGCGCGTGCGCCAGGGGGCGGGCTGCCGTAGCTCGCCCTTGGTCGAGTCAGATGATCACGGGGCGCCCGCGCTGCTAAACCCTTTCCTCGAAGGCCGCACCGTAACTTACATTCATTTACAAGACCGTCGCTCCGAGGGGCGTCTATTGCAGTGGAGGTAATGAACATGTTGAAGAAGATCGGACTTCCGCTGATGGCCATCGCTGCCGTGTTCATGCTGGCCCCTCACTCGGCCAAGGCAGGGGAGCGGAGTGGAGTCGACGTGGAAACATCGGCAGATTGTCCCCCGCCTGCGCCGCCAGTCTCGACCTACGTGTACGCGAACTCGGCTTATGTCTACGCCGCACCGGTCTACGTGGCCGTCTCCGGAGTGGCGGACCGGCACGAGGATCGTTCGGAGCATCGCCGTGACGAACGGCGCGACCACGAGGGCTTCCGGCACGACCGCGACCGACACTAGGATTCGATCTTCCCGTCCTGTCCAGGCACCGCGAAGTCCGCTTTGCCGTCTGCCGAATTCGCAGAATTTCCGCCAGGCGTGGATCGAGCGCGTACGCGGCGGGCCGTTCTGGCCGCCGTAGCTCCCCTTCGTTGATCCATCCATCGCCGAAGCGACTGCCGACGCAGAGCGCACCGGCAGCTCGCCCGAACCGCCGCGGAACGCGCCCCTAGCCTGGCTCCGCACGAACGCCTTACGCAAGCAGTCCGCCGCCTCGCGGGCGTGCCGCCCGAATCGCTCGCGTGATTTCCACCGGCGTGGATCGGGCGTGCGCGCGGCGGCGAGGTCTGGCTGGCGTAACCCGCCCTTGGTCGAGCCAGCTATCGCCGAAGCGCCAACACAGAGCGCACCGGCAGCTTGCCCGAACCGCCGCGGAACGCGCCCCTCGTCTGGCTGCACACGAACGCCCCACGCAACCAGCACGCCGTCTCGCGGACGTGCCACCGAACCGCTCGCCGAATTTCCGCTGGCGTGGATGGAGCGCGTGCGCGAAGGCGAGCTCTGGTTCGCGTGAGCTGAAAACCGGGCCCCCCTCCTGGTGTTGCATACTGTTGCATAACGCGAGAAAAACTCGATGACCGAAAGACGCGAAGTGTGCCTGCGCTGCCCTGGAGTCGAAACTGGTCCCTTCCGGACCCTTCAGGCCCGAAATCGAATTCTTCGATTGTCCTGCCTGCCAAAGGCGGTATGCACTAAAACCGGGCCGGTCACTGACATTCAGATGGTTGCACCCGATCTCCCTCCTGCTGTATGGCATACTGTTCGATGTCAACCTGGTTGGCCGGGCCCGCGCCTTGCTGCAAGCTGCTGAGCAACTCCCAAATCAACCCAATGCGACGCGACGGATGATCGACGAGATCGAGCTAGAGCTCACGCAACCTACCCAGCAAGTGCGAGACATCCTCGACAATCCCCAGACGGAAGAACAGTGCCGGCAGTTCCTCCGCGAGTTTGTAGCGAAGGTTCGCACTGCGCTGCGAGAGGACAAGCGCGATTAGGTTTGACTATGTTGCCGGCCGCGTCTTTGCGCAGCTCGCGTAACAGCGCCGAAAATGCTCAAAAACGCGCGTCGCTTCGCCGAGGCGACTGCCGACACTGAGCGCACCGGCAGCTTGCTCGAACCGCCGCGAGAACGCGCCCGCGTCTGGCTGCGCAGGAATTCTTCACGGAAGCAGCACGTCGCTTCGCGAGCGTGCCGGCCGTGGCGCTCGCGGCATTTCCGCCGGCGTGGATTGGTCACCGGCTTGCCGATTTCTTCCAGTGTGGTCTGGCGCGAGTTCGCTTCGTTGGTGTGGCGCGAGTGCGCTTCAGAGCGGCCAGCATCGCTTTCGAAGTCGTGTGGATCGCGGGCTACATCGTCGAAACGATGCTCTACCTCGAAAAACCGCGTTTTTGAGGAACATGGTCCAATCGGGTAAAATTGTGAATGACAATGCTTGCTCCGGACCAGTCGTTCGATTTCACTCCCGGCCACCAGCGGACCCCTGGTTATTGGTCACACCGACAATGCGGCGCGCAGATCGTGTCCAATCTCATTTCTGTGGAACGTCGGCTCGAGCTATTCTGAAGAACCTGGGGTGGAGATTTTGTGCCATGGCAAAGCTCGTCTATGGAATGAACCAGTCCTTGGATGGCTACGTCGACCATCTGAAATTTAGGCCAAGCCCGGCGCTCTTTCGTCACTTCATAGAGCAAGTGCGCGACCTGACGGGCAGTGTGTACGGTCGCCGCATGTACGAGGTAATGCGTTATTGGGACGAAGACTGCCCGGATTGGGGCGCGGAGGA